>Ga0181516_10000337_pt1 | contig 44961 bp, 45 predicted proteins | sample PEATcosm2014_Bin_25_FD_121104 | JGI IMG/M metagenome (GOLD analysis project Ga0181516, IMG submission 121104) | Peatland microbial communities from MTU Mesocosm Facility, Houghton, MI, USA - PEATcosm2014_Bin01_10_metaG | ecosystem: Environmental > Terrestrial > Soil > Wetlands > Peat | place...
GCAAGATATCCATCAGCCCCTGGGCGAAGGTCGCCGCCGCGGCCGAGTTCATGCGGGGCCGCTACGTGATGTCCCTGAAGCCGAATCCCGCGACGATCGCGGGGGAAAGCTTCGACGAGGAAGCGGTCAGGCGGGAGCTCTCGGAGAAGCTCGAGGCCGCGCGCGGCTGCAACGTGGAGATCATCCTCAAGGACATCAGCACCGTCCATCGCGAGCCGACCAGGCTTTGGAAATGGGATCGAATCGCCAGGGAGACAGTGGGGGAATCGGCATGATGTCCGCTATTCCGGATGGCCCGCGAAGGGATTACCTTCGCGGCCTAGCCGCTGATGTTCGAAGGATTTCCCAGGAGCCGGTCTTCGAGGAGAAGAAGCGATTGTGGATCAGGAAGAACGGACTTCAGAAGACGAGGCCCCTGGTCCTCTGTACGATCCCGGATAATCTGTGGCGGGAGATCATCCCAGAAAACTCGATAAGATTCGCCGAGTCCCCGTGGCGGGAAATAGAGCGGAGCCTGATCCAAAGAATCTATCGTTGGGAACATATCCGGGACGACGAGATCATCACCGACAAAGTGTACCTCCCTCTGCACTATGCTTTCAGCGACTGGATCGAAGGAAGGCGACGCCCGCAATCGGAAAATGGCCGAGGCGCGGAAGCCTTCCACCCGGACATTTTCGATTATGGGGATTGGGGCAAAGTCCGGATGCCGGAGCTCCAGGATATAGATTCCGCGGCGAACGCTCGGGACATGGACATGATAGGGGATACCCTGGGCGATCTGCTGGAGGTGATAGGAGGGGAGCCTTTCTCGAGCGATACCGACCAATATGTCAAAGGTTGGGGCTTGAGCGGCATCGATATACTCTGCGAGCTTCGCGGTCTCGAGGCCGTATATATGGATCTCGCGGACAACCCCCTATTCGTCGACGACGCCATGGCCTTCATCTGTGAAGGGCTCGACGGCTACCTGGATGCGATGGAGGGAAACAGGCTCTTACGGCTCAACAATAATGATTTCACGAAAAGCACGAACAGCCCCTTAGGTTCGAATGGGCTCGCGATCACCGACGGAATACCGGGGCAGGGAAGCAAGCACGATGAAGTGAAATGCCGAGACCTTTGGGGCTATTCGATGGCTCAGGAGTTCGTAGGGGTATCTCCCGAAATGCACGAAAAATACGTGCTCAGCCACCAGCGAAAGCTCGGCGAACGTTTCGGTCTGCTGTGCTATGGATGCTGCGAACCGAACGACCGGAAATGGGCGTCCATCTTCAAGACCTTTCGAAATCTCCGCGAGGTTTCGGTCAGTCACGTCGCGGACCTGGATATCGCGGCCGAGGCGATCGGCGCGAACTACGTCTTCTCGTGGAAACCGAACAGTACGATCCTCCCCTATTCCGATGAAGAGGCGATACGCAGGCAGCTCGCGGACGGAATGGGCAAGGCGAGAGACTGTCATCTCGTTGTCAGCCTTCGGGACAACTTGACGCTAGGCGGCAGGCCGGAGCTCCTTTCCCGTTGGACAAGGACAGCGATGGAGCTGGCGGAGAAAGCGTGATACGAAGGAGGAATGAAATGACTTCTCGAGAACGCGTGATGATTTCGCTCGACCATAGGGAGCCTGACCGGGTCCCTATCGATTTCGGCGGGCTCTTGGCGAGCGTTAATCTCTATACCTACGATGCTCTGCTACGAGAGGTCGGCATCCCAGCCGGGGGAGACGAGGAAGTAAGCCGCGAGTGGTCCAACGTTCCCAAGCCTTCGGAGGAACTCCTGCAGCGATGGGGCATCGACTTCCGCAGGGTCTGGCTGGGCGGCCCCGAGAGATCCGCGCCGGTCGTGAACGCATCCGAAGGCACCATGAAGGACGAGTGGGGCCTGACGTGGAAGAGAATCGGTCGTTACAATGAATTCGTCAACCCGCCGCTCTCGGGAGCGAGTATCGCGGACGTGATGAGGTACTCCTTTCCCGACCCCACCGATCCGGGAAGGTACCGAGGAGTACGCGAGCGCGCGGAACATCTTTTCAATGAAACGGACTATGCGGTGATCGCCGGGCACTCGATGTACGGGGTGTTCGAGCTCGGCTGCTGGCTCTGCGGTTTCGAGGATTTCATGATTCGGCTCGCCGTGGATAAACCCTTCGTGAGGGCGTTTTTCGATCGGGTCCTGGAGGTGCAGAAAGAAATCTTCGGCCGCTACCTCGATTTAGTCGGCCCCTTCGTTCAAATTGTCGAGACGGCGGACGATCTGGGCATGGAGAACGGGCCCTTGATCAGCCCCGAAACGTATCGTGAGCTCATTAAGCCATACCATAAGGCTTACATCCAATTCATCAAAGCCAAGGTTCCGCACGCCAAGGTATTCATGCATAGTTGCGGCTCCGTCTATGACTTGATTCCCGATCTCATCGACAACGGCGTGGACATCCTCAATCCCCTTCAACCAAGGGCCAGGAATATGGAACCGTGGAGACTGAAACGGGACTTCGGGGATCGTTTGTGTTTCCACGGCGGAATTGACGTCGTGGACGTGCTGCCCAAGCTCTCGCCATCCGAGGTCGGCACGTGCGTGCGCGAGGTCATGACCGCCTTCGGCGCGGGGGGAGGCTACATCCTGGCCGCCAGCCACAACATTCAGGACGACACGCCGCCAGCCAACATCGTCGCCATGTACGAAGCAGGTTACAGATTCGGGGAATACCCCCTTACGACCAAAAGCCTCCTAGCAGAATGATGCCATGAGCGTCATCGACGGGATCGCCGGAGCGCTTGCCAAGGTAGGTATCGAGTCTCGCCTCCTTGAAGATGATCGCGGATCACTGGCTTTGGTCTGCGGCTATGGTGGCCGGGTCATCGCCTGGCAGCCCAAGGGGACCAAGAGTTCAGTGCTCTGGACACACCCCGATCTGGATGCCGTCCGTTCCGTCGAGGATGTTAACAGACTCCGAGGCGGACCTGGTGGCCTTAGGCTCTGGTTCTCCCCTGAATGGTCGTATTGCTGGGAAGGAGAGCCGGATGCACTCCGATTCTCGAACTATATCACTCAACCGGCGGCTGCTGCGGGCAATTGGAAGCTTAGGGAACGCAGCCACCGTTGCGTTACCGCGGAAACCTGCGACGAGATGAACGATATCCCACGGCGGGAGCGCATCAGGTTCGACGCGGAACGCACTATCGCTCTCTTCTCGACTCCTCCTGACGAGGTACAGGACCTCGATGCCGTCTTCAGCGGCATCTCTCTGCAGCAACGGCTCCTAGTCTCGGAGGCGGTCGGCCCCTATTACCTCGACCTCTGGAACATCCTGCAAGTTCCGCAGAGGTCCAGGCTCCTCATTCCCGTCCGGCCGGGGCTAGTCCCGGATGTCTACTACAAGACGCCGGCACGGCAGGAATGGTCCGTCGACGATGGCCTCGTGGAGAGGCGCATCGGCGGCGGCTCGGAAACCAAATGGGGCCTGTCCGCATCGGCCGTGACGGGCAGGGTGGGGGCGATCATCCCTTCGGAGGGCAGGCTTGCCTGTCTCCTCGTCTGGAACCACCCGGTCCATCCCGGGCTGCCCTATCCCGACGGCCCGCGCCGGGGCTTCGACAGGAGCCAGGTAGTGCAGTCATGGGATGGCTTCGGGTTCGGCGAGATCGAGTACCATTCTCCGGCCGCGACTCCCGACATGCCTCTGGTCCTTGATTCATCGACCTTGTGGTCTTTCATGGGCGAGCTCCCCGACCTGCTGGAAGCCGCCAGGCGCCTGCTCGGAAGAAAGATCCATCCGACTTGAAATCCTTAGCGCGGGCGCTGAACCGGCTCCGGCAGGGCGGGGCCGACCGGCAATAGAATCGAAAGGCAGGAGGTCCTCCAATTATGCGACTCCGGAATTCCGTCTCCATGATGTGCGTCGACTTCGTCGACCTGAAGGCGTCGCTCGATACCTTCAAGGAGAAGGGCGTGGATTACCTTCATATAGACATCATGGACGGCCACTATGTCCCCAACTTCACCCTTGGACCGGATTTTTGCGCCGCCCTGAGCGCGTACTCGTCGATCCCGCTGGACATCCACCTCATGATCGAGAATGTCGATGCATTCATTCCCGCGTTCGCACGGGCTCCGGGAAGTCTCGTGAGCTTCCATCCCGAAACGACCTATCATCCGCTCAGGACTATCGAGCTCATTCGCAATTCGGGGTGCAGGCCCGGAATCGCGATCGATCCGGGGATCCCCGTCGCGAGCGTGACGTCGATGCTCACCGATGTCGATTTCGTCCTCGCGATGACGGTGAACCCGGGCTACGCCGGACAGAAGCTCATCCCCCGCACCCTCGACAAGATCGCCGAGCTCAAGGCCTGGCTCGAGGCCAAGGATCGCGACATTCCGATCGAAGTCGACGGCAATGTCTCCTGGGCCAACCTGCCCCGAATGATCCGCGCCGGAGCCGAGATCTTCGTCTCCGGCTCATCCTCGGTCTTCGCTCGCGGGATCCGCCTCGATGAGTCCTTGGACAGGTTCAATGCGATCCTATCGGAATCGACCGATGGGGCGAAGGGAGCATAGGGCGAGACGCGATGAAGATTCGAGCGAAACTGGCGCTCCTCGTCTTCGGAACCGTCTTCACCTGCCTGATAGGCGCCGGCGCATATTATTTCGCGGTCGCCCCGATGCCGACAGTGCGAAGGGAGATGAGGACCTACGCGACCCTCTCGCTGGCAGAGGCCGAGCTCAGGATCCAGGCGAATCGCCTCGGGAGCGCGCTCATCAATTCTCAGAAAAAGGTCTTCGCAGAGACGGTGGAGAGCCGCGACAATGCCTTCGCGGGCCCGAAGGGGATCGTGACGCTCGGGCGGATGGACCGATCGCTCGCCAAGGCCCTCGACATCATGACCAGCCTTCAGCGGAAATAAGCCGGTCGATCAGGGCGATAGTAGGGATGATCGAGGGGGCGCGGGAGGAGAGCGGCAAAAACGCGGAAGTCTTCAGGCTGACAGACGCCAAGATAGAGGAAGTCGCATTCCATGGCGATCGGGGCGGGCTCGATCGGGATTTCGATGCAGTCTCTCGACGAAGTCGCCGCTAATGTCGGCGATTCTATGGCGAAGATAACGAAGCGTATCGAGGAGGACGGCAAATCCACGGCCGAGGCCAGCGCAATGGCGGATCCGATGGCCTGCGTCGGCTCGGCGCTGGAGGAGAGGATCGCCGCGCTCAGCTCGAAGTAGACGATGCGCGATGCAATGTCGAGACAGGCTCCATCATACCTGCTCGAAACAGCCAATCAGCCTCCCCTTCGCGAGGACGGTCCCCTCGATTTTCTCCAGCAGGGAAGGGAGGGTGAGGCTATCCGTAGCCTCGAGCTCCCTCGCGAGGGCGAAGAGCTCGAAGTGGTAGGCGTGGGGTCCGTGGCCGCGGAGGGCGCGCGGCCCCGAGTATCCGACCTGCCCTCCGCTTCCCGCGCCGAGAGCGATGCCGAGGCGCGGGGCGCTCTCGGCCGAGAGGGCTCCCTCGGGAAGTCCGGCCATACCCGGATCAATCCCGAGCGCGACGAGGTGCACGTAGGGGCGGGGGAGGGGGACGGAGGCGTCCTCGAGGACGAGGAGGAGCTCGCTCGCCTCGCGCGGGACGCCAGACCAGTGGAGCTCGGGAGAGAGGTTGTCGCCGATGCCGGGACCCGCGCTGCTGAGCGGCATGGCGGCGCCATCATCGAAGTCGGCGCTTCCGAGGACGATGGATTCGGTCGCCGATCGGGTCGACTCGTGGTTCCAGGCCAGATGGCGCTCTCCCGCGCGCACACCGCGCAGGAGGCGGCCGAGGCTCAGTACTCGCTTCATGGCGCTCGTCCTCCCATTTTTCCGTCGTCTTCATCGCCCTTGTCGAAGAGCGCTCGGGCCGGCTTGGCTAGAAGGCTCGACAAGCCCGCCATGTCCTTCACCCTTTCGAGATCGCGTATCGTGTCCTCTATCTCGGCTATCGCTTCGGGATCGATCAGGTCCGCGGCGAGGAGGCGGAACTTGGCGGCTACCTCGTCCTTCGTCATGGGGCTCTCTATGGACTTCGGCGCGCGCTGGAACTTCTCGAGCACCGTGCCGCCCGCGAGTCTGATGCGCAGGCGCACGCTCCCCGCCTTCTCCTTCGTATCGAAGTCGGATTCGCGATGGGCGGAGATTTTGGGTATGAGCTCCCAGACGTCGTCCCGATCGATGCGCTGGGGAGCGAACTGCCTCGCCATGGCCTCGCCGTCGAGTATGGCGACGGCGATCGCGTAGGCGATGTTCATCTGCGCGCTTATAGGGGAGAGGGGGCGCTCGAGCTTCCACCAGCCGTGTTTGTAGACCGCCTCCGAGAGGCCTATGTCGATCGAGTCGATCTCGGCGGGAGAGATCTCGCGCTGCGACTTGAGTTCGAACAGGGCGTCCAGGGCGGAGTGCAGGCCACCCATGGCGGCGTAGGGCTTGACGACGATGCGCTCGGTCTCCCAGTTCCGGCCGAGGCCCTCGACAATCCGGCTCGCATCGGGCGCGTGACCTTCACCGAAGGTCGAGAGAAAGCCTCCGTACTCGCGCTCGAAGACCCGCTTGATCCCGGTATACTTTCCGGCCGCGAGGAAGGCGGCGTGGAGGCCGTTGCGCGAGGCGAAGCCGTGCTGCATGCGTTTGCCCATGGACTCGAATTGCGCGGCCATGAGGCCGGCCGATTGAGTGGCCGCAAGGCCGAGGGCGTCCTCGAAGCCCGAAGCGTCGAGGCCGAGGAGGGCTCCCGCCGCGACTGCGCTCGAGAAGGTCCCGAAGACCTCCCCCGAGTGCCAGCCCCTCGCGAGCATCTCCGATCCGTTCAGGGCGAGGCCCACCCGCGGTCCGACCTCGAAGCCGAGGATGGCCGCGCGGAGGAAGTCGGCTCCGCTCACCGGCGCGCCCGCCGCGTCGATCGTCTCGGCGCAGGCCAACAGCGAGGGGAGGACGAGTGATGCTCCGTGCACGGGCGCGAGGGGATGGAAGTCGTCGAGCTCGAAACCCTGGACGAAGGAGCTGTTGAGGAGGCTGGCCGAGAGGGCGTTCGTCTTTCTCCCCCAGCCGATGAGGCTCGCGCAACCCTCGCCCTCGAGGCGAAGAGTCGCTTCGACGCCCGAGCGCGACCAGGGCAGGCGCGCGCCGACGAGGGCGCAGCCGATGCCGTCGAGGAGAAGGTACTTGGCCCGCTCACGCACCTGTTCGGGTATGTCGCCTAAGGCTTGGGTCGAGAGCCAGAGGGCGAGTCTTCCCGTGGGGCCTTCGGGGCCGGTGGGGGGAGCGTGTCGAAGCTCTTGCAAAGCGCCGCTCATACCAGTCCTTCTTCCGCTTCGCTCTTTCGCGAGCCCTCCCCGCGGCCGGGGAGGGACCATATCCAAGGCCGTCTCTTCCTGTCCTCGGCCTGCCAGGCATCGATCTCCGAGGAGGACTTCAGCGTGAGGCCGATATCGTCGAGGCCCTCGAGGAGGGCCTGGCGGCGCAGGGCGTCGATGGCGAAGGGCATCTCCACGCCTTCGGGCGAGATCACGATTCGGCGGACGAGATCGACGGTGGTCGGCTTGCGCGACGACATCGCCTCCCGGGCGAGGGAGGCGATGTCGTCTTCGCCGACGATGGCCGGCAAGAGGCCGTTCTGGAAGCAGTTGCCGTAGAAGATGTCGCCGAAGCTGCTCGAGATCACGCAGCGTATGCCGAGGGCCAGGATGGCCGAGACTGCTCCCTCCCGCGAGGAACCGCAGCCGAAGTTGGCCCCCGCGATGAGTATCGGAGATCCTCGAAAGCCTTCCTGGTTGAGGATGAAGCCCGGATTCTCGGTCCCCTCCGGGCTATAGCGGAGAGCCTCGAACGCGTACTTGCCCAGATTGTCGCGGGACATGTCGGCGAGGCGCTCGATGCGGATGATCACGTCCGTATCGATGTTGGCCGTCATGAGGGGAGCGGCGATTCCCGAGACCTGGGTGAAGGGCTGCGTATTCATGCTAGGCTCCTCGGGTCGGATATCCTGCCCAGTATGGCCGAGGCGGCGGCCGTGGCCGGGCTCGCGAGATGGGTTCTCGCGCCGGGCCCCTGCCTCCCCACGAAATTGCGATTCGAGGTCGAGACGATGCGGGCCTTGGGCAGCACCCGCTCTCCGTTGGCTGCGACGCACATGCTGCAGCCGCTCTCGCGCCATTCGAAGCCCGCGTCGAGGAAGATCCGGTCGAGACCCTCGGCCTGGGCGGCGCGCTTGACCAGTTCCGATCCCGGAACGACCCAAGCGGTCACGCCTCTCGCCACGTGACGTCCCTTCGCGATCCCGGCCGCCTCGCGGAGGTCGGAAAGGCGGGCGTTGGCGCAGGAGCCGATGAAGACCCAGTCGACAGGCGCCTCTGCTATGGGCATGCCGGGCTCGAGTCCCATGTAGTCGAGAGCCGCGGAGTAGGCTGCCTTGGTCGGCTCGTCTTTGGCGTCGGCGGGATCGGGTACGGCGGCGTCGACGGCGATGGTCTGTCCGGGGTTCGTGCCCCAGCTCACCATCGGCGAGATCGAGGAGATGTCGATGACTTCCTCCCGGTCGAAGGAGGCGCCCTCGTCCGTGAAAAGCTCTCTCCAGGCTGATATGGCCTCGTCGAACTGGGCCCCTTTAGGCGCGTAGGGCCGGCCCTTCAGGTAAGCGAAGGTCTTCTCGTCGGGAGCAACGAGGCTGTATTTCGCGCCGAGCTCGACGGAGAGGTTGCAGACGGTGAGGCGCCCCTCGACGGGCATCGCGCCGATGGCCTCGCCCGCGAACTCGAGAGCGCAGCCCACAGCAGAGTCGACGCCCAAGCGGGCGAGGGCGTAGAGGATCATATCCTTCGGCGAGACGACTGCGCCGGGCTTCCCGTCGAAGCGGATGCGCATCTGCCTCGGCATTTTCTGGCGCAGGGTCTGGGTCGCGAGGACGTGGCTGCTCTCCGAGGAACCGATGCCGAAGGCGAAGGCCCCGAGACCGCCGTTCGTGCAGCTGTGGCTGTCCCCGCAGACGAGGGTCGCGCCCGGAAGCACGAGGCCGAGCTCGGGGCCCATCACGTGGACGATGCCGTGCCCCTCCTCTCCGATATCGAAGAAGCGTATGCCGGTCAGGCCCGAAGCCTTCTTGAGAGCCTCGTAGAGCTTCGCCCCCATGGGGAAGCTCTCTCCGCTCCGCCCGGGCGCGGTCGAGACCGCGTGGTCGGGCGTGGCGAAGCCGAGCTCGGGATTTCGGACGGGGAGCTTCCTCTCCATGAGCTCCCTGAAGGAGGGCGGGCCCGACAGATCGTGGAGAATGTCGCGATCGATATGGAGAAGGGCCCATCCTTCGCCGAGGTCGCGGACGACGTGGGCTTCCCAGATCTTGTCGAATAGGGTCTTTGGCATACGATTCTCCTTGTCAGCTCTGACGGACGAGGAGGCGATCCCACTCGCTCGCGCCGAAGCGGAGGAAGGCTTCCTTGATAGTGGCTCCGCCGAGGCTCGGCGGTGCGTCGGTCTCCTTCAAGGTCTGCAGGGCCCGGTCGCCCCCGATGACGGCCGCCCCGAGGAGGAGTCCGGGGAGTATCGCGAGCTTGAAGCCCAGGTTGCGCGCTTCCTTCATGCCGATGGCGGGAGTCTTGCCTCCGGGAACGACATTGAGGAGACAGGGACCCGCGACGAGTCTGGGGACGGCGGCGAGCTCGTCCATGGTTTGGGGCGCCTCGACGAAGGCCATGTCGGCGCCCGCCTCGAGGGCGGCCTTCGCGCGGGCGATCGCCTCGTCGAAGCCGAGGACGGCGCGCGCGTCGGTTCGCGCGATGATGACGAAATCCTGGTCCCGGCGCGCCGCCGCGGCGGCTCGGATCTTCAGGATGAAATCCTCGCGGGATGTGACTTCCTTTCCATCGAGGTGGCCGCAGCGCTTGGGCGAGACCTGGTCCTCGATGTGGATGGCGGCGGCCCCGGCCGCCTCGAACTCGCGGACGGTCCTGGTGACGTTGAGCTCGTTGCCGTAGCCGGTATCGGCGTCGGCGACGAGGGGGATGCCGACGCTCCGCGCGATGATCCGGGCGCTCTCGACCATCTCGCCCATGGTGAGAAGGCCGTAGTCGGGAAAGCCCCGCGCGGCGGATACGCCCGCGCCCGTCATGTAGACGGCGGGGAAGCCGGCCTCTTCCACCATTCGCGCGCCTATCCCGTCATAGGCCCCCGGCGCCACGATCATGCCCTCCCGTTTCAAGGCTTCCCGAAATGCCTTTCTGCCGCTCATCTTCTGCTCCTTTTCAAACCGGCGAGGAATATGGATAGGATCCGCTCGAAGCTCTCGTCCCGGTCGACCGGGTTCTTGAAGGACCCGGACATCTCCAAGGTCGCGAAGCCGTGGACCAGGCTCCGCAGGCCGCGCACGACGTGGATCTCCTCGTCGCCCTTCAGACCGAGGCCCTTCAAGGCGAGACCCAGGGTCTCCATGATTCTGTCCCTGGCCACTCCCCACTCCTGGTCGCTCTCCGGGGCCGTCGGCAGGGTGGCGGCGTAGACGCCCGGGTGCTCGTGGACGTAGTCCCTGTAGGCGAGGGCGACGGAGTGCTCCGCGTCCTCGGAGGCCTTGCCGAGAGCCGCCTGGGCAATACGATCGTTGAGCTCGGCCAGGCCCCGGAGCCCAATGAGGCGCTGGAGCTCCCCGAGGCTCGCGATGTGGGTGTAGAGCGAGGGCGTCCTGATACCCAAGGCAGTCGCGAGAGTGGTAAGGGACAGCTTCTCGAGACCCTCGCGGTCAGCCATCTCGGCTGCCATCGCCAGCACCTTCTCTTTGTCGAGCCTCTCGGCGCGCATGGTCTTCATCTTCCCTCCCAACCGCCCGTGGCTAGCCGGACAGTATCCTTATTTGTTTTCCCTTTGTCCTAATTATATTAGGATACTGAGCGATTCATTTGGCGTCAAGGGGAAAGCTGCAAGAAGGGGGAATTGCTGACTGAGTCGTTACTTAGACTACTAGGCCCGAGAGTGGACGCGTATGAGGGCGAGGCTGCCGCCGGCGGATCGACCCTCGATCTCGAAGGAGCCGTCGAGCTGCTCGCAGAGGGCCCCGACGATCTTGAGGCCCAGGCCCCGCCGGGCCGATCCTATCCCGATTCCATCGTCGCTTACCTCGACCCTCAGCTCCTCGAGGCCCCGCTCGACGCGAATCTCCACCTCGCCCGAGGAGCGATCCGGGAAGGCGTGATCGCAGGCGTTGGCGACGAGCTCGCCCACCGCGAGGCCGAGGGGGATGGCGACGTCCGGGGGAATCGCTATCCCCTTGACCTCGACCTTCACGGCGATCCGATGATCGATACGCGCCTTCATGCCGACGATGCTCCGAGCGAGATCGCCGAAGTATCGAGCGACGTCGATGGTCGTCACCGTATCGGATTCGTAGAGCTGGTCGTGGACGAGGGACATGCCGAGGATTCGCGTAAGTATGGTGCCAAGCGCGTGCTGAACGGCCGTATCGGCTATGCCCTGCGCCTGGAGCGCGACGAGGCTCGAGAGCACCTGGAGGTTGTTGCGCACCCGATGGTGCACCTCCCTGACGAGGGTATTCTTCTCCTCCAGCACCTTGGAGAGCCGCTCCTCGCGCGAGCTTCCCTCCCGGACCTCGCCCTCGAGGCGTCGCGACAGTCCCTCGAGCTCGCGATTCTTGCCCATGAGGGTCTCGACCAGGGCATAGATTCCTTTGCTGATGGCCGAGAGCTCGTCGATACTCGAGGGATCGGGGGAGGCGTCGGGAGAGCCGGCCCCGGTTTCCCTGAGGCCCCGCACTATATCCTCGACCCGTCCCGTCACCTGCTCCGTGAAGCTTCGGCGCGCCCTGATCCAGGAGAGCATCGAGGCCAGGGCCGCGATGCCGAGCGCGGCGGCCAAGCAGACGAATCTGAAGCTCCTTATAGGGGCGAGATCGATGTAGAATACCTCGAGGAAGCGGGCATTGAAGAAATCGACGTTCTTGCGATCGAAGTCGGCGAGCTTCACGAAGACCTCTCGGTTCCCGCTTATTCTCGTCGCCTCCCCCTTGGCGATCGCCTCGGTCAGGAGCTCGGCCGGCAGTTCTCCGGAGAATCCTTCTCTGAGCAGACTCCAATTCAGGTAGTTGCCGGGGCCGAAGGTCACGATGTCGGTGAGCCAGACGAGCCTGCCGTCTCCGTCCGCCGGCGCCAGGTCGAGGAGCTGGGAGAGGGCCTTGTCGTATGCGATGCCGGGCAAGGCCTCGGACAAGAGCCGGCGAAGGCTCATCGATATCTCGATCAGAACCTCCGATCCGGGAGGGCTATAGAATTGGTACATCGTAATGCGCCCAGTCCTCGTGGAAAGGCTGAGGCTTTGGCTCGCGACCCTGCCCTTCCCGATTATCTCCTGGAGGAAGGCCTTGAAATCCTCCCCCAGGGAGAATAGATCGAGCCCGCGATCGGCCTCGAAGGTGGTAGCCGCCACCCTGCCGTCGCTTCCGATCAGATAGATGTCCTCGACCCCGAGGCGGGAGGCTTCGGCCGCGAGCCCCTCATGCGTCGCGGCGGCGAGCGAGCCGGGCGGTGAATAGCGCTTCCCGAGCTCGACGAGGGCGCGGGCCCCGATGGGCCTCGCTTTGGCCTCGAGATTGCCGGCGATATTGTCGAAAAGGGCGATGTCGTGGTTCTCCGTCGAAAAGGCGCTCGATCTCGCGCGGTCATACAGATACCCGAAAAGGATTTCTCCCACTATGTAGACGCCGGCCGCCGAGACAAGAGAGCAGAGAATGATCGTAGAGATAAGCTGCGAATAGATATAATACCTAAGGCTGCGTGGGGACTTTTTTATGCGTCCTCCCCGGGAAAAACCCTAAGGGATTCTACCGTAGTCCACAAATGAGTCACTGTGGGATTTCCCTGCCGACCAGCGATACTCGCAAGTCCTGGAAATCTCCCGATCTTCGGCCCTCATTTTACTGCGCCAGGACCAGGCGTCAAGCCGGTTGGGAAACGTTGTTATCCCAAGAACCGACTTTAGCGTCTTTATATGTCACCAGTATCCTTCGATTGGATTAAAATAGTGGGAGGCCCGAGACTTCGATTCTGAACTCGGCGCCTGCTTCAGTATTCTGGACACGGATTTTACCGTTCATGCGCTTTTCGATGATAATCTTCGCAAGGTATAGTCCAATCCCCGTCCCGTCCGAGCTTTCTTTCGTTGTAAAATATGGCTCGAAGATCCTGTCGATTATAGTACTGGGAATGCCGCCCGCGTTGTCTGATATCATCGCTACCGAAGTGCGCCCTTCCCGGAACAATCGGATGTCGATCCTCGGACAGGAGATATTCCGTTCAATCAGGACGTCCTTGGCGTTGGTGAGGATATTGACTAGGACCTGAGAGTACTCGTTTCGGTATCCGGTAACCCTCGGATCCTCGCGCTCGACCGTCTCGACTGTAATTCCGCTTGCCTTCAGACTATCGCCGATGAGGGCGAGGGTCCCGTCTAAGGCTTCTCGCAGGCTGAATTGCCTCGCCTCCCCCTCCGGCTTGATGAAGTTGCGAAAATCCCCGATTGTCCGGGTCATGGCCTCGACCTGCTCCATGATATTGCCAGTCATCCGCTCGAGGTACACGCCGGAGCTAGTGCCATCCAGAAAAGCCTTTTTCATGAGCTGCGCGTAGATCGATAGGGCATTAAGCGGCTGCTTCCACTGGTGGGCGACGTATTCGATCGTCTCACCCATCGCCGCTTGCCTGCTCTTTAAGATAAGTACCTTCTCTTTTTCCCGCAACTCCTCCGACAGCCTTAGCCGCTCCAAAGTTTCGGCATGCAGGGCTTGCCGGGCCCGCTTGCGTTCCTGTTCTTTGTAGAGGCTATCGAGGGAAAACGAGATATCGGCCCCGATTTCCCTAAGTAGCCCCGCGAATTGATCGTCGAAAAAATCGCCCTCGCCGGAATAGAAAGTCAATACGCCAATCACGCTCCCGCTTTGCTTGAGCGATATCGCCGCGGAGGAGCGGAACCCTCGCTTAAGTGCGTTCTCACGCCATGGCAGCACGCTGGGATCGGTCAGGAAATCGCTTGTGAGGCATACATCGGCCTCGCGTATAGCTCTGCCGCTCGGGCCCATGCCTTCGGGCTCCTCGAACACGGATATGCGTATATTATCGAGATAGCCCTCGTTCTTGCCGTACCAGACCGTCGGCCGGACGAGGCCGGTATCCTCGTCGACAAGGCCGATCCAGGCCATCAGGAGTCCGCCTTGCTCCACGGCGATCCGACATATTTCCTCGAACAGGGATTCGCGTTCCACGGCTCGCACGATGGCCTGGTTTGTCTGGCTCAGTACAGAATACAACCGGTTCATCCGCAAGAGGTTGGCTTCGCCTTGCTTTCGCTTGGGCTCGCTGTTATTTATAGCGCGCAGGGTCTCTTCCGCTTCTCCCAGGCGGAGACGAAGGTTTTCGTTCTCGACGAGGATTTCTTCTAAGTTCTGTTCAGACATAGTGCAGCGGCCTCCCAGGATTCGAGTAGGCTTACTCTTGCAATGTCTCTGGTGTACCACAAGAATAAAAAGAACGCAAATCCCGCCAGGTTGTCGTAACCTGGGTGCAAGCCGGTAGGCCCGAGTCTACGCGGAGTAAACATGATATGTACGGTGTCCCTGGGAGGCTGGAAACCCGAAGCTTCGGTCTCGGCATCTACATTGAACTCATGCCGGATTCTTTCCGATAACGCAAACGGTCGACACGGGTTTCATGCGCCGCAGCTCTTGGCGGACTTCCTCGAAGCCGCTCGCCTCGAGGGTCTCGGAAATACGCCTGCCGGCATCGATCGTATCCTGGTCCGTGGCGCCCCGTTGCCTCGGCTCGTGGACGATCGCGATTGTGCCGCCGGGCTTGAGAGCGGCTCGAAGCCGTCGCAGCGCGAGCGTCGGTTCATCCCAGAACTGAAAGGTGTTGATATCGAGCACTTTGTCGATTCGCCGATCGAACGAGGGCAGCCGCGAGCTGGAAGCAACGATCAACTCGACGCGCCCTGAATCCACGGCTTTTTTATTTCGGCTCGTCGCTTTTCTCGCCATGAGGGGGGAATGGTCGATTCCGTACACCTTTCCTTCGACGATCCGATCGCTCAACATTCTGATCCCTATGCCGGGACCGAACCCGATCTCGAGAACGCAATCGGCCGCCTGCGCGCCAAGCTCCGCGATGGCCCACTCGATGCGTTCGATGTTCGATGAGCGATGCGCCATGATGAAGCCGGCAATTCGCCCGAGCATACCTTCGGGCATTCCGAACTGCAGCATCAGTCTTTCGCGAATCCTCATGACCGCCTCCTATGCTCCCGACTTCGCATCGCATTCTTATCGACGATCGTGGAAGGGGTTTCGTGCATCGAATCGGGTTCAAGCTGCTCGGGGCCCTGAGCATCTCGCACACCGGTACTGACTTGGCGCTTTCCTTCTGCGTACCCTGTGACCTCGAGGCGATGAGCACGCAGTCTCAGAGCCGGGTCGCGAAGTCGCCTATGATACGCAGCACCTCGTCCAATCGCTCGATCTGAGGGAAATGTCCGGCTTCCCGAACCAACTCGAACCGGGCGCCCGGGATGCTTTCGGCCCAGCGCCTGCCGTAATCCGCATCGACGATCCGGTCGCTTTCACCCCATGCGATCATGGCGGGTATCGATATCTGCGTGAGCCGCGCCCGAAGATTCAGGTCGAGCATGAGGTCGCCCGCGTAGACGCGCAGGGTTCGCTGGTTCTCGGCCATGACCGCGAGCTGGGGGCCTGTCGGTGTCATCGCGAAGCGCCTGGGATCGTGAAAGGAGAGCGCGGCCCGTTCGGCTGGAGCTACCACCATCGGGTCGACGATCTTCTTGTCCGGAGATCCCGTGTCGATTCCCACCGCGTTGAGAAGAACGATCCCCGCAATGCGCGGTGAGCGGCGCAAGGCCATTTCGGCGGCAATCCAGCCACCGACCGAGTTCCCTACGACGATGATATCGGACAGGTTCAGGTGATCGATCAGGGCAAGATACGCAATTACCAGGTCATCGATACTCGAGAACCAGTCGGGCCGCGGTTCGCCGGCGAAACCGGGGTGAGTAGGCACGATGACGCGACCATTCTTCGACAGGGCCTCTGCCAAGCCGGAGGCCGAGGCGGGACCGGCGCCACCGTGGAGCACGAGAAAACCCCGGCCCTCCCCCCTGTCCGTCAGGGAAACGCTCAGCGTTCCGGCAAAAAGGGCGATTTCCTTCTTTTGATCGGACATTCCGCTCACCTCTTGTATCGACCCGAGTCGACGGATTACAATGCATACGCACCGTACATATGAACGATACGTACACAATTTCAATTCGTCAAGAGAGAGAGCGAAGGAAATTATGGAGAGACTGCCGAAAAGCCAAGGTCGCGGCAAGCCGAGAGACGAGAAGCTTCGCGAGTCCATCCTCGGGGCGGCCGCGGAATTGCTGTTGGAGAATGGTTTTAAGAAATTCACCATCGAAGGCGTCGCGGCGCGGGCCAAGGCCAGCAAAGTTACCATCTACAAATGGTGGCCATCGAAAGGCTGTCTTGCGCTTGACGGCTTCGTTCATGTCATCACCGAATCGATAAGCTTCGCCAGGACAAAATCCCCCCGCAAGGATGTGGAAAACCAATTGGCGGCGCTGATCCGGATGCTGACCGGCACTCCCGCCGGGCGGGCCATCATGGAACTCATCGGAGCGGCGCAGGAGGACCCGGAGCTCAAGCGCGAGCTGAACGTCCGCTACATCCAGCCTCGACGCGAAATTGCCGGCCTCGCGTTCGCGAGATTGCTCGGCTGGGACCCCGTCGAGAAAAAGGAGGCGCTCTACGTCGTCACCGACCAGGTATACGGCGCCATCTACAACCGCTTGCTTTTCGGTCTGACTCCGCTCGACGAGGATTTTGCCCGTCAGCTCCTGGAGTTCTGGGTCGCAAAGGCGCCACCAAGACACCCTAAAGATTCACTTCGATAGTCGAGGCAAACCGCCTCCTACGCTTCTTGAAAGGTCCCATTCGACGATTGAAAACATTCCATCCGACGATTGAAAACATCTTGTGAGAAGATTGAAAATACTTTGTGCGACGATTGAAAATACTTTGTGCGACGATTGAAAATGTTTTGTGCGACGATTGAGAATGTTTTGTGCGACGATTGAGAATTCTTCAAACGACGACTGGGCGAGAAGCCCCAACCGGGGGGTGACTTCGCCCGGCCGATACAGTATTCCTTCATCAGACAGCGGAGGGTCCATATGGCGAGCAAGGCAAACGCGCGGGACTGGCAGACGAGGATTCGACTCTGGGCCGCGATCATCATGGCCGCGTATTTCCTGACGAGGATGGGCTATTACTCCATGGGGCTGATCTCGCCCGACGCCATGGAGGGCTACCTTGGTTCCCTGTCCTTCGTGTGGTTCTTCACGCCTGTTTTCATCTCGGTCGTCCTGGTGCATATGACCCTGGGGCTTTGGAAGCTCTACAGGCGGAATACCCTGAGGATGCCGCCCTGGGAGATCGCCCAGGTCTCCCTGGGACTTCTGCTGCCGTATTTCCTCTTCCCCTACCTGATCACGACCTTCGTCATGGGCTTCGTCTTCGGCCTCAGGCAGAACTACGTGGACAGCATCCTTCTCACCTATCCGGCCGTCGCCTGGAGCTACGTCTGCGTCGCGCTGATAATGGGAGCCCACGGGCAGATCGGCGCCCACGTCGTGCTCCGCATGAGGCCCTGGTACCCGCGGGTCAGATGGATCCTCATCGTCCTCCTCACCATAGTCCCGATCTGCGCGGCTTTGGGCTATCTCAATGGAGGGCGGGCCCTGTATGGCGCTCTTCTCCAAGGGAAGCTGGAGCCGGACGATCTGCCCCATGTCGTGCAGCCGAACGAGCTGGACTTCATCCGAATCGGCCACGCGATAGTGTACATCGCGCTCACGGCCGTCTACGCTTTCGTCTTCGCGTCGCGGGCCCTGCGACTGGGCGTCGCCGCGCGCACCAGGACGATCCAGGTCTCGTATCCGGGCGACGCCCGGGTCAAGGTGATCCCTGGCACGACCATCCTCGAGGCGAGCCGCATCGGGGAGATCGCGCACGCCTCGATCTGCGGCGGCCGCGGCAGGTGCACGACCTGCCGCGTGAAGATCCTGGACGGGATGGAGAACCTCAGCCCGATCGGAGAACGGGAGCGCCGGGCGCTAGTGCGCATCCGCGCGGGCTCGGACGTGCGGCTCGCCTGCCAGGCGCAGTGCCGGCAGAAAGGAATCAGCGTCCTCCCCCTCCTGGCGCCGGAGGCCAAGCCGAGCAAGGCCCGCAAGGAGACTAGGGACTCGGTCGGCAGGGACATGGAGCTCTCCGTGATGTTCGCCGACCTGCGAGGCTTCACGACGATCTCGGAGGGGAAGTTCCCCTACGACGTCGTCTACGTCCTCAACAGCTATTTCGAGAGGATGGGGAAGGCGATCGAGAGCCACGACGGCAAGATAGACAAGTTCCTCGGCGACGGCATACTCGCCTACTTCGGGAAGGACGGCGACACTCGAAAGGGCGCCCTGAACGCCATCCTCTGCACTCTGGAGATGGCCCGACAGCTCGCCGAGGTGAACGAGCGGCTCAAGAACGTCCTGGAGCTTCCGCTCACGATGGGCGTGGGGCTCCATTTCGGCGAGGTCATCCTCGGCGAGATCGGCTACAGCGAGAACTCGAACATGACCATCATCGGCGACACCGTGAACTCGGCGAGCCGGCTCCAGACCCTGACCAAGCAGGCCGGGGCCCAGCTGATACTCTCCACGACCCTCGCGGCTCAGGCGGGGCTGGACTTGAGCTATCTTCCCATGGCCAATGCGAAGGTGAGGGGGAAAACCGAGGCCATGAGGGTGTACCTCGTAAAGGATATCCTGAAGGACCTCGAGTCCTCGGTCAAGGCGACAAGCTGACCTTCCCGGCCCGGCTCGCGAGCGACTCCTCGATCAGTCGGGAGCTTGGGGCTTCTCTCGGGCAGGTCGATCGCCCGCGGGCTCGAGGCGGACTTCGTCGCAGAGCAGGGTTCCTTCCTCGAGGTACAAGCCGATCGCGCCGCTTTCCAGCGGCTCTCGCCCGTCCTCGAGCGAGAAATACTCTACATCGTCCACGAAGGCGCGGATGCGGTTCCCGAGAACGGAGACTCGGAGCGCGTACTCCTTGCCCTCGTCGAAGGGAAAATCGAGCTCGGCCAGTATCAGACTGCCGTCCCTCTCTTTTATCAATTGCAGCTTGTCCCGCGAGTTCAAGACGAGAGCGTAGTACCTCTTGAGGCCCTGGACCCTGACCGCCAGACCGGCCCGCCGCGCCCGGAGCGGCGTGATGGAGGCGGAGACCTCGTAATCGCGCCAGTCGCGCATCCCCTGGATGAGGAGGCCGGCCCCGCGGTTCTGGCTGATGTGGAAGGACTCCGGAAAGATCGTGCCCCACTCGTCGACGGCGTCGACCCAGGAGCTGCGCCAGGCCTTGCTTCCGGGGTAGCGGCGCCCGAAGGCGCAGGCGGGGACGCCGCTCCAATCCATCCAATGGAGCTGGACTCGGCTGGTCCTATCCGTGCCGCTGGCGACCTCGATTCCGGCTTCGAAGATCGGCGCGTCGGTCCCGACTTCGACCTGCCAGATCAGATCGGCCGCATTGCCGGGTCGAAGCTCCGCAGTCGGCCCGAAATGCCGCGCCGGAATATCGCCCTCGCCATAGGCCGAGACGAACATCCTCGCTGTCACGGGCTCGGGGTTGCCGGCGGGCGTGGAGACTCTCGCCCTCATCGTCTGCCCCGGATAGAGCGAAGGCGAGGCCTGGAAGCCGTAGGTCGCCTGAGTTTCGCTCCGGGGGGGGATGAACACCGGCGTGGCGATGAGGGCGGGGCCCAGGGGCGCTTCGAAGTCGAGCTCGAGAGCCCGGTGTTCCCGATCGTCGGTCGGCAGGTTGGCCAGACGGATGGAACGGGATAGTCCTTCTTCCTCGACGGGATGGAAGCCGTGCAGGGAGCCCGGCAGTTCGAAATTGTAGCGCGCGCCGTTTTTGGGATTAAATGGCGCTTCGCCGTCCATGCGGAATCGAAGGTTCGCCAAATAGACGGCTTCCCTCGCCGCGTCGGAAACGCTTCGTCCGCCGTCCGCGCTCGACAGGAACATGAGGTCGCGATGCGGTCGTCTCAGGTCTGGGCAAGCCTCGATGGCCTCGAGGCCATTGCGAATGCCCAACAGACAGCCGACATTGCCCGAGTTGCAATCGGTATCCCAACCCGAGGTGTTGACGATCATCAGGGATTTCCGGAAATCCCCTTCTCCGTAGAGGAGGGCCAGGAGGATGAGGCCGAAGTTGGGAATTACGTGGCATATGCCCCGGTGACGCGCGTAGCCATGCTCGCGGTCGAGCCAAACCCGCGCGTCTCTCCAATCGGGTTCCGTCTCGCGGAGCCCGCGGAGCTCGCGGATCAATTTCGCTATCGCGCAATCCTCGGGGATGAAGGACAGCGCTTCGTCCATGAGCGAGGGAATGTCCCGCTCGACGAAGGCCGCGGCCTCCATGACGGCGACGGCGACTGCGGCGTGGACGGCCTCGTCGTCGTGGCTCACCGAGGCGGCTTCCCGCGCCAAGCGCGCCGCTTGGTCGGGATTTCCGGGGGAGACCAGTGCCCAGCCGTCGATGAAGATCATCGCGCCGATCTGGTTGGCGATCGTCTTGCCGTTCAGGGCGGCCGAGCCCGATGCCGGGGCCTTGACTCCGCTCTTGAGCCGAAGGTAGGCAGTATGCTCGGTCGAGTTGCCTAGGCCCCCCCACCAGAGGATGGTTCTCTTCTCGACCAGGTAATTCAGCCAGGTCTGGCCGATAGATTCGGCTTTCAGGCCCCTGTCGTATCCGTAGTCTTCGAGGGCACGCACGAAGGTGAAGGTGCCGGATATGTCGTCGTCCGTCACCACCAGGGGCACGCCCGATTCCTCGTGGATGAACGACGATACTTCGCCGAAGCGGCTCACGATCCTTTCGTAGGACCAGTTCTCGATGGGACGACCCATGTAGACGCCGATGATCTTACCCAGGACTCCGGCATAAACTCGCTCGATGTACTCGACTCTGTCGATGGTGCTCATCCTTTCAAGCTTCCTTCCGTTATGCCTTGGACGAATTTGTCTTGCAGGAAGACGAAGAGGATCGCGACCGGCAAAAGGGCGATGACGCCCGCGGAGGATATCAAATTCCAATCGGTGTCGAAGTTCCCCACGAAGGCGAGGTATCTCGTCGCAACCGTCTTTATTTTGTCGCTTTGAAGGAGGGCGTTGGCGAAGAAGAATTCGTTCCAGGTCCATAGCCCGACGATGATCGCCACCGTGGATGTCACCGATCGCGAGATCGGCATCATCACTTTCCAATATATCTGCCAGTGATTCAGCCCGTCGATGAGCGCGCTCTCGTTCAGCTCATAGGGAATCCGAACGAAATAGGTCCTGAAGAGGAAAATGCTGAAGGGCAGATAGATCGCGCAATATACGATGACGAGGCCCGCCAGGGAATCCATCAGGCCGATGTTTATATATATGAAGAAAATCGGGACGAGATAGACCCCGAGAGGGATGGAGATGACGACCAGGAGGGCGCCCATGAAGAGGTTGGCGCCTTTCACCTTCATTTTCGACAGCGCGTACGCCGCGAGACTCGCCGCGACGACGACTACCGCTACGGTGGCCAGGCCGACCAAAAGACTATTGAGGAAGCCCCTCCCGTAATCCGCCTTCTTCCAGGCTTCCAGGATGCTCAGGAAGGTCAGCGCCTTGGGCAGGCTGAAGGGCGAGGTCATCGCTCCCAATTTCGGCTTGAAGGCGTTCATGACCAGGAGAAAGAGCGGGGCAAGCACGAAGAGCCCGGCGACAACCAAATAGAGATGAAGGAGGATCTTGCCCCCGCGCGATCGCTTGTTCATACCTCCCATCCCCTTTTCTTGAGCAGCCCGTAAAGCGCCATGACTATTCCGGAAAAGAACAGCATGGTGAATGAAATCGTACTTGCGTAGCCCGCCGCCTGGCCCTTGATGGTCGCGGAGTACATGTACGTGGCCAGGAGCTCCGTGGCCCTTCCCGGGCCGCCGTTCGTCATGACATAGACGTAATCGAAGGCGGCGAAGGACCAGATCATGGTCAGCATGAGGATAAGCGTGATGGTCGGTCGCAGTTGGGGAAGGATGACAGATTTGAATATCCTCCATCTGCCCGCCCCGTCCATCAGCGCGGCTTCCTCCAATTGTCTGTCGGTCTGGGTGAGAGCCGTCAGGAAAAGCACCATCAGGAAGCCGGTATATCTCCAGCTGTCGGTCAAGGCGACCGAATATAGGGCTATTCCGGGGTCGCCCAACCAGTTCGGCAATCCTTTGACTCCGATGGCTCCCAGACTCGGGTTGAGGCCGAAGAAGGGATCGTAGATCCACTTCCATATCATGGCCGTGACGACGGTCGAGCAGATATACGGCAGGAAATAGATGGTCCGATAGACTATCTGGAGCCTGCCCGATCTGGAGATCATGAATGCGTTGAACAATCCGACGACGATGGGGATGGTGCAGAAGTAGAGCAGCCATTTCATGTTATTGATGAGCGCCTGGTAGAAGACGGGATCGGTGAACAGTTGGGCGAAGTTGTCGAAACCTACGAAAATCGCGGGGCGCAATCCGTCCCATTTGAAGAAGGATAGACCGAGTGTTCCCAGGGTCGGCCCGACGACGACGAAAAGCAGGAGAAGCACCGTCGGCGCCATGAAAAGCCAGGGAAGAAATCGCGATACGGCGACGGACTTACGCGATGATGTCAAATCGGGTCTCCTTGATGAAGGCGCGGGAGGAGACCTACGATATCCCCTCCCGCGCCGATCCGAGGCGTAATGGCGCCTCAGTCGAAGTTGAAAAGTTTGCCCTCGGCCTTATCCTGCTCGGAAGCCTTCTGCATTCCTCTCATGAAGGTGGGCAGGTCCAGCTGCTTGAGCCAGAGCCCGTCGATATTCTCGCAGGTATAGACTCGGGTCTGGGGCCCCCAGTAGGTCCATGAAAGGTAGCTCGTGGCCTTCTTGGCCGTGAAGGAGTTCATTACCGCCTGTATCTCGTTTACATGGGAATCGAGTCCCGGTACCTTGCTCAGGTCGATGCCGTCCACGGGCGGGAATCCCATCGCCTTGTAGGTAATCCCGATGATCTGGTTATCCCTGTCGCTCCACACGTCGAGAAATTTGGCGGCCTCGTCGGCATTCTTCGATTTGGCGTTGATGGCTACGCCTATGCCCAGGGCGAATGGGAGGACCTGCGGAACGTCCGCGCTCCAGGACGGCATCGCGAAAACGCCCCAATCGAATTCGGGTTTCTGCTCCGAAGTGAGGTTCCCGAGGAGCCAGGTCCCCTCCATCTTCATGGCCGCCTTGCCGGTCGCGAAAAGCTGGGTGGCTGCGTCGATCGTCAGACTGGTCGAGCTTCTGCTGTTGATATAGCCTTTCTGGTAGAGGTCCAGCATTTTCTGCATCGCGTCGGTCGGTTCCTTCCCGGTCCACGGAACCTCGCCCTTGAGGAGCTTTTCGAGTTTGTCCTTCCCTAGCCTGCTGGTAAAGGCGAGGGACCACCACCACTCGTTGGCGTATTTGTAATTCCCGGCCCCGAAGGCGAAAGGAATGATGCCTTTCGCCTGGATCTTGTCGCAAAGCGCGACGAGGTCCTCGTAGCTCGTGGGGATGTTCCACCCGTTCTTCGAGAACATGTCCTTGTTGTAGTAGACCATCTCGCTGTCGACCTTTCCGGGAAGCCCGTAGAGCTTTCCCTTGTCGCTCACCGGCTTGAAGGCCCACGCGGAGAACTTGTTCATCCATCCGTACTTGGCAGCGTAGCCGTCGAGGGCGACCAGTCTTCCGGCTTTCGCGAAATCGAGGAGCGTCGTGGTTCCCTGCGTCGTTATTATGTCGGGACCGCCGCCGGCGGCGAGCTGCTGCTTGATGATGACGTCGGGCTCGGCGTTGTAGATGGCTTTGACGTCGATATCGGGGTACTTGGCGTTGAACGATTTGATAAGCACGTTCTCGAAATAGTCTTTATACGCTGTCGCTACGATGAAGCTGATTTCCTTTTTGGCCTGGGCTGAGAGTGTCGAGACGGCCATGAGACAGGAAAGGGCAAGGACCGTCAGGGCGATGACTTTCCGAATCGAGTTCATGTTCACTCCTTCACAGGTGAGATGGAATAGGTTAGATTTTTGACTGCGTGACGGCGCATGGCCGTTTCCCTCTTCCGGCGCCCGGTTCTTTGCGGGATGGGCGCCGCGAAGGGGGACTCAATGGTGTTTCACCTCCTTTTCACGTGCTTTCGCGGATGTGAAGCTCGGTCGGGAAGGTCTTGTAGACCGGTTCGCCGGCGCTGCTCTTCTCGATCCTCTCAATAAGGAGCCTCGTCGCCTCCCGCCCGAAAGCCTCGCTGTCCTGCCCGACCGTCGTCAAAGCCGGCTCGACGTACTGGGCTTCCGGAATGTCGTCGTACCCGCACACCGCGAGCTGTCCGGGTATCTCCACCCCGCGCTTCCTCAGCGCCTTGGTCGCTTCGATGGCCATCACGTCGTTGGCGGCGAACATGGCCGATGGCCTGCGATCCTCGGGGAGGGCGAAGTACCAGGAGAGGACGCGCTCGGCGCTTCCCTCCCTGAGGAAGTTGCCCTCCACTTCCCACTCCGGTACCGGGGGCTGACCATGAGCGGCGATCGCCTTCCGGTAGGCCTCGAGTCGAATCCTGCCGTTTATCGTGTCCAGATCGCCCGTCATGTGGGCGATGCGCGTATGGCCTCGATCGACGAGGTGGTCGATCAGGCCGTCCACGGCCGCGCTCTGGTCGGCGGTGATGACGTCGATGCCCATTCCGATCAGACTCGGGCCGAGGCCTACGCAGGGTATTTCGTCATCGAGGATGGTCTTGATGTCGGATGCGTCGAGATAGAAGGACGAAAGCAGGAGACCATCGGCTATATGGTGCAAAGCCATATCCACGAAATCGTCTTCCCCTTTCGCCGAGGCGGAGCTGTCGAAAATGATCATGCGGTACCCGTATTCCTGGGCCGCCAATTGCGCTCCCCTGATCAGCATCGGGTAGAAGGGGTTGCCCAAGTCCTGAACGAGCATGGCGATGAGCTGGGTGCGGTTCGTCTTCAGGCTGCGGGCATTGAAATTGACTCGATATCCGAGCTCCTCTACAGCTTTGAGGACCCGCAGCCTTGTCTCCTCGCTGATGCGGACATTGCCATTGGTCCGATCGTTCAGGACATAGGAGACAGTTGCGCGGGTGACCCCCGCCGCTTTTGCAACATCCTCTTGCGTTATTCTTTCCATATCCATCCACTTCCATTTACTCGTGTATGATTACACGAGTAATTACATATCTAAACCAGCGCGTTGTCAAGGATTTTTCTTTGTCGCGACTGAGATTTCAATACTGTGAGCTGGGGTCTGAGCTTATAAGGGCGGCAATTTCAAACAGGGTAATAATTTAAACAAACGCAATCGTCAGTCGACCGCGTCTTCCGTCGTTTGGACTTTCAAGTTCCGGAATTAAGGAATGTGGCGTCGGATCGGTTCCTGCGAGCCGATCCGGCCGGACGCCCTGGGTAGCTGCAATAGCGGCTCTCGAAGCAAGATCCGCTGCTGAAATAGCTCGAACCGCGGCAGCCACCGCGGCAGATGCTGCCCTTGTCGCACAGGGCGCATGCTCCGCCGAGCATACTGACGTCGAAGTTCCGGTTGTATGCGAAGTTCCCTTCCCTAGTCCATATTTCTTTCAGTGAGGTCTGCCGGAGGTTTCCTTCGATGAATCTGTCGGCATAGAGGGATTCGCAGCCTTTGACGTTTCCCACGCTATCGATGCCTACCACGCGCATCCCCGCTTGGCAGCCGTTCCATGCGGATATCGTCCCCGGGCGGCTCCGGATGTAGATCTCGTAATCGTCGAAATATCCGAGGTCGTCCCCCGCATAGACTCTGGGCGAGCCGCGCCGGCCTTTCTCGAAGATGAATTTCGTGATCTGCCCGACTTTCTCGGGGTCGAGCAGATACTCGTGCTTCCCTGCGATGTTGCCCATGCCGGTGACGATCTGGAGCTGCCAGGCGTCGACTCCATAGGAAGCGAGGAGATCGTACATCTCTTCCAGGTCGGCGACGTTGAAAGCCAGGAGGCTCGTGACCACCGCAATGGGCATATCGGCCGCGCGAAGCGCCTCGAAGGCGGCGAGGACTTTCTTGAACGAAGCCTTTGACCCTCTTATCCGATTATGGCTGCCCTCCATGCCGTCGAGGGAAATGCCGACATTGGTGAGTTTCGCGTATTTGATACGGGCGATATCCTCCTCTCCCATGAGAAGTGCGTTGGTTATTATGTTCACCTTCACTCCGCCGTTCGCTAGCCTTCGAGCCACTTCTTCCCAGCCGCGATACAGGAATATTTCCCCGCCGATCAAGGTTAAGTGATGGCAGCCGAGTTCGATGAGGTCATCGGCTACGCGGAAGCATTCCTCCGCCGACATTTCGTTCACGCGAGCGCTTCCGGCCGACGAGCCGCAATGGAGACACTTCATGTTGCAGCGTAAGGTCAATTCCCAAACGGCATATTCGGGCAGGTATTTGGTCGAATTCATCGTTTACATCCAAGTTGACGCATGGCGGAGAACGGCGGGGAATCGATTCGCCCGCCGTTCAATTTCAGCCTTATTTGACCGGCGGGGGCATATACAGCGCGCTGACTATATCCTTGTGGAGCTCGATATAATCGCACATATCCCCTATTTCTTCCTTCAGCTCGCGGATTTGCCAGTCGGTCAAATACATCCGCTTCAGCTTTTCATCGGTCAGGATCCCGTATCTCGTGTGCACCGGGTTGGGACCGCCGCCGAGCGACACCGTGTAGGTATCGCAGTCGATTTTCAGAAAGTCTTTGATCATCTTCTTTTGCCAGTCTTCGAGGTAGAGGACCGCCGTTTTAACGCCATTGACGAGCATGACCCGCCTCCTGTTTAGAAATGGAGCGACAGACAAACTCGAGCTCTCCCTTCGACATCCGGGGAGGATCCGCGCCGCGAACTTGATATGGACTCTATTGGCAACTTTGACTTAACGTTTCATCCGTTGGGCCTCCTTTTTAATACCGCAGCGTCGGCCTCGAACGGAGGAAATCACGCGAGCAATGAACGAGGGGGGTGAAGAAGGCTACGATGCTTTCCGCGTTTTTTCCTTAACTAACTATAACCGCGACAGTCCGGCCGGAACTACGCTACGAATTATGAATCATATACAACCGAATTACCTTTTTGTAAAGAGGAGAAATTCCTTACGGATTGCATCGGCTAATCGCCGATGATCGCCCCCTTGTCCCGCGACCGAGATATAGTCGACTCGTGCGGAAGGAAGGGCGGGAGGATGAGAGCGGGGGATGGGGGGAAGCATCGTCTCGGCGCCTGACCGCGGCGCTCGCCCTCCTCGCCATGGAAATCGGCCCCGGGGCGGCTGTCCGTAGTTGAGCCCTCTACGGCAGGCTATTATTCCTTCATGAGCCTTCCCCGGAAAAAGCCGATGGCCGACTTCCGAGCCCGGGTCCTCCGCCTCGATTTCGGACTCTACCTTGCTAAATGCCTGATCGGGACCTCGGTCTGCTACGGCCTCTATCTTCTCTTTCCCGGGGTCCAGTTCTCCTGGAGCATCGTCTCGGTGCTCCTGGTTCTCGCTCCGGAGTTCGACGACTCCGTCAGGCTGGCCGCCGATCGGATCAAGGCCAACCTGATCGGCGCCACCCTCGGGCTGGCCGTCTTCCTGGTCCGGCCTCCCGACCTCCTGTCCCTCGCGGTGGCGGTCCTCGGTACCATCCTCGTCTGCACCTTCTTTGGGCTGGGCAACGCCACTCGGACCGCCCTGGCCGCGGTGGTCATAGTCCTGATCCAGGAAAAGGAGCGCAACGCCTGGAACCTGGGGCTGCAGCGAATGGCCGCGGTGGTGATCGGCAGCCTGGTGGCCCTGGCGCTGACGCTGCTCTTCCGAAATCTGCTTCCCCGTTCGGTTCCAGGGAAAGGAAAAGACTCCTCGGAATAGGTTCAGTGCGCTGGGGAAATGCTTCGAGTATTCCAACTGCATATGCGGTCCGCGACGAGGCGGGCGCGAAGGCGTTTTCAAGGCCCGAAAGCTTTACTTCGAGATGGGTTCTCTATATGATCTAGCTCGCCTACGTCGACGCTCATAGCTGGACATAATGGCAAACACGGTCAATCTCGCCAATGTGCTGCTGTCGCTCTCGGACGCCATCGATCTCGCGAGCGGGACGATTTCCCGGCATCAGCTGCGAACGGCCTATATCGCGTGCGAGCTCGGCATGCGGGCGGCGTTGACGCCGTCCCTGCTCGATAGGCTCTTCATCGCGGCGCTGTTCCACGATATCGGCGCGATAACGGTCGAGGAGAAGGTCGCGCTCTTCGAGTTCGAGAATGTCAACGTCCTTCCCCACAGCCTGCGGGGCGAGCTCCTGATGCGGCGCGTTCCCATGTTCATGCCCGTGGCCGGCATCATCGGCAACCATCACAGGGAGTGGCGCGAGTGGGATAGGCCGATAGGGGATCCCGACGTCCTCCTCGCCCAGATCATCTGCCTCGCCGACCACGTGGCCCGCCTCATCAAGGCGAAGGCCCACGTCCTTCATCAATACAAGGACATTTCCGAGATAATCTCCTCCTGGTCGGGGACCATTTTCAATCCCGGAATCGTGGATAAGTTCCTCGTCCTCTCCACGCGCGAGGAGTTCTGGCTCAACATCGTGAATCCGCGCCTCTACTCCCTCCTCTTCAATGAGGGACCGCTGCGCCGGGCCGAAATATGCTTCGACGACATGGAGATCGTATCCCTCTTCTTCAAGGACATAATCGACCTCAAGTCGCCGTTCACGGCGACGCATTCCACGGGGGTCTCCGCCTGCGCCGACGCGCTGTCGACGCTCATGGGGGCGAGCGACGACGAGAGGCTGAAGATCAGGATCGCGGGCAACCTGCACGACCTCGGCAAGCTCGTGATCCCTAACTCCATTCTCGAGAAGCAGGGCCGGCTCTCGATCGAGGAGTACCAGGTCATCAAGTCCCATACCTACTATTCCTTCACCATCATGAACTCCATAGCCGATTTCCGGGACATCGCGGAGTGGGGCAGCTTCCACCACGAAAGGATCGACGGCTCCGGCTATCCCTTCCATCATTCCGGGGACAGGCTCTCCGCTCAGGCGCGGATCATCGCCGTCTCCGATGTCTTCACCGCCCTGGCCGAGGATCGGCCCTACAGGAAGGGCATGGGAAGGGCCGATGTCCTCGGGATCATGGGCGACATGGCCGCCAAGGGGAAGCTCGACGCGGCGACCCTCCGGAGGCTGGCCGATAACTACCAGGAGATCGCCGACCGCTGGTTCGAGGCACAGGCCAAGGCGCGGGATTTCTACAACAGGCAATTCGCGGTCATACAGTAGTCGGCCCGCGCCTGCCGGCCGAAGCTAGTCCGCCTTGCCGGTGAGGTACTTCCTGCCCGCGGGCCAGAGGTCCTCGATCTGGCGCATGATGGCCAGCTCGCCGACGTGGTGGGAGTTGTGGTCGGCCACGAGGAGAACTTCGCGCAGGACCGTGTAGCCGGGCGCATGGGCAATGGGCCCGAAGAAGTCCGTCGAAGGGTCGGTCACGATGCGCTTCGCCTTCTCCAGGTCGGCCAGCACCGCGGCGGCGCTCGCGGCCCAGCCGGCCTCGTCGGTCTTCTCCTCGGGCCGGGGTCTGTAGCCTTCCGGCCAGCGCGGGGACTTGTGCTTGGGATCGAGGACGAACTCCACGATGTCCCATTGCGTTATCCGGATATGCTCGACCAGGTGCCAGAAGGAATAGGGGCAGTTGGCGGGCTTGGTGTTGATGTGCTTCATGGGGAAATCGGCCACAGCTTCGGCGAAACTCATGTGCGCGTTGCGGCTGTCGAGCAGCGCGAGAAGCTCGTTCCGCAGCACTTTATCGTCCTTCATGACGGCTCCCTCCCTCTTCAGTCGATGATAGCCTGGGACAGCAATTGCCGGAAGTACTGGTCGAAGGGGAGCTGATTGTCGATGACCTGAGTCATCATTATCCCGATCAGGTCTTCGCTCGGGTCGACGAAGGAAAAGGTCGAGGCGGCGCCGCCCCAATAATAGCTACCCGCCGAAATGGCCATGCCTGACTGGGCTTCGTCGAGGCAAATGCCGTAGCCGGGCCCGAAGCCGCATCCCGGCGAATCGATGCCGCCCATGTTCCTGGGCAGCAGGGAGGCGGCCAGGTGGTTGCGCGTCATTTTCTCGACCGTCTTGCGTCCCAGGATCCTGACCCCGTCCGATTCCCCGCCCCCGAGCATCATCCGGTCGAAGCGCAGGTAATCCCGGATCGTCGAGACCAGGCCGCCCCCGCCCGAGGGCGTGGCGGTCGACTGGGCGAAGGGACTGGCGGCTCCTCGGTCGATGCATCGGATCTCCCCGTTCTCGGCCGGAGTATAGAGGGCCGCGAAGCGTCCCAGCTTTTCCGGGGGGACGAAGAAGCCGGTGTCGGCCATTCCCAAGGGGAGGAAGATCCGCTCCTTGAGGAAGACATCGAACGGGAGCCCGGAGACCAGCTCCACCAGGTAGCCGATCACGTCGACGGCGACGCTGTAGCGCCAGCGCGCGCCGGGCTGGTTGGCCAAGGGCAGCTGAACCAAGGCGTCGATGAACTCCCTCAAGGGCACCTTCATGACCCCCAGGCCTTCGCGGAAGATGCCCGACCGGCGGTACAGTTCCTCGACCGGCGAGTCGTCGAACAATCCATAGCCCAAGCCGGCGCAGTGCAGGGTCAGGTCGAGAATGGTGATCGCCCGCCTCATGGGCTCGAGGAGGGGCCGTCCTCTCTCTTGGCCGGCATATACTTTCAGATCCTTGAAGGCGGGGATGTAGCGCCATACCGGCTCCTCGAGGCCGATCTTTCCCTCTTCGTACAGGATCATCAGCGCCGCGGTGGCGATGGGCTTGGTCATCGAGTACAGGCGGAAGATGCTATCTTCCCCGACCGGAATCTTTCCTTCTACGTCCATCCAGCCCATGCGATCGATGAAGGCCAGTTTCCCGCGCCTCGCCACCGCCAGCTGAAAGCCCGGCGCTCTCTTCGAGTCTATCAAGGCTTGGAACTTCGGGCGGATGCGTTCGAGGCGCTCCTTCGACAGACCGACTTCCTCGGCTTCGCAGTGGTCCATTTTGAAACTCCTTAGATGATGTCGCTCAGCGCGGTGGAGCCGCCTGGCCGCGCGCCGCCGCCTCGGCGCGGCGCGCCAGATCGATCGAGAGCGCGAGGCTCCTCTGAGCCTGCACGGGATCGTGGAAGCCGGTCGAGTTGGCCGAGGCTACGTAGTCCCAGTACCATTGCGCCTGCCTCAACAGCTCGCGGGAGGGCGCGAGGGCGGGCGAGGGGACGGTCGCCCCGCGGGAGGCCGCGGCGATCGCGCCGTGCGCCTCGGCCACAGCCTGGCCCGCGATGCGCTGGAGCGAGAAGACCGAGTCCTGGACGTACTTCACTCGTCCCTTCGCCCAGGCCTCGGTCTTGTCCCGGTGGCATTGGAGACAGGAGCTCGCGACGTCGCGCAGGGGACTCGTGACCCAGTGCTGGCGCACTCTGGCGCCGTCGTCGGTCACGTAGGGCATGTGGCAATCGACGCAGGAGACTCCCGCCGAGGCGTGGACTCCGCCCGAGAAGAGCTCGTAGTCGGGGTGCCTCGCCTTCAGGACGGCCACCCCGGAGTCGGGCTGGACGAAATCCTTGTCGAAGCCCGAGGGCCTCGAGGCGTAATACGCGTACATGGCCTCTGGGCCGAGGCCCTTGCCCCAGGGGGCCACGACGCGATCGGTCTTGGGCTCGATGAAGTAGGTCGAGTGGCACTGCGCGCAGACGTAGCTCTCCAGGTCCTTCGGCGCGGCTTTGGCGATGTCGACGCCCCGCGCCTTCATCGCCTCGCCGAAGGAGGGCACGATGACGCGGAGCTGCCTCGTCCCCGGATCGTGGCAGGAGAAGCAGTCGATAGCGGGATGCCCTTCCTTTATGAAGGCCATCGCGGGCTCGGAGGCGTAGCCCCAGCCCTTGGCCGCGAAGAGCTTGGCGATGTCGGGCGTCTTGCAGGTGATGCAGGAGGCCGGTGTCCGGTCGTTCACGCGCTTGGTCGCCGAGATGTCCGCCCACGAGTAGACGTGCCCTCTCTTCTCCCTGAAGCTGGCGGCGTAGGCCGAGCCCTTGTAGTTGACGCCCATCTCGGGCTGGGCGACCGCCTTCTCGACGGGGACCGAGCCGTCGTAGCCCGACGGGGAGGGGAGCATCCTCTCGCCCCTGGCCATCATGGCCGATTCGGTCGGATAGGCTTTGACCCAGGAGTCGATATCGGTCCCGAGGACGGGGCTGGCCGAGCTCCCCGCGTCCGGGCTTCCCCGCCCGGCTATCGCGGCCGTGCGGGGCGCGCAGGAAAGAAGGAGGACTGCGACGGCGGCCGCCAGAAGGGCGCAGCGCTCCGAACTCCCGTCCCTCATGGATATCCCCCTTATCGGACAGCCCTCGTCGGGTTCTCCGCTCAGCGGCCCGCGAGCATGGCCTCCACGTCGGCTTCCGCCGTGGTGATTCCCTTGATCCCGAAACTCTCTACGATGGTAGCCGCGACTCCCGGAGAAAGGAAGCCGGGAAGCGTCGGCCCGAGCCTGATGTTCTTGAAGCCGAGCGAGAGGAGGGCGAGGAGGACCAGGACGGCCTTCTGCTCGTACCAGGCGATATCGAAGGAGATGGGGAGGTCGTTCACGTCGGCGGCGCCGAAGATCTCCTTGAGCTTCAGGGCCACGAGGGCGAGGGAGTAGGAGTCGTTGCACTGACCCGCGTCGAGCACGCGGGGAATGCCGCCGATGTCGCCCAACGCGAGCTTGTTGTAGCGGTACTTGGCGCAGCCGGCCGTCAGGATGACCGTGTCCGCGGGAAGGGCCTCGGCCACGCCGGTATAGTAGGCGCGCGAGGGCTGCCGCGCGTCGCAGCCCGCCATCACCACGAAGCGCTTGATGGCGCCCGTCTTGACCGCCTCGACCACCTTGTCCGCGAGGGCGAAGACCTGGTCGTGGGCGAAGCCGCCGACGATGGCGCCGTCCTCGAGGGCCTTCGGCGCCGCGCAGGTCCGGGCCAGGGCGATGAGGGCCGAGAAGTCCTTCATGCCTCCCTCCGCCCGGTCCGGGACGTGGGCACAGCCGTCGAAGCCCACGACGCCCGTAGTGAAGATGCAGTCCTTCTGGCCTTCCTTCGGCGGGACGAGGCAGTTGGAGGTGAAGAGCGCCGGCCCGTTGAAGCTCTCGATGTCGGCGGCCTGGGTCCACCAGGAGCCGCCGTAGTTGCCGTAGAGGTTGTCGTACCTCTCGAAGAAGGGGTAGTAATGGGCCGGCAGCATCTCGCCGTGGGTGTAGACGTCGATGCCCGAGCCCTTGGTCTGCTCGAGCAGATCGTGGAGATCCCTGAGGTCGTGCCCCGACACGAGGATGCCGGGGCGGTCGCGGACGCCGGTCCTCACCTTCGTCGCGCGCGGCTTGCCGTAGGCTCCCGTGTTGGCCCCGTCGAGGAGGGCCATGGCGGCGACCCCCTCCTTGCCCGTCTCGAGCACGAGGGCGAGGAGCTCGGCCTTGCCCGAGCTCTCCGCGGCGAGGGCCGAGAGGGCGCGGTACATGAAGGAGAACAGATCCTTCGAGGACTTGCCGATGGCGAAGGCATGCTCCATGTAGGCCGCCATGCCCTTGAGACCGTAGAGGACGAGGGCGGAGAGGCTCCTGATATCTTCGTCGCCTATGGCGAGCCAGCCGCCGAGACCCGATGCGGCGGCGCTCCGGACGGCAGCCTCGTCGGACGCGTCCCACGAAGCGGCTCCGGGAAGGGAGGGCGGGACCTGGCCCCCCGCCGCGACGAAGCTCGCCCGTGCGGCGTCGCGGCGAGCGAGGGCCTCGATGATCCAGGCGGTGAACTCCGAGGCGGAGAAGTTGGCGTTCGTGATTGTCGCGAAGAGCATGCGGTCGACGAAGAAGGCCGTCCCCTCGTCGTAGACGCCGCGCTCGAGGGCCTTCGCTCCCCAGAAGCCGATCCCCTTGCAGACGTAGAGAAGGAGATCCTGGAGATCGGCGACCTCCTTCGGCTTGCCGCAGACGCCTCGGGCCGCGTTGCAGCCGGCGTTGCGCATGGTTTCCTGGCACTGATGACAGAACATGGTTCCTCCCTGTAAGTATTCCGGGCCCTTTTCGAAACCGCGAGCCCTATCCGAAGCTCTTGGCCACGTCGGCTATGGTCGTGGAGCCTAGTACCTTGATTGCCTTGGCCGATATCTCGTCGCAGAGGATCTTGAGCGCGCAGCTTCCCTTCCTGCAGGCCGCGACCGCGAACAGGCAATGCCGCTTGGGCGCGGGACCGTCGACGGCGACGATGACGGCCAGGCACGAGACCTTGTCCGCGTCGCCCTTGAAGACGAAGCCGCCTGCCGAGCCCCGATGAGCCTCGACCAGGCCCGCCCTGCTCAGCGTCTGGATGAGCTTGGCGAGATAGGAAGGCGAGACGCCGAGCTCGGCGGCGGCGGCGCGCGCGGACACCGGACTGCCCTGCGAGACCGCGTAGGCCAGCGCATGGAGGGCCGCGTTCGCCCCGTCGGAAACTGCCAGCCAACGATCCATGAGACAATCCTCGTCCGTTAATTTGGATATGCGACTCTTATATGGTTTTTATAGTATCTTGACGCTCTTGTCAAGGACGAGCGGAGGATGGCGCTCTTCACTCCTCGTGCACGGGGACTCGGACCGGCTTGCCCTTTTCGGGAAGCTCGACCGATCGATCGTTTATCAGGATCCTGTATTCCTTCCCCGTCGCGATCTTCACCACGAGAAGGCCTTTTTTCGGAGAGGCTCCCTGGGGCGGACGTCCCGTGCAGGCGAAGAAGTAATCGTCCATGGCCTCGATGAGACGGGCGTAGAAAACGTAGCTGCCCGCCTCGGGAATATAGACGAGAAGCGGCGGGGCATGAGGGGGAAAGGGGTAGGAGGCCGTCTCTCCGGTCTCGAGGTTCTGTACGTAGACCACGGATTGAAAGGCCGAATCCCCCGCGCCCGTATCGAGGGTGACGTAGGCCACCGCCGGCGGCGAGTAGCCGTGGGCGAACAGCGCCTGCGACAGGCCGAGGGAAAAAAGCGCTATCCACGGCATCTTGACGGCGCGCACGATCTCTCCTTTCGCACTATCCTCGCGTCACATCCACGAGATGAATTCGCTGACGGTCATGGACTGGATGCTCTCCCCGCTGAAGGAAACCCGCAGGGTAAAGGGATTGTAATACCTTCCGTCGGGGCTCTTGCGGTCGGGGCGCAGCCTGAACACGAGACTGCCGCCGCTTTGAGTCGCCTCCACGATCTCGTACTTCGGCCCGTCGGGCCTGTCCTGGGTCCTGTGGAAGCCGCGTCCCGTCAGGAAGGGAAGGATCTCCGCCCGTCCCGCCGCATGACGCTCCTGCCAATGGCGTCCGTTGACTCCCTCGGCCCAGACGGCGAGGGTCGCGTTCTCGGCGAAGAGCCCGACGCTCCGGTCGTAGAGCCCGGCCTCGTTCAGTCGATAGAAGTTTTCGATGAGAGCCATGGACTTCGCTCCGGATGCCTGGGCGAAGCCTCCAAGGGAAGCCGCGAGGGCGAAAAGAGCCGGAAAGGCGAATCCGATGCGGTGAGCCTTCGATTCCATGACGACCCGCTCCTACCGTATATGATGCGTTTCGGGAGCCGGATGATGCGGGTCGCGCGCGGTTTTCGCCTAGATCTTCGAGCTGGTTCCGGGGGGAAGCGCTTTCCCGTCGGATTTCGAGGCTTCCTGAAGGAGACGGTAGGCTCGGGTGCCCCGCAGCTGCTCGCTCGTCTTGGCGTAATCGAAGGCGGTCAAGCCGTCGTAGTCCTCCACCTTGGGATCCGCGCCCGCCTCCAGGAGGCGCACGACCACGGCGGGGTTCCTGTTGTTCGTGACGGCGTAGATGAGCGGAGTCACGTAGTAGTAGTTGCGAGTGTTGATGTAGGCGCCCGCCCGGATGAGGGTGTCGACTACCTCGAGCCTGGGATTCGCGCTCGCGGCGTACATAAGCGGCGTCACGCCCCTTCTGTTCCGGGCATTGACGTTCGCGCCGGCCTCGAGAAGGGCCACTATCACTCCGCGGCTCGATAGACCTGCGGCGATGATCAGGGGAGTGTCCCCGTCCTTGCTTCTGGCGTCCACGCTCGCGCCGGCGCCTAGGAGGGCGTCGATCATCTTCGGGTTCGGAGCGGAATTGGAGGCGCAAAGCAGAAGCGGGGTCCAGCCGTCCTTGTCCTGATCCTCGACGCGGGCGCCGGCCTTCAGGAGCCCTTTCAGCACTCCGGGATTCCTGTTCTTCGCGGCGTACATCACCGCCGTCCTGCTGAAATCGTCGCGGGCCTCCAGGTCGGCCCCGGCGCCCAGAAGGGTCGCGATCGCCTCGGGATTCGGATTGCTCTCGGCGGCTATCATCAGAGGCCTCGTTCCGTCCCGGTAACGAGTCTCGAGGTCCGCGCCGTGCGCCAGAGCGTTCTTAAGCTCCCGCGGAGTCCCGAACTTCAGGAGCTCGGAGAAGTCCGCTCTGTTCGAAGCGCGCAGGAGGGCGCAGGCGGACATCGAGGCCACGAGGACCGCCAGAGACAGGCAATGACCTATCCGCTTCCTATCCACGCCGCCTCCGCGCGCGTATTCCCTCGCGCAGCTCCAACAAATGTACCGACGGAAGCCGCGAGGGGAAAGATCATTCTATCGTTGCCCCATGCACCGGCCGGCGATAAGCTTCGTTCCGCCTTCGAGATCCGGCTCGGATCATGCTTGCGAAACCGGCCGCCGGGGACTATTATCGCGATATCTAGATCACGGAAGGAGGCGTCTATGCGGCTTCGATGCGGCGCCCCGATCCATGGTCCGCGGGCGTCCGCCTAATCCTGGGCGTACCGCTCAATATAGGAGAAGGCCGGGGGCGACCCCGGTCTTCTCGTTTCTCCGAAGGCTCGATCCATGTCCCTTCATTCAGAATCGCCTCGGTACAGCCCTCAGAAAGGGCGGAGGACATAGGCCGCGACCCCGGCCACGGTCAGTCCGATGTCGAAGACCACGGACAGGGCGAAAGAATGATTGTAGAGGCCCAGCCCCACCTTCGTTGAGCTCGCCGAGAAGGAGAGGGGGAGGTCGGGCGGCAGGGGCTTCCTGGGCTTCTTGCCCATGACCGCCCCCATGGGATGGGTGATGAAGTCGAGGACCCAGTGGCTGAAGACCGCGAGGCCGAGGACGATGATGCTGCGCAGGTCCGCCCGGGCGATGGCGGCGATGCCCATCGCGACGGCCGACCACGCGAGCGCGGCGGCCAGGCTGTGGGTGGCGGCGAGGACGAAGGATTCGCCGCGCCTGAAGAGCATCGCCGGGAGGCAGAGGATGTCCAGGGCCTCCGCTCCCGCGATCAGGGCGACGACCGGGGCTTCGGGCGCCACCAGCTTGAGCGCGAAGCCGACTCCGAGATGCGCTAGTCCTGCCATCGTTATCTCCTCGGATCGAAGTATACCCTAAGGCAGGAGACTCGGCCCGCTTTCGATATTAAAAACCAGTGAATGCTTGTGGCCGGCGCGGTGCGCCGGTATAATTACGGTGTTCGTTTGCGTTTTTTTAATAATATGGCGAGGGTAGAAAAATGGACGAGGGCTTCTATCTCTTCGGCGAGTACCGGGACGAAGGCTTCGAGGTCCGGCATTACATCTGCGGCGACTATCATCTCTGGATCTGGTCCGACGAGGCCGGATCGCTCGCCAGGTTCGAGTTCCGCTACAAAGACTGGCGTATAAAGTACTCGGGCGGCGAGTTCTCCCGCGGATCCGAAAACTACATCATGCCGATGTTCTTCATCCTCGACCAGCTGTTCGCCTGCGACGCGGACGTGCAGGCCAGATTGCTGGGCATCAGGGACGACTACTCCCCCGGCATGCGGGCCGGGGACCGCTCCGACGCGGGAGAGGGGCCGAGGCCCGCGATCCGAGTGGAGGGCTAGGCCGCGGCCAAGGGTATGCGCAGGCTGACGACCGCGCCGGGACCCGAAGAGAGGCTGACCATCCCTCCCCTCTGCCGCGCCAGCGTCGTGACGATCTTGAAGCCCACCGATTCGGCGGTATCGGCGGCGAAGCCGGGCGGGAAGCCCGGGCCTTCGTCGCCCACGCTGAGGAGAAGGTTGTCGCGCTCGAGCCGGAAATCGATCCGGATCGTCCCTCGCCCCGAGGGAATGACCGCGTATCGGTAGGCGTTGGATATGAGCTCGGTGAGCATGAGGCCGAGCTCTATGCAGAGGTCCATAGGCACTTCGATGTCGTCGGAGCGCAGCTCGATGCGCGCCTCCCCCTCCCCGCGGCTGGCCGTGAACTGCCGGATCAGGTCGCGGGCGTAGGTCCCGAGCGAGACGCGCTGCTCGGAATCGAGACCGTAGAGCGTGTCGTGGACACCGCTGATGGCGCGTATGCGGTCGTTCACCGAGTGGTAGGCCTCGAGGGCCGCGGGGTCCCGGGTCCGGTGCGTCTGAAGGCTGATTATGCTCGAGACGATCTGCATGCTGTTCTTGACGCGATGGTGGACTTCCTGCAGCAGCTTGTCCTTCTCGACGACCGCCGTCTCCAGGCGGAGGCGAGTGTCGGTCGCGATCACGATCTCGCCCTTCAGACTCGAATTCGCGGATTCGAGCTCCTTCGACAGGGTCTCCACCCTGTCGAAGGCAACCGTGAAGCGCTTGGCGAGGGCGAGGGTCTGGACGGCGACGAAGATCGGCGGGAGGACGGAGAAGCCGATCTCCCCTTTCGCGAGGACGATGACGTAATAGGCGCTCGCGATGGCGGTCGCCATGAGCAGTATTCCCGCGCCGAGCACGATGCCGCTCGCGGGCCGGCGGCGCAGGATGGGGCGGATGCACAGGATGGCGAAGCCCCAGACGAGGGACGCGAGGAGGATGGGCGCGAAGAGGAGGAGGCTCCACGTGACCGCGATCAAGGGCGCGAAGGCCAGGAAGAGGGTGAAGGCGAGGCCTGGCGCGACGAGGCTTATCAGTTCCCCCCGGCCGACGTCCCCCGGAAAGAGATGGGAGAAGAAGAGGGCCCCGGAGGGGAGGAGGAGGATCAGCGAGGCGTACTGGAGCCTGACGAGGACACCGAAGCCGATCGAGGGCAGCGCCGTCGCGATGATCGCGTCGTTCGCGACGAGGGCGCGGAGGGCGACCGTCGCGGAGAAGACGGCGAAGTAGAGATGGGCCCATTCGCGTCGGCGGAAGGCGAAGACGAAGGAGGAATTGGCCGCGATGCCGAGGAGGATGCCGACGACGATCGAGAGCCCGAGGTCCCCGACTCTCTTCGCGGCGACCATCCGGTCTCCCTCGCCGAGGGTGAAAGGCCTGGCGATTCCTCCCCAGCGATACTCGTGGTTTGAGACACGGGCGACGATGTCGAGCCTGCCTCCGACGGCTTCGACCCGGACGATGCCGGGGCTGAAGGCGGGTACGGCCCGCCCCGGCTCGAGGGAAGGATTCCCCGCTCGGGCCAGCACGGAACCGTTGATCTCGAGCTCCAAGGCGGTCCTGACCGCGGAGTACCTGATCGCGAGTCCTTGGGCTCCCGGCGGCAGGAGGATGCGGAGCCAATAGGTGCCCGAGCCGGTGAGACGGAAGGCTCCTTCGCTCAACCAGGGCCTGATATCCGGAACTTCGCGTTCGGCGATCGACCCGACCGGCCTCGACTCGAGATCGGAGAGGCTCGCGAGTTCGTCGGGCAGGAATCTCCAGCGGCCCCCGAGCCGCACGGAGCCGGCGGAGGCGAAGTCCCAGCCGCGGAGATCGAGCTCGCCGTCCTCGGCCCGCGGGGTCTCGCGCCCGAGGCCCCGCGCGAGGCTCACGGCGGCTATGGCGATCGCGATCGTGCCGAGTATGATCGCGCCCGAGTAGAGCAGTTCCCTGGAGAGCCTGACCCTCTCCGCCGCCTTCGGCCGGGATGTCCCGAATGCCCCGCGATCCACGGTATCCGCGGGGTTTCCGCCATCTCCGGATCCCGTATTACCTAGTCTGAAGACCGCCTTGAAACGGTCGCGGGCCGCTGACATATCCAGACCCTCCTTCCGGCTCCTTTCCCCTCTATCCCTACTCCTTTCGGGGAGATTCGGCAAGCATGCCGCCCCGGGGAGGGCGGGGCGAAAGTATTGACGACTGCCTGGTTCGGGTATATGGTTCCCGTCGACATCATGTCCAGTTTCTTTCACAAAGAATCTTAAAACAGGCTTTCAAAGGAATCGTCATGAAGAACGCGAAGAATCGTCTCCCTCTCGCGCTAGTCGCCTTTCTCGCGGCGCTGGCCTGCTCCTGCTCGACCTTCCCGAAAGAGCAGCTCACCCTCGACCTCGCCAACGAGCTCGCGCCGGTCACGCTCAACGATATCGGGAAGGCGGCCCATGTCCGGACCTTCTCGTACGACGCGGGGTATAAGAGCACTTCCGTGTCTTCCACAAGCTCAGGCGGGGGCGTGACCGTTTCTACGACTTTGACCATGTCGGCCAACCTGAATCAACCTATAGGCACGCAGATGCAGAGCCTCTTCATCCATGATCCGGACTGGGCCGCCATAGATTCCCTTGCCTTCTCGGTCGACCTTTCCAGTCTCCTCGGCGTGGTGAGCAGCACGAGCTACGAGCTCAAGGCCGACACCGAAATACCCTTCGGCAAATAGAGGAAGACCCTATGAATACCCGAGCCGCATTCGCCGTCCTCGCTTCGTGCCTCGTCCTGCTTCTAGCTTCCTGCACGACACTTCACCAGAAGCTCGCGTTCAAGCCTCTGCCTCCCGATCTCCCCGTCTCCGCCTCGTCTACGCTTCTCGTCGACGGGAAGGCCTTGCAGCCCGACGCGTATACGGTGCAGGCGCCCTTCTCGCTTCGGAAGGAAGTCAGGCTTCCGCTGAGGACGCGCGAAGAGATCCTGGATCTCTATCCCACGCTCAAGGCCGAGGCGGCGAAAAGCGGAGGCGACGCCATAGCCAGGCTCAAGATCTCGATCGACGACTTCCATTCGAGCGACTACAATTGGGTCTGCTTCGAGCGCTATTTCGGGGGATGGCTCGCCGTCTTGGGCGGGGCGCTGGCCATCGAAGTCTCCTCGATAAGCCCCGGGCTGTCCTCGTCCCAGCAGGCTCAGACTGTCATACCCTTCGCCGTGGCGGGCGGCGTCGGAGCGGTCATCTTCGGGGGAAGCTTCATACATCAGAATCTGGGCAGCAGCGTCTACACGATCGGCCTCGAGGGTCAATCGGTAAAGATGGACGGGCCCCGGAATTAGCCGATCGGGCCCAGTCCGACGGGCATTGGCGCCCGCGATGTATCGCCGAGAGCGCCGCGAGGAAGGCACAGCTTGAGCCAGAGCACCTTTATGATCCTTGTCGCCGCGCAATCGCTCGCCGGCCTGGGCGCCATGGCGACGCTATTTTTCGTGAGCGCGCCCTACGGGAAGCACTCGCGGCCGGGATGGGGCCCGCTGATGAACTCGAAGGCGGCGTGGATCCTCATGGAGACGCCCGCCGTCCTCGTCCCTTTGACGATTTTCCTCGTCTCGGGGATCCGATCCGCGGCCTGGATCCTCGCCCTCTGCCTATGGGAGATGCATTATCTCTACCGCAGCTATGTCTTCTCCGCGCTGCAGCGGGGGGCGAGGCGCTCTTTCCCCGTGCTGCTCGCCGCGTCGGCCTTCGTCTTCAATGTCAACAACGGCGTCATCATCGGCTACGACCTCTTCCTGAAGGGCAAGGCCGGTTCACTGGATTCCTTCGACCCGCGCCGCGCCGCGGGCCTGGCCCTCTTCCTCGGAGGCTTCGTCCTCCATGTCGTATCGGACGCTATGATCAGGCATCTCCGCGGCGAAGGCGAGACGGGTTACAAGATTCCGCGGGGCGGCATGTTTCGGCTCGTGAGCAATCCCAACTATCTCGGCGAGATAGTCCAATGGATCGGCTTCGCGCTCATGACGCGGAGCGTCGCGGCCTGGGCCTTCGCCTTCTTCACGTTCTGCAATGTCTTTCCTCGAGCCATCTCGAATCATCGGTGGTACCATGAGCGCTTCCCCGACTATCCCGTCGAGCGGAAGATCATCGTCCCTTTCCTTTTTTGACCGATCCGATCGCCGGCCTGCCGCGGTACTTCCTCTTTAATCGAATTGAGTGATCCAAACATGCCGGGGGAGTGTATTCATAGGTAAAGGTGGTCGTCGTGGAGGACAGCGATCGGGATAGTCAGGAAAAAGACGAGAGCTTGATGGAGATGGTCGCCCGAAAGGACGAGAAGGCGCTCCAGATTCTCTATAGTCGCTTCGCGCCGCTCTTGCACCACATAGCGATGAAGAGCCTGGACAAAGGAGCTGCCGAGGATCTCGTGCAGGAGGTCTTTTTCGCCGTCTGGACCAAGTCCGGCGATTTCGACGCGACGAAGGGCAATTTCAGGAATTGGATCCTTCAAATCGCCCACTTTCGCATCCTCAACGAGCTGAGACGCCGCAGCCGCAGACAGGCCCTGAGTTTCGAAGACATCGATATCCTGACCGACGCTCCGGGAAGTCAAAGCGACCCCCCCGAAGAGACCTGGAAGAATTTCAGGGTCAACGCCCTGCACGAGGCCATCGACCGCCTGCCCGGGCCCCAACGCCAGGCCTTGCAACTGGCTTTCTTCGACGACCTATCCCATGAGGAAGTCGCCGACGCGCTGGGTTTGCCCTTGGGGACGGTCAAAGGCCGGATCCGCCTGGCGCTTCGAAAGCTTCGAGGCAGGCTTGTTCCCGTGGCCTTGGGAATCCTTCTGTCGTGGGGCGCGGGAGCTTCCATCTGGGCGATCCTGTCCGACCACGCCACGGCGACGAAAGGAGACGAGCTGGGCTTCGTCGCCCGCTCCGACACCCAGGTCAAGAAACTGGCCACTGTCGATGGAAGGGTTTCGGGCATCTGCTGCTACAGCACTCTTCGACAGGCCGTCGTCCTCGTGCTCAACGGCCTGGATAAACCGGGGAGCGGGAAGCTCTACCGGCTGTGGGCTCGCTGGGACGGGGACTGGATCGCGATCGGGGATATTGCGTGGGAGAAGGCTGGTCGGGGAGTCCTCAAGGTCAAGGACCCGCGGTGGACGCTGGAGCCCCATTCGATCGAGGTAACGATCGAGGATGCAGGACCCGTGGGTAGGCCGTCGGGGCCGATCATTGTCGGATCGGAACTTTAGTGTGGAAGGTGATCATGGATTTTCGCGAGGAGGTCAGTATGTCTAGGAAAGTCGTATGGTTATGCCTTTTCATTTTTATCGTTCCCGCTTTGTTTGCCGCCGGAGGCAGCGCGGGCGGAAGCGCCGGAGGAGGAAGCGCCGGGGGCAATGGCGGCAAAACCGGCGTTTCGGCTTCGTCTCCGGCCACTGCCCAGTCCTGGTACAGTATGGGCTATGAGGCCGCGCGAGGGGAGAGATTCGACGAGGCGGTAACGGATTTCAAGGAAGCATTGAAGCTCCAGCCCGATTACCCGGAAGCCTTGAACATGGAGGGCTATAGCCTCAGGAAAGCGGGGAAGCTGACTCAAGCCTTCGCCTACTACGACAAAGCTCTGGCCTTGAGGCCCGATTTCCCCGATGCCCGAGAGTACTACGGCGAAGCCAGTCTTCAGGCCGGCGACCTGAAGAAGGCCGTGCAGCAGTATCTAATCCTGCAGAAGGCCAACGTTCCTCAGGCTAAGGAGCTTTTGGCCTGGATCGATGCATATGTGAACGGCAAGACGCCTCCCGCAGAGGATCTATGAAGGGAAACTCGGGACCGCTGCTTTGGCCCCCGGGTTCACCTTCACCGGATGGGATATACAGGATAGTGGAGGCTCGGACGGCGGCATCGGATCGGACAGATTCATGACCCTCTCTCGACGACGCAGAAGAGCGCCCACCTTCTCTTTACGAGCCTGTCGCCTTCCTTCACATCGAGCCTGTCCAGGACTTCCTTGTTGGAGCCGAGCCTGACCCTTTTGAATCGACCCGAAGGAAGGCGAATTCTCGCAAAATGGACTTCCACCCTGTCGCTCACGCTATTCGGGTTGTCCAGGTACTCGATCTTCTCGCTCTGGCTTACGACTTCGCCTTCCCATTTCCTCGCCAGCAGGAAGAGGACGATGGCCAGGACGACGGCGGTCGATACAGCAATGAAGAGGGCATCGAATCCGCTTCGGGGGCTCGACCTCCAGACTCCGACGCAAAAGATGATCCACAGCGCCGAGAGGATCGCCAAGAGTATCGTCTGGACCCTGCGCATATCCTTCTGTTCGATTATCATGACTGCTCCCGTCTCATCCCGCTCATAGACAGCATACCGCGGTCGAAGACCAATTCGCCGACAGGGGAGCCGGATTCTTGCTTCCCGAGGCTTGGGATGGCGAAGCTTTATTGGTCTTATATCTTATCAAGTTTGTCAGCATATCTTTGGCGCGGTATATTGAAAACATCAAGGTAATATGGAGATTTTTTGGTGAAAAAAACATTCGTGGCACTCTGTGGCATTATTCTTTTATCCTTGTTCATCGGATGTCCAATAGCTACGACACCGAACGTTCCGGCCATCTTCACGGTGACCTTCAACAGTCTCGGCGGTAGCGCGGTCGGCAATATCTCCAATATCGCGAGCGGAGCGACGGTTACCCTGCCCGCGGCCCCGACAAAGAGCGGATACAGCTTCGCCGGATGGTACACGTCGGTCAACGGAGGGGGTACGCAGTTCACGGCGAGCACCGCGGTGACGGCGAATATAACCGTCTACGCAAACTGGACGGCCAACACCTACACGGTGACCTTCAAC
>Ga0181516_10000338_pt1 | contig 44959 bp, 38 predicted proteins | sample PEATcosm2014_Bin_25_FD_121104 | JGI IMG/M metagenome (GOLD analysis project Ga0181516, IMG submission 121104) | Peatland microbial communities from MTU Mesocosm Facility, Houghton, MI, USA - PEATcosm2014_Bin01_10_metaG | ecosystem: Environmental > Terrestrial > Soil > Wetlands > Peat | place...
CGATTTTGAGGATGCGAACCTGAAGTTCCTGGCCCACGGTCAGCACGTCTTCGGGTTTGTTGACACGGCTGTGCGAAATGTCGCTGATATGGAGCAGTCCGTCGACACCGCCCAGATCGACGAAGGCGCCGTAAGGCATGAGCGTGCGGACGGTGCCGGGAAGCGTGTCGCCTTCCTTCATGGCGGCGTGGCGGGTGGCGCTTTCGGCGCGAGCCTGCTCCTCAAGGACGACGCGGCGATCGACGACCACGTTTTCGTCGGTAACTTCGAGCTTGGTAATGCGGCAGTTGATCTCGGTGCCGACCAGTTTCTCCAACTCGACTGCGTCTTTGGCGCCGCTGCGGCTGGCGGGCATGAAGGCGCGGACGCCGATGTCGACACTGAGACCGCCCTTGATGACTTCGGTGACGGTTCCGACAACGGCGAGTTTCTCGGCAAAGGCGGCTTCGAGGGCTGTCCAGTCGCGGGGCTGGGCGACCTTGAAGCGCGAGAGCTCGTAGTAGTGCTCCTCGTTGCGGCCAGTGACGGAAACGGGGACGGTGTCGCCGGGCTTTACGCCTTCGGCGTTGTTTTCAAAGGCGGAGCGCGGCAGCACTCCTTCGGTCTTGTAGCCGATGTCGAGAAAGACCTGGTCAGCGGAGAGGGAGATGACGGTGCCCTGCAATTGCCTGGCTCCGGGCGCGGATTTGTGCGAGTGGCTGCGCTCGAAGTCGCGGAGCAGGTCGGCGAAGGATTCGGTTGGTTCCTCTTCGGCGGCTTGGGGGATCGGTTCGGGGGCTGGCTCCGGCGCGGCAGCGATGGGCGCGGGGGCCGGGACCGGTTCCGTCGCGGCTTCGGGTTCGGCGGCGGCCTCGAGTGTGGACTCGGCGATTGGCTCAGGAACTGCTTCGGGCGCGATTTCCAATGTGGGCAAAGACTCGGCGATGTTTTCTTCAGTCATGGCGGGTCAAGGTTTATTCTCCCATGATTGGGCATGGACGCGCTTGGTTGCGGGGCACAGGTGGACACGAGACAGATTGGGAGGAGAAAATGGTCGTCACGCAGGTGGACCGAGCATGAAGCCAAATTGTATGACAAGGCGGGATTTTGTGCGTCTGGGAGCAGGCGCGGCGGTGGCGGGCGCGGCCGTGAAATCGTCGCTGCTGGAGCCGGCGGCATTGGCGGCTCAAACACCGGCGGACGGACGCAAGATTCGCTTTGCGATGGTTGGGACCGGCATTCGCGGTTGCAACCTGCTTCGTTCAGCGCGCAAATTGAATTCGGGCGTCTGCGTGGGCGCGGCGGACCTGTACCGGACAAGGCACCAGGCCGGGACAGAGGCATATGGCGCGGACTTCCCCACCACCAGCGACTATCGCACGCTGCTGGACCGCAAGGATGTTGACGCGGTTTTGATTGCAACTTCGGACCACCACCATCGGCGGGTGACGCTGGATGCGGTGGCGGCGGGCAAAGACGTTTACTGCGAGAAGCCCATGTCGCACAGCGTGCAGGACGGATTCGCCATGGTGGAAGCGGTGCAGGCGAACAAGCGCATTTTTCAGGCGGGCAGCCAGCGCGTGAGCTCAATTCTTTATGCCAAGGCGCGGGAGATCTTCGCGTCGGGGCGGCTGGGCGACGTGCACGAGATCGATGCGCAGTGGAACCGGAACACGCCGGGCGGCGCGTGGGTTTATCCGATTCCGCCCGATGCCAGCCCGGAGACGATTGACTGGAAAGGCTTCCTGGTGGACGCGGGGGATCGTCCCTTCGATGCGAAGCGGTTCTTCCGCTGGCGCTGCTTTATGGATTACGGTTCGGGGCTGGGAGGGGACTTGTTTGTGCATCTGCTGAGCGGCATCCAGGTGGTGACCGGGATGAACACGCCGGCCACGCGCGCCTATTCGACCGGCGGAACGTACCACTACAAAGACGGCCGCGAGTTCCCCGACCTGCTGGAGACGATGTATGACTTTCCCACAGAGAACGGAGGCCTGCAAGTGCATCTGCACTGCAACCAGGCCAACAGCGACGGCGATGAGGGGATCAAGTTCTACGGTTCGACGGGAACGATGGTGATGACAGGAAAGACCGTCACGTTTACGCCGCAGGATGTGCGACCGAAGTTTGAAGCCTATGGCTGGGGCGGGATGACTGCCGCGCAGCGCCAGGAGGGAATGGAGGAGTTCAAGGCGGCGCATCCTGAGACGCTTCCGGCGCCGGGCGACGTGGAGAGCTTTACGCTGCCGGAGGGCTACGACGATACGGCAGTCCACATCGCCAACTTCTTCAACGCCGTCGTGACGCGGGAGCACTTGGTGGAGGATGAGGTCTTTGGAAACAACGCCGCCATCGGCTGCCATCTTGCGAATCACTCGTATTTTCACCGCGCCGTGGCCACATGGGATGCAGCAACAAAGACGATCAAGGTTTAAGGTGCGGAAGTCCCAGGAGATTCAGCAGATGCGCTTTTCTTCACGCAGAAGTTTCTTGAAGTCGTCGGGCGTTGTTGCCGCCGCAGCTTGTGTTGGCGCCGGAGGACTCGCGGCCAAGCCGCTCAGCAAGCCGCTTGGGCTGCAGCTGTACTCCGTGCGCAGCTTGTTGGCCGCGCAGTTTGACGCCACGTTGGCCAAGGTGCGGGCAGATGGCTACACGGTGGTGGAGGCGGCGGGCTATTACGACCGCACCGCGGCGGATTTTCGCAAGGCGATGGATGCAGCCGGCCTGCGCTGCGTGAGCACCCACCATGCGCTCAGCGCGCTGGAGACTCAGCTCGACGACTGGATCGAATACGGCAATACGCTGGACCTGGAATACTTTGTATGCTCATCGTCGGGAGGGATGCATCGCGACCCGGCTGCAAAGGGCGCGCCTACGCTCGATGACTGGCGTTGGATTGCCGACGAGTTCAATCGCATTGGCGAGAGAGTGAAGGCCGCGGGCATGATCTTCGGCGTCCACAACCACACGCCGGAGTTTGCCCTGATCGGCGGCAAGCTGGTGTATGACGAGCTGCTTCGGCGGACCGATCCCAAGCTGGTGTTTTTTGAGATGGATGCCGGCTGGGTGTTCGCTTCGGGTCACAATCCGGTGGACTATCTGACCAAGACACCCGCGCGGTTCCCGCTGATGCATGTGAAGGACATGATCCGCCAGCCGGACGGCAAGGAACTGATGACCGTGCTGGGCAAGGGCAGCCTGGATTATGGTCCCATCATGCGCGCGGCTACAGGGCTCAAGTACTACTTTGTGGAGCAGGAGCAGTTTGAGATGGAGCCGATCGAAGAGCTCCGGCTGAATGCCGAGTACATGCGCAAGCTGAACGCGTGAGCCCGGGTCCGCGCCTTCCTGCATCTTCCCGGACGGGCATGGAATCAATGCTGAGAGGAGCGTGAGTCCTGGCAAGAACCCTGGCAGTAATCACGGGTGCATCGAGCGGCCTTGGTGTCGTCTTCGCGCGAAAACTTGCCGCGGAACACGATCTGCTGCTGGTTGCGCGGCGCAAGGGAAAGCTTGAAGCGCTTGCGGCTGAGCTCGCCGCTCAATCCGGGTGCGCAGTCGCCGTGCTTGCCGGCGACCTGACCGATGAGAAAGAACTCGCCGCTGTGGCGGATCGCATCGCCTCAGAACAGGACCTCGCGCTGCTGGTGAACAATGCGGGCTTTGGCGCGCGCGGCCTTTTCTGGGAGTCGGAACTCGAAGTGCAGGAACAGATGCATCGCCTGCATGTGATGGCGACTGTCCGATTGAGCCATGCCGCATTGCGAAACCTGGTTGCGAAGAATGCCGGCGGCCTGATCAACGTGGCTTCCGTGGCTGCGTTCGTGCAACGAGCGGGCAGTGTGAGCTACGGCGCCACCAAGCGCTGGATGGCTGCATTTACCGAGGGGCTCTACCTCGAGTTGAAGGGAAGTGGATCGGCGGTCAGGGTCCAGGCACTCTGTCCCGGCTTTACCTATACGGAGTTCCACGAAACGCTGGGTGTGGAGAGGGCAAATGTAGCGCCGCCCTCGTTGTGGTTGCAACCGGAATTCGTGGTGGACGAGTCGCTGAAAGCCTTGCGTGAAGGCAAGCTGCTGGTGGTGCCAGGATGGAAGTACAAGGCGATTGCGGCCCTGGTTTCGAAGCTGCCCACGCCGTTGCGGCTGGCGTTCGAGGCCGCTGGATCGACGGAGAAATCCCGCTGGAGATAAAGCCAGATCCTGGTGTGCGTCGCCCTGGCAACTGACCGCCTTGCACATTTCGGGTAGGCTGGAAACATGAGTGTCTTCGACGAGAAGCGGGCGGAGCTGGAGCGGCATGAGTTCATGATGGGCGTGGAGCGGGGACGGCTGGCGGTGGCGCTGGATCTGCTGACGGACGCGCTGATCCTGGTGGGGCAGCACGGGGTGTATTGCGCTTCCAGCCGCAACCCCTCCAAACCGGCGCTGGATTTGCAGGCGGTGCTGGGCGGCATGGACGGAGCCAAGGAGCTGATCCAGTCGGTGATGGAAGAGTTGCGGAAAGACAGGGAGCAGGGAACAGGGAATAGGGGGTAGGGAGAAGGAAGTTACAAGCAGAAAGACCTGTTGGTCGAGGGTCATGCCAACCCACCCTAGCGAAGACGACAACGACGTCGTGCTCCGACCCAGAGGGTTCCCCGGCGCCCAGGTCGGGCACACGGAGACCGGGCACCGGGGAAACCAAAGTGCGATATGCTTCAAGAGCGCGCCCGTGGCTCAGCTGGATAGAGGTCGCCGCAGCGACCCTCCGGAGCGTTAGGTCGGGAGTTTCTCATTCAATGCCATTCGTCTATGTTCTCCGTAGCTTGGCTACCGGACGTTTCTATACCGGTGCGACAACAGATTTGGAAGTCCGTCTTGTGCAGCATAACTCCGAAATGAGCCGTTCAACGAAGAACCGCGGACCGTGGATTGTCGTTCATCGGGAGGAGTTTGCAACACTAGCTGAGGCGTATCGCCGCGAAAAGGCATTGAAAACAGGCAAGGGACGCGACGAGATTCAGAGGATCTTGGGCAAGCGCGAAGCTCCAGCACAGAATTCAAAAGGCGAGCGGGACGGTTCTAAGTCCGCGAATTGCGATATGCTTAAAGAGGGCGCCCGTAGCTCAGCTGGATAGAGCGAACGCCTCCGGAGCGTTAGGTCGGGAGTTCGAATCTCTCCGGGCGCACCATCTTCAGATTTCTGTCTCTCCCCTCAACTATCTTCGAGGATGCACGATGACAATCCGCGCGGCTTTGCGGCCTCTTCTTCTGGTTCTTGTCTGCTTCCTTCCTTACGGCGCAAAAAGTGCGGCTCAGAATACAAAGGCTGCTCCCGCCGGCGCGAAACCAGAGTTGCAATTTGTTGTGGTCCTCAGCCGGCACTGGGTTCGCTCGCCTATCGGCAACACAGATCTGCTGAACAAATACTCTGCCGCGCCGTGGCCCAAGTGGGATGTGCCGCCGAGTTATCTCACTCCGCACGGCTACGCGTTGATGAAGCTCTTCGGTGCGTGGGACCGGGTCAAGCTGTCCGGAGAGGGTCTGTTTGCCCCCACCGGCTGCGAGGATGCAACGCGCGTGACTATTCTTGCCGACTCCGACGAGCGCACGCGCGAGACCGGCAAGGCGCTCGCGGAGGGAATGTTTCCGGGCTGCTCCATCGACGTTCACGCGAAGGCCGAAGGTGCAGTCGATCCGCTTTACCGCGTCGTGGGCGGGTTGCATACCGAAGACGCAGCATTGGCTGCCGCGGCCATTGCCGGCCGCATCGGAGGCGATGCTGACAATTTGACCAGGGCATTTCGGCCGCAGTTGGCCGCGCTCGATCGGGTGCTGGCGGGATGCGGACATGCAGCGCCTTCTGAAGTAAAGCGCACCTCGATCTTCGACATCCCCGTTTCTCTTGGCAAAGGTTCAGGCTATTCTTCCGGGTACAGCGGCCCGCTCAGTGTGGCGTCGACAATGACCGAGAATCTGCTGCTGGAATACACCACGGGCATGAGCGACGCGAACACCGGATGGGGATGCGTGGACGGCGAAACGCTGCGCGGGCTGATGCAACTGGACACGGCGGCCTGGGACTATGGCTATCGCACTCCTGCTGTTGCCCGCATTTATGCGTCGAATCTCCTCGATCATATTGAGCGCAGCATGGAACAAAGCGTCACGGGCAAGCCGGTTGCCGGCGCCCTGAGCAAGCCCGCCGACCGTTTACTGATCGTCGTGGGTCACGACACCAATATCGTTACGGTCGCCGGCGCACTGGGGATCGACTGGATTATCGACGGCCGGGTGGACGATACGCCTCCCGGAGGCGCGCTGCTCTTTGAAGTCTGGCGGCCACGCGATGGCGGCTGGCCATTCGTGCGCCTGGAGTACACCGCGCAAACGCTTGAGCAGATGCGCCAGGCGCAAACGCTTACGCCCGCCAACCCCCCGATGACGGCGCCAATTTTTGTGCCAGGATGCAGCCTGAAGGATAAGTCCTGCACATGGGAGGGTTTCTCCGCCGTGGTGCACGCTGCTGTCGATCCGGCGTATGTCAGCACGCAGCCCTGATCCTTTGGCATGGACGACTCAGAAGACCAACACACCTGAGGCTTGAACGCCTACGGCTTGTGCTCGCTAAAGACCACCGCAGTGAATTTGAAGATGTCGGTGTTCTCGTCCTTCCAGCAACTGGAATGCATGCCGGCCTTGACACAGGTCTGCTCAAGAAAGGTTTGCCGGTCCCATTTCTGTTCCACTGGAACCTGTGGGAGCAGCAGGCCTTCGGCGTTGCCATTCTTCATCAACAGGCCGTCATGGCCAACGTCGATCTGTTCGATGTCCGTGACGCGGCGCAGGGGCGAGAGAACGGAAATTTCGTATTCAAGTTGCGAGAGCTCGGAGGCTGACACGGGGCGGAATCGCGGGTCGCGCAGCGCGGCATCGGCCGCAGTGTCGCGCACGGTGATGTAAAGGGGTTTGATGGGTGAGGTGTAGCCAATGCAGCCACGCAGCATTCCAGCTTCAGTGAGCGTTACGAAGGCGCCGAATTCCTGATTGAGTGTCTCGCTTTTGCTTGCGGGTGGATCGTACACCTTATTTGTCTTCACTGCGAACTCTGTGGACTTGCGGGCGAGCGCGAGCAATTCACTCTTTTCCGGATCGCTGAGCGAGAACGGCGCATCTTGCGCCGATCCGTGAGGGGCCTTCACAAAGAGATCGGCGCTATAGCCGACCACGCGCGAGCGATCGCCAGAGGTATCGCCGGAGTTGGCGTAGCGGAGCACCTCGGCCTTGTTGGCGCCCATGCGCTCGGCGGCGATCATGGCGGCCACAATGGGCGCGCCACCACAGGCCTCCCAGGCGCGCGTCTCAAAGTTGCGCGACATGCTGAAGTAGTCCCATGCCTCGATCGCATGGAGAGTCTTGTGGTCGATGGTCTCGGCCTGGTCGTAGGGGTGATAGTGGGAGAGGTCGGAGCTGGCAAGAATCAACGTGTCGCCGTGCGTATTGCTGCTCTTCTTTTCGCGCTGAATCATCGTTGCCAGCGCCACGCCCAGCGCACGGCTGCTCTCATAACTCTGGTCGCCCATCACGATGGGGACAAGTTCGAAGTTGCCAAGCACTTTTTGCAGCCATGGCAACTCGACTTCGATGGCGTGCTCGCCCCCCGCGGATGTGGGCGCGTGGCCTTGCCCGGAGAGGCGGATGGTAGAACTCATCCTGGTCAACCGGCGGGCGAATTCCTTATCGACGGGAATGGTTCCCAGAGGCGTCTCATAGGCGTCGCCATCATAGACCGAAGTGAAGTCGAAGCTCACATAGTGCGAGGGAGCGATCACGACGACGCGCGCATATTTGCGCCCCTTCAGCGCCGCGTAGGTCCAGGCGGCCACGGGGCCGGAGTAGGGATAACCCGCATGCGGCGCGACCGCGGCGAGGATGGTACCCTCGACGGCCGGCGGCGAAGCATGCGCCAGCATTTCGTCGATCATGGCCGAAAGTTCTTTTGGGTCGGCCGGATAGAAGGAGCCGGCTACCGCTGCCGCGCGCACCTTTTGCGGCCCGGCGCCGTCGACATGCCCGATAGGAATAATCAGCGATGCAAAGAGTGGAGCCAGCAGGCAAGCCATACTCCAACGCCTCTTGATGTTCATCTGCGGGATCTCCAGAAAACGCCTATCTCATCGGGGCTGCATGTGCCAGGTACCAGGAATTGGATGCCGGCGATACGGGCATGTGCCATCCCTGCGGATCAAGATACGGTCGGCTGAGAAGGCCGCCCGCTCTACAAGTATTTTGCGGCACCGCGGGCAGAACGTGTTTTGCGAGGCGTGGCCCGGGACGTTGCCGATGCGAGGATCGAGGTGAAGCCGAGTCCTCACAGAGCCAATTGGCCGGATTGAATTGATCCGCATCCGAATGGCAATTCTGCGCGTTGCCCGTTTGCCCCGGCCCCACGATGGTTTCAACCCTGGCGTCCCGGCCTTAAGACATATCTCGAGCTCCTGGAACGCCCGTCTCGATCGGCAAACTCTTCGCTTAGCGGGAGATGCAAGCAGATTTCCCTGTGTGTTTGGGGTCAAAACGAAACCCACGCCGAGAGAATTTCCCAATATGGCAATTGGCGGGAAATCGCATTTGGAATCCGCGCAGGCAATTCAGAACAGTGCCACGTTTATAGGTGCGGGCATCAGCGCAGGAAGCTGTTAATCCCCCAAAGGTGGTAACCACCCAAACTAGTTACCAATAGACGAGATTTAGTTACCAATGGACAATATGGCAGGTATTCAAAGGGCTCCTGACGTTTCTCGCCGCTGTTTACTCAGCTTCCGCGAGAGCGTTGTCTTCTTTAGATCGGGCCGCTCCCGAAGCACGGATCTCTCGCCGCCGCCTGGATGCTCGGCGGGCGATCAGGATGGAACGAGCCAGCACCAAAGCACGCATGGGAACAAACGAACAATTCAGCAGATCGCAATCGGAGCTAGTAAGACATGAGCCGCACAACAGAAATAACCGTGGAAAAGCATAAACAGTGGAATCACCTAGAGACATTCGTAGCCGCCGCACGAACGCAGGAGCACAGAACCAGGCGGAGTTGGATACTGGGACTGGCGGCATTGCTTTTGATGGCGACGGGGGCGCAGGCTCAATTTGGCTCACAGCCTGTCGGCGTAGTATCCGGTGCGCAAGGCGTGACTGTATCCGCGGTGGCAACGGGCTCGGCAAGCAGTGTAGAGGTTCTGACGCTTGGAGCCAGCGGGCTGGAATTCGCCCAGGGCAGCGGCGGCTCCACTTGCAGTACGGCATCCTTTAGCACGGTCGGCCAGACATGTACGGAGTCAGTTACTTTCACTCCGGCGGTTCCCGGCCAGCGCATGGGCGCCGTAGTGGTTCTGGATGCCGGAGGCAATGTTCTGGGCACGGCCTATCTTTCCGGCACCGGATTGGGTGGCCTGGGTGTATTTGCGCCGGGAAACGAGCTTCCGATTGCGGGCAACGGCAATTATCTTGGCTCGATTGTCGACGGAAGTCCAGCCACGTCCGCTGAGCTTTACCTGCCTTCGAGCGTGGCTCTGGATGGCGCGGGCAACATGTATATCGCGGACAGCGCGCACAACCGGATTCGCATGGTCTGCGCCAGCTCATCGAGCGCCACCATCAAAGGAACCGCCTGCGCGGGCGCCGGCATCATTTCGACCATTGCGGGCAACGGCAACCCGGCTTACATGGGCGACAACGGACCAGCTTCGGCTTCGACGGTGAACGACCCATCGGGCGTAGCTTTGGATGGCGCGGGCAACCTATATATTGCGGACACCGGCAACAACGTAATCCGCATGATCACGGCCGCGACAGGCGTGATATCGACAGTGGCTGGAGGCGGAAGTGGCTGTGCCGGGCAGACCAATACTCTTGGTGATGGCTGCCCGGCCACTTCTGCACTGCTCAACCTGCCCCAGGGCGTGACCCTGGACAGCAACGGCAACCTTTATATCGCCGACACGAGCAACCATCGCATCCGCGTGGTTGGAGCCGCCACCGGGAAGATTGCTTCAGTGGCCGGGTGCGGGTGCAAGCAGCCGAATGGGGATGGGGCCTACTCCGGAGATAACGGGCCGGCATCGGCGGCGGGACTGAATTACCCACATGCTGTTGCATTCGACCCTGCCGGAAACATGTATATCCCGGACACAGCGAACAATCGCATCCGCGAAGTGGCAGCGGTGGGCGGCGCGATTACCGCAAGCAGCACAATCACAACGTTCGCCGGAATTGGAATTCCGTCTTACTCGGGCGACGGCGCCGCGGCGAACCAGGCGGAGTTGTGGGGGCCCTCCGGGGTGGCTGTCGATGCTGCGGGAAACGTGTATATCGCAGACACGCAGAACAACGCGATCCGCAAAGTCAGTCCTGGAAACTTGTTCATCTCCACTCTGGCCCAGAACGTCGTCGGCACTTTTTACTTCAACAACACTTTTCTGCCGATGACCTTCTACGGACCCACCGGTCTCCACCTTGATGGAAAAGGCGACCTTTTTGTTGCCGATACCCTTAACATGATCGTCCGGGAGCTCCAGGGTAATTATGTCGCGCTCAATTTCAAGACGCCGGTGCGCCAGTTCGACAAATCCACACCCATAAGCCAGACGATTGAGAACGACGGAAACGCGCCGCTCGATTTGACTGCGATCGCTCCCGATACGAATTCCGCACTGGACGGCGCCACGACTACCTGCACCACCGGCAACCCCCTTCTGGCAGTCGCCGCAGACTGCACAATCGGCGCGGTGTTCGCACCCACTGTCTCGGGCAATCCTCTCACCGCAAATATCAACGCAGGCAAGGCGGGCGACACATTCGACGCGCCGCTGGACATTGTGTTGGTGGGAGACGCAACCACTGTCAACTCCACGACCATCAGCGTGGCATCCAGCCTGAATCCTTCGGGATTTGGGCAGAGCGTGACCTTTACGGCGACGGTGACTACGGGTGCGAGCGCCGGCAATCTGACCGGGACCGTGACGTTCTATGACGGCGCTACTGCGCTGGCGCCGGGCGTTCCGCTGGGCGCCCCCGGCACCACGGCAACGGCCACGTTCAGCACCGCCACGCTCAAAGTTGGAAAGCATCCGATCACGGCGTCGTACAGCGGCGACATTGCTCACTCCGCAAGCAATTCAACGGATCCGAACGGAACCACGCCTCCCCTGACTCAAAATGTGCTTGAGGCCACGGTCACAAATCTCGTCTCCAGCCTGAACCCTTCCGCTCTGGGCCAGAGTGTCACCTTCACGGCGACAGTGACGGCCTCCGCAGGCGGAGGTGTCACCCCTGACGGCACCATAACCTTTTTCGACGGAACCACGATTCTCGGCAATGTGGCTCTCAACGCGAGCGCGGCAGCAACCTTCTCCATCGCGGCGCCGGCAGCCGGCGCGCACACGATCACCGCGACCTACGGAGGCGACGCCGCGAACGATATCCAGGGCAGCGCTTCAGCGGCATTGATCCAGAATGTGCAGACAGCGTCGACCATCGCGGTCACGTCTTCGCAGAACCCCTCAAATTATGGAAGCCCAGTCACCTTTACCGCGACCATAACCTCCAGCGGTAGCGCGGCGGCGACTGGAACGGTGAACTTTCTCGATGGCGGCGTGAAGATCGGGACAGGAACACTGGCCGGGAATCCCGGTGTCGCTACCTTTACGACCTCCGCGCTGAATGTCGCAACACATGCGATCACCGCGATGTACGGGGGTGACGCAAGCAATAGCGCCAGTAACTCCGGGCCGCTGAGCCAGGTGGTAAACCTGACGCAAACGGCCACCACAGCGGGCGCCGCTCCCAGTCCCGGAATTGGCGGAGCACCGGTTGCCATCACGGCAACGGTGAAGCCAATTGCGGGCTCATCCACTCCCACGGGAATGGTGACCTTCACGTACGGAACCACAACGCTTGGAAGCGCAGCGCTGGGCGCAGGGGGAACTGCGACGATCAACCCCTCACTTGCGCCGGGACAGTACTCGATTGTGGCTGCGTATGCGGGCGACTCCAACGACGGCGCCAGCACATCGGCGCCGCTGGCTTTGACGGTTGCGCAGGCGACGACCGAGACGTTGGTAACGGCTACGCCGAATCTCACAGTCTTCGGAACTACTGTGACGTTCACAGCCAAGGTGTTGGGCAGCGGCGGAATTCCGTCAGGCAGCATAATCTTCAATGCCAACGGAACACCCTTCGGGGCGCCGGCAATGCTGGATGCAACAGGAACCGCGACAATCGCCTACTCCGGTCTTGCAGCCGGCAGTTACACGATTACAGCGGTCTATGGCGGCGATGCAAACGATCTGGGGAGCACCGGCTCGGGTGCGGCTCAATCCGTGGTGACAAAGATCGCCACTACAACCGACCTGACCAGTTCCACGACAAGCGGTCCGAATCCACAGGCGGTGCTGGTGGCGGCCGTTCTGACCGGCGCCGGACCGGCGCCCACCGGCACAATGACCTTCAACAACGGCTCTACTGTGCTGGGAACGGTAACCCTGGATTCAAGCGGAGTGGCAACCCTGACTCCAAATCTGGCCAACGGCAACTACACGATCGTTGCTGTCTATAGCGGAGATGCGGCACACAGCCCGTCCACTTCACAGCCTGTCTCGATCACGGGAACGGGGGGTAGCTTCAACGTCGGCGTGACGCCGAGCACGCTGACCATCAAGACCTCGCAGAATGCCACCATCAGCGTTACGCTCACCTCCAGCAACGGATTTGCCGACACCATCGGGATGGGTTGCGGATCGCTGCCGGTAGGCGTCACCTGCCACTTCTCGCCGCTCAGCCTACCTTTGGCAGCGAACGGGACAGCAACCGATCAGCTTACGATCGACACCAATAACCCGCTGAGCGGAGGAGCCTCGGCCATGAACGCGCACGGAGACAGCCGAGGAACTTATCTGGCTGGTTTGCTGCTGCCGTTCAGCCTGTTCTTCGGCTGTATCTTCTGGCGTTTCCGCAAACGGCATATGGGATATCTGACCATGGTGCTGATGATGGCTCTATCCGCGGCCGCGTTATTCGCGACCGGTTGCAGCGGTTTCAGCATGGGCAGCGTTGCACCGGGCAACTATGTGATTCAAATAACCGGTACGGGGACCAACAGCAACACAATCCACTACCAGGACGTGACGCTCGACATCACGAACTGAAGCGGGAATCAAGAGTCGCTCCGAAGGAGAAATTGGAGATGTTGCAAGATCTCGAAATGAGCGGTACCGATCAACCAGCGGTCCCGGCGACAGATCTTCGTCGCTGGAGTGTTCAATGGGTTTTGCGCCTTTGCGCGCATCCAGCCTTTACGGCGATGGCGCTCACATTGTGGCTGGGCGCTGCAGGAATGGCACACGGACAGGTGATACCGTCGGGAGATGCGGGCAGGCTCGTGGTTTCGGCGGGCGCCGCGGGGTCAGGGTACTACCTGCAGTATGGCGCGCGGACGATGGCCGGCATCACGGGGTTTGTCGATATCGACTCGCGGAGTCATTTCGGGGTTGAAGCCGAGGGGCGTTGGCTGGAGTGGAATCAGACAAACAGCGTGCACGCGGAGACCTATTCGATCGGTCCCCGCTACCACAGGAACTTCGGCAAGCTGCAGCCCTACGCCAAGGGGATGGTGGGATTGGGCGATTTCACTTTCGCGTATAACCTGGCAAATGGGCGATACCTGACAGTCGCGGCCGGAGGCGGCGTCGACTACCACCTCACGGACAAGATTTACATCCGTGCCGCGGACTTCGAGTATCAGTTCTGGCCGCAGTTCACCTTTGGCAACATGACCTCGCTTGGGGTCAGCAGCGGCATTCGGGTGCGCGTGTTCTAGGTCAATAATTCTGCCCTTGCGTGACTCAGATCACCGCGATCAGGAGAGAGGCACGATAGGCTCAAAATCGAGGGTTGCATCGCAGCAGCGCGCCCCGAGAGCAAGCAAGGAGCAATTTCAAAATGGCTTATGTAATTACCGATGCATGCACGAAGGATTTTGTCTGCGTGGACGAGTGTTCTACCGCAGCCATCGCGCCGGTTGCGGGCGATGCGGCCGCGGGTACTGTTTCGCAGGTGTTCATCAACCCGGATGAGTGCATCGACTGCGGCAACTGCGCATCTGTTTGCGCGCAGAATGCGATCTTTTCGCTCGACGAACTGCCTGCGGACAAAGCGCAGTTCGCCGAGATGAACAAGGCCTACTTCAACTAGAGCAGATTCGGAAATGGTGTAGACCATAGGGCTTTCCCTCAGGGGCTAAAGCCCATTGGCTTTATTCGTGTTTTGCGGCACGGCTAAAGCCGTGCCCTTTCAAAGCCGGTCTACAGTAAAAGCGAAACCGCTTTAGATCGGGCTCAATTGCCAACTTGCATGAGGAGTTGGACTTGAGCTGAGCGGGACTAGGGCTTGCCGTTGGGAGCATTGGGCGAGGCCGGCGGCTTTGCATCCTGGGCGGCCGGCAAGTTTGCCGGTTCCGTTGCGTCAGGTACAGCGGCAGGCGGCGAGGCCGGAGGAGCAGCGACTGGTTGAGCCTGCGCCGCAGCCGCCTTCGACTCCGCCGGGCTTACCAGTATTACCGGCATGGTGAGTATCTGCACCGTGGCCGGGTCATCGCGCAGCTTGAGATAAAGCATGCCGCTGGCCGGATGGGGCACCGTCAGTTGCATTCCCGTAAAGTCCTGCGGCACATCGGTGGGGTTGTCGAATTCCGGCGTAGCAGCGATCGAGTCAGCCAGGAAGAGGTTGGTTCCGACCAGCGTACACGGCTTGGCCAGTGCGCGGGGACAGCGCAGCTCTTTGAAGCCGGGAAGCCTTACCAGAGTTCCAAGCGGCAGCCAGTCGCCGGTTGCTCCGTTTGCAGAAAGGACGCGGACGCGAACCGGGCCGAAGGCGGATGCGCCAAAGCGCATAAGCGGCTCCACACTGCCCATCGCGGTCTTTGCGTCTTCGAGCATCAGGCTGCCGTCGGCCAGCGAGAGCTCGGTATCGAAGCTACCGTCGGCCGCAGCCAGCTCAACCTTCTCATTGCGGGAAAACTTCGCAGGCATAGTGGACTTTAGAAAGAAGACCAGCCGTCCATCAAGCGGCAAGTCGTCCGCACTTCCCAGTTGCACCGGGGAAGGCGTGGCCGAAGGGTCCAACTGAACTCCCTTGCTGAGCAAGGCAGCCTGCGGACGCGGCGGCTCCACAGTGACAGGCGCGCGCAGCAGGCGGCCGTCCTTCAACTCGACACGGGCAAAATAGCGTTTTTCAGGATCCAGGTGACCGGTGGAGACGGTGGCTCTCATCAACAGTTGGTCGTGATCTTCCACGCGGCTGAGCGTGGACGGCGTGAGCGCAATGCCGTCGAGCTCGGCTTTTGCCACTTCGTCGAGCCGTGTTCCTTTCAGCATCGCCACCGGATCGCCGGCGCTCAGCGTCAGGGGATCAAGCGAGGCAGCGTCGGCAAAGGCCGTCATTGCAACTGCCTCTGGCTTCTCATTCCCGTATTGGTAAATTGACACGGTCACCGGCCCCGGCTCAGCATCTTTCATGGGCACTATCACGCTCAGCGCCTCGGGACGCGGAGAATTCCATTCCAGCTTCAACGGCTTGCCGGCGCCGGCCTGTTCTTCCACCTTTTCGATGCAGAGCGTGTCTTGGCCTTCAAAATGCAGGGTGTCTTCCCGTCCGACCACAAGCGCAGACTGGTCTGCAGCGGCCAGGGTCCAGCCGCCCAGCTGGGAGGAGAGCAGGTGAAACTGCGGGCCCGTCCAGTCGTCAAATCCCCACTTTCCGCGGATCACGCCAATCAGTTCTCCGGCGGGCAGCGCTGGAGCCGGCTGCCTGAGAACCAGGCCTCCTTTGGATGGATCAGCCATCACCGGCAAATCGACCGGGTGCTTGTTTGAACTGACAGGCGCCTCAATGTGCAACGTCAGATCGTGAGCCAGCTGCGAAGCGAAGACCATCGGCGCACCTTCAGCGGGCAGCACCAGACCGGGCTTCTGGGCGCAAAAGTCATCGGCGGGCACCACGGGATGCAGAGGCTCCGGTCCGGCCGGACCGAGTGGGGGCAGAGCAACCACAACTACCGATTTGGGACTACGGAACGAGGGCGGCATGTTGAGCCGCAGGTTGAGCGTATCGGCCGTAGGCAGCGCCAGGGCGGGAATGTAGCGGAAATGGGGGGTGTGCAGCGACGAAAGAATTCTGGCGGTATCCACAATTGCGCCAACATAGGGGCTGTATACGCCCCCTCCGGCCATGCTCGAGGAGCTGATCGCGTTCATCAGGTCTACCGTGCTGCCAGTGGTCAATTGCGCAACCAGCGATTGTGCATTGGCGTCGTCGAGCACCAGCCCTTCGGGGTTCTGGGAAAGGCAAGGGGCCTGCTGATCGATGGGCTTGTCGAAGCAATTCTGGTTGATCTTGATGCCCAGGCTGCGAGCCGCCAATTCGGCGCGTTCCTTCAGCGATCTCAGATCGGTCTGGGAAGTGACTTTTACCTGGGCCAGATAGGCTTCCACCCGCATCCTGTCCCAACTGGCTGCCTGCAGGTCCTGGGCGGCGCGAACAAAGGTCCCGGGCTCGTCGTGCACGGCCTTTTTGAGCGTGTTGAAATCGCCGCTGGTCTCCGGAACCAGAAAGATGAGCGCCTGCTGTGCCTCGCCGGGAACAGTGACAAACACTCCCTCATCCCTCGCCTCACGGCTCCAGGTTTCAACCCTGGTAAACCACTCCGGGGGCGGAGGGTTGGTGGCTCCGCGCAGAAAGGCGACTACCAGAACGAAGCGGGTGGACTGGCTGTCTGGCAGGTCGGGATGAATCCAGAGCCGGTCTCCCGGCATGAGGTTGGGGGTTTCTGAAACCGGCAGGGTGACATCGCCGCGCTTGACGTGCACATCCACTTTGGGTCCTGAAAGATCGAAGGCCGGGCCGTCGGCGTACAGTCCGGTTGAAGCCGTGCAGCAAAGTAAAAGGATCAGCAAACAAGGACGCATGACATCTATTGTACGAAGTCAACCGTCAGGGGTAAGCGCGCCTTGGGCGCAAGTTTCTGCTGGAAAGGGGGTTGCGGGGAGCGTATCTCTCACATTTTGCAGTGCGCTTGAAACAGATTTCGGTTACACTGTGGCATGTATAGCTCTGAATTTAGCGAGGGCCCGGCATTTTTAACAGGCCCGATAAGTAGTTCTCGACACTATGTGAAGAAGTAAAAGAGAAGAACGGAAGATGGCTTTTGTCAGGTAAGAGCCTTATGAATAACCATGCGCCGTCTTACATCGATTCGAGAGATGCCATGGGCCCCCATTTTTCGGCTGCATCGTGGCATGACCCGAAGAACCAGTCAACACAATGAAGTCCACCATCGCCCGGACAACTGTTACTAGAACAGCGACGAACTGAATCGCGCTGAACCAGACGAAGATGGCCGAGGTTTAGGACCAGGACCGCTGTCTTTTGCGCTCTGGGCGTGGCGCAACTCTCAACCGTGGCCAACATGCCGGGCGGAGAGGACGCGTTGCCCTTTGGCGCGGGACCCAGTTTACGGAGAGAAGAAATGAAATCGACAAGAGCTGCAACCAGCAGCGTAGAAATCGCAAACTTGAGCATTCCCGCCGCTGAAGAGATTATCGAAGACGCATTGAACGAGCTGGCCTATTCGCAGGACCCGGGCCTGATGAGGGCGCTTCGCTTTCTTGCGCCACCGGGATATCAGGCCATCGTGGAGCTTTGCAGCGAGAACGGCCGCAGCAAGCGGCGCAATGCCTCGGCTGACACCTGGTCGCCGGAAGAGGATGAAGTGCGCATCTACTTCGAGCGCATTGACGACGGCGAGCCATCTCCTCGCGCTTCGCGCACGCAGCGCGCCTCTGTTGTCCACGTCTCCGACGAGGAGGAAGACGACCAGGAGGCGGTGCTTCCCGCAGACATGGATGCGCGCGTGAAGGAACTGTGCGCGGCGCTGGCTGAAGCCGAGCGCGGCGGTCACGCCTTCATCGCGCTGAAGTGGTTCCGCGATTCGTTTCTGCCACGCAAGGCATTCCGCTGGAATCAGCATCCCGAGACGCGCCAGATGGTGTTGGCTGAGGCTATTCAGCGCGGCGTAGTGATGACCAGCAAGATTGCCAACCCCAAAACGCCAGCTTATCCCACCACCACCATTCGCTTGAACCGGGCCGAAGCCGGCATACCCGAAGAGGCGCAGCGGTTCCATCCCGTCGCCGTGCAGGGTGAGCCGATGGCCGAGACCATGGAACAGGAACGGAGTGAGCCGTGAGCTTCTATTTTCTTGAGGCCACGGCCTTCATCAAGCTGTTTGTGCGGGAGCCGGGAACCGATGCGCTCATCGGCCTCATGGAGGCGGCGGAGGACAATCGCAAGCTGATCTCTGCCTCCACACCTTTGGAGATTTATGCAGTCATCCGGAAGCGCGAGCGCGCCGGCAATATTTCGCCGGAAGATTCCGCGTCGGCACTGACCGTTTTGCGCCTGGAATCGGCGCGGATGGTGCAGCAGCCGCTGAATCCCGCCGTGCTTGAAGCCGCGCGCCAGCTTCTTGACCGAACCGCACTTCGCTGGCCAGACACGCTGCAGCTTGGCGCGGCTCTGGCGGCGCGGGACATGTTTCAAGGGACTGAGATTGTCTTTGTGTCGGCCTCGGAGCAGCTGCTGGAAACGGCCGCAAGCGAGGGATTCAAAGTTCTGAATCCAGCGAAGGAAGTGGCCGTGCCTGTGAAGGAAGCGGAGTAAAGAGGGGGGAATTTAGCGCTTCGCAATTTGAACCGATCAGCGGCTACAGCGGTTTCGATTCTGCTGTTTACAGAAACGCAGACGCCAAGTGGCATTTTTCTCAAGAAAATGCCACCTCGCACAACCTTAAGATGGCAACACTTGAATCGAAACCGCTCTAAAGCCGGCCTGATATTGCGGGACTTGTGGCACGGATAAATCCGTGCCCTTTCAAGGCTGTGGGTTTTTCATCAACCTGAAGCCGCCTGCACAGACGGCTCCCATTTTTTCCTCCGACACATTTTCGAGCAGGTACCGCGCCTACTTTTGCCCAACTTCGACGATCATGAATGTATCCGGCTTCGGTCTTGGACGCCGCGAAGCCGCCCCTGGCGCGGGGGCCTCGAGCTCAGCCGTCGGCAGATAAACCTTGTTCGTGGAGTCATCGATGCCCATGGTGCGCGCTCCATTGGGCGTCTTCACCGTCTGCTCCACTTCAAACTTGCCTGCCTTCTCGCTGGCCACAGTCAATGTTCCGTCGCCACAGCTCGCGAAAGCGTGCCCGGCGTGAAACTTGGTTGCGTCCACGCCCGCGCCGATAGGCAGATCGGCCAGAACCTTGCCATCTTCAGTGCTCATCACAATCAGCTTTTGCGGATTGCGGCAACCGATAAACAGGCGATGGGTCTTCCTGTCGATCGCCATTCCCACCGGGTGGCCGCCCGGAGCAACCGGCCAGCGCGCAATCACTTTGCGCGTCTTCAGGTCCACCACCGCCACCAGGTCCTTGTCTTCGAGGTTGACGTAGGCTTTGCCGGCGTCATCGTAGGCCAGAAATTCGGGCGCCCCGCCCAGTGCGATCGGAGGATCGATCTTGCCGTTCACCGGATCGATATCCGGCTTGAAGGTCATCAATGCACCACCGTCGCCGGAGACGGCAAGAACCAGGTTCTGCGTCTTGTCATAGATGATGCCGTCTGAATCGGGCATGGTGGCCAGGGTGCCGAGGGTGGCATAAGTCTTCAGGTCGAAGACCACAATGGCGCCGGCGCCACCGCCGTCCGTAATGAACCCGCGTCCCAGGTCCGGGACGATCGCCGTGCCATGTGACCGCTTCTGCCCCGGAATATCGCCAAGCGTTTTGCCGGTAGCGGCGTCGATGACCATCGTGTGCGTGCTGCGCGTGACGAAGAGACGATGCGTCGCCGAATCGACCGTGACGTAGTCCCACGCGCCTTCTCCGCCGATGTGCATTGTGTTCGTTACATTCCACTGTGTCTGCGCTAAAGCCGGCAGGCAGCCGGCGAGCACCAGCGCCGCCAGCGACATTAGAACCATCCGCGTGTTTCTCATTCTCATTTCTCCCGATCAGTTTCCACGTTTAAGAGAGCGATTACATGCCGTTGAATTGACAGCGTTGACGATACCATATGCGTGAACGACGGTTCCTGAAGATTTCCTTAATTCGCCAGGCGCAAGTAGATTGCTTGCGACGCATTCGCCGCTGCATTTGATCAGGCGTAGACTTGCCTTGCGAGTGGGATATCCCCAAAGAAAGGTATTCACAATGTCCCGGCTTCTCCCCGCAATTGCGCCTATCTTTCTGTTTTCACTCATGCTATCGGTCCACGCCGATGGGCAAACGCCCGCTTCCGGTGCGGTACTGAACTCCCCCGCTGGCCGCTGGAAGACAATCGACGACGAGACCGGCAAAACAAAGTCAATCGTCGCCATCCGCGAAGAGAACGGCAAACTCTACGGCAAAATCGAGAGGGTTCTCGATTCCGATCAGCCGGGGCAGAATCCTCTTTGCCTCAAATGCGAAGGCGATCTGAAGAACAAGCCCGAGACCGGTATGCAGATCATGTGGGACCTACAGAAAGATGGCGATCAGTGGTCCGGCGGGCAGATCCTCGACCCGCACAACGGCAGGGTTTATCGCTGTTCCATTTCGCTGGAAGACGGGGGCAAGAAACTCAAGGTCCGCGGCTACATCGGCTTCGCCATGATTGGCCGCACCGAGTATTGGCAGCGGATGGAGTAGTGCGGTCGAATCTGCGAATGTGATTTGTCCTCGGAGGTTTGGAAAACAATTATGACGAAGCTATTCTTGCTTCTCGTCGCTTTTGTCGGCTTCCTTGGCAACGCGGCAAGGCAGGAAATTCCGACTCAGCTGCGCGGTAAATGGATTGTAAAGCGGGATATTCCTACTAGGACCATCAGTTGTTGGGGTGAGAAGGAAGCCAAGGGTCTCATCGGGACTGAAATTGAGTACACAGCGGACTCATTCAGATGGAAGGACAAGGTGACCAATCATCCTGGCATATCGATCACGATCATGGGCGCTGAGCAATTCGAACGCGAATATTCAGGAGGAGGGGCGAATGATTCGCATGTGGATTTTCATGAACTCGGCATCAAAGCTCCTCAAGCGACTAGGATCACGTTGACCCATGAGGCTGCCGAAATAACTGGAGCTACTATCGAGATCCCTGGCGACGAGGTCCTAATCAGAGATCCAAACACAATTGTCTTTGCGGCTTGTAACGTCTATTTTGAGGCCAAGCGTCTGCCGGTCCAACACACGAATTCGAATAACTTATTCCCGTCGGAACTTATTGGCTTGTTCGAACTCGTCGCGAAGCTCCGGCGTGCGGAGGTTTTCGCGCAGGTGGGCGATCCTCTGCTCCAGCGCCTCGAGGGCGGCCTGGATTGCTTCGGTGTTGGTGTATGCGATGTCGCGCCACATGGAGAAGGGGCTGGCGCCGAGCCGCGTCATCTCGCGAAGAGCGCGTCCGCCCACGTCTTTCAACTCCGGTGCGTCGCCAACTTCATCCTCAAGCAGCGCGCTCAGCGCCGTGGCGACAAACTGGGGCAGATGGCTGACCCAGGCGACTAATTCATCGTGGCGCACAGGGTCGAGATCGAGCGTCTTCGAGCCCATGGCGACAACCCACTCGCGCCATCCCTTGACCAGCGCGGCCGAGTGCGGAGAGCGCTGTGCGTCCGGATCGTCCGTGAAGAGCCAGACCGCGCCGCGAAAGAGATTTGCATCGGCCAGCTCCGCGCCGCCGCGCTCCTTGCCCGCCATGGGGTGCCCGGGAAGAAATGCCGCGCGATCGGGAGTGTTGTAGAGGCGCGCCGCGGCTTCGGAGATCATCCGCTTGGTACTTCCCACGTCGGTGACCAGGTGCTCCGAGCCGAGGACAGGAGACAGTTTCTCCATAAAGTCCAGGGTCGCGTAGATGGGCACGGAGAGCAGCACGACCTGGCTTGCGCGCGCAGCCTCCAGCGGGTCGGCGGCAAGCGAATCGATTGCGCCCATCTTGACCGCGACTTGCGCGTGGTCAGGGTTGCGGTTCCAGCCGTTGATGGCGCCCTTGTAGCCCGACGCCCGCAGCGCCAGCCCCACTGAGGTGCCCAGTAGGCCTGTGCCCAGAATGGCGATGCGCTCGATCATGGATTTCCTTCAGTAGCGGAGTTAGCCCGCCGTGGCGGGTTAGCGGCGCTGCGCGCGTGTTTGCGGAGTCAGCAAATTTCTGAACAGGTTGATAGGCTGCGCCAACATTCTCTCAGGGGCCAAAGCCCACTTTGATTTGGTTGTATTTGCGGCACGATCCGCCGCGGCGGATCGTGCCCATTCAAAACATAAACGACCATCTTTTTGGCGGACACCGCTAGCCCGCCGCGGCGGGCTAACTCCGCTAAGCTCGCTCGTTCCGATCCATCTTACAGGCTCCTGCCCACCGCCGTGGCAATCACCCTCAGCTCGCCCATCAGCTTCTCAAACTGGTCCAGGTAAAGAGTCTGAGCCGCGTCGGAGGCGGCCTTGTCGGCGTTGGGATGAACCTCGATCAGAATTGCATCCGCGCCCGCGGCCAGAGCAGCCTTCGCCATGGGAGCCACCATGTCGCGGCGGCCGGTGCCATACGATGGATCGGCGACGACGGGAAGATGCGAAAGCTTCTTCAGAACCGGAATGGCCGAGATGTCCATGGTGTTGCGCGTTGAGGTCTCATAGGTGCGGATTCCGCGTTCGCAGAGGATGATATCGTAGTTGCCGCCCGAAAGAATGTACTCGCTCGAAAGCAGCAGTTCCTCGATGGTGGCCGCAATGCCGCGCTTCAGCAAGATGGGCTTGCGTACCTGGCCGAGCTCGCGCAGCAGGTTGAAGTTCTGCATATTGCGCGCGCCCACCTGGAAGCAGTCGACGAAGGGCAGCATAGGCTCGATCTGCGCGATTTCCATCACCTCACTCACGGTGAGCAGCCCGTGCGCATCCGCGGCCTCGCGCATCAGCTCGAGTCCGGGAATGCCGAGGCCCTGGAAGGCGTAGGGCGAACTGCGCGGCTTGAAGGCGCCTCCGCGCAGAAAGGCGCCGCCTGCGGCCTTCACGCGCGCAGCCGTCTCGAACATCTGATCGCGGGTTTCAATCGAGCACGGGCCCGCCATGACATGCGTGCGGTCGCCGCCCACCCTCACTCCGTTGGCGAATTCGACCTCTGTGCCTTCGGGGCGAAAGGCGCGGCCGGCCAGCTTATAGGGCGCGGTAATTCTGTGGACGTAAAGCACGCCCGGCAACAGTTCGAATTTTCTTAGCTCGACATTGGCTGTGGGTCCTACGCCGGCCAGGATCGTCTGGTAGGCGCCCGTGGTTCGGTGAACATTGACTCCGGCATCCACCATGGCGTCGATGACCGCATCGATCTGCTCTTCGGTGGCCTTCTCCTGCATGGCTACAATCATTGCTTATTCCCCGTCTCGGGCGTCTGTGCGTCCGCGGCATGCCCCAGCACACCACCCCGCCGGCCAAAATCCGTCGTCGGGGACCCCGGAGTGGCGGCCTGGGCGTTTCTCTCCGATGCCAACTCGTCCCTCTGCAAGGACCGCATCACGTCGATAATGCGCTCGTAGATATGCGTCAATTCGATGTCCGGCAGCGGCCCCTTGTTGGCCGCGCGCACGTTGGCGTAAACTACTTTTTCGCGCGCCGGTTCGTATACCGGCAGCGAAGTGGCAGCCTTCAGGTAACCGACCATCTGCGCGGCGCGGGCTCGCTCGCTGAGCAGTTCAACGAGCTGGCGGTCCAGTTCATCGATGCGAAGTCGCAATTCTTCCAGCGTCATTTCATCCTCGTGTCGAATTCCTGAGCACCGATCGCGATCGTCCGGTTGCGCGGGAATTACGTTGAAGACTGAGTTGGCACTCAGCTCTCGGCTTTCAGCTTCCTCCTGCCTGCGCGAGCGGTGGTTGCTCGTGATGGCAAAGTGCAAAGTGCAAGCTGAAAGTTAGGAGCTGAAGGCTGATAGCTCTCTGTTTACCGGGCCAGCGCCGTCCGCCGCGGCGGACAGGTGCAGGCCCTTGATAAATCGAGCCACCGCGCCGGGCGCCGCTTCCGGCCCATCCTCCGAGGTCGCCCGTTCGATCAGCTCGACAATGGCGCTGCCAATCACCGCGGCATCCGCGAACTCCGCCACCTGGGCGAAATGAGCCGCGTTGGAAATGCCGAAGCCGACGGCCACCGGCAGCGTGGTCCATCGCCGTATGCGGGCCACAAGCGCCGCTGCATCGGAGGTGAGAGTCTGCTGCGTGCCGGTAATGCCGGTGCGCGAGATGGCATACACAAAACCTTTGGAATGGGTGGCGATGGCCTCGAGGCGATCGTCGGGACTGGTAGGCGCGGCCAGAAAGATGGGCGCGAGTCCTGCGCGGGCAAGTTCGGCGAGATAGTCGCCGGCCTCTTCGACAATCATGTCGGTGGCCAACACGCCGTCCACGCCGGCTGCCGCGGCATCATCGGCAAAGCGGCCGAGGCCGTAACGCAAAATCGGGTTGAGATAGCTGAAGATGACCAGGCCCGCCGCCGGACGCTCGGCGCGAATTTCACGGGCCAGCAGCAATACGTCGGCAAGGCGTGTGCCGCGGGCCACCGCGCGCTCCATGGCGCGCTGGATGACCGGACCATCGGCCAGCGGATCGCTGAAAGGAACGCCGAGTTCGATCACTGCCGCGCCCGCATCGAGGGCCGCAATCGCAATGGCGCGCGTGGCATCGAGCGATGGGTCGCCGGCCGTCAGATAAACGACTAAAGCGGGTTTGTGATCGAAGCGTATCGGCATTGGAAACCACTGGGAATGAAAAACTCTTATAGCTTCAATTCGCGGGCCAGTATGCCCATGTCCTTGTCGCCGCGGCCAGAGAGGTTCACCACCAGTATGCCACGGGCAGGAAGCGTGGGAGCAAGGCGCAGCGCCTCGGCCACGGCATGCGCGCTTTCGAGAGCGGGTAGAATTCCTTCGGTGCGCGCCAGCTTTACGACCGCGTCCAGCGCGGCGGCATCGTCCTGCGAAACGTATTCGGCGCGGCCTGAGTCGTGCAGGGCCGCGTGTTCGGGCCCGATGGAAGCGTAGTCGAGGCCCGCGGAGACGGAGTGGGTCAACGCGATCTGGCCGTCCGCATCCTGCAACACGTAGGAGAAAGTTCCTTGCAGCACGCCGGGTGCGCCGCCCTTGAAGCGAGCCGCGTGCTCGCCCAGCTCTGTGCCGCGGCCGCCGGCCTCCACGCCGATCAGGCGCACCTGCTTGTCGGGAATGAATTCGTAGAAGGCGCCAATGGCGTTCGAGCCGCCGCCCACACAGGCGATGATCGCCGACGGCAGGCGGCCTTCCTTTTCCAGAATCTGCTGTTTCATCTCGATGCCGATGACACGATGGAAGTCGCGGACCATGGTGGGATAAGGGTGCGCGCCGAGAGCGCTGCCGAGCAGATAATAGGTCGTCCGGACATTGGTGACCCAGTCGCGCATGGCCTCGCTGATGGCGTCCTTCAGAGTCTTCGAGCCGGATGAAACGCCTCGGACTTCGGCGCCCAGCAGCCGCATGCGCAGCACATTCAGCTCCTGGCGTTCCATGTCCACGTCGCCCATGTAGATGACGCATTCGAGGCCGAGCAGAGCGCAGACGGTCGCCGTGGCTACGCCGTGCTGGCCCGCGCCGGTCTCGGCAATCACGCGCTTCTTGCCCATGCGCTTGGCGAGCAAGCCCTGGCCCAGCGCGTTATTTATCTTGTGCGCGCCGGTATGGAGCAGGTCTTCGCGCTTCAAATAAATCTTCGCCCCGCCAAGCTGTTCCGTTAGCCGCTTGGCATAGTAGAGCGGCGTAGGCCGTCCGGCATAGTCGTGAAGCAGCCCAGCCAACTCCGCCTGAAACGCCGCGTCGGCCTTGGCGACGTTATACGCGTGCTCAAGCTCGACCAGCGCCGCCATCAGCGTCTCCGGCACGTAACGGCCGCCATAGATGCCGAAGCGCCCGGGCCGCGACTCCGAGGGGACTGAGGGAAGTATGACCGATGCCATTTTGAAGCCTCCTGGTGGTTGGCCGGAAGATGGGGAACTTTCCAGTTTACTAGGAGTCCAGGGTAGGCGTTCGGTTTACCGCGGTGACATGAAACAGGATCGCTCTGCTAGACGGCAATGAACTAGGGGATCGATGCTCGAAGCGCACACCTGACATCATCCCGGTACAACACCTCAATCTTAGCGATGCGGCCTGATACGACATCGAGGATGATCATTCCGGTCTTGGTTTCGAGTTCGATATTGCTGTGTTCTGGGCCGTAGGCTCCTTGTGGCTTTGGCTGGGTGTAAAAGGCCGCGCGGAAATCATCTTCACATCGACAGCGGTCTACAATCCTTAATCCAGCTATTTGAGCCGCAAGCGCCGACTTGTTTGCAAGGTGCCCCACATCTCGATTTTGAGATGTGGGAATAAACCTTCGGTGCCGCTCACCAGTTACCTGGCTGCGGCCCGGCGCTTTCCAAAGTGGGCTTTTACCCGTTCATGCGGAATTGCGGGACGTGGATCGTCGAGAGCCTCTTGCACCTTGGCCCGGAACCATGCGTCGTGTTCGGCGGCGTTCTGAGCTAATGAAAACGGGAGCGCTCCCTCATTCGCAGTGCGCGTCAGGAGAATCCGCACCGCATCCGAGACCGTGATTCCCATCTCTCCCAGTACGGCTGCCGCGCGTTCTTTCACGAGAGGATCGATCCGGGTTTGTACCAGTGCATTTGCGGGCATCGGAAAGCTCCTTGCGTTCATTGTAATTCACCTGCATTACATACACAAGTCACCAAGTGTCGAATTGTTACCCCGCTGCGTTTCGACTTTGAGCGATGAAGGCTCGCACTTTGGCGGGGTCTTTGCGGCCAGGAGCGGCTTCGACGCCGGAGACAACGTCAACGCCCCAGGGGCGCAGCGTTGCAATTGCCTCAGCTACGTTCTCCGGGCTTAGTCCGCCGGCAGCCACGATGCGGTCGCGGGCATTTGTATTTCGGAAGAGGGTTTTGGAAGCGAGAGCCCAGTCGAAGGATTGGCCGGTGCCGCCGACGGCCGAGGCTGTGCGGGAGTCGACAAGGATTGCGTCTACGTTGGGGTCTTTGAACCATCCCTCAGGGGCTAAAGCCCATGTCGATTCTGCGGTTCCTTCGGCACGACTGAAGTCGTGCCCTGACACAAGACCTGGCCCGGATGAAACGGGCGCTGCCGACTCCGCCTTGTACGTCTCGAAGTGCACCACGCGCAGGATGCGCAGGTCAGGGCCGAAGCGCCCGCGGAGCCTGGCGGGCAGATCGGGCGCGGCGTCAAAGTGGAGTTGAACGCCCGTAAGACCGCTGACCCGTACGGTATTCTCGATCTCTTCAAGGGAGGCGTCGACGAACACGCCGATTTTTTCGAGCGTAGCGGGCAGATGGGGAACGATCTCGGCGGCTTGCACTGGCGTGACGCGGCGCGGGCTGGACGCGAAGACGAAGCCTACTGCATCGGCCCCGGCATCGGCTGCCAGCAACGCATCCTCCAGCGAGGTATTGGCGCAGATCTTTATCCAGATGTCCGTGGGGTTCATCGGGCTGCCGCCGCTCCGTTGAGCAACGCGGCAAGCGCTGCGCCGGGGTCGGGTTGGCGCATCAGGCTCTCGCCAATCAGGAAGGCGTCAAATCCGGCGCGGCGCAGGCGGGCGATGTCCGCGGGAGTAAAGATTCCGCTTTCAGTCACGCGCACCACGCTGGATGGAATTCGCTCCACCAACGCGAGCGAGGTTTCGAGGGATACTTCGAAGGTGCGCAAATCGCGATTGTTCACGCCGATGGCATCCGCGCCCGATTCGCCAAGAGCGTCGAGGACACGGCTCAGCTCGTCATCGCTGTGCACTTCGACGAGCACGTCGAGGGAGAAGCCTGCGGCAACCTCGGCCAGGTGTTTCAGCTCTGCGTTGGTGAGCGCGGCCGCGATGAGCAGGACGGCGTCGGCGCGGTGAGCGCGGGCTTCCACGATCTGGTACTCATCGATGATGAAGTCTTTGCGCAGGCAGGGCAGTGGAGCTGCAGCCGAGGCCAGTTCGAGGTTGCGCAGGCTGCCCTGGAAAAACGGCTCGTCCGTGAGGACCGACAGCACGGCCGCGCCGCCAGCACGGTAGCGCGCGGCCAGCCAGGCGGGGTCAAAGTCAGCACGAATGAGGCCTTTCGAGGGCGAGGCTTTCTTGATCTCGGCGATGACAGCGGTTCCAACCGCAGCCTGGCGGCGCAGAGCGGCAGCCCAGCCGCGCGGACGATGAGTCACCTTCCGCTCAAGGTCGGCCAGCGGAATATTTTTTTTGGCCGTTGCGACTGTGGACCGAGTCGTGGCCAAAATGGTGGCCAGAATGGTTTCAGCGTGGGTTGACATGCTCTTGGTTGAGTATACGGTGGCGGCGCCGCGCTAGGATGCAAGGCCTCCCGGCAGAGCATCACGGACCTGCTCAAGATATCTTCTGACGACCGGATCGCGTTCAAGACCTATCGCAATTTCGTAGGCGTGGCGCGCCTGGTCGTTGAGACCCGTGCGTGCCAGCAGATTGGCTCGCACTGCCCAATAGGGCTGGTACGAATGGATGCGCGGATCCGCGCTTACGCCGTCGAGCGATTTCAACGCGGCCCCGGTTCCCTGTACCTCGGCCAACGCCAAGGCGCGGTTGATGGATGCGACGGGCGATCCCGTCAACTGGACCAGCGCATCGTAGAGACCGACGATGGAACTCCACGGCGCTGACCCGGTCCGCGCTCCTTCAACATGTGCGGACTGAATGGCGGCCTCCAACTGAAACCGCCCGATCAACAACCGTCCGATCGTTTCGCCGCTGCTAGCCCGGCGCAGTGCCGAATCGGCTTCATCGATCATGCCCTGATCCCATAGCCTGCGGTCCTGTTGGGTAAAAGGAACGAATTCTCCGTCGGCTCTGCGCCGCGCAGGACGCCGCGCCTCCGCATACAGCATCAGCGCCAGAAGGCCCCACACTTCCGGCTCGTTGGGCAAGAGTTCGACCAGCAGCCTGCCAAGAAAAATCGCCTCCCCGGCGAGCTCCCGGCGCGCCACGTCGGTTCCCGCGGCTTCAGCCCAGCCCTCGGAGTAGCAGGCATAGATCGAATCCAGAACTGCGTCAAGCCTGTCGGGCAGTTCGCTGCGATTGGGAACGCGAAACGGGATGCGCGCATCGCGGATCTTGGTCTTGGCCCGCACAAGGCGCTGCGCCATGGCAGCAGGAGAGACAAGAAAAGAGGACGCGATTTGTGCGGCCTCCAACCCCAGAACAACCTGGAGCATCAGTGGCGCACGGACAACTGGATCAATTGCCGGGTGCGTGCAGGCAAACAAAAGCGCAAGACGCCGATCAGGGAGGTCGTCCTCGGCTGGTGCCGCGCCGGCACCGGCAAAGTCACTCAGTTCGGCGAGTTGCTCAAGGTCGTCGCTGCTGGGAATTTCGCGCTGGCGGCGCAGATGGTCGATCAGCCTGCGCCGGGCCACCGTCAACAGCCATGCTTCAGGATTGGCGGGACAGCCCTCTGCCGGCCAGAGGGAAAGTGCGGTGGCAAAGGCATCCGAGAGTGCGTCTTCCGCGGCGGCCAGGTCGCCGGAGCCGGCAGCCAGGAATGCCACAAGTTTGGCGCGACTGTTGCGAGCGACTGCTTCAGCGAGATTGTGTGCCTGCTCATGCACCTTTTCATCACTCCTCGCAGCTACTCGTCACGCCGCTTGCGACATGCCCGGCTTTCGCGCGGCCGATTACATTGTCCAGATTGCCCGCACTTCGACAACTCCATGTTGCACTGCCGGGCATCGGCCGGCCCATGTCATTGCTGCGTCGAGATCGGCGACATCGATCAAGTAGTAGCCTGCCAACTGTTCCTTTGAATCCGCAAACGGTCCATCAAGTACCTGGGTCTTTCCGTTTGTGGTGCGCATGGTTGTGGCGGTGGCCGAGGGCCGCAGCCGGTTTGAGTTCACAAGCACGCCTGCGGACTTCAGAGCTTCGGCGTAGGCCATGTAAGCCCCAGTGCCCTGCTTCTGTTGTTCCGGCGTCATTTTTTCCCAACCTGACTCGTCAACGTAAAGTGCCAATAGGTATTGCATCTGAAACCTCCGTGATGGATTGTAGGCGTTGGACCGCCTCACTCCCATGACGAACGAACGTGGGCTCAATCGACATTGTCCGAGATTTTTCTTTGCACATTCGCGTCAAGGCGGAGGTAGAAAGGGCGGATCGCCTGCAATTCGGGAACTGATTCTCTGTACATTCCAGGGATTCAGCTCGCAGAGAAAGGCTAAAACACGACAGATGGGGACTTGGCGGCCAGTGAGGCAAGTTCCTGCGCGGCCTTGCGTCCCAGCCGAATGCAATCGGGGATGCCGATGCCGTCGTAGGCGTTGCCGGCGAGTCGCAGGCCGGGCAGGGCGGCGACACGCGCGGCGATACGGGCAGTGCGCTCCTGGTGGCCGACTGCGTATTGGGCCATGGAGCGACGCCATCTTGAGACCTGTGTGTGTTCCGGTTCCACATTGAGGCCGATCGTCTTCCCACCCAGGATTTCGCTCAGCTCGCGGCGGACGATGGCGACCAGCGCCTCGTCGGCTTCATTGAGGAGCGCCTCGTTTCTGGTGCCGCCCAGGAAGGCACGGAAGACAGCCTTTCCCGGTGGTGTGCGGCCCAGGAACTTGCGATGGACAAAGGTGCAGGCGAGCATGGCGCGGCCCTCGCTGGCCGGAACCAGGAAGCCGAATCCGTCTGGCAAAGGGCCGAGTTTACTCTGGTTGTAGACCAGGTTCAGGGTGATCGACGAGGAATAGGGAATGGCGCTGAGTTCTTCGCCGAGTTCCGGATCAACCTTGCCGAGCAATACGCCTGCGGCCCACGCCGGAGAGGCGACAATCAGCGCGTCGTAATGCTCTGACCCGCCGGGGAACACAACTTTCCAACCATCCGGCGTTTTTCCGATGGCGCTGACAGGCGCGGCCAGACGTACGGAAGCCGGGCGGAGCCGCGCCGCAAGCGCGTCAACCAACTGCTGCATTCCGCCGCGCAGCGCCGTGAAGATAGGCCGAGGCGCCGGAGGTCCGTTGGTGCTGGAGTGGCCGTTTTTCTTGGCGGCGGCTTTTGCCCGGGTACGCATCTGGCGGTGGGCCGCCAACATGCCGCGCGTGAGCGAACCGTACTGGGTTTCCATTTCGACCAGGCGAGGAAGCACGGTGCGGGCGCTCAGCTCGGCAGCATCGCCGCCATAGATGCCGGAGAGCAGCGGATCGGCAAGCCGGTCCACAGCCTCGGAGCCAAAGTGACGTTCGACCAGCGCCGCGACAGCTTCGTCAGGCAGGCCGCTGGGGCGTGGCGGATGCAGGAGCTCGAGCGCCATGCGCACCTTGGTGGAGAAGCTGAAGAGGCGGGTGAGGGCGGTGGGGATCAGCTTGGTGGGCACCAGGAACATGAGCCCGTCGGGCAGCGCGACGAGACGATTGTTCACCAGGATATAGGTTTTGCGGGCTGCGTCGTTGGAGGGGAGCAACTCGGCGCCCAGGCCGAGCTCGCGGCAGAGTTCGGCGGCCGCGGGTTTCTCGGTCAGGAAGGAGTCAGGTCCCCGCTCCAGGACGGCGCCATCAACGATCTCTGAAGCAAGCGCCCCGCCCAGTTGTTCGCGCGCTTCAAAGAGCGTGTATTCGATCGGCGCGCCGGCCCCGCGGGCCTTTTCCAACTCATAGGCGGCCGCCAACCCCGCTATGCCACCGCCAATGATTGCAATCCGCATCTCAGGCATTATCCCATCTTTACAGCAGCTTGCGGGTCATCGCACAGGTATGGAAGGGGAAAGTTGCGGCCTCGTCAGGAATGCGCCCCCGCAGAGTTAGAATCAGGTCGGAGACCTTGTGTTGCATGTGACCTAAATCACATGCGGGCGACAAGGAAGCCCGCCAGCTTTAGAGGTCTGAACCTTCCCTCAAGAGTTTGACCTCACTTTCGTCAGGATGCTTGTCCGGACGACTTCCTCCGAGCGGCTTGATCGCTGGTACCTTTGGCCGCCCATGGTTCATTCAAGGCTATGAAGGAGGCACTGCATGAGCAGTGAGTTGATCCATCGGTTGCATTTTGCTTTCACCATCACATTCCACTACCTCTTTCCCCAGCTCACCATGGGCCTGGGATTGTTGATTGTGGTTCTCAAGTCGGTTGCTCTTAAAACGAACTCCGAACTGTGGGACCGCGCCGCACGGTTCTGGGGCCGGATATTCGCGATCAACTTCGTTTTCGGTGTAGTGACGGGGATTCCGATGGAGTTCGAATTCGGCACCAACTGGGCGCGATTCTCGCAGATTTCGGGTGGCGTGATCGGACAACCGCTGGCGATGGAGGGCGTGTTCAGCTTCTTTCTGGAATCGGCGTTCCTGGGCTTGTTTCTTTACGGCGAAAAGCGGATCTCAAAGCGGATGCACTGGTTTTCCGCGGTGATGGTCTTTGTGGGATCGTGGATATCGGGCTTCTTCATCATCGTGACGGACGCCTGGATGCAGCATCCGGTGGCCTTCGATCGCTTGCCCAATGGGCAGTTTGAGGTGCTCAGCTTCTGGCAACTGCTGCTGAATCCCTGGGCGCTGCTGCAATACGCGCACAACATGACCGGCGCGGTGGTTACCGGCTCGTTTGTGATGAGCGCAGTGGGCGCGTTCTATCTTTTGGAGAAGCGGCGCGAAGACTATGGGCGCATCTTCCTGAAGGTGGGCGTGATTACCGGAGTGATTGCTTCGTGCGTCATCATCTTTCCCACGGGCGACCTGCACGGCAAATACGTGGCGCGCAATCAGCCGGCGGCGATGGCCGGGATGGAAGGCCTGTTCAAGACCGAGACCGGAGCGGGCATGGTGCTGATTGGGCAGCCGAATGAAGAGACAGGCGAGATCGACAATCCCATCGTGGTCAACGACCTTCTGAGCTATCTGATCTACGGAACAACCAAGGCAGAGGTGAAGGGACTGGACCAGTTTCCGCAAGATCAGCGCCCGACAGCGCTGCCTCTTCTGTTTTACGCGTACCACATCATGGCCGGATTGGGGACGTGGTTTGTGCTGCTGATGGTTGTGGCTGCGTTTCTGCTTTGGACAGGACGGCTCTACGAGGCGCGCTGGGCGCTATGGGCCCTGCTGCTTAGCTTCCCGCTGCCCTATATTGCCAACACGGCGGGTTGGATGACGGCCGAACTGGGGCGGCAGCCGTGGCTGATCTATGGGTTGATGCGCACCAGCGAGGGCTACTCGAGCACCGTTTCGGCCAGCAACGGGCTGTTTACGCTGCTTGGCTTCATGGGACTTTACGCGCTGCTGGGGCTGCTGTTCACGGTACTCATTTACCGCGAGATCGATCGCGGCCCGGGGCCGCGGGTTCTCGCTGTCGAGTTGATTCCAGCGGATTGACGAGCACCTCAATGGTGCGCAACGGGGACTCGCAACGAAAAAGGGCTGAAGAAAAAGGAGCCTGGGGATGATGGGATTTATCTGGTTCTGGCTGGTTGCGGTGATGATTGTGGGGTACGTGGTGCTGGACGGCTTTGACCTGGGCGTGGGCGTTCTGCACCTTTTCCTGGTGCGGACGGAGGCGGAGCGCAAGGCCACGCTGGGCAGCATTGGGCCGGTGTGGGACGGCAATGAAGTCTGGCTGCTGGCCGGCGGCGGCACGCTCTACTTTGCGTTTCCCCTGCTCTATGCATCGGCCTTCAGCGGCTTCTATCTGCCACTGATGATCGTGCTGTGGCTGCTGATTCTGCGCGGCGTGAGCCTGGAGTTGCGCAACCACGTCGACGTGGGCGTGTGGCGTTCTCTTCTTGATGGCGTTTTCGGATTGTCGAGCGGGTTGCTGACTATCTTCTTCGGCGCTGCTCTGGCCAATGTGCTGCGCGGGGTTCCGTTGCAGGCCGATGGATACTTCTTTCTTCCTTTGTGGACGAACTGGCAGCCCGGTGTGCATCCGGGGATTCTGGATTGGTATACAGCGATCGGCGGCCTGGTGGCGCTTGTGGCGCTCACGATGCATGGGGCACTGTGGCTCACCATCAAGACGTCGAGTGAGCTGGGCCGGCGCGCCAACCGCATCGTCACGCCGCTCTGGCTGCTGTTGGCGGCGCTCACCGTGGTCAGCCTCGTGGCCACCATCGTTGTGCGGCCCGCCAGCCTGGACAACTATTTCAACTATCCGGTGACCTTTGCCGTGCCGGTGGGGGTGGTAGCGGCCCTGGCCGGCGTCTGGTTTCTGAATCGATCGCCGGGGCGGCCGCAGCCGGTGAAGGCGTTTCTCTGTTCCTGCCTGTACTTGTTTTTCATGCTGGCCGGGGCGTGCTGGGGGCTTTATCCCACGCTGCTTCCGGCAACGACAGGCGCCGATCGCGACATCACGCTGAGCCGCGCCCTCTCGGGTCCACACACACTGGCCGTTGGCCTGGCGTGGTGGATCTTTGGAATGGCGTTGGCCGTGGGGTACGTGGTGTTTGTCTATAGCAAGTTCCGCGGCAAGGTGGATTTGACGCCGGGCAGGCATTGAGGTCTGGCTTGGGGGCGCTCTGGGGGAGAAACCCTACCCCCCTGGTGCTGCGACTCTGCAGCGAAGTTCACTTGTTTCATCAAGTTAGAGACTTTTCTCACGGCAAAGTCCTGGGGGTAATGGAGTTACCCGCAGGATATTCATTCGAAACGGGTTAGCTGACCGAAATTGCCCTTTCCGGCTCCAGCGGAGGCCGTCGAGAGGGGCATCGCGGCCGATCTTTTATCGAGGCCTGCAACCAGATTAGCCAATCAAGGGCAAATTATCTGCAAATCCGAATGGGTGTAATTCGCCGCGGTTTTCCGGTGATTGTTTGCGGATCTACTGTTGCCAGGCGCCGAGCAGTTTCCGCGGCATTAGCGCACTGCGCTCCGCTGCGGGCGAGTGAAGAACTACAAAGCCCCCGGGCGCGAGCGCGCCAACGCGCCCACCAACCGCTACGACGCCGCGCTGATGCGCTGCATCGATTTCGAGCGCGAATTCTCCAAGCTCGACACCGAGGCCGAAACCACTCTGCTGCTCGCCTTCCGCGAGCATCAGTCGCAGCGCGTCATGGCGCAAATCGCAAGATGCAGCGAGCGCGCAGTGTCCTACAAAATCGCCGCCGCCCTCGCCCAACTCGCCCATCTGCTCGACCGCGCTTCCATGCTCTAATAATCCGAGAGCGCTTAACCCTCAAACTGTTATTCTTCTGGGCAATGATATGTCCACACTGTGACCTCGGCATTTACGAAGACCTTCAGAGGGGAAGCACATTCAGTACGAAGGATGGCCAGACATGGATTCCTCATTCGCAGATTTGTCCCCAGTGCAATCAGCCCATCGTCTTCTTGGAAGCCACCACGCTGACTTCTAACAACTATCCGCTAGTGACGACGAAACGATTCATGGCGTATCCGCGGGACGCGTCAGCGCGGCCTGTCCCAGCGGATGTTTCCGACCCTTATCGGCGAGACTTCGATGAAGCGGTTGCAGTCCTTCCGCTTAGCGCCAAGGCAAGCGCTGCTCTCAGCCGTCGCAACATGCAAGCGATCTTGCGCGATCTGGCTGGCACGAAGAGCAAGGACCTCCACGACCAGATTGAAGAAGTTATCTCCACAGGCAAACTCCCGTCACACATCGCTGAAGGCCTCCACGCGGTTAGAAATATCGGAAACTTTGCCGCCCACCCAATGAAGAGCAAATCAACTGGGGAAATCGTAGACGTCGAGCCTCAGGAAGCCGAGTGGAACCTTGACGTGCTGGAATCCCTTTTCGATTTCTACTTTGTGCAGCCAGCGATCAATGCTAGACGGAAAGCGGAGATCAACAAGAAACTCACAGAGCTTGGGAAGCCACTCATTTAACAGCGAAGCCCCACATGCTCGTCGCCCTCGCCCGACTCTTCGACCGCGCTTCCATGCTCTGACCGCAGTCTAATCTCACTCTTGCGCTGGCTTCTTGCCGTCCACCAGAGGGCCGTAAGTCTCCATTAGGGATTGAATTTCGTCACCTGAATCCGCGTATCCATGCCTTTTGAGAAGACACGAGATTGGGAGGAGGACCATTGTTGTGACCGAAGTGGTCATCTCATATATTTCGTCCTCGCTGTAGTTGTTCGCAACTTCATTCTTCACAAATCGCCGCCCAATTTGCAGCATCCCGCCGTGGGTGTAGCTATTGAGACTTTTCCATCCGCGAGCCTTGAGGTCTTGGAAGAAATCGTCGGTGCCGTAGGCTTTGTCGAGCGCCGTCGCGATGCTTCCGAACGTCAATTCAATTTCGTCCTTCGCATTGAATCTTTCGACCTCGGCGTCAGTCGCAGGGAGGTTTATCCAAAGCGCTCGGTATGCGCCTTCAACAACTGGTCTGACGAGAGCTGATGCAGAACCTACCTTGTCGTGCATTACCAACAGCAGGATTGAATCTTGGTGTTCAACGAGCCAAGAAATAAAGCCAATGACGGTTAACGTCCGGCTGTCCGTGGGAAACCTGTGCTTGCCAAGGATCGACCTTGCGGTATTCATTGCGTTCTCACAGCGAATCAAATGAGCTTTGAGCTTTTCCGTCATACCTTTCTTCGACCTCCGGGAGAGACCCCGCCAAGCTACGTAGAGAGCTCCCGATGCAATGATTGCAATCACAGCCGCGCTGAGCGCTATGCGTTTCATGTCCACTAGCATCCAATCTTAACCCGATTTTAGAAGCGCCCCCATCCGATAGCCCCCACCACTGGATGAAGGCGGCGCTTTGCGCTGCCGTCCGTGCGCAAGCGCCGCGCCGGTCTCCGGGCTGGACGGGTTCTGTCGCGGCGACGCGCCGCCACCCGTCCACCACCTTAAGGTGACTTGTGCGTTGTTGCCAGTTTGCTGAAGAAGCCGAGGCAATTTTGGGGGAATGAGGAAGGCTTACCTCAGGGCCTAAAGGCCCCACGTATTCCATTCCACGCATGCCGGGGTTAAAACCCCGGCCTACCGCACGGGCGAGTCCTTCAGCGAGCTGAAACGGATATACGCAGAATGCGTAATGAATTACGCATTTTGCGCAGGCATATCGGGCCGACGAAGTAGGCACATCGGGCTAAAGAATCTGAACTACAGTACGACGAGCGGTTCGGCTGGCGTTGTTTCGCGGAATGCGTCTGCCTTGTGCTCCAGTTCCGGGTCCCAGTTTTTGGGCTGGTAGATGCAGCAGGGTTCCGGGGCCAGCGGATCGCCGGTGACGGCGTAGGCGCGGGCGCGGGAGCCGCCGCAGATCTCCTTGTATTCGCAGGCGCCGCACTTGCCCTCCAGCTTGCTGGTGTCGCGGAGGGACTTGAAGATGGGGGCGTTGCGGTAGATATCGGCAAGCGGCGTCTCGCGCACATTGCCGGCGTGGATGGGAAGAAAACCGCTGGGATAAACGTTGCCCACGTGGGAGATGAACATGAAACCCTTGCCGTCGTTGACGCGGCGCGTGGCCCAGCTCGCGGTGCGGGTTTTGGCGTCGGCTGTGGGGGCGCCGGGCTCGTAGACGGGGGCTAAAGCCCCAACACTCTTATTAGCGGCATTTTCGGCACGACTAAAGTCGTGCCCTTTCAAAGCAGCAGAAGTAGAGTCGTCGCCGTTCAAAGCAGCGGAAGTAGAGTTGTCGCCGTTCAAAGCGGCGGAACTAGAGTTGTCGCCGCTCAAAGCTTCGGAAGTCGAGTCGTGGCCTTTCAAAGCAGCGGAAGTAGAGTTGTCGCCGCCCAAAGCTACTGATGGTCGGGCGGCGCTGGGATGGCCGTGGCCGTGCGCGATTCTCCGCTCTTCCAGATTGTGCTGCAGCAGGTAGCGGCGGTAGTGCATTGCTTCTGTCGTCTTGATCTGGAAGCTGACGCGGTGCGACAACTCGTAGATCTTGCCAAAGACCTGTTCAAACTCTTCACCCGAGAGCAGGTCGTTCAACTGGCCGCGGCCCACGGGAACCAGGAAGAAGACGTTCCACATGACAATGGCGAGCTTTTCAAAAAGGTTGCAGAGGTTATCGAGGTCGTTGGCATTGTGGCGGCTGATGGTGGAGTGCACCTGGATGGGAATACCGGCTTCGTTGGCCCATTCGATGGCCTGGATGGTGCGCGCCCATGCGCCGGGAAGGCCGCGGAAGGTGTCGTGAATCTCGGGGGTTGAGCCGTCGAGCGAGATGCCGAGCCGGACCAGGCCGGCCTCTTTCAATTTGAAGATGGCTTCGCGGGTGAGCAGCGGCGTGGCGCTGGGGGTGAGGGCGACCTGCACGCCTTTATCGGCGGCATAGTGAATGAGCTCGAAGACGTCTTTGCGCTTCATGGGGTCGCCGCCGGTGAAGACAAAGATGGGAATGTGCATGTCCGCGATCTGATCGATAAGCGCCTTGCCTTCAGCGTTGGAGAGCTCGTCGGGATGGGCGATGGGCTGGGCGGCGGCGCGGCAGTGCTTGCAGGCCAGGTCACAGGATTGGGTGACTTCCCAGATGGCAAGGAAAGGGGTTTCGTCAAAGTTCAGCCCGCCGCGAGCGGGAATAGTGTGCATCGGTTGCATGAGACCTCCTGCGGAATCATGACGGGCCGGAGAGCGGAAGCAGGTCCTTAACCCGGGGATGGAGCAGCCTGGCTCACTCAAGAAAACCTGAACGCTGCCGAAGAATGCCGGCAGAGGACTGGATGAGGGAAGCCAGTCAAAACCGATTCAAACCGCCTCATGGCGCCACGATTCGGGTATAGAAGATCAGCTTTGTTGTGGGTTAGGCTGTGATTCAGATCACTTTACCTTGCCGATAAAGCGGTTGGATCGGCAGTTCCGGCTTGCACCGGGCAGGCACGAATCGGGAAAGGGGGCACGATTTTGTCAGCGGTTTTGGGATTCCTTTGCAATCCGGGACTATAGTAGCGGTAACAGCGGTTGCGTAGCGCCGGAAGCGACGGCGCGAAGATAGAGTGAGTCGAATCACAACTCTGATGTGCGGCCGGGCACTGCGATCCAGTTGCAGGGTTTGCAATGGTTTGAGCGCACCTCGAGGAGGTTCCCATGGCAACACACATGAAGCCAGGTTGGAGCAAACCCTCCACCATCCTGTTTGCCTCCGAGATCCCCACCAACCAGAAGGCCTTCGCGTTTGCGCTTGCGCAGGCCCGGGAGTTTGGTGCGAACCTCATTCTGTTTCATGCCTATGACACGCTGGTGGTGGCCGCATCGGAGACTTCCGGGGTGCGCTACTACGATTACGCCGCCGCGGCGCGGACCGAGAAGCATCAACTCGAACCGATGGCGCAACAGGCCCGCAATGAGGGCGTCCCATGTGAAGTGGTGGTGCGGCCGGGGCTGGCCGCGGACCAGATTCTTGCCTTCACGCGCGAGCGCGAGATCGACCGCATTGTGATGGGCACGCATTCACCAGGTCCCATCGGCAAGCTGCTGGTGGGTTCGGTGGCCGAGGCCGTTTTGCGCACCGCCAAGGTGCCGGTTTTCATTGTTGGTCCCGACGTGGTTGACGGCAGCTACCGCAGCTTCGCTACGCGCACCATTCTGTGCGCCGCGAGTCTGCACGAGGCCAGCAGCGTGGTGGCCACTTTTGCCGCGGAACTGGCAGCCGAGCACGACGCGCGCCTGGTTCTGCAGCACGTAATCCGGCCCCAGGAGCGCGCGGAGATCATGGCCGGACGCTCTCTTGACCAGATCGAAAAGGATCTGTCGATGCTGGTTCCATCCAAACTCCATCACAAGATCGCCATCCAGACGATTGTGGTGCCCGGCGATCCGACCGAAGAGCTGCTCTACCAGAGCAAGGCCCAGCAGGCAGACCTTATCGTTCTGGGCGCGCAAGGCGCATCTGCCTTTGCCGCCATCACTCGCCATGGCGTGGTGTACAAGGTTCTGGCCCATGCGCACTGCCCGGTGATTACGCTGTCGCCCGTGGTGCTGGCTGAGTGCGGGTCCAAGGCTGAGAAGACTCAACCAGCCGAAGCCTATATGGCGGGCGTTTTTTAGAGGAGTCGATTCCGGAGCGGATCTTTCCCATGGGAGAGATCCGCTCTTGAAAACTCGCCTTATCTCCGAGGCAAGATGGGCCATGCTTCCTGGCATGCGCAGGCGTGGTTCAATCCTGCGACCGGCGGCCCGTGGAGCGCCAACCAAGACGCTCATTTGCAAAATAATTCCACGAAGTTGCGGCCAGAATGGCGATGCCGTTTGCGATGTAGCGGTTCATCCCGAGCAAGTTGAACTGAAGGTTCAAGAGAACAACGCTCAGAATCATTCCCAAAGAGCAGATCGCGTTGAATTTCAGGAACCGGTAGAATTTTTTCCGCAGCGACGAGGCTTCGGGTACGAGATTGGCAAAGGTCCACGCGTCGTTCCACAGGAAATTGTTGATGGCGGCAACCTCGGTTGCTACCAGCTTGCTGCGGGTCAGACCCCAATGGAGAGTGCGGGGATCGCTGAGCAGATAGAGCACAGTCATGTCGACAACGGCCCCGGTAAGACCCACCACGCAGAACTTTACGAAGCGCGAATCGCGCAGCAGGACGCAGCGCAGGCGAAAAAGATGTTCCAGGTACTCGAGATAAATGGACGTGGAGACCTTGCTTTCGCCTTCAAGCCGTTCCCGAAAGACGTATCCACGCTCGGCAATTGTTTTTACATTTCCGCGAGCCAATACCTCAATCAGGATCTTGTATCCTTTGGGGTTTAGAAAGCGGCCGGCAATCGCGCTCCTTTTCACGAGGAAGTATCCGCTCATGGGGTCGCTTACCCTGCCGACAACTTCGGGAAGGATGACGAGGCCGATCAACTGGGCAGTGCGGGAAATCATCCGGCGAATCACGCTCCAGTCGCCCACTCCGCCATCTTCCACATGGCGGCTTCCAACAACCAGATCAGTCCCTTCCCGTGCCAGGCTTATAAGTCCAGCGAGCACTTCGGGCGGATGTTGGAGATCGGCGTCCATCACGCCGAGAATGCGGCCGCGCGCAGCCTGCCATCCTCGAATCACGGCCGTCGCCAAGCCACTTTCGGCAGTTCGCCGCATCACGCGCAGCTCGGGAATCGCCTCGGCCTGTTCAAGCGCCAACCGCCAGGTGCCATCCGGGCTATTGTCGTCGACCACCACAATCTCGAATGTGAGTCCGTCAACAGCACGGAGAGTCTCGCTGACCAGTTGGAGCGTGGCGCGGATGTTGCGAGACTCCTGGAAAGTAGGCAGGACAAGAGTGAGATCGAGGCAATCGGCCTGCGGAGAATCCTGGACTCTATACGGCCCCGAGGGCGGGTCGATCCATGCCCGCGATTCAATGGGGCTCAGTGACGTACTCATTCGGGAAGAATAGCAGTCGCTCCTGCGAGGGGCGCAAGTTTGTGTATGCGAACGTCCGGATTCTCCGAGGCGATTGCGGCGTCTGGCGATCCGACGGATTCCAGAGGCTCAGCGATCTGGAACTCGACGAAATGCAGGCGAACGACGAACGAATCAAAACCATGTGGTCTGACAGGAATGCGCGCAAACCTTCCAGCGCAATCGAAAAGTGACTCGTCCGAGGGCGAAAGATTCGATCCGCGTCACTCAGGCGCGGTGCTTATCTGCGGCTCGCGATTCTTCAAATCACTTTGAGCAGAAGCAGAACGAGCACAATGGTGAGAATCAGGCTGATGCCGCCTCCGCCATAATAGCCATAACCCGGTCCAATGCGGTATCCACCGTACCCAAAACCAAAGATCAGAATTACCAGAAGAACGATCGGCAGCATCGCGACCCTCCATTCACAGAAATCTGAGATGCGCGAAGCGGGACCCGCGGCTCACAGTCAACACGATTTTTTGGAAATCGTTGCGAGATCGTTTTGCGCCCTCGGCATTGCGCAATCCGCCTTCTATATGCGCGGCATTCAACTCGGATCTGCTGCCGGCCGAGGGCCTTAAATGCAAGCGGCCATCGATCGTGGTAAAACGCTTCCGCGCGAACAACCACGGGTGCTGATTCGGCGTCAAAGCCTACTGTTGTCGACGTGGGCAAGCAAACCCACGGGAGGCGGAAAATGCTTTGGACGATATTTGTGATTCTCCTGGTTCTGTGGCTGCTGGGAGTGGTGAGTTCATACACGCTGGGCGGGTTCATTCACATACTGCTCGTAATTGCGTTGGTGGTGTTGTTAATTCAGTTGCTCTCAGGCCGCAGGACGGCTCTCTGACGGCATTCAGAAGCCGGTTCGCCGCGAACCGGCAGCCGTGAATGCAAGTAAGGGCGAATTGGCGCCGTATTACGTTCTTATACAAATCCACGGAGGTGGACCAATGGACAAAGATAGAGTGAAGGGTGCGATCGACGATGTAGCGGGACGCGCCAAGCGACAGGTTGGCGAATGGACAGGCGACACCAAGGCCCAGGTTGAAGGCGCGGCCCAGCAGGTAAAGGGCAAAGCCGAAAAGGCCTGGGGCAATGTGAAAGATGCCGCCCGGGACACCAAGGATCAAATCCAAAAGGACGAGTCCCAGCACGAACGCGAGAAGAACGAGAAGGTTGAAAGAGAGCAGAAAAGCGAGCACCAGGTGTCGAGCCACCGCTAAGGTGGAGTGAAGCACCGGGTCAATTAAGCCAGGTCAACCGGGTAAGCCAGGTCAGCCGGGAACCAAACCTGACGGTAACGCTGGATTTTGCGCGCATTTCGCGACTGGACGATGGAGACAATCTGCGATCGATTCGGATGCGACCCAGGTTATCGTGGGATTTCTGTTGCTCTGCGAGCAATGGTTCGCTTCACGTTGCACCGGTAAGTCTCATCGGGAAGCCGCGCTTGCGCCGGCCAGGCTCCATCGGCGCAAGCGTTTTTTTAGATACAGGTTCCACTGATAAGAAACAAGCTGCTGACCCAGGACTGGCCGCCGCCATGCACTGCGGAATCGGGTGCACGGCTCATAAAGCGGAAATTGACGATAGGTCCGATTCAAATCATTCCGATTCTGCTTTAAGCGTCGAGTGCGGCTTGGCGCGGGCTTGCCACAGACCTGCCATTCGGGTAAAGATAGGTGTAAGGTGGCGCTTCGCCTTACACGCCTCCTTGAAGTGAGGTGCGTCTTCTTCAGGGACTCAGGTTCCGTGACGTTCGACGTTCCGCCATCGGAGACTTCACGCTGGCGCGCCGTGGCCCGTGTGCTTCGAAGTCCAATGGACGCCTTGAGTTGCGCCCTCCTGCCTGCTTCCTGTTCTCTCTGCGGCTCCCCTCTACCGCAGCTTTCTTCCGTGCCAATTTGCGATGCCTGCTGGATGGAGTTTCCCATCGAGAGCGGCCCAGTTTGTGCGCGCTGCGGCGACACCGTGGACGCGGCGCGACCAGGATTGGGGCCGGCAAGTTCAGCATTATGCAAGGCTTGCCGCCTGGCTCCGCCGCCGTTTGTGCGCGCTGTCTCTTTCGGGCCATACCGGGGCCGGATGCGGGAAGCGATCCACGCACTGAAATATGACCGGCTGCACCCGGCAGCCGAGGGTCTTGGCCGGATGCTGGCTGAGGCCATTGCCCAACTGGCAGCGGAGACGCCGGCTGAGATGCTGGTGGTGCCCGTGCCGCTGCACAAGACAAAATACTCCGAGCGTGGTTTTAACCAGGCACGCTCCCTGGCAACCCATGCGCTGAGATTTCTCAGCAAGAGTCATCCGCAGTGGCGGCTTACGCTGGCCTCGAGCACGCTGATGCGGCTGCGCGCCACCGATAGCCAGGCAGGGCTGAGACCGCGCATGCGGCGCATGAACGTGCGCGGCGCATTTTCGGTCTCGGATCCTTCAGCCGTCCTGCTGAAGCACGTACTGGTGATCGACGACATTTTGACTACCGGTGCTACGGCCCGCGCCGCGGCCCAGACGCTGCTGAAGGCCGGAGCCGCCTCAGTGTGGGTGGCCACGCTGGCCAGAGCACGCCGCGTAAATGAATTCGGGCGCGGTGTTTCTTTTCAGGACGCAGAGGATATCGATCGAGTACACGGCCTTGCACCGGCAGCGGTGGTGGAACAGGGAAGCAGGTTTTCATCGCAGGACCAACGATCTTTTTGACGAGGGGAAAAGAGATGTCGCTGGGAAAAGCAATGATTCATGCGCGGAAACAAAAATCCATTGCCAGGGCCGCAGCGCTTGCGGGCGAGCACGCAACCGGGCAATACGCTGTCCAGACCACGCACATGCTGCAAATGCCGGTACTGGTGCTCAACGCATCGTATGAGCCCATCAACATTTGCGGCGCCCGGCGCGCGCTGGTTCTGGTGCTGAAAGGCATTGCGCGCACTGAGGAGGAGCACGGGCTTATGCTTCACGCGCAGCGCAGCCGCATCGCCATGCCCTCAGTGATTCGACTGCTTGAATATCGCCGCATCCCGCACCAGACGCGGGCTCTTTCGCGCAAGAATATCCTGCTGCGCGACCGCAACACCTGCCAGTATTGCGGCGAGGCGATGCCTCCCGGCGAACTGACGCTGGACCACGTGATTCCGCGCTCCCGCGGCGGCAACTCGACCTGGGAAAACCTGGTGGCGTGCTGCCACGCCTGCAACCGGCGCAAGGGCAATCGCATGCTGCACGAGATCGACGACATGATCCTGCTGCGCGATCCGCGGCCTTTCTCGCTGCACACCAGCCGGCAGATCATGCGCATGCTGGGACGAGGGGACGACCGCTGGCGGAAGTACTTGTTCTATTAGAGATCAGAGATCAGGGATCGGGGGGGCAAGCAACAACTGACGGCTTGGCGTTGACTCGGGCATTCCCAACAAAACTCGATTCGGCTCACGAAATAAACCTAAATGCCGGGGCGAGTTGGGCCAGTTTCTTCGTTCACGCTCTACTCGCCTGCTCGGCACCGAGCAAGCGACCGGTTGTCTGTAGGCGGAGTTCCGGTCGAATGGCAGCCTATCCGCTAG
>Ga0181516_10000339_pt1 | contig 44895 bp, 43 predicted proteins | sample PEATcosm2014_Bin_25_FD_121104 | JGI IMG/M metagenome (GOLD analysis project Ga0181516, IMG submission 121104) | Peatland microbial communities from MTU Mesocosm Facility, Houghton, MI, USA - PEATcosm2014_Bin01_10_metaG | ecosystem: Environmental > Terrestrial > Soil > Wetlands > Peat | place...
AATGTGCGTATTCATTCGGTTCTTCAAAAATCTTCAACAAGGCGTTTTGTGCTTCATGAGTGATCGAATCTGTCTCGATGATGAAAAACTTTCGGCCGCCGCCTAATTTTTTGTCGTTTTCATCATTTTTGCCGCCTCTCGAAGAAAAAGGCCTCGTGGCATGGGCTAATTTTAGTCCGCGCGCGTCATCTATCGTCAAAACCTCATATTTTTGCATAAAAACATCAGGATTGCCGCGCATTACAACACCACATTCTTCTTCTAAAAAAGAAGCTACCTCTTGGCACACAGACGCACCGCCGACGACGCAATATGCGTGATGGGAAAGATTGCCCAGAGATTGCGATAAATTCATGTTCATATTGTATCCCTTATATCATTCCTGCGAAAGGACAAGGGTAGCCCTTGTACTTTTTATAATGCTACCCTCGTACAACAAAGCCCCTCTGCGGGGCTTTTTGTGTTTATCCAAGGGCTACCCTTGGATTGGAAATCTAGAATGCTTTTACGATATGATTCCAAACCGATCCCCAGAAATTATTCCATGCCGGAGCAAAACCGCCGACGGCAGCCACGTTGGTAGAAGCGCCTGCGCCATTCTGTCCAATTATAGGCGTCAAAGGCGTAGTGCTAGCGTTCGGAGTAGTCGTGGAATTAGCCGCACCGTTAGAAGGGACAGCTATACCAGTAGCATTATTAGAACCGTTTTGGCCTTGTTGATTTTTGTAAGCATTGATGATAGCCAATTCAGCCGGACTAAAGGTCAATGACGCATTGCAAGCCAATTCATTTATCTTTTTTTCCGTAGTTATATAGACGTATCCGGAAGGATGCGTCGCACCCCAAGGACCCATGATGTCAGACAGATATTTCTGTTGGAAAGCTTTCACGGCGTTGAGCGTCTGTTGATCGAATATACCATTAATGTCCACGTTGAGGCCTTGCGATTCCTGGAGGAAGGCCTGTAGCTTCGATACCTGTGAAGCATCATTGTTTGGGCCAAATTGAAGATAAGAAGTCAATAGCGGGCAAGAATCGATGGTTGTCGTAGCTGTGGTGGTTGCCGAAGAGACGAGAGGATTAATCGATGAACCACTGCTCGAGCTCGATGAACCGCCACCGTAATTTATAGTTTGGATCGCGGGAGTTGAAGTAGGAGTAGTCGTAGATTGAGATGTCGTCTGTGTGACAATAACGTTAAAAGTTGTCGAAGCAGAATTCCCTGCATTATCTGTGGCTGTGCATGTGACCGCTGTTGTCCCGGCACTGAACAATGAACCACTCGCTGGAACACAAACAGGAGTGATCGAACCGTCTACAGCATCGGTAGCTGAAGGAAGCGTGTAATTGACTATGACGCTCGTGCCAGAAGTCGTGGTAGATATATCGGAAACAGAGCTTATAACTGGAGGAGTGGTGTCAGAACCAGAATTATCTTGATTCTGGTTATTTGATGGGTTTGAACCGAATAGCCCATTTCCGTCTTGATTAGGATTTGTAGAAGAACTTGAACTTGCTGATCCAGATCCGTCTTGGTTTCCGTTGTTAGATGGATTGTTTGAAAAATTTCCAGGGTCGGTTGCACCAGTCACTATGAAATTCACACTGCCAGTCAAAGGAGGGTTCGGACTAGAAGTAACAGCGGAATTGGCAGACTCGGTCAAAGTTGTCGTGAAAGTATATGTACCATTGATATCACCATCATAAGTCGGCGAACTAGTCCATGTAGTGACATTCCAATTTTCATACGTTCCATTGCTCAAATAAACAATGAAATAGCTTGGTAAACAGGATACAAAAGGACCAGCAGAACAATTAATGGTGCCGAGATCAGCAACGGGAAGCACATTTTGGACAGTAATAATAGGAGAAGGAGCAATTATAGAGTTATCTTGAGCTAGGTTTGTGGAAGGGCTAACACTGAATGTCCCGGTGGCATCTTCATCGGCTTTGGTCAAAATCGGTTGCAATAGACTCAAACCAAGGATAAAAGCCATAATTAAAGCTGTATTTGTAAATAAATTAATTTTGTTTTTCATTGTAATGATTTTATAATAATTTGATATTTTAGCGTCCCCTATATATAAATTACTAGAGAAGACAACCCTATCATAAAGGCATGTCATTGTCAAATATTTTACCCCCTATTCTAAGTTAGACCCTTTAATTAAAATGATTCTTGTAAATAACAAGTGTATTCTTTTGACTTCGCTCGGATATTGCGCGCACAAACATCCGTACAATCCTTGGCTGGCAAAAGAAAAAATGCAGGTGCTTGAAGCGCCCTGCATTTGTGATGATTCGTCGCAGCAATCAGTTGCTCGGCTTGAAAAAATTTGTTGAGTATGAGCTCAACATACCTTTGGCCAAAGATATTGAATGCGGCTGCAGAACAAGTGTGTCAGATTGGAGAATGACGTTCGTGTTTTGTGACAATTTTACAAACACGACTTCATGCGGAGGAAAGCTCGGGTCTTCATATGAGTAACCCGTGCTCGCCGAAGCATTGTCCAATGTCCAACCAACATCATTGTAACGGCTGGGCAATCCATCATACAACGTAGACAGTGCCACCGACACAGTGTAGGTGTTTGTCGCCGGCGCCATCAGTGAAAACAACCTGGTGTTACCACGCGGCGTGGGCCAATAACTCCACAAGAAGTTTGTAGGAGCTTGACCATCCTGATAAACAGGCACGGTCCATGAATGGTTCTCGCTAAATTGGCCACTTTCGTTTGTCCATGTATAAGTGTAGGTAAACGTAAACATATGACCGGTGCCAATATAAGATTCGACAGCATTGACCGCCGTCTGACCATATTGGCTCACATCGGCTCCGACACGAGCGCCTATGAAAACGATCGCATCAACCGGGATACTGCCTGGACCACTCGTGACAAGTGTCTGATCGTTCCCGAACAGGACGCCGCTTGGTCCTTTTATTATACCCACACGGCTAACGCTATAGCCAAGGCCTGCCAATGTTGAGTTGTTATCGAGGTAACCCACAGGATAATCAATAACACTCGTGCTCAAGCCATCCAGAGTAATCTGCGCGCCGTTTCCGACAAATACACCACCGCAATACAGACGTTGACCTTCCATGCCGACATAATTAGTGTTGGCCGGATTGAGCTGCCCCAACCACAAAGTATTTGTGGTAACCCCTGGTGTGACGACCATTAGGTCGCTTGCCAGGAAGAACGGCTTGATCTCGACGCCAATCGGATTATTGAGTCGATTGGCCGTCTGAATCGGAGCGCCGCCATGAATGGCGAGCCCGTTCATATAAGTGCCGCGTGATAGATAGAACTGTGAGTTCGTATCGTTAATAAGCGACGCGGGAAACGGATACCACAACACATGTGGCGGAGTTGCCAAAACATGTGTTGATTTTAACGGCGCCGCTTGACTGTTGATGACGCTGAATCCGAGACCGGCCATACAAAGTATGACCCCGATAACTGACCAATTTTTAATGTTCTTCATAATGTCCTTTTTTCTTCGTGTGTTCTTTTTTTACCCACAATCCTCAGCCGAAAGCCCATAAAAGAGCCCTCTTTAAGTTTTTAGCTGCAAATTATACGGGTTACTTCTGGATACTTTTTAGCAAACTCTTGACCTTTTGTCAATGAAGTGTAAGAGAACTCCGATTGTGATTATGTGGTCATATTATCATGATGATTTCGCACGCTTCTTATCTTCTTTGATGTTAATAGATAGACAATGTGCACAATGATACTTGTATACACGTTCATCACTTGCCATAATGAAGGCATGAGCGGCACAGCCATCACATATGCATTCCTCGCTGGCATTTTGCCGTCGCTTCTGTGGCTTTTCTTTTGGCTCCGCGAAGACAATCTTCATCCGGAGCCGCGCTTGGTCATAGCGTTGACTTTCCTTCTCGGTATGTTGTCTGTCGCTCTGGCTATATATGGCGAGAGCGTGGTCACTATTTTTGTCAAAAGCCAGACCGAACAATATATCGTCTGGGCTATCATTGAAGAGGTGGTCAAGGGTCTCGCTGTCCTTATCATCTTTCTATTCACCGATCAGATAGACGAGCCGATCGATTTCATGATCTATTTCCTCACCGCCGCCCTGGGCTTTGCCGCCATAGAGAATTCTTTCTTTCTACTCAATCCGTTGTCGAATGGCAATATATCGGCATCGATCGCTGTCGGCGATTTCAGATTCATAGGCGCCACCCTCGTTCACACTGTCTCCTCGACTTTTATCGGCTTTTGCCTTGCTCTGGCTTTTTATCAAAGATTTTGGACAAAGATTTTTATGGGAATCATCGGCCTTATCGGCGCTTCCGCGATACATAGCGCATTCAATCTATCTGTCCTTTCATCTGCGCCGCAGAATACAATTTCCATTTTCGCATGGATCTGGTGCGCCGTTATTGTCTTGATAATCTTGTTTGAAGAGGTCAAAGCAGTTCATCCGCTTCTACCAGCGACCTAGAGCATTAGAACAAGAGAATCGGAAAAACAATCTTTATCCACAGTCAATTCAACATAATTAAAGCCGTGTTATGTGATATAATCCACTCATACAGTTTAAAAAATTAATTTCTATGGCAAAAAACAAACCATCATTTTTTGAACGGCTGACAGGCGCCGTCAAATTGGACGAAACGGAGGAGCGAAACGATCCCATCAGCGTCTCAAAGACGCGGACCATGGAGACTCCGTCCGTCAAGGCCGGTTCATGGATAGAAGAAAGCGCCGAGGAGGGCGAGCTCACTGTCGATGTCTATCAAAACAACGACACTATCTTCATAAAGGCCATGATTGCCGGCGTCCGACCGGAAGATCTAGATATAAATATCAGCCGCGACATGGTGACTATCCGTGGAAAACGTGAAGAAGAGCGCCTCAGCTCTTCCGATGATTATTTTATCCGCGAACTCTATTGGGGCTCTTTCTCGCGCGATATTTCCCTGCCAGAAGAGATCGATGTGGATGAAGCCGAAGCGATAGAAAAACACGGCTTGCTGATGCTCCGTTTACCAAAACTAGACAAAAAACGCCAGTCGAAATTAAAAGTCAAGACAATTTGATATATGCTCTGTGCTCGTTGTGGACCTAGGGGGAATCGGACCCCCGCCTCGTCCATGCCATGGACGCGTCGTACCATTAGACTATAGGCCCGGGATTTCTCAATCTTATCATATCGTTTGAGTAATTTCAAAAAATAACGTAAGCTGGACAATATGAATTAAATAAGAGCACCCTTAGCTCAGTTGGCTAGAGCGCGCCCTTCACACGGGCGAGGTCGCAAGTTCGAGCCTTGCAGGGTGCACAAATATATTATGATCACTCTCGGCATAGAAACATCATGCGACGAAACCGCCTTATGTCTTCTTGAAACAAGAGGAGATTATCCTGCTCTAGAATATCGCGTCTTGGCGCATCTAATCCATTCACAGATTGATGTCCATTCAAAATACGGCGGCGTATATCCGATGATGGCAAAGCGAGAGCACGCAAAACGGATCGTTCCTCTCCTCGAACAGACGATAAGGGAATCCGGCATCGAAACAAAAAAAATCGAAGCAATCCAATCAGACGATCCGGCAGGACCGCAATCTACGCTGGAAAATATTAGGAAGATCTGCGGCGAGCATGATGAAGACCTGTGGCGCTCAATCGTCGCGTCTTCTCTGATCAAAGAAAAACCAGCCATCGACAGGATCGCCGTTACCCATGGTCCAGGTCTCGAACCAGCCCTTTGGGTCGGAATAAACTTCGCCAATGCCCTGTCTGAACTCTGGAGAGTCCCCGTGATCGGCGAGAATCATATGGAAGGGCATATCGCCTCCAGCATTTTGCCGCAAACAGAGATAAGGCATGATTTTGAAAAATTGATCAATTGTCCTTTTCCCGCTATGGCTTTTTTGCTTTCTGGCGGCCATACAGAAATAGTTTTGGTCAAGAAAATCGGCCAATATGAGATTTTGGGACAGACGCGAGACGATGCCGCCGGAGAAGCTTTCGATAAAGTGGCACGCATGCTCGGGCTCCCATATCCAGGCGGTCCGGAGATATCGAGAATGGCGGAAATAGAGAGGACAAAAAGAACGAAGGCAGATATATCAGCTATATCTTTGCCTCGCCCAATGATTGATGCCGACACTCTCGACATGTCATTCGCCGGATTAAAAACAGCCGTGCTATATGAATTGCGCAAACATGAAAAAATAGACGAGCATTTGAAAATGGAGGTTGCCAGAGAATTCGAGGATGCCGTCACCGATGTCGTGATCGCCAAGCTCGAGCGCGCTTTTGGCTCTCATGAGGCGCACGCGCTCATCGTCGGCGGCGGCGTTTTTGCGAACAAGCACATATTGCTGACTTGCAAAGAATTTTCTGCGCGGCGAGGGATCGCATTCCTTCATCCGGCTCGCGGCCTATCCGGAGATAACGCATTGATGATCGCCATGGCTAGCGTCATAAACGGAAAAATCATGCCTTCGGCTACGATCGAAGATGGATTTAAAGTCGAAGGTATACGGGCACAAGGGAATCTGTCGTTATGATCCTAGATGCAAAATAGCGCCTTGTGCCTTGCCTTGTATTTTGAGGGTATTAACCGGACGCTTATTCGTCAATTCAATGACCTCCTCCCCGCAGTTCTTGCAGGGTTTTCTGGAAAAGAAAAAAGCGCATCATGTTTCAAATGGTACGCTTTGATCATAGGAATCGCCCTGAACCTTTCGGCCACGGCGGTTCTGTAGATCTTTGGATTTCAGGCGCCAGCTATCATTACCGCTTCTTCGATCAAATGCTTGAGCGGCATTTTTTTTATGCGATTTTTGCGTTCCTCCTTGGAACGACGTTCAAAAATCCATAAACGAATCGGCCCATAGTCTCCTTCGCGAACATAGATATCATATTTAAATCTGTTCGCGTTCGCTATCCTTTGGAAACTTTGCAGAAATTCGCGGCTCGGGCATCGCCATAGATTGCGCCTCACTCCGTCTTGGCAGAGCTTGTCTCTGCATTCATACCATTCATCCAATTCGGAGGCGATGAGCACGTTCGTTTTCGGATCGCCTTTTGTGTCGATAAACCAAGTGTATCTGGTATTAGCCATGATTTGCTCCTTTCGTGATGTCAATTCTAGTATTTGTTTTTGAAGTTTTCTCTAGTTTTTACGCTGTGCTGTTTTCTGACACCAATTTACCGCTTTTTCATAAAAAATCAAGATGATCTCTCGTTCTCTCTTTTTCTCACTTCCATCTCATTCAAGCCGAAATGATGCGCGACTTCGTGCCAAATGGTCTCTTCGATCATTTTTTTGACAGTAACGCCTTCCTGTTCTGCGGATCGAAGTATTGGCAGACGATATAGAGTTATCGTATCCGGCAATGCTCCGGTATAATTATCCCCTCTTTTTGTCAAAGGAATTCCGTGATACAGACCGAGCAGAGTCTCATTATCAGGCAATCTCATATCGCGACGAAGCTCGAAGGAGACATCATCCTCGATGATTAGCGCCACATTGGATATCAGATTGCGGAATCTTTCCGGCACGGACGAAAATCCGATGCTGGAGACGAGCGATTCAAAGTCTTTTGAATTCATGATCATATTATATGCTATGTTATAGGAAATTTGGGCATTATATCACCCCATAATTTATCCACATAAGCATTTGCATTTTTACTTATACATGCTATTATTTAGTAGTACTAAGTATTTTGAAGAATCCGTTCGTGTCTCGCTTCCTATATTCGCTTGGATACCAGCAATGTCATTCTTTATCAACAACCAGAAATTAGATACGCCGGCGGCGAGGATATTCGCCTTCTTTCGCATGGCTCGAGAGCAGATATTTTGCGCAAAGCCGCATTGCTCTTCTTCTTTCATGGACATCGCGATACTGCATGCCGCCATGGAAAAAGACAACCCTTCGATGAAAGACGTAGCCGATATGCTCCGCATCACCGGACCATCGGCTACGGTCATGATCGATCGCCTCGTCGAAAGCGGCGAGCTGGTGCGCACTGAAGACAAGGAGGACCGCCGTGTCGTGCGCATCGGGATAACAGAGGCGGGCAAGAAGATATTAAAGAACGGAATAAAAGACAGCATCGCTGGAATGGACAGATTCCTCGCCGTCCTAGACGGTAGAGAGCGACACATGCTGGACAAGCTGATTACTAAAATAATTTCACAATAAAAACCAGTTAAAAACTCCGAATTAGAGACATGCCCCCTGAACCACCCCCCGACTATGGGCAGAGAAAAACAAGTATTTCGGCTCGGAGCTTTCGACCCAGGTATCACACCAACATGTTTGCAAAAATCCTAGAACACAAGATAACTTTCATAGCCGGAACGATCCTCCTGATCGGCGTTTTGATAGTCGGCGGATATTTTGTCCTGCGCCCAACAAGACAAAATTTGGCGACATCGCCGGTAACCGTCATGGATATACAGCAATCCGTGACTGCATCCGGCGACATAGATTCCGAACAAAACGTCTCCCTTTCTTTTGAAAACAACGCTATGGTAGGAGAGAGCGGCGGCACAGTCGCGGCAGTCAATGTCGCAGTCGGCGATCATGTCTACAAAGGCGAAGTGTTGGCTAGCATCGATAACAGCGATCTAGAAGCGCAATTGCAAGGAGCGCAAGCCGATGTCTTAGCAGCCCAAGCAAATTTGGCAACCTTGCAAAATGGCGCCACTCCGCAAACGCTGGCGGTTTACAATCAGGGCGTTTCCACCGCTTCCCTTGCCCTCTCCACTTCTATCGAAGACTCATATTTGAAAGCGGGAGACGCCATATTGAACAAGAGCGATACCCTTTTCCAAAGCGGCACCAGCGCCAATCCGACCATCGTGATCCCTACTGATTCATATTCGATCGGTCTCGCCCTGAACAATGATCGCGTCGCGATTTCAACCAGATTAAGCCAATGGAAGGCGGATCTAGCCGCCAGCACGACCGCGAGCGATGCTCTCATATCCGAATCTTCAGACGATCTTTCTTTTATAAAAAACTTCCTCGATACATTGACGACAGAGACCACTCGATTGACTATCGGCAATTCTGGACTCTCGCAGGATCAGATCAGCGCGTATGTCGCGACGATAAACGCCTCGGAGTCCGAGATCAACGGCGCTTTGTCTGAATTCAATTCAGCTGTCCAAGCTTACAAGACTTCAAATGACCAGCTCGCGGTCATAACTGCCTCTAGTACGCCAGAAAATATACAGGCGGCGCAAGCCGAGGTCGCCAAAGCCGAGGCGAGCGTTTCAGCCATCGAAAGCCAGATCGCCGACGGGATAATAACCGCGCCTTTCGACGGGATAGTGGCCAGCGTAAATCTAAAAGTCGGCGAGGCATACTCGGCGGCGGCACCAGCCATAGATCTGGTCAGCTCCGGAGATTACAAGATCGACCTCATGATCCCGGAAAATCAGGTGGCAAACATAAGCGTAGGAGATCCGGTTGATCTCACTTTCACATCCAGCGCAGATTTAACAGCGACAGCCACAGTTTCTACGATCGATTTGGCTCCAACAGTGACGAACGGAGTCAGCGCTTACAAGACGACGCTATATTTGAGCGGATCTAATCCGAATATACGCATAGGAATGACAGCCAACGCAACGATCCTCGGTCAGACAGTCGAGAACGTCCTGGCTGTTCCCTCTTCGGCCATCATATCCGAGAGCGATGGAAGCTTTGTGCTGGTAGATGGCGCAAACGGCTTGTTTGAAAAGCAAAAAATCGAAACAGGCGTATCGGATGGGAATTTTACGGAGATAAAGTCCGGTCTGTCGGCCGGAGAATTAGTAGCTACATTTGGAGAGTAAAACACAAGATTTATGATTCGAGATTCAAGAAAAGCACAAAAAATCCGCGATTACATTCTTAAATCCTGAATACTGAATCTATTCAAAAACCATGACAAAAGAAGAACAAAAAATAGAACAAGAATTAAAGAAAGTGGAAACAGAATTAAAAAAGGACGAGCAAGAGATAAAGGAGACTGCTCGCCGCATATCGATGCGCGGCATCATAGCCCTCGTACTGATTTTGGCCGCGATCGGAGGCGGCATAGGAGCATATCTATTGGTCACTGACAAAAGCGTCTACATAGAAAATTCGACCATCGAAGCCCCTGAAATAGACCTGGCCCCAACAACGCCTGGCATCCTTCAAAACATGTATGTAGAAGCCGGCGACACCGTTACGGCAAACGAAGTCGTTGCCCGCGTCGGAAATGAACTGATACAGACAAAGATAGCCGGATTGGTCACTATGGCAAATGCGAATATAGGTCAGCAATACGCCGCCGGTCAGACGGTTGTGGCAATGATAGATCCAACCGCTCTGCGCGTCGTCGGACAAATCGACGAGAATAAAGGCCTCAACCTCATTTCCGTCGGCCAATATGCCACATTCACAGTCGACGCTTTTGGATCGGAGAAATTTTCCGGTATAGTAGATGAAGTGAGCCCAGAAGCTCAATCTTCCGACGTGGTATTCCAGATTTCAGACAAACGCGAAGAGCAGATCTTTGACGTCAAGGTTCGTTTTGATACGACGCAATACCCTGATCTGAAAAACGGGATGTCAGCGAGATTGTGGGTGTATACGAAATAGTCAGAAACCAAAACTCAAGGAATAAGATCTGTGATTTAAGAATGAATTGGGGAATGAATAGAAACATTTTCGGAAAGGATTCTCGGAGCGCGATGGCACGAGAGCAAGACGCATGACGAGCACGCGATGACGGCGTGCCCTAACAGAGATGTTCCTATTCTTTCACAAAGATTGAATTAAATTTAAATGACTTCAACTCCAACAACCGAAAAAAGCTCCATAAAATGGCTCGTGCTCTTGACCGTCATTATCGGTACCTTCCTGGGCAGACTCGACCAGACTATCGTCAATCTAGCTATTCCAAAGATCATAAACGACTATGGCATCACTATCACGGCCGCCAGTTGGATCGCCACGGCTTATATAATCGCTAACGCGGTATTCGTGCCTATATGGGGCAAGCTAGGCGACACGATCGGACGCAAGAAAGTCTATATCTTAGGATTCACCATATTCATCATTGGATCGGTTTTAGCCAGCATGGCATGGAATCTTAGCTCGATGATCGTTTTTCGCATAATACAGGCGATCGCTGTCTCCGCAGATTATCCGACAGCCATGGCCATATTGACTGTCACCTTCAAGGAAGGCAAGGAACGCGCGCAGGCCCTGGGCATATGGTCGTCCGCCTTCGCCGCGGCGTCAGTCTTTGGACCGCTCATAGGAGGGCCATTGATCGATACTTTCGGCTGGAGATCCGTATTCTTCATCAACTTGCCCATCGGTCTCCTCGGCATATTCATGGCCTTGGCATATATACATGAATCAGTATCAGATCGCGGCACAAAAAGATTCGACTGGTGGGGAGCCGCCTCTCTCGGCACTGCTCTGGCGTTTCTGGTCATGATATTAGACCAAGGCACTGATTGGGGTTGGACATCCGCCACGGCTCTTCTTTCATACGCGATAATAATAGTATCCAGCGCCGCATTCTATTTCATTGAAAAGAATCATCCTGAACCGATCGTTGATTTTTCATTCTTCAAGAATCGTACCTTCAACGCCGCCCTCTTGAACAATTTCATCATATTCCTCGGCATGATGGGCAGCGTCTTTGCCATACCTATATTCGCTCAAACATTTCTCGGCATGGACGCGACGCAATCAGGCATGCTCTTCATCCCTATGGGCTTTTGCATGTTGATCGCCGCCATATTTCTCGGACGGCTTACGGCGAGATTATCGGTGCGATCGGCCATATTCTGGAGCACTGCCGGATGTGCTGGGGCTTTTTATTACCTATCATATATCGATCCTCGTTCGACGGCATTAGATATCATCATACCGCTCGTTATCATGGCCCTTTTCATGGGTTCGGCCATGGCCCAGAGAACCAGCATCATCGCATCATCCGTGCCTCGTTCCGAGATCGGCGTCGCTTCTTCTGTCCTTGCCCTAGTACGAAATATCGGCGGCGCTTTTGGCATAGCTATATTCGGCACGTTGCTCAATAGCTTGACGGAAAGCAACGCCCTCGCCCTTGCAAAAAATAGCATCATCCACGCAGTAACTCCGGCACAGCATGCGACTGTCATAGCGTTGATCGAACTGAAAGCCCAGGTAATGGCTTATTCGCAAATCGACGGCTTTGCCGCTGTCGTCGTATTGATCGGCACTTTTTCTGTCTTTCTCATGAGAACACCAAAAAAAACGGCGGCTCTATCGCAAGAAGAGCAAGAAGAGTTAGCCATGGCAGAGGCGTGATGACTACAAGATTTCAAGCAAACTATTCGAGAAATAGAGCAGGATGCCGGTAATGATGAACGAAATTGTTATGAGAAAAAGGGCGCCTATGCGCCCTTTTTTCATTCCAAGATCGGATCTTGGATTACTGCGTCGTTGTCGAGGCGGTTGTCGATGAAGTCGAATTGTCTGTCGAAAGACTCAGCGAGCCCTTTATTATGTTGACTATCGTAGTGACGTCTTTACGGGCGGCGGTGATATCGGTTGTAGCGGTCTTTATGTCTGCTTGGGCGCTCTTCAGAGCGGCAGTGTTTGCCTTTAATGTGCTCGTGGCGCCTTGGTCTGGTTGCAATCCTGAAACTAGAGAGATAGCGGCATTGGCTTGCGTTCCAGCATCGGCTATCTTTGCTGTTATGTCTGCCATAGCTGAGGATGCGGATGATACATTCGTGCCGTTCGATTGGGCAGTAGCAATGTATCCCTGGAGTTTCGTCGATAAAGCGTTGAAATCATTGATCAGATCGAGGGCTCGGTCCGCTGCGGCTATTATAGAGGATTGTGGCAAAACAAGCGCATATACGCGATATGATTCCGTTATCGATTGAAAATCTGTCTTTATGGTCGAAGTAGACGTATCAGCATCGATCGAGCCCTTTAGCGAGGTCAGGTTGGCGATCTCGGTTTGAATAGATGAGGATAGACTGGCTTCGTCGCTGGACGAGATGTTCTTCATAGATTCTACGCGCGATAACAGCTGATTTAGAGCGTTGACGCGGTTTGATATTTCCGTATCAGAACGGCCTTGGATATTGGCGATCTTTTGTTGAGATGTCATGCGTGTAGTGCTGGCTATGCGCATATGCATTCCAGACGTAGTGCTTGCTAGATGGGTTCCGAGACGCATACGGATTGCCGTTGTGCCCACTTTGGCTGAAGCGGAAAAAGCTAGAGCAAGAGAAACGGCTCCAATAATGCTCGATATGATGATTTTATTTTTAGGCATGGTTTTAATGTATGGATTAGAAGCTTATTGCGTAACGCTCGATGAAGCGACGCTCGAATTTACATCGGTATTATCCTGATTCAACCCGTTAAGCTGGCTGTCGATCGAATTGAGATCAGAACTGATAGACGATGATGCTGTTATATCAGACGTAGAGCTGGCGTTTGTTTCAACTGTAGCTGGCGTACTGGATGCAACAGTCTCGGTTAGAGTGACAGACGATGACGAAGATTTTCCTGCAATCCACCAAATGACCCAAATGATTATTATGACTAGTATCACACTGACTACTGCCTTTCCTGTTTTTGACATTTTAATTTTAAATTATGCTAATAAAAGTTTTGGCAAGCTGCGAGACGTCTGGAGCTTGAACCAAGGTTTGGTAGACATGCATTATAGCATTTTTTGAGAAAAGCGGCCATGTGGATAAAAAATACTTTTTATCATATATTTAATATATAATTGGCATGTTCTAGAAGCCAGTTTTGTGGGACATCGTGCTACAGTGCGATATCTAACGATAATTTGATCATCAAAAATGAAGAAAAACTACAAATCATACCTTTCGAACAGACGATTCGTACTATCGTGCATCGTCAGCATCGCCTTTTTGGCTTTAGCTTTCGTCACAAATTATTATGCCAGCGTCTATGCCACAGATAGCGCTTCAAATCCTGTCAACGATATCATTCTCAGCAATATCCCTGTTTTTGACGTCGACGGGATATTTGTCTTTGGACCTTTCATTTTTTGGGCTTTCATTTTTTTACTTTGCGTCCACCGACCGCAGAGGGTGCCGTTTTTGGCAAAAAGCATAGCCATCTTTGTAATAATCCGCGCTGGTTTCGTCACATTGACTCATATAGGTCCATTTCCATATCAAGTGCCGATCAATTACAACTCTGATTGGATCTGGTGGCTATCCCAAGGCGGCGATCTGTTTTTCTCGGCCCATACAGGATTGCCGTATCTGATGGCTTTGATCTTTGGAGCATTGAACAAATGGTATTTTTACATTTTCACGGCCGTAGCGGTGTTTTTCGGCATCGTGGTCTTGCTCGGGCATCTGCACTATTCTATCGATGTCGCGGCGGCGTTCTTTATAACATACAGCATCTACAGTATAGCAATACGATGGTTCAAGAAAGACAAGGAGATCTTTGAGAAAGGGCTCCCCGCGTTGCCGACAGATTAAAACCGAGGTGACATCTCGGTTTTTTAAATCTCGCTTATATCCCGAGGCGTGAATATGTTTATCGTCCATTCGAAGACGATCGAAAGGCGTTTTCTCCATGAATTGAACTTGAACAAATAGATTGTACGCCAGAGAAACCACATCAGACGACCGGAAGGATGCATGCCGAACATATCTCCTGCGGCTTGCCATGAGCCGAGGGAGATGAGCATGCCTTTTGATTTATAAGTAAAACTCGTCAAGTTTGGGAATGTCGTGCGATCTTGTTCACCTTTGATCAAAACTGAAATGTTTTTCGCTACGATTCTCGCTTCTTGCACAGCAGATTGGGCGAGCTGAGGAATCGGCGGCTCGCCGTCTCTTGTCGGAAGGATGGCCGCATCTCCTAGCGCAAAGCAATCCGCATATCCTTCGACTTGCAAAAAATCGTTGACCATCAAACGGCCGTTTTTATGCAATCGCATCTTCCCTTTCATTTCCGGCAGAGAAGCTTCTACACCCGCTACCCAAACGATCGTTCCCGCAGGCAGAAAACGTGTTTTTGCTGCACCGATCTTTGAATTATCTCTCATATCGACGCCGATGGCGGAGACCCTTATAACAGCAGTATTGAGAAGTATCTCGATGCCTTTTTCTCTTAGAACGGACAGAGCTTTCGCACGGACTTCCGGCGAGAATTGCGGCACCAGATCGTTGCCGGAAGCGATCAGAGTTATAGAGATCTCATGCGCAGAAAGAGCGGAGGCATAATACGACTTTGCAACTTGGAATATGAATTCGGCCAGCTCTATGGTCAACTCCACCCCGGTCGGACCGGCGCCGACGATGATAAAAGAAAGCAAGTTCTTTCGTTCATTTTGATCGTCCGTATGCGAGGCCGTCTTGATAGATTCGATTATCCGTTTGCGCAAAGCTACAGCATCAGGCAAGGTCTTTAATTTTAGAGTGAATTCAGCTACGCCAGGAATATCGTATGTATTCGTCTCTGCGCCAGAGGAGACGACAAGATAATCATAAGAAAAAGCGCGCATATCCGTTTCGACAGTCTTGCCCTCAAAGTCCAAGGAATGCACTTCATTCTGAACAAAACGCACATCCGTGCCGCGGAATATCTCGGCAATCGGTTCGGTCACTGATCTATTAGATAGCCCTCCAGTAGCCACTTCGTGCAAAAGAGGCGTGAATAGGAAATAATTGTCGCGGCTGATGATCGTTATATCCGCCTCGTCATGGAGCTCGTGAACTAAATATCTGGCAGTATAGACACCGCCAAAGCCGGCGCCGATGACCAAGATGTGTGGTTTTTTATGCGTGTATTTGTCCTGTTTCATCTCATTGATATTACTGTATTCATACCAAAGACGGTGCGCTCTACGGATAGGATTTAAAGATTGGCGACGTGAATGGCTATATATAGGATACCTGCGCCGAGCACTGTCATCGCAGTAGTCAAAAATTTTGGGTGACCATGATAGCTTTCAGGAATGAGATCAGAAGCTCCTATATACAGAAAAAAACCTGAAAATACGGCGAGAATGATCGCAAGAGCGCTCTCTGGCAAAGTGAAGAATAGCGTTGAGATGACGCCGACTACTGGCGCCGCCGCGTCTACGATGAGCCAATGAAAAGCGCTCTGACCGGCGCCTTTGTTCTTTAGAATGAGATTGACGGTATTTATGCCGTCTGAAAAATCATGGACCAAGACAGCAACGGCAACGATGGCTCCTATGGCCGCAGAAACTTGGAATGCCAGACCGATCGCTACACCATCTAGAAAGCTATGTATCGAGAGACTGCCAGCTCCTAGAGTGCCGCGGCGATGATGTGCGACCGGATCTCCGGCGGTCGGAAGTAGATGACCATCGTCATGGTCATTGATGTGAGCATGGAGAAAGATCATTCTATCAAGCACGAGATATGTCAAAAAACCGAGCGCCACTATCGATGGTATGGTGGCCACAGCGTAATACTTGCTTCCGATATTTATCGCCTCCGGCATTAGGTCAAAGAAAGCCACAGCGATGACTGCTCCAGCAGAAAAGCCGAGTATGAGATGCAACTTATCCTTTAATTTCAAGGCGATAGAACCGCCGATCAATGTCGAGCAGAATGTAGCGAGAGCGATTAAAATAACGAATGGATGCATGATTTTATTTCAATGATTTCTTTTGGATCAGGATTTTTCAGCTAATATATTCGCCGGCAATTTATCTACGCGAACCAACCATCACTGGAGCTCGGTAGCTACACATCCTGAATACGTAGAGGTGCCATTTTCTATGACAAAGGCAGTGTCGCCTCTCGTCCAAAACACAAAGCTCTCGTCTGCGTTCGCATAGCGCGCTCCGTCAGCAGAAATGACATGGGCAAGGACCATGCCTCGACCATCGCTCAGATGTATATTAATGAAATTATCTTTTGGAAGATGGAATGTCGCCGCTATTTTTTTGCCGCCATCGCATGAATAAGTGTAAGCCGGCGATGATGTGGCAAGATTTTCAGATATCTCTGCGGCTGTTTGCGTGCTCGTCGAAACAATACCTGTCTGGACTTCTGACGGCATCCTCCTACCGCCATGGTCATTCATTCCCCAGATGATGAGCATGACTATTATTATCGTTACGACTATGGAGACCCAAAAGCGCTTGTCATTACGATTTGTAGAATCGCGATTCATCGAACCGTTGTTTGAATTGTGATTTGTCGAATTATTATTGGTATTGTTATGTGGATTATTATTCATTGTAGTTATCGATTAAATGACCATTAGTGCTACGGCAAACAAGGCGACGTTCTATCATTGAGTGATAATTCTAGCGGACAGTATAACACGGGGAAATGACAATCTCCAAGCATTACTATAACTTCGTGACCACACTCATACAAACGATAGATGTGGTACAATACAATTCATGCTAACTTATCTACAAGCCATAGTTTTAGGTGCAGTGCAGGGCGTGAGCGAGCTCTTTCCGGTATCATCGCTCGGTCATAGCGTCATTTTACCGGCTATTTTTGGTTGGAACATAGATCAAGGCGCCGATTTTTTCTTGACCTTTTTGGTAGCGACCCATTTCGCTACAGCGCTCGTCCTATTCGTTTATTTTTGGAAAGATTGGAAGAAGATCATTGTCGGCATTCTTCGCTCGATAAAGCGCATAACCATCGTCAATGATGCCGATGCACGGCTCGGTTGGCTATTGGTATTAGCCACTGTGCCGGCCGGATTGCTCGGGCTCATTTTTCAAAACAAACTACAGCAACTATTCGCATCGCCAAAATATGTTTCGATCTTTCTGATCTGCAATGGGCTCGTCCTTTTTGGTGCAGAATATTTGAGAAGGAAAAGACAAGCGACGATGGACATCCGAGATGCCAACAAGGACACAGAGCTCGCCAAGCTATCATGGATGGACAGTTTCAAGATAGGCATAGCCCAAGTCCTAGCTCTCATACCAGGATTTTCGCGTACCGGTTCGACTCTCGGCGGCGGATTGCTCGTCGGCCTCAATCATGAGGAAGCCGCTAGATTCGCCTTCCTCCTCGCCACACCGATCATCGGCGCCGCGGCCGTCTTGAAGCTTCCCCATTTTCTCTTGCATATGCATTCATATCCGACTGGACCGATTTTTGTTGGCGCTATCTGTGCCGCCATCGGCGCTTGGCTTTCCATTAAATTTCTCTTGAGATATTTCAAGACAAAGACGCTCAATCCGTTCGCCATCTATTGCATCCTTGCCGGAGCCGTTAGCGCCGCACTCTTTTTCTTGAAATAATAACCTCCTACTACCCGCGCATGTTTGCCACGCTTGTGTGCGATGTTTCCTGCACTATCAAAATGACCTCCTCCCCTCAGTTCCTGCGGGGTTTCCTTTTGAGGCCGCTTCGCGAAGCATTGCTCCGCTCGTCGGGCTCGCTCCGGATCCATTCATCCCCGCACTGCGGCTTGCTACTTCAAGCTCGAGCGACGCATCCTACGTGCGGGGTTTCCTGGAAAAGAAAAACACTCCTTAACTTAAGGAGTGTTTTTGTAGAAAAATCGATTGTTTGATTACTGCTGTACCTGACCTCCGCGCATTGGACCTCCTGGATTCACTCCTCCTGGAACTGGAAAATTGCCGCCGCGGTCCTGCGATTGATCGCCTTGGCCTTGCATAGGATACATCCTGCCTGGTGTGGTTGAACCCATCCTACCATCATATCCTCTCGTACTGGAAGCATTCCATATACGTGTCGTTGTACCCGTCCTGCCAATCCATGAACCAGTCGAAGTAGCAAAACCGGAACCTTTTGGACCACCCCGGCCACCTAGACCGCCCTGAACGCTTGGACCGCCGTTCATGAACATCCCATCAATTATAGTCGTGGCTGTAATAGTATCGTCACTGTTAATAGTTCCCTCTACCACAACATGGTCTCCGACAGAAATATCAGATATAGTTGCGGTCGTCGTAGCAGAACCATTCATTACGGCAGAACCTTTGATGATCTTTGCATTCGAAGCATCGACGCTATAAGTAGTGGTTGCCGTAGAAGTGCCCTCTCGACCATCAATTGTTAAGGTCGTGCCGTTGATCGTTTCAACAAGACCAAAGACACCGTCTTTGAATATAGCCATATCGCCGCGCATAGCAGTCGTCGATGATTCCCAAGCAGAATTCGGCTGTTGGTGCATCATAGGCGGCGTAGTCGAAGCATGGCCGCCTCCAAACATACCAGTAAAAAAAGCTCCAAATCCAGTAAAAATCGAAGCGAATATATTAGACATATTTTTATTTTTTAATATTAAAAGCCAATGCGGCTTTGTGCGATTATACTACGTTTTTAATGGTAAAGCGGGTGCAATGGCGCATAAACGAACCTATTTTCCCCGATATCACTCAACAAAAGTCAATGCTTTGCCTTTTTTGCCTGCACGTCCAGTACGACCGATACGATGAATATAGTCTTCATAGGTCGAAGGTAGATCATAATTGATGACATGGCTTATATCCGAGACGTCTATACCGCGAGCGGCGACATCGGTAGCGACGAGAACCTGCAGATGGTTGCTCTTAAATAGATCGAGAGCCCTTTGACGCTTGCCCTGGTTTTTGTTGCCATGGATAGATTCTGACTTGAAGCCGCGTTTGACGAGATCGTCCTTGAGCCGTTCGACGCCATGCTTTGTCCTGCCAAATATGAGCACGCGAGTGAAATCGCTCTGCTTCAGAAGCTCGTCTAGGACGTCAAGCTTGTTGCGTGCACCGACGCGAATTATATCCTGGTTTATGCTCTTTGCCGTGTCGCCAGTTTTCACCGAGATCGAGACTGGATCTCGTAGAAAGTCCTTTATCAGCACTTCTACGTCACGCGACATCGTGGCCGAGAAAAATAGCGTCTGTCTCACTGATGGCATCTTTGCCATCATAAAACGCATATCATGGATGAATCCCATGTCGAGCATGCGGTCTGCTTCATCCAGCACGACCGTCTTGAATTCAGCCAAATTGAGACATTTTCTCTCGACGAGATCCTTTAGTCTGCCTGGTGTGCCGATGACAAAATTGTTGATCCTGCGCAGATTGCTGATTTGTCTCGAAATCGGCGCACCACCGACGCAACAGACCGAAAATATCGATAGCATTAGGGCGAATTCGCGCAGTTCATCGTCGATTTGGGTAGCGAGCTCGCGCGTAGGCACCATGATCAGGATCTTTTCCTTGTTATTCTTTAAAACTTTGTCGATGAGAGGAATGAGAAAAGCGGCCGTCTTGCCGGTACCGGTATTAGCGACGCCGACGACGTCTTGACCAGCTAGAACATGCGGAATGGCCCGATCCTGAATAGGCGTCGGGTCTGTATAGCCCTTCTTTAGTATGTTTGCCTTTAGTCTTTCTTCGACTTTGAAATCGAGGAAAGAATGCTCTGGTTTGAAATTCGGCACTTGCTCTGTGATAACGGCTTTGTTGACGAACTTGGACAAATCCATGAATTGCTTCACAGCCCTTCCTCTTTGTCCGCCTCTGCCGCCTGATTGACCGCCGCGCCCGCCGCCGCTTCGTCCAGAGTAAGTCGAAGCACGATAGCCGCCGGATGACGGGCGATATTGGTAACCGCCAGTTGTCGAGCGAGATGAATACCCGCCCGTTGTAGGACGAGCATGATAACCGCCTACCGTTGGTCTGGCTTGATATTGGCTTCCACGACGATCTTGATGCAGGGCAGAATGATAAGGTTTTTTGTTTTGAACGTACGGCGGCTTTGCGTCGCTTTTTTGGATAGATTTGACTGCTGGCGCTTTCTTGGTCTCCGTAGATTTTGAAGCAGAAGCGGCAAAGACAGGTCTTGGATTGTTTTGTTGCATATATTGGATAACCTCCAGCATTAAAATAATGTCGCCGGTCAGTCTCGAGAGGTTTATCTTTTTATTACAGCACAAACCAAAGAGAAATCAGTTATACGCTGATAGTATACTTAAATGGATGTTTTGTCAAGAGAATCGTATTTTTCCGCCAAGTTTTGAGAAACGACGCTCGTTCCAGCGACGTACCCTGTCGTCCAACACAATTGCAGGGAATAGCCGCCTGATGGACGGTTGATATGGAGGAGGTCGCCTGTGACATATAGATTATCGATCAATTTTGACTTCATCGACTTCATATCTATCTCCTCCAAGGAAACTCCTCCGTCTGAAACGACAGCTCTATCCTCGCCCATCAGACCAATGATGGTCAACGGCAATGATTTGAGGAGGCGCACGAGCGTTTTTCGTTCGATGACCGTGACGCTATGCACTTTCTTTTCCAGTATGACTTTTTCTTTCGTTTCGATGTTTATTTGACCGCCAAAGACAAGCTCGATGCCCTTGCCCATACCGGCTGGGACTATATCGCCGAGGACATTCTTTAGCATCTTATTTTTATTCTGATCGAAGACGCCTATGACCCTTCTTTCAAGGGCGCCTTGATCCTCGCCCGGAAACAGATCGATCGTCGCGGTGACTATCCCGGAACGCAACAAGTCCGATACTTTCTGAGCGCTGTTTAGGATAAGAGGACCGGACAGGCCGAAATGAGTGAAAAGCAACCTTCCTTTTTTTGAAAAGGCCTTTACGCCGTCGGTGAAAAACGTGATCTTCATTTCTTCTACGGCAATGCCCGCGAGCTTCTTGACCCATTGATCCCTTACCGAAAGCGGGACAATCGAAGGAGTCGGATCGATGACGCTGTGACCGGCTTTTTTGAGCCAACCGAATCCGTCGCCGGTAGAACCGGTTTCCCGATGCGATGCGCCGCCTGTCGCTAATATGAAGCTCTTTGCGAAATAATCCTTGCCGCCGCATTTGACCGAGACGATGCGGCCATTGTCGAAATAGACATTCGTCACAGGCGAGCCGGCTTTGACCGCGACATTCCCCGTTTTTATATATTTTTCAAGGACAGCATATACGTCGGGTGCTTTCTGTGTCTTTGGAAAAGCGCGCTTGCGTTCTTCCACGACTAACGGCAAACCTCTGGATTCAAAGAATAAAAAAGTGTCTTTGACGCCGAATTGAGCAAATGTCGAAAAGAGGAATTTTCCCGAATCGCCATAATGTTTGAACAGCTCGTGTATATCATATTCGGCATTGGTGATGTTGCAACGCCCGCCGCCTGTTATCTTTAGCTTCTCGCCCATCTTCTTGTTCTTTTCGATGATTAAAATGCGCGCCGCGCGTCCGGCCTCTTGCGCCGCTTCAGCCGCGCGACCTGCAGCCATAAGACCGGATGCCCCGCCGCCTATCACGATGACGTCATATTGTTCGTTCATGCGGATTACTTTAGCACTTTTTCAAGTTCTCGGAAGGATAGTATTTTCTACCAGTCTTGTAGGAATCAAATGCCAGCTTGCAGAATTCAAAAGTCGGTCCTTTCGGCAGATCGTCGATCCCATACCATTTCCATTCTTCTGCCTTATTTGGCTCTAAAGTCTGAGGTTCACCGTCTGACCAATCCGCCACCAGTCCTATGTGGACATAATGCTTTGGAGCGTACTTTGTGACATTCGTAAGATACAAAAATCTGATATTTTTTATTTCTATTCCGCACTCTTCCCTCGTTTCCCTTGTCGCGCAATCTTCAAAAGATTCCATGAGCTCCAAATGTCCTCCAGGAAACCCGTACTCGCCCGCTCCATGAGAGCCCTTGCGCTTCGCCATCAATACTTTCCCGTCTTTAAATATCATCACCCCCACACCGACTTTTGGCCTGTTTTCTGAATTATTCATGGTCGTATTATATCAAACTTATATGCTGGCCGTGTGGGACAGTATTCGAACAGAGTTAAGCCGTTAAAGGCCGATTATGGAACTATTCTCTGCTCTCAACAATGAAGCTTGCTCTTTTATAGAGCTCGTCAAATGTAATGATGTCTATACCATGAATTGACTTACGAAAACGTTGGAAGGTCTCACGTTTACTTCTTTCAGTAGAAATTTCACTCAATAAGCCAATAACGATAATCCCCTTGGGTTGGACAGTGTAAATATCGTTATTTTCTAATCTATCTCGATTATCGGGTTGTTCAGAACCCTGTTTTTCCCATGTCTGAATATTTGCTCCAATTTGTGATAATGCATCTGTTAGCTCCTTAGACAAACTCCATGCACCGTTCCTGATTTCACTATTACCTTGAAGTAAATGTGTTGACGGTCTTTTGATCTCGACAAGTACAGTAAAGTTTATATCTCCAACAGTAGAGGTTAAAAAATCTCCTCTTTGTCCACCCTGTCCATCAACATGCTGACCGCCGTAGTTTGGCTGAGATTGTTCTTGCTTCAAGATTTGATAATTTAAACCATATCCAAATATCCACTTATTTTTCTCAAAAAAGTCTTGCCACCAACCTTCATCATTCGATTGACTAGAAATTGCAGTATTGAATTCAGAAAGTTTCTCACGTCGTTTAAGAACCATATTCAGGTCTTCCTTAGAAAATTGTAGGTCTGGTATTGATGTTGAAAGACTTTTTATAATATTCACTACACTTCCTGCATATCGTCCACGCAGTTCAGAAATAATATCTGCTTCATTTTTCGGCACTAGAGCGACAGGTTCTTGTAAAGGAAGTTCTCTTAAAAGTTCAGTAATAACATTCTGTTTCCTCGCATCAGGCCATTTTCTAATTGCATCTAGAACGTTTTTCTCATTACTATGTATTTTCACAAGATTATCTTTTTGATCATCAGTAAGTGTAATATTTTCTAATGATATATTTTGTCCGAGAAATGCTTTTAACCTCCCTCCGGTTTTACGTCCTATAGTTATACAGAACTTTTGATAATCGTCCATATTAATCAGAAAGCCACCATCCACTTTTAAGAAAGGTCTAATGTTCGAGTTGAGTGTAAAATATAGTTTAACTTCTGGGTTTTCCTGTAGAAAAGGAACTATATTTTGACGATAAAATGGGAAGTCTCTTCGTTTTGTTTTATGATTGAAATAAGTCTGAAAATTGTCTCGTTTATCAAGATATAGACTTAATGCTCCGTATGATTCTGAACTGAAATTGTCGGAATTAAATTCCATAGTAGATAGAAAATAATCTACCATATTTTTGAATATTTTTCAACCTGATCCTTGACTAGAATGAATTTAATGAATTTTCTTATTTTTTATAAGAATCTACCCGTTTATTTGCTAAATCAACATATTTCTTTTCCTTTTCAATTCCAATCCAATTACGGCCTAGAGCTTTTGCAACAACTGCAGTCGTTCCGCTACCTAAAAATGGATCGAGGATTAAATTGCCCTTTTTGCTAGATGCTAATACAACTTGCTGTATAAGTTTAAGAGGTTTTTGGGTGGGGTGTAATTTTATTCCATCCGCACCTCTTAATCGCTCATTTCCTCGACAAATAGAAAAATTCCAATCGGTATCTTTCATTTGTTTTCCACCATTCATCTTTTTTAAAAGTTTGTAATTAAATGTATATCCTTTCGCGGTTTTATTTTTTACAGCCCATATTAAAGTCTCGTGATTATTAGTCAGTCTCCTGCAGTTTAAATTCGGTAGTGCGCCAATCTTTACCCAGATGACATCATTCAAAAACCATAAACCTAAATCTTGCATTATTTTTCCAACACGAAAAATATTATGATACATTCCAATAACCCAAATTGTTCCTGTTGATTTCAAAACTCTTTGACATTCTCTTAACCAATTCTCGGTGAATTTATCGCATTCTTCATAACTTTCAAATTTATCCCAATCGTTATCAACCGGTATTACTTCTGAACCATCTGCTCGTTTCAATCTTTTCCCTTTTGGTAATTGTAAATAATACGGCGGATCTGCAAAAATCAAGTCAAAAGTATTGTCGGGAAATGTCTTTAATATTTCCAAACAGTCGCCATGAAAAATTTTATTAACGTCTTTAAGCATCAGTAATTCTTTACAATTAAATGTTCGACATCTCGATCATTCCTACCCTTTACGTTGTATAAATAAGTCTTATCAAAGCTAGAAATTGATATTTTTGGCTTATTCTTGTACAAATTCAAAATAAAAGGTGTGTTTTTAATAATTAAAATAAACTTTGCTTTTGTGTGATATAGATTCTGAGCTAACCTTTCTTGATCTTGTTTATCAAAAGACGCTTTTTCGTAATCACTAAAATCAGTATCGTATGGAGGATCAAGAAACATAAAGTCCTTGTCCGTAAAACCATTTTTTCTGAATATTTCTCCAAAATCTTTATCCTCAATTTTTGCGCCATTAAATAATCGCTCAACTTCATCACTAAAAATATAATCAACTTTACCCCTAAAGTCCTTTGCGTTATAAGCTATACCGCCATATGGGATGTTAAAGTGTCCGTCTGCGTTAAAACGAAACATTGAAGCATAACAAAACTCTCGAATAAAATAATAATTCGCTATTTTTTTGGCTAACGATGTCTTATATTTATTTCCATTGAAATTCATCACATCCCTAAAGTGCATATAGAAGCCGCTTCGAAATGCTGTTTCGATATTTTTTATCAGATCGCCATCGCCAATTTTTCCTCGTTCTTTTTCAATCTTTTTTACTCTGCCAAGTTTTGAAGTAAGATTTGATATGATTTGTCTCAATAAATTTTTATCATCTAGACAAAAATCATTATTAAATAGGCCATTAAATCTCTTTTCCTCTGACTCTAAATATTTATTTACTGATTTTTCAAGATCTTCTATAGATATTTTATCATCCTTAAAATCAACATATAATTTTATTATCTTGTTTTCAAAAATATCAATATATTTTGGTATTTTTTCCCAATTATCGACATAGTCATATAAAGCTTTTTTAAATTCTTTTTTATCTTCTTGGCCTTTTACAAATTTATAAAAATACGTCAGTTCTTCACACACGTCATTTATGATGGCTTTGCGTGGTTTTAGTTGGAAAAAGACAGCTCCACCGCCAAAGAACGGTTCGATATAGCGATCATATTGGGGGATAATATCTTTAATGTATTCAAACTCTCTTGATTTACCCCCCGGCCATTTGATAAGTGGTTGCATAATAATTATCCTAAATAAGTTTTCCTTATTGAATCTAACGAAGCTTTAATAAGGCCGGCTTTTTCTTTATACGCTTCAAGCACAATGTTATATCCATCTTTCGATTTACAGACAAAATCCCAGAAATCTTTTCCGATCAAAAGTTCATCATCAGCAAAAAACTGACGTACTCTTTCTTGTCGCCACGGCTTACCCTCACCAAAACGATTATAAGCAGTCGCAAAAAATATTTTAATACCAGCGTCCTTTGCCTGTGTATTTGATAAAATAGCGAATTGTTCCAATAAAGCTTCTTTTTCTGATCGCGCTTTTTTGTTATCAAGATCACCGCCTATTTTTAACTCAATCAAAGATTCTTCGCTTGTTTCTTTGTCGATTAAATAATAATCGCTATCATGCCTTTTTGTAACGAGTGATTTTTCTGCTGGTTTGATTCTCAAAAATTGATAGTCTTTTATCGTAGGTGGAGTAATTTCTCTGCGCTTGTATTTTTCTAATAATTCCGCAATATCTTGAGTTTGTTTTAAGCTAAGAGGCCCTTCAACATTTTGTTTAACTTCATACGATAATTTGGCAATATTTATTGCCATTTTTTCTAGCATATTACCCAAAGAACTATCAAGTGAACGGACAAGAGCTGTGTAGTATTGTATTTCCGGTCCAAGAACAGCAATAAAGACATTGTGTATCTTCATATTCAAAGTGCCTTCAGGATCATCCAATTCACCTTCGTGCCTGCCCTGAAAACCGACTGCAAAAGATTCAACGGAGGCATGGACGATTGATCTTATTGCTTCTTTCTTTTCTAAAGTATTTTGAGACATGATAAGTAGTTACCTTGTGTTAAATAATAATTTTCTAAATTATACCACCCTTACAATAAAATAGGTATTTTTAGGTGGGTCATTCGCGCCAAGAGGTGCGCGGTCGCGGGGGTTGTTTTACGTCCGCTTCATACCACCATACTCTTTGCGCCTGCGTTATCGGCATGGCGGACGCGCCTCGGTATTGCGAAGCAATTACGAGATAGCGCGGTAGCCATGCGGATATAAGCAAAGGCGCACTACAAGCTGTTATTGAAGCGGACATACGCTCTGGAGTATGTTCCGCGACCGCGTACTGCTTGGCGCGGTGTTGACTCGTTATACATTTTAAAAGTGTAATGATAAAATTGTCCTATGAGCCTAAGAGAAGACACAATCAAGTTTTTGGAGATGATCTGCGCCGAGCTAATACCTCGAGAAATTTGTGACGAAGAATTTCAAGAAGTCACTCTTACTGAAGATGATTTCAAAAAAGAGGGATTCTCCTTGAACTCGGCTATCTCACTGATAAAGGATATCTTTGTTGCGGGTTATATTAAAAATTTTAATTCTACTTCTAAAGATAACGTCAATACTGTACTATTATCCGTCTCATCTGATATTGAATTCTACACAAAACGGCTGAAATACCCGGAGTTGAAATACCCAGATATTGAATATGATGAATTCTTAGATCCTATTCTAACCACACCAACAAAAACGAGCATAAAGATCAATTCTAGCAGGGGTATATTTAGAGAAGATAATCCAGAATTATGCTATCCACTTAAAATGTCTGCAAGCAGAATGAAAATAGTTCTTTGTCTTCTTAACAAAGACAGAGTTTCACTTTCAGAATTGGGAAAAAAGACCAAGCAGGCACATGGACTTATCTCAAAAGAAATTCGAGAAATCAATTCTAATTTTAGAAAAAAAGTTATTGATGATGACCTCATTACTCGATTGCCTACCAATGTATATTCTATCAATAGAGACAAGTTTGACGTAAAAACCTGAAGAAAACTTTAAGTAGTTGTTATAAACCTCACTTAAAAGGCCTCTGATATGGCCTTTTTTATGTTGGGGTCAACTAGAGGTTACTTGCCGATGATGCCAAGATATTTGTATGCAATCGTTCGATAAATTATTGATCATGCGCATACAAGCATATTTCAAAAAGAAATACAGGTTGAGTATTTCTGATGAAACTGCAAACGAGTACCTAGATTCTCTGGGTGGCGTCTTTGCTGTGTTTGCCGAGAGCGGGGTCGTCGAGGCGGTGCCGCGGGCTTAAGACCGCGGCGGCGCCGACGGCTTTCCGACTTGATAATTACCTAACATAGGATAAATCAAATAAGACAATGGGCTACAACAAAATTATTAGATCTAATAACACCTTGGAAGTGTACACATATGAAAAACCTCTCCCAATTCGCCCTCGACAACGCCGAGTCCGTAAGGATAGAGATGATGTGTCGGGTATGGATGCATGTGCAAGCGATTCACTACGACAAGAGCAATTCGAGGGAAAGCGCAAAGATAACGCTGCCCGCGCTTCAATGGCTTTTAAGCGGCTTATACTATCTAACCTTGGAGGAGCTGACCTTCCTCTACTTGTTTCTTTCACCTACAACACGCACCAGGGAGATATCAAACAAGGATACAAGGACTTCAGCTCTTTTATCCAAGCTATGCGCTATAAATTCGGAAAAGTTTTCCGGTACATCGCGGTTCCAGAATTTCAAAAGCGTGGAGCTGTTCATTTCCACGCTCTGTTCTGGGGGCTACCCGCGGATATCGCCCAAACCGAGAGATCTACCAGACTGGTTGCGGGGATTTGGGGGCACGGATTCGTCGATGTCGTCCTAACCGATGGCCATGAAAAGATCTCGACATATCTTTCAAAGTATATGGCTAAGTCATTCATAGACTATCGATTGAAAAATCAGAAAGCTTATGTCTGCTCTCGCAATCTGAAAAGGCCTGAAGTCTCAGCTGGTATGAACAGGGCCACCCTTGAACTCATTATGGAAGAGCTTGGCGTCGCCGGTCCTCCAAAAGTGGACAAGAAATACATAACTGCATGGCTTGGCGAGGCACATTATAAAGTTTATACCCTTGCTTGAAATTTTTTCTCGTATACAATTCCCTTTATCATCTTCTAATTTATTAATTAATTTTTTTACTCAAATGAAATACATCATCTACTGCCGAAAATCCACTGACACCGAGGACAAACAAGTCATGTCTTTGGAGTCTCAAGAAAGTGAGCTTAAAAGGATAGCCGAGCAGAACAAGCTCGATGTCTTGGAGATTCTCTTTGAAAGCAAATCTGCAAAGTCTGAGGGTCGTCCTGTCTTTAACAAGATGATGGAGACGATAAAGAAAGGCAAGGCTCACGGGATCATCTGTTGGAAGCTTGACCGCCTTGCGCGAAATTTCATCGATGGCGGTAAGATCATTGATTCCTTGCAAAAAGGCATCATCAAAGAGATCAGGACGTATGAAGGCCTTCACCTCCCTTCTGATAACGTGCTCATGCTTTCTATGCAGTTCGGTATGGCCAATCAATATATCCGTGATCTCTCAACTAACGTGAAGCGCGGAAACCGTGCAAAACTTGAGCGTGGCGAATGGCCTAATCATGCACCGCTTGGTTACACAAACGACAAAGCAACGAAGACGGTGAAGATTGATAAGAATTTTGCTCCGTATATTGTAAGAGCTTATGAGCTGTACCTTACCGGCGGATATACACTTAAACAAATAACAAAAGTCTTGTATGACGAGGGTCTGCGCACAAGAACGGGCGGTATGTGCAGGTCTAACCAGATACATCGGTTCTTCCTTACCCGCTTCTATTGCGGCCTCATGGAGAGGGACGGGAAAATATATCAAGGAAAACACCAGGCCATCATTTCGGTCAATCAATTCAACAAGGCTCAAGAAATTCTGCATGGTCGCGCTCATCCTCATCCAAAGAAATATTTTTACTCTGCTCAAGGGTTTTTGAAGTGCGATAACTGCGGTTGTGCCCTGACAGTCGATACTCGCAAAGGATTCAAGTATTACTACTGCACGAACGGCAAAGGCATCTGTGATCAGCATAAAGGATACATGCGCTCGGAGTATGTCGACAAAGCTCTGTCTGATGTCTTTAAAGTGCTTCAATATGATGCTGAACTAATCGAAATTTCCTATGAGGCGTACAAAGCTAGAAATCAGAACAAGTTTACTTATGTCGAGGCCGCCAAGGAGAACCTCTTAAACGAACTTAACGCCCTTACAGAGAAAGAATCCCTGTTAGTCGATAGTTATACTTCCCAAGTCCTCCGGAAAGACTTATACGAGCAAAAAATGCTTGAGATAGAGAACAGACGGGTTGAGTTTAAAAAGCAATTGTCTGAAGTGGAGATAAAAGGCGGGGTATCAGTCCATACTCTCGAACAGATCAAAAATATATTTTTGGACGGCAACAGAGCCTCGGAAAAATATTTGACGCTCAATGAATATGAAAAGAGAAAAATGCTAGAAAAGTTACTCTCGAACGCAACTTTCAAAAACAAATCCGTGGCTCAATACATATTCAAAAACCCATTTGCCATACTTGCAAATAGCCCTAAAAATACTGATTTACCGAGTCTGCTGCGAGACTTGGGATCGAACCAAGATTAGAAGCTTCAAAGGCTCCTGTCCTACCATTAGACGATCTCGCAATAGACTTCATATTAACTTGAAAAACGCAGAACGGCAAGGTTTAATAACGATCTCAATAGATCAAACTATATAAAGCTACTTTACATTTCTTTTTCTCAGGATATATCTATATTCCATCCAAATGAGCCAAATGACGACAAGGTCGAATATGGTGAAAGCGACGAGCAACGGCGCATAGGTAGAATAGGACTGCCAAGCTTCATAGATAACAAATAGTCCAAAGATAGCGAGCGAGAGCGGATATGCCCACATTTTTTTGCGCAACAGAGCTATGACCAGAAACAGATTGATGATGCCATGACCTGCGAGATATGAAAAAAGAAACCAGTTAGTTTGACCAGGCGTATATTTTGCAGCGAGGTCGAGGATATAATTCGCTAGAAAATTATCCGGGTCAGCGGCTAGCTTGCCTTGGACCAAGAGCTGAGTCACACCTAGAACTTCGTTGGTCGTGAGAAAAAGGGTGCCGATCCCCGTGCCGATCTCGAACAGAGCGGCGCCTGCCTTTATGAACATGCCGACTCCAAAGAGCCAGTCGACAGTCTTTTTTTCAGAAATCGCGGTTGTGGGATTCATAGTAGTAAATGGGAAATTAAAATTCTTTTTCGAGACCAATATCGACTTCTTTGCATCCGTGCTTTTTATAAAATTTTATCGCTTCAATATTGTCAGCAGAAGCTATGGTGTTAATCTCTTTCATTATTTTTAGTTAATCTTACACACATCTATCACTGCAAGCTCTAGCGGCAATGACTCGATCGAGGTGCGGCCGATCATATTCGCCGCACGGATAAAGGTTAGCAAGGTCTCTGAATTAATGGCGTCTGGATTGCTTGAAAGCTCTTTGACTAATTTCCAATCGTCTTCTGACGATGAGGATTCAATCTCTTTTGCCAAAGTTGGCGCAGATCGGACGAGCAGGATGGCACGCAGACGTTCTAATAACAGCTCGGAAAAAAGATTCATTGATATTCCCTCTTCGGCGGCTTTTGAAACAGCAGTCAGAGCGAGCTCGGCATCCCTAACGGCGATTCCCTTGACACAATCATTGACCAATTTTCCCTTTGGAGCTCCTGTCAGTTTCTCTACTTCTTCAATCGAGACTTCGCTGTTTTTCTTGCCCTCACCATTTTTATCCATATCGCAAGCTCCGATTATCTTTTGAAGTATGCCGAGCGCGTCACGGAACGATCCATCGCCGAGGAGCGCGATCAATTCAGAGGTTCCTTGGCCTAGCTTTACTTTTTCTTCTTTTGCGACCCTGTCGATCATGCCCTTTAGGATCGCCTTTGACGGCTTTTTAAATGAAAAAACCTGACAGCGCGAGATGACTGTTTCCGGCACTTTGTCGAGCTCGGTTGTGGCAAGTATGAAGATGACGTGGGCTGGCGGTTCCTCTAATGTTTTCAAGAGAGCGTTCCACGCGTCCTTTGACAGCATATGGACCTCGTCGAGAATGTACACCTTGTATGGCGATTCAAAAGGCAAGACGGCGACGCCGTCGCGCAATTCCCTGATATCGTCGATACCGCGATTCGACGCGGCATCGATCTCGTACAGATCATTCGCGCTGACTTTTATTGCTCTGGCAAAAATGCGCGCAATGGAAGTCTTGCCGGTGCCGCGCGATCCGGCAAAAAGATATGCATGCGAGATGCGGCCGTTTTTTATCGATCCTTCTAGGGCGGCAACCACGGATTCTTGACCGAGGATCTCGCCGAAGGTCTGCGGGCGATATGCGCGATATAACACTGATTCTTTTTTGTTCTCCATGTTGGTTTGATTGAAAGTATAAGACAAAAATCAGAAAGCATAAAGCGGAGCATTCGCGCTTTGAACTTTTACGATATCATGATACAATACTTTTTAGATTCTTTCAACAACAAAAAGCAAAAAGGAACGAGCAATGAATATATTCATACGATTCATCGTCCGGCTTCTTTTCATGGCCGGAACGATAAAGACAAGCGTCGCAAGGCGTTTTGTCACGACCAAGGCGAGGAGCTCGAAAGATACACCTCCAAAAGCCAAAAATGATCCGACTACAGTCATTCTAGAGATCGAACCGAAAACGATCCATAGCGAACAGATCGAGATGCCGATCGTCAGCCCAAAGCAGAAAATAAAGCGCGAGCGTCCTCCAGGCGCCACATGCGCAGCCGCCCTGCATGCGTTGCAAGACGCTACGGTCCAAACCGAGATGTTCAAATGGGTATATGATCCGATGTATCCAAGATATAGTGAATGGACATTGATGGGCTTTCTCATCAAAAATGCGGAGCTGGAAGAACGGCGACACGACAAGCGGTCAGGCGAATCAAACTTCCGTTCTTTTGACCAAGAAAAGCTCAAACCAGATATCTATTCGCAAAAATTGATAAGGGAAGATGCTGCGAGACGCAAGAGGCGCCAACCGTCCTTGCAAGCAGCCGACGGCATGCTTTGGCGAGGGACATATCCTGTCAGTCTTTTGCAGAAAAATTCTGGAATAATCGTCGTGAACGGCGTATGGCCGGACGAAACGACATGAAAGCCGCAGAGAGATTTGCGGCTTTTTTATCGCAAAAAAGACCCTCGCGCAACAATATATCTGTCCACGATATCTTTGGCTTCCGAAACACTATCCGCCTCCATCAGCATTGCCCGCAATTCTTTGGCGCCATTCCATCCGTTCACGTATGCCTTGTAGTGTTTTTTCATGACGGCGAAGCTTTTTATATCGCCGAAGAGATTTTCAAAAAGTTCCGTATGCTCGAGCATGACATGCAGCTTCTCTTCGATTTTTTCTTTTTCTTCTTTTTTGTTTTTCTTATTTCCTTCGCCTCTTGAATCTTGAATCATGAGTTTTGGATCTTTTTCTCTATCGAACAGCCACGGATTCCCAAAGATAGCCCGACCGAACATGACGCCGTCGCAACCTGATTTTTCATATTTTTTATATGCGTCTTCCAATGACTCGGCATCGCCGTTGCCGATGATCAAGGTCTCCGGACTTATCTCATCGCGGAGCTTTACGATCTCCGGCATTAGCTCCCAATGCGCCGGCACGTCAGACATCTCTTTTCTAGTCCGCAAATGAACAGTCAAAACAGGCAGTCTCTGTTCAAGGAGAGCGCGGATCCAGGTGTCTATCTCGATTTTGTTATATCCGATGCGCGTTTTGATGGAAATGGGAATCAGAGACAAACTTTTGGATGCATTTTTCGAGGGGGCTCCGCAGGCGACGGCCGAGGATTTGAGCGAATTTCTACCAAGAAATTCGAGTGCCCCGAGAGATATAGTATCCGAAAGTTTGGCGCCATCGATATCACGTACCCCTTCCCTAGCCGCCTTGATGACTTTGATCGCATTATCTGCGTCTTTCATCATCGCCGCGCCGGCTTTTTGCTTTTCGATGGAACGATCTGGACAGCCCATATTTATGTCTAGACCGTCGAAACCTAGGCGTGCGACGAGCAGTGCGGCATCTCGCATCTTTTCAGGATTCGAAGTAAAGAGCTGTGCTACGATCGGTCTTTCCTTTTTTGAGAAAGCGAGGTCGCGCAGGAGAATCTTCCTGCCGGGCGAACATAATCCGTCAGCCGAGACGAATTCAGTCCACATGACATCAGGTCCGCCGCCTTCCTCGCCCATACGGCTATATTTAGCGATGATGCGCCGAAAAGCCGCGTCAGTCACGTCCGCCATCGGCGCCAAGGTCAAAATCGGCCGCTTTTCCCTGTCCGCGTTCTCCTTGACTTTTTTCCAAAAGCCGAGATCTATTGATTCCTTGTCCTTTCTTTTCATCACGAGTATGGTACATGAAATGCCGCTCTTTACAAAATATCTTTTGATCGCTTTGTGTATCGGCGATCATTCGGAATTTTCAAAACAGCCGGATCTTCAGGTCAAATCCTTGACCATTCCTCTACCTTCCCTCGACTTTTTTAAGCAAAGACAAAACGTCATTGTCGCGGTTCTGGCTTCCGAGGACGACGACCAGATAGCGCGCAGGAGAAGACGAAGCGGCAGTATTGGCATCGGCGGAAAAGAGCGAGGCGGCCGTTTCGCCAGCTTCTGAGATATAGCCGTCCTTGCCGCCCTCATAATTCGAGAGATTCATAAAATGAGTGGAATTCGTCCAAGTATGCAATCGCACTGTCGCCGAACGCTCGTCGGTGACGGCGATCAGAGCTGGGTCGTTCTTGTAGATCCATCCCAAAATGGTCGCTTGGTCGCGAGCGGTCGAGACAGTATATGAAGACAAACCGGACGGGTCATAAAAATCAGTGTGATACGCGCCGATCAAATGGACCCAATCGTTCATGGCGCGAATAAAATCTTTACGGCTCTTGGCCGGATCAGATTCGTATCCTTGGGCCAGCGCTTCGGCGGAATCGTTTGAAGAGACGAATAGGAGAGGATACAGAAGCTCGCCAGCCGAGATGACCTCGCCGAGACGCAAATGGCCGTTCGATCCATATGCTGCCAGCATAGCGGCAGTGATAGTGATTTCTCTGTCCGGCGGCATGAGTTGGCGCGAAACTTCGGCAGTGACGAGTTTCGTCAAGGATGCGATCGGAACCACCTTGTCGATATCTTTATTTTCGAGGATAGCGCCAGAATGCAGATCGAGGACCATATATTCCTGCGCGGTCAACGGACCAGTGATCGCTGGAACGATCCAAGCATTGTCTTCCGATTCTATGTCGACGGCGCCTGGGACAAATGTGTAGACGCGCGAAAGCCCTGAGACATGCGTCGGATCCTCATCATTTATCTCCCCATTGTCGATCGAAGCCGAACCGGCGTCTTGGTTTTTGTGGCTGAAGGCATTGCTGATGATTTTTTCCGTCCACGGCTTTGCCTCCGCCGCAACAAAAGAGGCAAGGAGGGCGAGAAAGACGATGCCTCCTATTTGGAAAAATATTTTAAATTTTAGGCCGTTCATCTGGTTTTATATATTATATTGTCGCCATAGCGCATATCGACAGATGATAGAACCGCAGCGGATTTGCTCGATGATCTCGTGGATGAAGCCATATATTCCTGCCAAAATGCCGAGAAATCTTCTAGAGTCTCTGCAAAAGGCCGGTTCTCGTCTATGAATAAATGTAAAATGGGAGCGGAAGTCGATGACATGACAATCCTCTGACCGTTAGCGCCAAGAACCGAGCCGTTGTTTTCTTGACTGGCGACTAGATACTTTTGACCTTCGGATTCTTCTAGCGTCAGGTCATAATTTCCGCTTGACGGGATAGCGATATCATCATCGACAAAGCCGAGCTGAGCCAAAGAACCGACAAACGAGGCCAGCTCCTGCAGTCGTCCGCTGTCCAAGAAATCTATGCCGATAGGATCGATATTTTCCGGCAACGAAATATCATAGACCAAAAAACCCCCATCGGTGCTCGAAGCCGCCTCAAAAATAAAACCATCCTCGTCCGCATGATAACATGTTCCTGAAGATTGATCGTCTCCTTGCTTTTGACTGTCTTGGTCGGTGCAAACCACCGTATAAGCCGTGCGTTCCTTTACGATAGCTTTTACAGCCGTTAACCCTTGGCGATAAAAATAGATGTTGGAAACAGTCGGAAATTCGGATGGAATGCTGTCAGACAGTCTTCTTGAAGGGAAAAAGAAGAACGAATCCTTTGGTATGAGCCAAAGATAATCTCCGATGATGCTTTTTTCCGCGATCGATTGGATCTGCCCGTCCAAAACAGCATCGCCCCCTTGGACTGATATCGATGAGATCCTTATAAAGGAAGACCTCAAAAAAAGCAGACCTGTCAGAGAGATCAGAAAAAGCGCGAGGATCGACAAGAGCCATGCCCGCAAAATCTTTTTTTTGCGCAGAACTCGGCGTTTTGACGAGCGCAATGAGCTCTTCATTCTATCTTGTCTTTTCCAAAGTAAGGGACAAGGACTTTCGGGATACGGATCGACCCGTCCGCTTGTTGGAAATTTTCGATCAGAGAGACGAGGATGCGCGGCGTCGGTATGGCTGTGGCATTGAGAGAATGCGCATAGCGGAGCTTGCCGTCGCTATCCTTGTAGCGGATGTTCAAACGGCGGGTTTGAAAATCATGAAAATATGATGCCGAGCCGATCTCGCGATATTTGTTCTCTTTTGGAACCCAGAGCTCGACATCGTATTTCTTGACCTGACCGAGTCCTAGGTCGCCGCCGCAATTGATGACAGTATGGTACGGTATGCCCAGGGTCTCTATGAACTCTTCTGTATTGCGATTTAATTCTTCGTGGAAAGAGACCGAGACTTCATGATCGGCAGAACAGAGTATGAGCTGTTCGAATTTAAAGAATTCATGGACACGTATGAGGCCTTTTATGTCTTTTGAATGGGCGCCTGCTTCGCGGCGATAGCATGGAGAAAAGCCGAGATATCTCTTTGGCAAGTCTTTCATCTCGAGCACTTCATCGGCATGCATGCCCATGAGCGGCACTTCGGCGGTTCCAACCAGATAATCGCTATCCTGCGTCTTGTAGAGGTCATCTTCGCCTGCCGGCAGATAGCCGGTCCCATACATCGTCAATTTTCTGACTATCACAGGAGGAATTATAGGCATAAAATTCTTTTCGGAGAAGAATCTCATCGCATATTGCCAAATGGCAAAAGACAACCTTGCTCCATCACCGGTTAAAAAATATCCTCGAAAGCCGTGCACCTTTGCGCCGCGCTCAAAGTCGACCATATTGTGTTTCGTCATCAATTCGACATGATCTTTCGGCTCGAAATCGAATTTTGTCTTTTCGCCCCAGCATTTGTATTCTCTGTTATCCGCATCCGTATTCCCTTCTGGCACGCTCATATCCGGGATGTTCGGCACGCGCAACATGAGATTCTGCCAATCCTTCATCGCTTCTTTTAATTCGTTTTCTTCTTTTTCTACGGCCGATTTGACCGTCTTCATCGATCCGATGAGCTTTTGCCTTTCGTCCGGCGATTTTGCGCTGGCGATCGCATCATTGGCGGCGTTTTGCTCGGCGCGCTTGCTCTCTATGGACGACAAAAGCGCCTTCCTCTTTTCATCTATGGCTACCAAAGCATCGAGATCTATATCGACGTGCTTCTTCTTTGCACCGGCAGCCACAAGATCCTTGTTTTCGCGTATGAATTTTATATCTAGCATGATGCGGTAATTATAAGGCAAAAAGCGGAAAGTGGAAAGTGGATTGGCATAGCATTTCATGCCGTCTTGCGGCGTCGCGTTCAGGCCATGCGGAATCTCCAAGCATCTGCTTCCTCACCTCGCGAGGTCTCCTATGACTTTAGCTTTTCTTTATAACTTTTTTAACTTTTCTTAATAGTTTTTTGATATTGTTTTGGGATGTCGTATAAAAAAGATCATGATGAATGGGACAAATTCTCCAGAAAATTTGAGGATATTGTTCAAAGCAAAATCGACCATGCGGCCAACCAAAGACATCTCTCACAAATAAAAACTATGCACAAAATTTTCGAACTAAACAGAGAAGAATGGCCAGAGCTTTTGTTGCAGATAAACGATCCACCGAAACGGCTCTATTGCATAGGAACTCCGCCGCCGCAAAAAGCCGTCTATTTGACGGTAATCGGCTCGCGTACGCCGACTGATTATGGATGCGATTGCGTTCATAATCTCGTGACCGGCCTTGCCGGCTACCCGATCGTGATCGTCTCCGGTTTGGCGACTGGCATTGACGGATTCGCTCACGAAGCGGCGCTCGAGGCCGGTCTAAAGACGATATCTTTCCCTGGCTCAGGATTAGATAGAAATGTCCTATACCCGCCAGAGCATCATGATTTGGCCGATAGGATAGTCAATGCCGGAGGATGTCTTCTATCCGAGTTCGAGCATAACCAGATCGGCTATTATTACATATTTCCCCAGCGCAATCGGCTGATGGCCGGCATTTCAAGAGCGACTCTCATCATCGAAGGAAGGATCAAGAGCGGCAGTTTGATCACGACAAAACAGGCATTTGACTACAATCGTTCTGTATTGGCTGTGCCCGGCTCTATCTATAATCCGCTTTCCGCCGGACCGAATATGCTCCTTCATACTCCTTCTGCCCTGGCAGTAAGCTCTTCAAAAGACATATTGGAGGAGCTAGGATTCGAAGCAATCGAACCAGTGCCAAAAATCTCTCCGGAGCGCTTGGCCGCCCTCGACCCATCATCGCGTCAAATAATCCAAGCCCTTGAAACCGGATCCATGAACAAAGACAACCTCTGCCGCGAATTGAGCTTGCCCATGGTAGAACTCAATCCGTTAGTTTCTTTTTTGGAGATAGACGGCCTCGTCAAAACGAATGGCAATGTGGTTAGGAGGGCTAGATAAAGATTATCAGAATTTGCCAAACAATCCATCATCGTGCAATACTTACGCACGACACTATATATATGAAGCTCGTCATCGTAGAAAGCCCATCGAAAGCAAAAACGATCTCCAAATACCTTGGAAAAGATTTTCGCGTGCTCGCTTCCGTTGGTCATGTGCGAGATTTGCCGAAATCGAATCGAAAAGCGATAGATATAGATGGCGGCTTTGTCCCGCATTATGAGGTCGTAGCTAAAAAAGAGCCGATCATAGCCGACATAAAAAGGGAGGCGGCCAAAGCAGACGAGATACTCCTCGCGACAGACCCAGACCGCGAAGGCGAAGCGATCGCTTGGCATATTTCTGAATTGCTTATGAAAAATGAGAAAAGCATTTCCTCTTCAAAGATAAAAAGGGTTACCTATCATGAAATCACAAAAGAGGCCGTGCTCGATGCTATCGAACATCCGCGAGACATAGATCAGAACTTGCGAAAAGCCCAAGAAGCGCGGCGCGTGCTCGACCGCCTGGTGGGATATGATCTGTCCGGCTTGATATGGAAGAAGGTACGATATGGTCTTTCCGCCGGTCGCGTTCAATCGCCGGCGCTCCGCATAATAATGGAACGCGAGCGAGAGATACGCGCATTCAAGCCGGAGGATTATTGGACCATCGCCGGAAAGTTCAAAACCATGAACAAGGCGGATCTGACGCTGACATGCACCGAAGAGCCGCGCAACAAGGATGAAGTCGAGCGCATACTAGATGTTGCCAGAAATAATCCTTGGAAAATTTCAGATATAGAAGAGAGCGAGCAAAAACGCCAGCCGCGCGCGCCTTTCATCACTTCTACCCTTCAACAAACCGCTAGCTCGCGCCTAGGATTTTCTCCGTCGAGAACCATGGGCATCGCGCAAAAATTGTATGAATCCGGCTTTATCACCTATATGCGCACCGATTCAACCAATCTCAGCAAACAAGCCCTCGGAGCTATCGCTTCAACCATCGAGAAAAAATATGGCAAGGAATATCTCCAATTCAGGACATATTCAGCAAAGAGCAAGAATGCCCAAGAAGCGCATGAGGCCATACGCCCTTCCCATTTTGAAAAGGAATCGGCGGGGCATAATGACGAGCAAAAGAAGCTCTATCGGCTCATTTGGTCTCGTGCCGTAGCTTCGCAGATGGCAGACGCTAGGGTGGCAAGGACAAAGATAGCGGCGAATGTAAAAGAAGTCGAGAATGGAAAAATCCCCGACTTCGTTGCCTCTGGCTCGCGCATCATCTATGACGGATGGCTAAAAGCCGACCCCGAATCGACGGGCGAAGAGATCGATTTGCCAAAATGCGGCAAGGGAGAAAAGCTCGACCTCGTATCCATAGATTCTCTGGCCAAACAAACCCAGCCGCCGGCGCGATACACCGAAGCAGGTCTGATCAAAGAACTGGAAAAAAGGGGCATCGGCCGACCTTCTACTTATGCCAGCATAACAAAGACGATAGAGGACCGCGGCTATGTGGAAAAAGAGGGCCGTTCGCTCCGGCCGACCGATACCGGCGACGTCGTGTCTTCTTTTCTTGAAGAGAATTTCCCTACTTATATCAGCGACACTTTTACTGCAGAGATGGAAAACGAATTGGATGAGATAGCCGACGGCAAACGCACTTATGAAAAGACCCTGTCTGATTTCTATGATCCTTTTTCAAAAGAAGTGAGATCGAAAGACAAGCTGGCCAAAGCGACCGATCTCGGCGTCGCAGACGCAAAATACAGATGCCCGAAATGCGGCAGCCCTATGCAGATAAAGCTGGGCCGCGGCGGCAAATTCCTGTCTTGTTCGCGCTATCCGGATTGTGATGGCGCGCTTTCCATCGACGGTATGGAATACAAAAAAGACGAGCCGATCGGCACCGATCCGGCCACAGGATTGCCGATCTTTGTGCTCAATGGAAGATTCGGGCCATATGTACAGCTCGGTATAAAATTGCCAAAAGTGAAGAAGGCCAGAAAATCAAAAAAGAAAGACGGAGTTAAAACGGTAAAAAACAAGAAAGCTGTTGATTTTATTGATGAAAAAAAAGGGGGAGAATCGCCGCTCGCCGAACCAGTCGCTCCTGTACCAGTCAAACCAAAAATGGCTTCGATACCAAAAACCATCGACCCATCAAAGATAACAGTCGCGGATGCTTTGAGGTATTTGAGCTTGCCACGCTCGCTCGGCATTGACCCGGCGACCGGCAAGGAAATAAAAGCTTCTATCGGCAGATTCGGGCCATATATCGTCCGTGATGGTGATTTCCGCTCGCTAAAAGGAACCGACAATCCATACGACATCACCCTTTCGCGCGCCATCGAATTGCTTGCGATAGCCAAAAAACCGAGAGGTTTCGTAAAGAAAAATAAGAATATTTAGTCGCTGGATTTCTCATATATATGTGCACATCGCCCATTGAATTCAAGCCCATCTATTGACACATCTACTTTAATCTGATAACATAGAATTCGGTCAAACAGTTCTTCGAACTCTCAAAAGAGAGCCAAAATAAAAAAAGATAAAGGAAAACTATGAAAGAAAAGATACTCTTTGTCGATGACAACGAGTCGTTGCTGGAGCTTGCGAACAATGTTCTGTCAAAAAGCGGATATGAATGCAAGACAGCGGCAAATGGTCTGGAAGCCATAAAAGCAATCGAAAACGGCTTCAAACCTGATCTGGTGATCACTGACGTTGTCATGCCTGTCTTGAATGGTCTCGGACTGGCAAATCAACTTCGATTAATGGGAATGATGGTGCCGATCATATTCATTTCGGGTCATCTAGGGTCTCATAAATCAGAGGATCTCGAGCAATTCAGCAATTATATAATCGGCAAGCCATTCGAGATTCTGGCGTTGACGAACATCGTCGCAGAAGTCCTCGAAAAAGCAAAATCGCAACCATGCGTTGCGAGTTGATTATTTTGCTCTATTCATCAAGCCGCTTCACCTCATGTGTTGCGGCTTTTTTCTTGCATGATCAAAAGACGCGCATTGATTAAACCGCCTACCCAATGAAGCGACAATGCAAAAATTCACGATATCTGAAATATATGGTCTTGGCTAAACCGAGAAATCCTTCAACGAATACAGATCTGAATTATCGTCTTCATTTTTTTCCTTCGGCGAGCGGTCGTCTATCGGTGCAGAATCTGAAACCTTATCTTTGTCGCCGGCAACAATGCCCGTAGCCGCAGAGCTTTCCGATTGCACATTCCCCTCTTTGCCCTTGTTCAAAAGCTCCAAAATCGTGCGTACGTCAGAGTTGGAGAAGAAGTCGATCATTATTTTTCCGCCATTCTGCCTTTTTTCTATGTAGACTTTTGTGCCGAGTGATCCTGCCAGCATATTCTCGAGCTCTTCCAATTCCGGATCGTTCTTGTCTTTCCTCCTTGCGCGGTCTTGTGCGATTCGTCGGGCGAACATCTCGGCTTCTCGGACATTTATTTTGTTCGTTGTAATCTCCTTGAAAAGGACTGCTTGCTCTTCCGGTCGATCTACGAGCATCAAAAGCGGACGAGTATGCCCTTCTGAGATATGTCCGGCGGAAACAGAATCGAGCATGTGCGCAGGCAAAGCCAAGATGCGCAAAGTATTCGAAACATATTCGCGGCTCTTGCCTATTTTTTCGGCGACTTGGGCATGACGCATGCCGAATTCCTTTATCAAGCGATCGAAGGCGCGCGCGCGGTCGACGGCGTTTATGTCCTCGCGTTGCAGGTTTTCTATGATGGCAAGCTCGAGCTTTATCCTATCTGAATCTTCGGAAGTCCTCACCAGAGCAGGAACTCTGGCCAGTCCGGCGATCTTTGAAGCGCGCAACCTCCTCTCGCCAGAGATCAATTCATAATCGACGATCAGTCCGTCCGGATGCGCAGTTTCTCGACGAGTCACTACGAGCGGCTGAAGGATGCCGTACATACGGATCGACTCGGCAAGATCCTTTAGCTTTGCCTCGTCGAAATCGCGTCTTGGTTGAAAAGGATTCGGGCTTATCTTTTCCACTTCTATCCAAAAAATCGAGTCAGCGAAATATTTATTTTTTTGTGGAGGCATACGAATATTATAATTCAGAAAGCTAAAAGTTGAAAGTAAATAAATGGAACAACAAAAATTAGATAAATCATCGAATTATAGTCATCATCCAATTTAGATAGAAAGGACTAAAATATGGCTTACAGAGACACCCTCGTCAATATCGACTTAAAAATCTCAGCTACCGGAAAAATATTCTGGGAATATGAAACGTATCAGCACCGGAATTGCTTTAAAAGAGATGAATGAAATTTCAAGCCGCACCTATTGTGTGGCTTTTCTTTTTTGAGGCATTTTACAATGTATGTACATTGTAAATATCGGTAATCTATCAATGCTCCTTTCTATGCTATGAGACTTTTTTGGTTTTTAGACAAAAAATCCTACGCAAACATCATATATTTTTGTTATGTGATCTGTACTATACTTGAATCATCATGAAGCCGTTTTTGAAGATTTCCATCATCGTCTTGCCTGTCCTTATTTTTCTTGCCCTATGCTTGGCGCTGATAATGCAACGGTCAAATCACTCTTCCTCCGTTGGCACGACGGAGATGAAAATTAAATCAAAGCAAACGATGGCTATTGCTCCCTCCGCTTCAACTATCATAGTAATGATCGGCGGCGATATCATGCTCGATCGAGGGAATCGGGCTTTTGGCGAAACGAATGGATACGATTCTCTGTTCGCCGGCATTGCCCCATTATTTCATAGCGCGGATATCTCTATCGCCAATCTGGAAGGTTCTATCACCGATTATCCTTCGAAGACATTTCTCTCTGATAGCTCATTTGGAAAAGACCTAATTTTTACCTTTGCTACGAGCACGGCGCCGGTTTTAAAGCGAGCTGGATTGACCGCAGTGAGCTTGGCAAATAATCACACGGGTAATTTTGGCATAGACGGCATCGATCAAACGCATCATTGGCTGGAATAAGCCGGCGTCGAATGGTTCGGCGACCCTTCGAATATCGGTCCAGTAAGCGGATCGACGAGCCAAAGCATGTTTACATCGACAAGCGAAACCATAACTGGCGCCAGTTCTACAGCCGACATCATCTGTAAAAAAGGCATTTGCCTTGCTTTTGTCGGTTATCACGAATTCGAGCCGGGATTTGACCGTATCCTTGCGGATGTTCATCGCCTCTCGTCTCTGGGATATCCTGTCATAGTAATGGCTCATTGGGGCGACGAATACGCTTCGACTTCCCCTCTACGAGTCAAGGAAAAAGCCAGAGAGCTCGTTGCGGCTGGCGCTTTTGCGATCATTGGAGCGCATCCGCATGTCATCGAGGATCGCGAGTGGATCGGCGATGTCCCCGTGGTCTACTCGCTCGGAAATCTGGTTTTTGACCAATATTTTTCGCCGCAAGTCATGACAGGAAATATCGTCGAGCTCACTGTCTCTGCTATGCCTCCAGAAAGCGACGGGAATCTGGAGATACTGGCTCCGCCAAAATCTGCTCATATCGACGATGTCCGTCTATATACGATATCAAACGCTTCACACGTAGGTCCGGTCGAAGTGGGCAGTCCAATCGAGTTTCCAAGGATGGATTGAAGAAATCATTATAAATTTGATTTCCTTGAAAAAAATTGCTAGAATTTTTCTGAAAAAGCCGGGATGGCGGAACTGGCAGACGCACACGACTCAAAATCGTGCGGAGCAATCCATGGGAGTTCGATTCTCCCTCCCGGCACATCATTGAATCACATACAGAGATTGCATAGCAATGCGAAACAAGAATCGAAAGGCGGAGCGAGCTGAACAAGCTCGCTATTGCGTGATTTTCCTTGACTTTTTAACTTAAGTATGCTTGAATGCAGGTAAACGTAGGTTCCTCCAGTTACCCCTTAAGTAGGACACTCTCTTGTTGATAATAGTAACTCGACGCAGTTCTAAATCCAAGCACCTCTCTCGGTCGGTCATTCAAGAAGGAATGGATTTCAACCAATTCTTC
>Ga0181516_10000341_pt1 | contig 44769 bp, 39 predicted proteins | sample PEATcosm2014_Bin_25_FD_121104 | JGI IMG/M metagenome (GOLD analysis project Ga0181516, IMG submission 121104) | Peatland microbial communities from MTU Mesocosm Facility, Houghton, MI, USA - PEATcosm2014_Bin01_10_metaG | ecosystem: Environmental > Terrestrial > Soil > Wetlands > Peat | place...
CTTCGAGCCAGATCCAAATGACAAGTTCGACCTTTCGCAATGAAGTTGACGCGCTTCAGCGCGTATCAGGGACTTTCAGTCCCTTGTACGAACCCGCCGACTTTAGTCGGCGGTTGTTCAGTCTTCTCGATATATTGGCCATGGTCGTGGCTGCAAGCGTTAAGTATTTCTGTTGCTGATTCCAATGATTTTATTGTGATTGGTTCAAGGATGGTTTGCGAAGCTTGAACAAGCTTGCCAAGCATCTGCAATTGGAGATCTTTCTCGTCATCGATAATCATACTGGGGTTAAATATTTGATGTTTGACTAGCAGCAACTTCAAATGCTTCTCAAGTATTTTCCTTGCATCATTACCTAGATTTTCATAAAAATTTTGAGGTTGATCAATTGCGCCCCGTGCTGATTCAAATATTTCAGATATCATTTTCCTTATCATTTTGCTGTTTGTTGAGAATAGAATTTTCTGCGAGGCTTCTGAGCCACAGAGTAATTTCGGCAAAATTACGGATGTATAGAGGTTTATTATTGGAACTTCAATAGTCTCGATGACGCCTTTTCGTTTTACTGAAACCGTCATATTCATTAACTTGTCGCGCTTAATAGACGATGCCGATACTTCTTTGTTGTATCTGACATTTGCAGATTTAGCTGGAATAAAATAGCTCTTTAACAGGATTACTGGAGTTCCTTTTGCCTTCAAAATCTTTATTGATTCAACCTGTATTTCATAGGCAACGATATCGGCAACAAACAATGCCTTATAGACGATATCGCTTTCTTTGCTTAAATCGAGTCCTCTAAGATCCCTCCAAACAAATTTTATCCATCGGTCTGCTTCTTCAAATTCAACCGTCAGGATATTGTCCCAATTGCTACAATCCAAGAAATCGAATGCAAGCCATTCCCCATTCGTATTCACGACATAGAAAAGGATGTCTTTGATTTCATTGAAATCGGATGTTTCATAGTCATGAGGTAGTGGGAATTTTTCATAAAATGCATCGCCAATGCTTTTGTAATTTTGTTCAGCAGATTCAATGTCCATTTGTTCCTCTTGTTTCATTGTAAGTCGGGCAGGCAATTGATCTAATATTCTTCATTGAATTGCTCGTTCAGTTAGGGCACACACGCCATTTTCCGTGTGCTGAGTTAAAACGATATAATCTTCACACCAAGTATGTTCTTTACCTTTGGGTTTTGGTAGCTTCTCTTGGCAATCTTTTGTTTCATTTTCTGTTGGCTTCCGATCGTAATCTATTTCAGCAGCTCCAGTAATTCTGTTTAGGCGAAAATCGGTCTCGTCATATTCGAAGCCGGTGTGAAATCTAAAGTTATGAGTTGCAACAATTATGGTTTTGCTGCTCTGGATAACTTTCAAGTCAATATTACCTTCGGCCCAGTGAAGTTTTTTTGCTATTGGATCGAAATGGAAAGTGTATTCGGTTTCATCGCCGTTTGCAGGTTTAAGATTGCATTTCAGAAACATGTCTTTTGCGATGGATGAGGTTTGTAGCATGAATAGTAAGCCTATAGCATTTAACATCGTTTTAATCATTTGATTCATCCTTGTTGTTTTGATGGATTTTAACGTCGCTTTGCCCCGCAGGTGAACCTAACGAACCATATTCACCGCGTCGCGGGGAATCGGCACAACAACGAGCCCGCGATCGCGGTGGAATTGGATTGTTAAGTTGCATTTTTTGCTTTTTTCGTTGCTTTCTCAGTATGCGTTTGAATTAGAAAGCTGGCCATTGCACCAGATAAATTCACGGCTAATTCAGCATGCCTTGGTTTCGGTTTAACTGCCTTAATCCCTTTCCCATGAGCATCTCCCATTTCGTTTCTAAGTGTTCCAAGTCCATTAACAATGCTTGAGCAACCACCGAGAATTTGTTTGTAAATCAAGTCTTTGTGATTTTCGGGGATTAGGTTTAGAGTTTTCGCAACTTCTCGATACAAGCCATTCAATTCGATTCGATTATGGTCATATTGGACGGACTCCTTTTCAAGAATATGCTTGCATACGGATTCGAGAAGTGTCCTTGCAATAGTTATAGCTCCACTAGGGTCAGTACCGCTCCGGTTAAGTGCTTTTTTCCATTCCAAATTGATTGTATCAAAATCAAACTGTTTCAATGATTCAGAAATTATTGCTGCGGATGGTTGCACGGTATTAGCGCTTGCTCTGTTGAGTAGACCGGCCAAGGCTAATTTCAAATAATCCCTTCGTTCATTATAGTGTGCGAATTTATATTTAATAAATTGCCAATACTGCTCTGCGTCAAGACTTTTTCGAATAAAATCAGGAACCGCGTCTTCGAATGCGGAGTTGAACAAGAAGAAGTTTCTAAGAAGTTTGTAATGGGTTGGATCACAACCTTGTCCAGTTGCACGGGAAATCAATATGCTTTCAAAATATTCAGCAAATTCTATTAGTGTTTTCAAATGCCCTAAACCGGCATTGTTTCTCAATTTCATCAATTCAGATACTGAAATATCTGCTGCCTGAAGGGCTTCAACAAGATCAATATTTTTAATAGCCCAATGAGTTCGATTTAATTCACCGCCATGGAAATCTAGCTGATCATCAATTTCCTTGATTTTCTCCGTTGTAAAGGATTCATCTATATCCTGGGCTTCAAATCGGATTTTTACCGTTCGGCCCTTCATTGAAATCGATTTTAAATACCCGATTTTTGGATTCCCGCGGCAGTGGTCTTCATAGCAAAATAGAGTTATATAACTTTGAGCTTTCTCAATCGATTCCTGGGAAAGGCCACCGAATTCTTCAACAATTTCATCATCGCTATATTCAACGACGCAACGGCTTTTATCGATTTCAAAAATCGATTTATTCCAGGCGTCTTCCTGTGCAGTTACGAATAGATTATACATGGATTTCTCATTGTTGTTTTCTTTTTCCCCGCCGAAGGCGTGAACTTAACGGACGCTCTTCCTGTTGTATTGGCGTCGAAACGGCAAAACAACGAGTAGCCAAAATCAACATGGAAGGCGATTGTTGGGGATTATCTGTTGCTGGATTACTCAAACACATATTTTTCTGCGTTGTTTTGGAAATTATAGTTTTGGATTAGCCGTGACTTTAACCGTATTTGTATTCGTTCGCCAGCATTGCTGCTATTCCAAATTTCAGAAACTAATGAGTATGGGATTCGCTGGAGATCATTGGCGCCAATAAGTAATTCAAATATTTCAGTATTTCCAGGTATCATCGTAGCCCGTGTGCGATCATTACATGGTCTTCCATCTACCATGGTGATGCGAGGATTTAAGTAAACTTCCTTTTCAAAATTATTGAATTCTAAGAATTTCAAATATATTCTTCGAGTCTCTTGGTCGAACATTTTCTCCACATCCTCGTATTTTAGGTAATCGTTTCCGAAGTCTGTTCTAATTGGAAAAATGTAAGTGTCATTGATTTTTACTGCACAAACAGATCGTTTCGGATATATCGATACGGAGACTATGAACACATCTGAAATTTTGATTGTATCACATCTCAAATCTAAATCTTTAGGAAGGTATCTTGATTTGATGCTTTCAATGCTTTTGTGGATTTGCTCTGGATCACTAATTCCAACTATTTTTCCGGCAACACGTCCTTGAGGCGTTGGGATTTCTTTAATGCCAAAGATCAGATTTCCACCAAATTTGTTGGCGAATGCTGCTATGTCCTTCGCAATGTTGCACGACTCGTTATGGTAATTTAGTTCAGCTTTAAAGTCCCAATATACGCATTCTCTTGTTTCACCGATTTTGATGCTATTTTCAAATGCGCGTGTATCGGTTATCATATTTTCCTTTCGAAATTGATGTGGGGATCACCCTCCCCTCTTTCATTCATTGGATGTTTCCCTAAACCTTAAGATTGAGAAACTCAAAACATATTGGTATGTACCTGTTGTATCTGTCGTATTGTTGCTGAGAAATATGGGCCCACATATTGAATTCTGGATTTGCCATGCTTGATTCTGTAGAGCCAAGCATGGCAGTTACTTGCCCTTTATTGTAGCAGCAAAGATCAACAAAGAAATTTCGAATAAAATCCAAGACAGCTTTAACAACTGATTTTCCTGACTTTACGTTCCAGGAACGCTGGTCCAGAGATATCTTCAAGGATTTAATTGCACCATAATTGATTGAAATTTCACTGTTTGTGATCTCTGCCTTCCCCGGCCTAGGTTTTGGATGAACAATGACATCTCTTAGTGATAGAACCCCCGAAAATAGTTCTGCATTATGAAGGGATCTATCAATATGAATATTTTTTGTTGCGAACAGATAGTAATCAAACTTCGCAATCGTCGGCAATCGATCAATTTCATTAAATAATTGCTTTTGCAGTTGGAGCGAATATATGCAGCTATTTGCTATGCATTCCCCGAGAAGCGACGCGTTATTGATCGCTGCTCTGGCGAAAATGGATTCTTCAGCCATTCCAGATTTCAACTCGGCATTTTCAAGATGGAATGCAATATCATCAATAATCTCAAGTACACTTTGTCTCCTGAACTTCATGCTTTTCAAAGCCTCTTCAAATTCCATGATTTTGTCCACTTGTTAATGTAGTGTATTTTGAGTATCGATTAATTCTGTGTTTTGCTTGGCGCCCGCAGGGTCTCTCTAACAGCGTTCTTATGCGAAATTGCTGTTTATACGTTATGATTCGCATTATGTGTGCTTTGCCAAGTCGAGCAGACAAGACGAGGGCTCCCTACTTGTCGATAATACGCAGAAATCCGTGTTATGCGAAATTGTCGTTTGTGCGTAGGAGGGCCATGTCTTTGGTTCCAAGGTGCATGACCTTGGCTGTCTGTACCATTTAAGGTGAATTTCATCTGGCTGAATTGCGACATCTGATGTCGACAGTTCGTTCCGTCCGTTCGTATGGACGGGACTTCCACATTGCATTCTCCATGACCACGCATTTCGTGCTTGGTTATTCTGTCTCTGTCCAGAGCGCTTTATGGAACTGGCGCGGTTCACTCCTAGGAAAATAGGCTCGATTAGGCGGTGCAGGCAAGGAATTTCCCACCGCCGCTTGAGACGAGCCCAAGGGGGACTGTTGGTTTCCTCACGCTTTGGTCGGCGTCATCTCCAGCACGAGTTTTTCGACCAGGACTCTGCAGGGCGAATCGGGGGACCTGTCCAGCCAGCGATGCATGGCATGCAAGATCTTCGTGTCCTCTACACCAGGCTGCACGGACCTCGATTTCTGTTCGGCCTTCGTCCCCGACCCATTTTCCCGCAGCATCCGGAAGACTGTAGCCCGTCCCTTCCCCAAGACAGCCGACAACGCCGGGATCAGAGCGATTTCCCCCTCCTTGGCGCGTCCCTTCGTGGTTCGATACCCGGCAGCCCGAAGACGGTCGGCAAGTCCGCGGATCTCCTCGCGTGAGAAGTTGCGCCTACGCTCGTTCTCGGCGATCTCGATGGCCAGGGCTTTTGCGGTATCCGAACCAGAGTCCATCGGAAGGATGTTCACCGACACGAGACCGGTGAAGACCGGCAGGCGCGTCAGGTGCTTGAGAGTCTTCTCGTCGGGCTTCTCGCCGAAGGTGGTCTTCCACAGGTCAGCGCGATCCTCGGCATGTTCGGCCAGAAGTTGAAGCGCGCACAGCCGATGACCACCCGCCAACAGATGGTGGTTCGTGTCGACGGCCAGGGACTCGATCTGGCCAAGAGCTGCGATGGAGGCTGCCAATTCCAACACATGGCCACCGTCCAGCTTCCTGGTCGATGGATTCCGGCGGGCCTTGATGTAGGTCACTGGGAGCTTGGTCTCCGTGCCCTTCGACAACATCATGGCCGCAAGCGAGCCTTCCTGCTGCAACAGGCCGCTACCGGTGCTCTTGGCGCGTGCGAAGAAATCCGTTTTGCCCTTCATCTCAAGCCTCCTCTTGATTCGTGAGCCACTCCATCACGTTCTCAATGTCAACCTTGGCCTTGGACCAGTTGGACAGGCGAGAAGCAGGCTTCCCTTCTGCGAGCGCCCGTTCCATGCGGCTGTCCGCCCGCACAGCGAAGACGGACGTTCCCGGGAAAGCTTCAGAGGCTCCTGCCACGATCTCCCGGTGAAGCGACTTGTTCATGTCCACGCGGGAGAGGATCAGGGCGCGAGGCTTGGCAGAGGAAAGCCCGTCCAGGATGGTCGTCGCTGCAGCCAGGGCCAGAGGGTGGGGCTCTGCTGCCACCAGGACGATATCGGACATGGCAACAGCACACCGGCTGATCGCAGCGGATCCCGCCGCGGTGTCGATGACGACGAAATCTTCCTTGGCCTCGGCCAGGCGCTGCTTGAGAATGTGCCCATCCTCTTCCCGGAACTGATCCAGGAGAGGACTGGCCGCGAGCAGCTTCAAGCCCGGTTGGACCTCCTGGAACTGCGCGTGTTGGCCCATCAACCAGTTGGCGGTACCCGGAGCCAGGGGATCGACGCCCAGAGCCAGAGCCGCACTGGACTGCGGATCCATGTCCACCAGGAGGACAGACGCCCCCTGGTCGGCCAGGATGGAGGCCAGCGAGGTCGCCAAGGCCGTCTTTCCGACGCCCCCCTTACGCGAGGTAACCGAGATGATCGTGGACATGGGCGCCTCCTTCAGAGATCGAGGATTTTTGCTGTGGCCTGGAGCTGCCTAAACCGGTTGGTCCTGGCGTAGGCCCTGCGGGTCGTGTCCGAACTGGCGTGCCCAGCCAAGGTCTGCGCAGCGTCCATCCCCAGCATTTCTGCAGCCTGGGTGACGGCAGCGCGGCGCAGAGAGTGGGGTCCGTAATGCCCCGGGTTCGCGATCTTTCCTTCCGCATTCCGACGAGCCAGACCCGCGGCCTCGGTCAAGCCCATGATCACCGAACGCATGCTCTTGGTGGTCAGGGCCCCAGAACGGGAGCGGCGGTTACCGGTGGGTGCGAACAGAGGATCGGACTCCCGGAGAGGGCCCCGCGCAGCCAGGTAGTCGACCAGAGCTTCCCTGGCCGTGTTGGACAGGACCGCGATCCCGTCTTTTTCCCGGTGGCCCTTCGGCTGGTGGCGGATCGTCCCGGTCTGGAAGTCGACATCGCCGACGGTGGCCCGCAGCAAAGAGACGCACCGCAAAGCAGTGGCGAACATGACGGCAAGCATGGCGCGGGCACGCTTTCCCTGAATGCTATCCGTAGGAATGGAATGAAACATTGCCGAGATCTCTGCGGTAGACGGCGCGGGCAACGGGGAATCTTTGAAATTCCTGGGCGACTTGATCGAGCGCGCAATGTTCGGATAAAGTTCTTGGCTTTCCGTCCACCGGTAGAAGGATTTGATTGCTGCCAAATACGTCGAAATCGTCGATACCTTGTTTCCCGCTGCTCGCATTCCGGCCAGCCAGGCCATTATGTTGGCCGGGGTAGGGCGTTGCCGCCCAGCTAAGAATGCCAGCCACTTGTTGGCGGCCTGGTGGTAGGCCCGGAGGGTGTTGTCTGCCAACTCACCGACTTCAACCAGCATCGGCAATGCAGTAAACATCCAATCAGCGACAATGGCCCCATGCCGATTGGCTTCCGCCAGGGACATGGATTCGTTATTCGTTGAATCCATGCTTAAAACTTAATAAAGACTATGCGGAATTTCAATAGCTAAAATCGATTATCGTCATAAACGTATCGATTTACTCCAATATAGACTATCAAAATAGCGTTTATGCGGAACTAGGATAACAGCAATGCATGCTGGTATGGGCCTAGCTTATACGCCAATTACGGCAAGAAAAGAAAAGGGCCACCGCCTCGTTGGAGACAGTGACCCTTTTTGCCATTGAAGAGCGTGGACGAACGATCAGGCCAGCTTGTACTTGGTACCGCGAGCCTTGCCCTCCCTGGTCAACCTGCCCTCTGTGACCAAGTCGGTCAGGGCTCCCTTCAAGGCTGCACCGTCGAAGCCGACGATCTCGGCGATCGAGTTCGAAGACATGGAATCCTTTCCGTCCAGAGCCGAGAGGATCTTTTCGGACTTTTCGCCCGCGGTCAAGGTGGAGCGAACTCGGGGAGTGCGGGAACCGGCGACCTTCCCGCTTTTGGCGGCGATCCTGGCCTCCAACTCGCGAATGGCCTTCTTGTGCTCGTCGATCTGGCTGCGCAGTTCGGCGACCACCGCAGTCTTGCGACGTTCGATCTCGGCCTGCAATTCGGAAATTGACATGGTTTCCAGAGACATACCCTACCTCTTATGGTTGATTTTTGCCCGTATTGGCTATCCTAACCAGGATCCGGATAAATATTAATGCCTAAAGCGTGTGCTTGTCAAATGATTTATGAATTGAAACTGCAGTTAACTATCACCTAGCCAGAGGATCAACCTAGTCTGTCGCTATCCGGTATATGGCGATTGTCCTGCTTGTTCCAATGGCGATCCTGTCGTGAGAGTCTTTTAGATGTTATGGAGAGGTGAGGCCCCATCGGTTCCACTGGGATCTTGTCATGGTTTCTTGTATTTCAGTACAGCAGCACCAATTTTCGGGGGAGCAGCTATTCAATGCAAGCACCCAGGTCCACTGGATATTCAGGAACGCCACTTTCAAAAAAGCTGGGCATAAAGGAAAAGCATCGAGTCCACTTGGCGAACGCACCAAAGGACTACGAGGGACTGCTCGCACCGCTTCCACCAGGAGTGGTGTTCGCGAAGATCCCGGACGCTTCCGTGGACGTGGCCCAGATTTTCGTCACGACCCGTGAAGATTTGGAAGCCCAACTTCGCTCGTTACGCACCTGCCTGAAGCCCGAGGCCGCGCTCTGGGTCTCTTGGCCCAAGAAGTCGTCGAAGGTTTCCACCACGATCACCGACAACACGATCCGTGAGCTGGCGCTACCCATGGGATTCGTGGACATCAAGGTTTGTGCTGTCTCCGAGGTTTGGTCCGGTCTGAAGTTGGTGGTACGAAGGGACTAGAGAGGCGCAGCATCGCTCCCAGCTTGACGGAGCCCGCTCGATGCTAGGCGCTGCAGTACCTGCCATCCCGAGTTTAACCGGGATTACGCAGTTTTCCAGTGATGTCCTCGCCTCTTCCAGAGTCTGGCCAGATCGTTCGGGTTCGAAGCCGCACCTGGGTAATAGAAGGCATCAACGCCCAGTATGTTCCCGCAGCCATCCCTCAGACGCCGAGCTGGGGGACCTGTAGGACACCAGATTTCAAGGGATCCATCCTGGCAGACTTGGCAAGCACGGTCACGATCAGGATCGATGCTCAGCTGCGCTCGTCGGCGGGATGCACCACATGAACGCTGTTGAGATCGAACAGGCCGTCACGGACCTCGCGGCGCAGCCCTTCGACGGGGCGGAGTTCCCCTACGCCTTCCTGGAGGCGTTCGGGAACAAGGACGCTGGGATTCGGCGGCTGCGCGCCGGGGAGACGAACAAGTCCGACCTGGGTGGCGTGCTCCAGCAGAAGAACATCCACATCCTGGTCGCGCCCGCGGGCGAGGTGCGTGCGACCCTGGACCGACTGCGCGCGAGCGAACGGAACCAGCGCTGGAAGGTGCGCTTCCTGCTCGCGACCGATGGGGTGGACTTCGAGGCCGAGGACCTTGAGTCGGGCGACGTGGTCGCGTGCGCCTACAAGGACTTCCCCGACCACTTCGGGTTCTTCCTGCCGCTGGCCGGGATCACCACGGTCCGGCAGATCCAGGAGAACGCCTTTGATATCCGGGCCACGAGCCGCCTCAACCGGCTGTACGTGGAGCTTCTGCGCGAGAACCCCGATTGGGCCGGGAGCGAACGCCGCCACGAAATGAACCACTTCATGGCGCGGCTCATCTTCTGCTTCTTCGCCGAAGACACGAACATCTTCAACGGCCAAAACCTCTTCACGGCCACGGTCGACACCATGAGCGACCGCGACGCCTCGAACACCCACGAGGTGGTCTCGGAGATCTTCCGGGCCATGAACGTGAAGTCGCCAGACCGTGCGGCGCAGAAGGTGGCGCGCTGGGCCGACGCCTTCCCCTATGTGAACGGCGGACTCTTCTCGGGAAGCACCGACGTTCCGCGCTTCTCCAAGATCGCCCGCTCCTACCTGGTCCAAGTGGGGAACCTGGATTGGACCAAGATCAACCCCGACATCTTCGGGTCCATGATCCAGGCCGTGGCCGACGACGAGGAACGCGGCGCGCTGGGCATGCACTACACCAGCGTCCCCAACATCCTCAAGGTCCTGAATCCGCTGTTCCTGGACGATCTGCGAGGGCAGCTTGAATCTGCTGGGGACAATTCCCGTCAACTTCTGAATTTGCGCAGGCGTCTTTCCAAGATCCGCGTCTTCGATCCAGCCTGTGGATCGGGCAACTTCCTCGTGATCGCGTACAAGCAAATGCGCGAAATCGAGAATGCTATCAACGAGAGGCGAGGCGAGAAGGGCCGGAGAACAGGGATCTCTCTTCGGAATTTCTGCGGCATTGAGTTGCGCGACTTCCCGGCCGAAATCGCACGGCTCGCCCTCATCATTGCCGAGTACCAGTGCGATCTGCTGTACCGGGGCCAGCAGGAAGCCTTGGCCGAGTTCTTGCCACTGGAGTCCCAGAATTGGATCACCTGCGACAACGCCTTGCGTGTTGATTGGCTGTCCATCTGCCCTCCCACGGGGACAGAAGCTGTGGTCACGGGGGATGATCTCTTCTCGGCGCGGGAAGAATTGCCGGGATTCGAGAACGAGGGCGGGGAGACCTACATCTGTGGGAATCCTCCATATATATGGGCAAATAATCAGACGGTCGACCAGAAACAAGACATCCTTAACCTTCAAAAGGACTTTGGCACTCGATTCCGGGGGCTTGACTATGTGACAGGATGGCTTTACAAGTATGCACAATATTCCAAAGAAACAAAGTGTGATTCGGCTTTTGTTGCAACCAATTCCATAACTCAGGGCGAACAAGTTGATCCACTTTGGAGCGGCTTACTGCAAAGCGACTGCCTGATTTCTTTTGCGCACAGGTCTTTTAAGTGGCAGAATCTCGCCAAAAGTAACGCCGGAGTCTCTGTTGTAATTATTGGGCTTTCGCGTAGCTTAAAAACTCGACGATTTTTATACTCTTCAGAAGAGAGGATAGAGTCGAGCAATATCTCTCCATATCTGCTGCCAATGGAAGATATTTGGATCCGTCCGTCCTCTCTGCCCATTAATGGGCTTGCCCCCATGTTAAAAGGGAGCCAACCTACATGTGGTGGCGGGCTAATTCTTGAGTCAGTGGATGCAAGGCAGCTCATAGAATCCGATTCCCGGGCGCAGCGCTTTGTTAAGAATTTCATCGGTTCTGACGAGATATCGAACGGAAAAATCCGCAAATGTCTCTGGATTGAAGATGATGAAGTTGAGATAACAAGCTTAATACCTGGAATAGCGCGGCGACTGTTAATTGTTCGAGACAAACGCAGCTTGAGCACGAAAAGGCAGACGCAGGAGTTTGCCGCCTTCCCACATCGATTCACAGAGCGTCGCCGGACCGAAGATGATTTCATTGCATTGCCTTGCGTTTCATCTGAAAATAGGGAGTATTTGACCCCGGTAGCGCTCAGATGCGATTCTGTGATATCAAATCGATGCTTTGGAGCCTACGGAGTACCTCCTTGGTATTTCTCGGTTTTATCCTCCAAGCTGCATTATTGCTGGTGCGAAACTACAAGCGGGAAACTTGAGACGCGCCTCAATTATTCGAATACATTGACATGGAACACCTTCCCGGTTCCCACCCTCACCGAGAAGAACCGGGCCGACCTGACCCGCTGCGCGGAAGACATCCTTCTCGCCCGCGAGGCCCATTTTCCGGCCACCATCGCCGATCTGTACGATCCCGAGACCATGCCCGCCAACCTGCGGGAGGCCCACGAGCGCAACGACGAGGTGCTGGAGCGCATCTACATCGGGAGGCGCTTCAAGAACGACACCGAGCGGCTGGAGAAGCTGTTCGACCTTTACACCAAGATGACTGTCTCCAGCAACAAGCCCGCCCAGGCCAAAGCCGCCGCCAAGCCGCGAGGGAAGAAGGCATGACCAGTCTGCAGCCAGTTCCCGAAGGCTACACCGAGTGGCTGATTGCCCTCAAGGGGCGCATCCACTCGGCCCAGCAACGCGCGACGCTGGCCCTCAACCGCGAACTGGTTCTCCTCTACTGGCAGATTGGGCGCGACATTCTGGAGCGACAAGCCGCCCAGGGATGGGGTGCAAAAGTCATCGATCGGCTCGCTTCCGACCTGCGCACGGCCTTCCCCGAGATGAACGGGTTCTCGCCCCGCAACCTCAAGTACATGCGGGCCTTCGCCCAAGCCTGGCCAGATCCTGAATTTGTGCAAGGGGCGCTTGCACAATTGCCTTGGTACCATCATCTGGCCCTTCTCGACAAGCTCGGCGTCCCAGACGACCGCCGATGGTACGCGGCCCAGGCCATCGAGCACAACTGGTCCCGCAATGTCCTGGTGATGCAGATCGAGACGCACCGGCGCGAACGCAGCGGCAAAGCCGTGACCAACTTCGAGGTCACGCTCCCCAAGCCCGACTCGGACCTGGCTCGCGAGTCCCTGAAGGATCCGTACCGCTTCGACTTCCTGAATCTCGGTGCCGAGGCGCAGGAGCGAGAGATCGAAGGCGCTTTGGTGAAGCATGTCACCTCGTTCCTGCTGGAGCTGGGCGCGGGCTTCGCCTTCGTAGGGCGGCAGGTGCTGCTGGACGTGGGCGGCGACGAGTTCAAGATCGATCTTCTGTTCTACCACCTGAAGCTGCGCTGCTACGTGGTGATCGAACTCAAGGCGGGCAAGTTCAAGCCCGAACACCTGGGCCAGTTGGGCTTCTATCTCACCGCCGTGGACCGCCAAGTCAAGAGCGAGCACGACAACCACACGATCGGCCTTCTTCTCTGCAAGAGCAAAAACAAGGTGGTGGCCGAGTACGCGTTGGGCGACAAGGCCCAGCCCATGGGCATCGCCGAATACAAGCTGGCGGAATCCCTTCCCGCCGAATTGCAGACGAGCCTTCCCACGATCGAGCAGATCGAACGGGAACTGGCCTCCGACCTGGAAACCCCGGAAGACATCCCGCAATGACCGAACCGTCCAAGACCACCGCCGTCCCCACCGTTTCGATGGCCTATGCCGCGGATGGCCGCTCCACCAAGGCCAACGAATTCGGCATGCGCCCCATGCAGGAGCGGGTGTTCGAGCACCGGGGCGAACAGTACCTGCTCATCAAGTCCCCGCCGGCATCCGGCAAGAGCCGCGCCCTCATGTTCGTCGCGCTCGACAAGCTCGGGAACCAGGGCGTGAAGCAGTGCGTCATCGTCGTTCCCGAAAAGGCCATCGGAGCGAGCTTCCACGACGAGGCTCTCACGGAATTCGGATTCACCGAGGATTGGAAGGTGGAGCCGCGCTGGAACTTGTGCGACGCACCGGGAGAGGATGGTGGCAAGGTCAACTCGGTCAAGGCGTTCCTGGAGAGCGACAGCAGGATCCTGGTCTGCACCCATGCGACCTTCCGCTTCGCGGTGGACCGCTTCGGCGTCGAGGCTTTCGACGATCGTCTGATCGCGGTGGACGAGTTCCACCACGTCTCGGCCAATCCCGACAACAAGCTGGGGATCCACCTGGGTGCCTTCATCGCGCGGGACCGCGTCCACATCGTGGCCATGACCGGCTCCTACTTCCGCGGCGATGCCGAAGCCGTGCTGGCTCCGCAGGACGAAGCCAGGTTCGTGACGGTCACCTACACCTACTACGAACAACTCAACGGCTACAAGTGGCTCAAGCGTCTGGACTTGGGCTACTACTTCTATTCGGGAGCTTGGACCGACGCGATCCTCAAGGTCTTGGATCCGTCGCTCAAGACCATCGTCCACATCCCGTCCGTGAATTCTCGGGAGAGCACCGGCGACAAGATCCGCGAGGTCGACCACATCCTGAACGAGCTGGGGGAATGGCAGGGCACCGATCCCGCCACGGGATTCCAACTGGTGAGGACCGCCGAGGGCCGCGTTCTGCGGATCGCCGATCTGGTGAACGACGATCCCGCCAAGCGGGACAAGGTCTCGGCCTCGCTCAAGGACGCCCACCACAAGGACGATCGCGACCATGTAGACATCATCGTCGCCCTGGGGATGGCCAAAGAAGGCTTCGACTGGATCTGGTGCGAGCACGCCCTCACGGTGGGATACCGGTCCAGTCTGACGGAAATCGTCCAAATCATCGGGCGCGCGACGCGAGACGCCCAGGGCAAGAGCGCGGCACGCTTCACCAATCTGATCGCGGAACCCGACGCATCCGAACAGCTGGTCACCGAAGCCGTGAACGACACCCTCAAGGCCATCGCCGCGAGCCTCCTGATGGAACAGGTCCTGGCCCCGCGCTTCGAGTTCCGGGCCAAGAACCCGCAAAACGGCCCGGTCGAAGGCTTCGACTACGGCGAAGGGGGCTACAAGCCCGACAAGTGCAACGTGGGCTTCAATGCCGAGACGGGGAAATTGCAGATCGAGATCAAGGGGCTTGCCGAGCCCAAGAGCGCGGAAGCGACCCGCATCTGCCGCGAGGACTTGAACGAGGTCGTCGCCACCTTCGTGCAGGACAAGGTGTCGCTGGAACGCGGCCTGTTCGATTCGGAGCTGGTGGCGGAAGAACTGACCCAACTGCGGATGGGCAAGATCGTCCAGGACAAGTACCCGGAACTGGATGCCCAGGACCAGGAAGCGGTGCGCCAGCACGCGATCGCCGCCCTGAACATCACCCAGCAGGCCAAGAAACATCTGCTGGAAGCCGGAAGCAACGATCCCGTCGCGAACACCGCGTTGATCGACGGCGTCCGCAAGTTCGCCGACGTGCGCGAGCTGGACATCGACTTGATCGACCGGGTGAACCCGTTCGAGGCGGCCTACGCCATCCTTTCCAAGGCGATGACGGAGGAGAGCTTGAGGCAGGTCGCGGCCGTCATCTCGGCGAAGAAGGTGGCCTTGTTTCCGGAGGAAGCGCGCGAACTGGCCATCCGTGCCGTCCAATTCAAGCGCGAGCGCGAACGGATTCCCTCCGCGACATCCGCGGACCCCTGGGAACGCAAGATGGCCGAGGGTGCCGCCGCCTACATGCGGTTCAAGGCCGAGGGACGCTACAAGAAGGATTCGGCATGACCGAGTTCGACGACGACCTGCTGGCCGCCGAACTCGCCGAATTCGCGCCTCCCGAGAAGAAGGGGGGCCGAACCGCCCGGGAAGAGCGCATCATCGCGGGATTCGAGGAGATCCAGAAGTTCGTGGACACCCACGGACGTGTTCCACAGCACGGCGAAGCTGGCGACATCTTCGAACGGCTCTACGCCGTGCGTCTGGACCGCCTGCGCGCCCAGGAAGATTGCCGAACCCTGCTGGCTCCGATGGATCGCCAAGGTCTGCTGGAAGGGGCTCCTGCGGGATCGCCCCAAGACATCGACGATGACGCCTTGATGGCGGAGCTTGAGGGGATCGACCAGACTGTACGCCTCACCGAATTGAAGCATGTCCGCTCACGGGTAGAGATCCAGACCGCCGAAGAAATCGCCAACCGCGAGAGGTGCGAGGACTACGGGACCTTCAAGCCTGTCTTTGACCATATCCGCCTGGATCTCAAGACGGGGGCACGCCAGGCGGTTCGCTTCGGGGGAAAGGATTCCGGGGAAGAGGCGAAGACATTCGGTGCACGCAAGGAGTTGCTGGAGAACAAGAATGCCGCTGTCAAGCAAGGCGACGTCTTCATCCTGGATGGCCAGCTTGTCCTCATCGCGGAACTTGGCGACACGTTCAAGGCGCCCAACGGGGACACGGACGCGCGGATGCGGGCCATCTACGACAATGGCACCCAGAGCAACATCCTCATGCGGTCCCTCCAACGTGCTCTGTACAAGGACCAGACCGGTCGGCGTGTGGTCAAGCCCGACCTGGGGCCTCTCTTCCTGGAAGCCCGCGAAGACGGCGATGTGGAAAGCGGCACCATCTACGTGCTGCGCAGCAAATCAAGCCATCCGTTTGTCGCCGAGCACCGCGACCTGATCCACAAGATCGGCGTGACGGGTGGGAAGGTCGAGACCCGCATCGCCAATGCGGTCAACGAATCCACCTATCTGCTGGCCGAAGTCGAGGTGATTGCCACCTATGCCCTTGTGGGCATCGATCGTACGAAGCTGGAGAACCTTCTTCACCGAATCTTCGCCCCGGCCCAGATCCAGATCGAGATCCTGGACCGCTTCGGGCATCCGGTGCAACCTCGGGAATGGTTTCTCGTACCTCTCCACGTGATCGACGAGGCTGTGCGTCGCATCCGCGACGGATCGATCACAGGAATGGTCTACGATCCCAGTACAGCCCGTTTGCTCAGTTCGAGCTGAAGGGAGACGATGGACAATAACTGCAAGTGGTCACCGGGAACCTGGTAACGATGAAGATTGTGAACGCGTTGCCAGAAAATGACATCTGAACGGAGGCATCGCTGATGGGGATTGACCGGTTTGGAGTTCTGGACCACATCAGGAATGTCGTCGTTCCTGGGAGGTTCACAATCTCCGCCGTTCCTGAGATCGAAGATGTTCTCCAAGGGCTCACAGAAGGCTCTGACTCCAACAATCACGTGATTTTTCCGGACAGATGCGCCACCGCCGTAATCGGGTACGCCTACAAGCTGCCTTCCACACACCAGATCGAAGGGCCGCTGGTATCTCCAGATCCGGAATTTCGCAATGGTATGGGTGCGTTCATTCTTGGCCTACTGTCTGTTCTGTACGACTGCCGATTGCAGTGGGAAACCTTGTGGCACGAAGGGTACGTGAGAAGTGCGACCTCTGACCGCGTTCATCTCGCCCAGTTCCCTGGCCGGGACGATTTCGCGGTCTTTTTCGAGAGAGCAATGGCCTACTGGGATTCCATGGACCCGATTCAACTGGAATGGTTTCTGAAGGCGCTGTTCTATCATCAAAAAGCAAACGGCTATGCGCATGGGTTTGAAGCCTTCTATGCGGACTACACAACCCTCGAAGCCGTCTGGCATCATGGCATTTCAATGGGCTACTGGGAGGATGACGGAAATCGGCATCATGGCCAGCGGCTCCACAAGATCGCCTCCAGACTCGGCATGATCGAGGGTGATCACCTTCATCGGAAAACCGATGTTTGCTTGGACCACAGATGCAACGCCATTCGGAACATCTACGAGGACCGAAACAGACTTTTCCATGAAAGCCTTTGGAGTGAACGCAGAGGAATTTTATCCGGGAATCTCAGCCTCCCAGCACGCAACATCCATCAGTTCACGAAGCGAGTCCTGGTCGCTTGCCTGGGATTCCGGAACGGCTTTACGCGGTCCACATGGGAGCCGATGGACCGGGTTGCCTCATCTTGGCCGTAGATCTGGGAAGCGGCATAGTACGGGTGCGCTTGACTTTGGAAACCGCATCCGATATATTCCTTGATAAGGGAGAGGTATCCTCCTGGCCAAACCAAAGTCTAAGCACAGCTCCAGCGTGCTTTGCGACGTGGTTTTGGCGTTGCATGGTTCGTTGGGGGACAACCTCCGGAGAACCATAGTGAACAAGTACACAATTCGATCGCTTGAAAATCCTTGCGCTGATCTCGTATGGAGAATGTTGGGAATTCCGGCGTGGATGCGCCAGACGCCGTTGCTCAAGAAGCAGGAGTATTACAAGCTTGTCCATCGCCTCTTCCGTGGTGAGGTGGATGCACCGCAACGAGAAATTGATCAGGCAGTGAACAACCTTCTGTTTTGGGGTCCCATCTGCTTTGGAGCAGCTCATGGAGTCTATCTGACAAATTCAGACGGATTCTCGGTCGTCCACGTCGAATAGCCGATCTGCCCCAGGACCACTCTCTACGAGGCCAGTGAACGCGACTTCCGATTAGTCTTGGCGCCGGACACAGTCTCCGGATGTAGGTTAAAGGGCGACGGGAACCTGCCGGGATTGGAACGCACTTCCTGGATAGCGAGGACTTCCAGACTTGGGGTGCGGGGAAGACAAGCTGAGAAGCTGTGGGCTTGGCCTCCGAGATTCAGCAGCGACGCTGGATCCTGTAGAGAATGTGTAGCCGCAAAGGGTGTCCTTCCGGTAGGGTGGGGTGCTCAAACCTCGTGGACTCGATCATCCCCAGACGGTCCATGACAGCTCGCGACCGGACATTCCCTACCGAGGTAAAGGAGACGATTTCCGGCAACTGAAGGTGATCGAAGCCTATCTCAAGAGCTTTCCTGGCGGCTTCGGTCGCAAACCCTTGTCCCCAGTGCAAGAATCCAAGTCGCCAACCAACCTCTACACAGGGCTGGAAGGGAAGGGGTGCACTGGGCACATGCAGACCCGTGAACCCGATGAATTCTCCCGAGTCCTTTCGTTCCACTGCCCAGAACCCCCAACCGCGGTCCTCGATCAGGGCTTGACACCGATCGGCCATGGCGTCGCTCTCAGAACGCTTTATGACCGAAGGAAGGAATTCCATCACCCGGGGATCGGAGTTCAGCTCCGCGAACGGCTTCCTGTCCGAGGCCCGCCAGTGGCGGAGCCGTAGTCGTTCGGTCTCAACCTCCATCACGTTTGACATTTGGAGCATCCAACAAGAACGATAGGTATGGACCAAAAAGCTGCTCAGGTGTCACGGTTGAAGGTCTACCTCGGGAAGGGATTGGTCACCTTGTCTTGAAATCCAGCCGAGGGGCGCGGTGAAGACATGTTGATGCGGGCATCATCATCATGGCCGAGGAGTGCCGACTAGAGCCGGATAAAATGTGAGTAAAACTGTGAGTAGAAAATTTAAGAATTTTTCATAAAGCCAGTATTTAACGTGGCTCGAAGGCAATTAGAGAATGAGGGTGGCTCTTTCCGCGCGCCTCTCGCGGCGCCCTCTCGCCCCACGACCCTTCGGCGTCCCTACTCGGACGCTGTCAGGGTCGCGGGCCTTCGACGGCATCCACGATAGGCGCGCGGAAAGCGCCGTCTCGCCGCGCTGGGCGGCTTCGCTTCGCTGGCCGCTTGGCGAAGAGCGAGGGGGCGAAGAGCGGCTTCGCTTCGCTGGCCGCTTGGCGAAGAGCGAGGGGGCGAAGAGCGGCTTCGCTTCGCTGGCCGCTTGGCGAAGAGCGAGGGGGCGAAGGGCGGCTTCGCTTCGCTGGCCGCTTGGCGAAGAGCGAGGGGGCGAAGGGCGGCTTCGCTTCGCTGGCCGCGGGGCGAAGAGCGGGGAGCGCAGAGCAAGAAGCGTGAGAGCGGGGAGTGCGAGCGGGGGGAGCACTAGCGCGGGTGGGGGACTTCGGGGTCCGCCGATGCCTTGAACTGGCGCCTTCGGCGCTTCGCTGCGGCGGGTGAGGATGATCTGGCCGGGAATTCCCTGCAAGTTTGCCAGGGATCACGGAAGGATCCACATTTGGGGGCCTAACAGGAACCGTCCCCGCCCGCGGGGAGAAGGACCGCGCCCGTGGGTGATGAGATCAAGATCGCGCATGTGAGGCCCCTCACGGAGGGCGGCTTCGCTCTCCACCCTCTGGAGGAGCATCTCCGGGAGGTGGCGCGGCTGGCCCGTGGATTCGCAGACCCGTTCGGGAATGGAGACTGGGCGGGTCTCGCAGGTCTTTGGCATGACCTGGGCAAGTACAAGCCCGATTTTCAGGAATACATCCGCGATCGCAGCGGGTACGAGCGCGACGAAGCGGATGAAGGCGGACCTGGCAAGGTCGATCACACAGCGGCAGGCGCGATCCATGCCATTGAGCGACTGAAGGGTGCGGGTAGAGCCCTGGCCTACCTGATCGCCGGGCATCATTCCGGCTTGCCAGACTGGATGAAGGAGGAAGCGACCGGTCGAGGTCTAGAAGAACGCCTGCAAGAACGGCGGCATTTGGAGGAGAGCCTTCAAGGCGGAGCTCCCGTCACGATTTTGGAAACCACTGTGCCGACGACCTCTCCATGCGGAAAGCAGATCGACCCGGAACACTGCCACCTCTGGATCCGGCTGCTCTTTTCGTGCCTAGTGGATGCCGACTTCCTGGACACCGAAGCGTTCATGGATCCGGAAAAGGCGGGGCATCGTCCCAGTGGCGCCGATCTGGAAGACCTGCGCGCCAAATACGACGCATACATGGCTACCAAGCAGTCCAGTGCCTCGGATACCCCGGTCAATCGCTTGCGCCGCCAGATCCTGGAAGACTGTCGGAACGGCGCGGAGATGGAGCCTGGTTTCTTCTCCCTAACGGTGCCAACAGGTGGGGGCAAGACCCTGGCGTCCATGGGCTTCGCCCTCGACCACGCGATCCGGCATGGCAAGCGCCGCGTCGTGGTGGCCATCCCCTATACCAGCATCATCGAACAGACCGCTGAGACCTTGCGCGACGTGTTCGGCGACGACGCGGTCCTCGAGCACCATTCCAACCTCGATTCCGATCGCGAAACGCCGCGATCGAAGCTCGCCACGGAGAACTGGGACGCCCCCATCGTGGTGACCACCAACGTCCAGCTCTTCGAGTCTTTGTTCGCCGCGCGAACCAGTGCATGCCGGAAACTGCACAACCTGGTGGATTCTGTGGTCATCCTGGACGAGGCCCAGATGCTACCACCGGAATTCCTGAAACCGGTTCTTTCCGGGTTGCGGGGATTGGTCGAAAATTTCGGGACCAGTGTCGTACTCTGCACGGCCACGCAGCCAGCGCTGGAAGGATGGATCGGAGGTCCAGCGGCCCCTCATGGACAAGGCGGATTTCAAGGGCTCGCTGGTATTCGGGAATTGATGTCGGATCGAGACGAACTGTCGCGCCGGCTGCGCCGGGTGCGCTTGGTTCACCACCCGAAAGGAGACCAGCCCAGCACCTGGAAAGAAATCGCCTCGGAACTGGAGAGCCACTTGCGGGTGTTGTGCATCGTCAATACTCGCAAGGATTGCCGGGAACTGCACGGGCTCTTGCCGAAAGGCACCATTCACCTCTCGGCTCTCATGTGCGGCGAGCACCGCAGCCGAGTCATCTCCGAGATCAAGGGTCATTTGGGAAGGGACGATTCGATTCGCGTGGTGAGCACTCAACTGGTCGAAGCCGGAGTGGACCTGGATTTCCCGGTGGTCTATCGCGCGATGGCCGGATTGGATTCCATCGCCCAGGCGGCGGGGCGCTGCAACCGCGAAGGTTCGATTCCTGATGGAGGATTGGGCGAAGTCGTTGTGTTCCTGCCTCCCAAGCCCGCGCCGATCGGACTGTTGCGCAAGGGGGAAGATGCGGGGAAGGAAATGTTCCGTGTGGCCGCCGAGGCCGTCGCCGAACTTTCGCCCGAAGCGTTCCATCGCTATTTCCAGATCCTGTTTCGCAAGTTGGACTTCGACCAGAAGGGCATCATGGCCCTTCTGGCCAATGGCGACGCCTGGCGGTTCCAAATCCAGTTTCGAACAGCGGCACAGAGGTTCAAATTGATCGACGATGCCGCCCAAACAGCCGTCATCGTCTGGTTTGAAACGAAGAGGTTCAATAGTCGCGTGCTTCTGGAAGATCTTCGCCGATTCGGCCCGAACCGCAAACTCATGCGCCGCCTGCAACGTTGCACGGTAAATGTTCCCGAGCGAGGCTGGAAGGCGTTGCTGGATCAGGGATCCATCTCCGAAGTCCAAGGTCCGGAGGGTCCGCTGGGAATCTGGGCTCAATGCGTCCCCGACCTTTACGACGACGTCTTCGGACTGCGTCTGGACGCGAAGGACTACGATTTTGTCGTCTGAAATCCGCGTCGACCCGCTGGGCCGGAACCTGATCCAAGCAAGGAGTCCCCATGTCCGATCTTCCTGAATGGGCTATTCACCATTTGGCTGCGATTTCCGGGTTCGATCCTCGTTCTCCCGGGGTCCGTGACACGATCCTGCGGCAAGTCCTCCCGGATGGGAGTTTCGTCCATGCCTGGAGATACGAACAAGGGAAGCTGCAACTGGTCCGGTATGAGGATGATGGATATGCCGCGATCCCCGAATCCTTCGCGCGCGAGCGAAGCGGATTGCTCCGCCTTCTCTCGATCGCTTTGGATGGGGATGCTTCCCGGATGGATTCGACCAGTTCAATGAAAAACCTGATCTCCTCCCTTCCCCGCGATCATTGGAGAGGAATGGATTCGGAACCAGGAACCGAAACGGAGAACTTGCCCCAGGGCGAACTGGTCCTGTTGATCACCTATCCTTCAGAAACTTTCAGGGAATCCGAGAAGGACGGCATCGAGCGCGCCCTGGACCGGTTGCGGAGCTTCATCGAAGCAGCGCTTGAGGATTTGGCGGAGCATGGTCTAAAGGTCGATCTGCGTGTCTCGGTGACCTCCCAGGGAATCGAGGCCGCACGCGTCGAAAACCTCAAGGAGGATGTGCTCGACCTGGCGATGGAAACCATCCCCGCGCATCGCGAGTGCCGGCACGGGGAGATGTGGATCGGATTCGCCCGGCTTGGGCAGCTATTGGAACACCAACGGTCGCTGGAGAAGATTCTCGGACCCTGGACCAATGCGATGCTTTCCGAAAACATCCGGACTTGGCTGGGCCACACCCCCACCAACCGCAGCCTGGAAAAGGCGTTCTCTTCCATGGCGGACTTCGGCACGGTCGAAGAGTTTCCCTTCCTCCACAACGGAATGACCGTCGCGGGATTGGGCGGCGTCTCCATCCGGGATGGACAAGTGCTGCGCATCCGCAAGCCCCGCGTCTTGAATGGAGCCCAGACGCTCAACGCCTTCCGGGCCTGGAAGGATAGTGCGGGGAATGACAGCGACATGGATCCGGTGGTCCTGCTCAAGGTGATCCAGGAAGGCGTGACTGGAGAGGACTTCGTCCGCCGGATCACTGCCGCGAACAACCGCCAGAATCCCGTGGAAAGCTCGGATATCCGAGCCGGCGACCCGATCCATCGCAAGCTCGAGGAACGGATCGACAAATTGGGATGGACCTACCACTACCGCCGTTCCTGGCAGGATCGCGTCGCGCTCAAGGATGTGAAGGCGACGATCCTCACAATGAGGGAAGCATTGCCGATCACTTGGCATCTGGTCCACGGGCGTATCGACGAATCGAAGAAGAACGAGTCCATCTTCGATGACGAAGTGCGCTACAACGAATGTTTCCGCTGGTTCTTCGGTGAAAACGAAGACCAGTCCTTGCGCCGCCTCAAGGCGACGGCAGTGTTTTGGAGCGGTTTCCGCCGGCTCCGGCAGATGCGCATCTACGACAATGCGGGACAAGCATCCCATCCCGTCGGTGAGATCCGCTCGCAGCAGATCCGCAAGCCGGAGGTGGGCGACCTGTATCGGGGACAGGTGAAGTTCCTGGCCGGCGTGATCCTCCTCATGCGCTGGATCCGAGACAAGGAGATCGAGGCGCTTTGGGAACTTCGGACGCGCTGGTCCCCATTCGATGATGCTCTCGGCGACGATCTCCGCCGGCTCGCCCGCAAAAGCGACTTCAAGGAAGTCTTCTCGAACCTTCTGGTGTCGGATTCCCGTTTCCGCAAGGAGCAGGAAATCGAGGACGAAGACGGCAAGAGGCTCCGCATCACCTGGAGCGGCCTTTCCAGCGACAAGGGATTCGAGGCCGCCATGCAGCTGTTGATCGAACGGGATCCCCAGTGGCAATGGCCGGAATGGTGAATCCCAACATGAAATGGAGGACATCCCCGCCATGACTGAGTACACAAACAAGACCTTCTGCCTGGATGTGCGCGGCGACTTCGCCTGCTTCACGCGTCCCGAGATGAAGGTGGAACGCGTCAGCTACGACGTCATCACCCCTTCGGCGGCCCGGGGCATCTTCGAAGCCATTTTCTGGGAACCTGCCATCCACTGGAAGATCCGACGGATCGAAGTCCTGAATCCGATCCGATGGACTTCGGTGCGCCGCAACGAGGTGAGCGCCGTGGCCAGCGATCGCAGCGAAGGCATCCTGATCGAGGATGTGCGCCAGCAACGCGCGGGGCTTTTCCTTCGGGATGTGGCTTACCGCCTGCACGCCGAATTGGTCTTCATCCCACCCCCGCAACGCGTGAAGGCCGTGCGTCCCGTGCCCGAGGAACTGCTCGATCCCCGTGAAATGGTGGACTGGGCCAAGGACGAGAACCCCGGCAAGTACCACGCCATGTTCGAGCGCCGTGCCCGGAAAGGCCAGTGCTTCAACCAACCCTACCTGGGATGCCGCGAGTTCAGTTGCGCGTTCAGGTTGGTGGAGCCGACAGACGCCTTGGCACCTGCAATCCAGGAGTCGCCCGATCTGGGCTTCATGCTCTACGACCTGGACTTCTCGGATCCGAATGATCCGAAACCAGCCTTCTTTCGTGCTCAGATGGCGAAGGGTGTGATCGGGGTTCCCGATTGGGAAAGCGCGGAGGTGCTGCGATGATCCTCCAGGCGTTGTACGGCTACTACCAGCGCAAGTCCAAGCTGGGAGAAGGAGATGCTGCACCGAGAGGATTCCAGTGGAAGGAGATTCCATATCTCATCGTGTTGGACAAATCCGGAAATTTCGTAAGCATCGAGGACACCCAGGAAAGGGTCGAGAAGAAGCTCAAGGCGAAGAAATATCTGGTTCCCATCGCACCTGTGCGCGCCGGCTCGACCATCCGTCCCGGACTGCTCTGGGACCAGATGGAATATGCTCTCGGAGCCAATCCCCGCGATCGCTCCGATATCGAGGAACGTTTTGGCAGCTTCAAGGAGCGTCTATCCACAGAACTGAAAGCAATCGACCATCCTTCCTTGAACGCACTTCAAGTCTTTCTCCTCGGCGATCCCTGCACGAAGATCGGCGAGAAGTTGCCGGAGGACGAGTGGAGGAAATTGCAGGACAAGAACCCTTTCGTGGCCTTCCGCATCGATGGCGAGCCTCCGATTGCCGATGTCCTCTACGATCTTCTCCCCAAGCCCGAAGCGGATGAATCCACAAATCCGGAAGATCCCTTCTGCCCCGTGACCGGTGGACGAGGGAAAGGACCGCTGACACATTCGAAGATCAAGGGCGTATGGGGGGCGCAATCCGCTGGTGCGACGCTGGTCGCGTTCAATCTCAGGGCGTCCGAGTCCTACGGGAAGACGCAGAACCAGAACGCGCCGATGAGCGGTGTGGCTGCGGACGCTTACACCAAAGCGTTGAATATGCTGCTCGGAGATGGTTCCCGGAATCGCATTCAAGTCGGTGATGCTTCGACCGTCTTCTGGGCGGATCGAGACAACTCTTTCGAGGAGGAGTTCCCGGCATTCTTCACCATGGTGCCCAAGAATGAGAACGACGATCCCGATCGAGATATTCTTGCCGTGAAGAGCCTATACAACAGCATCCACACGGAGGCCGGAGTCTCGAACACCAAGACCCACTTCTTTGTCCTCGGTCTGGCTCCGAATGCAGCCCGCATCGCGGTGCGTTTCTGGCATACCGGGACCATCGCCGAACTTTCAAGCAAGATCCGGCGACACTACGATGATCTGGAAATCATGCGCAGTCCGAAGGATCAGGGGCGTTATGCCTTGTACCATTTCCTGAAGGACATCGCGCCCCAGCAGGACATCGCGAACATCCCACCCAACCTGGCGGGAAACATCATGCGAGCAGTCTTGGAAGGTTCGCCATATCCCGCGACACTCTTGCAACAGATTGTCCGCCGCATCCGCGCCGAACAGGAAGTGACCAGAATTCGAGCATCCCTGCTCAAGGCCTATCTCAATCGCTGGCATCGCATCCATTCCACCGCAGAAAAGGAGATCCTCGTGGCTCTCGATCCCGACAACATCAATCCCGGCTACCGGCTCGGACGGCTCTTCGCCGTGCTGGAAAAGATCCAGGAAGATTCGGCTCATCCAAACAAGCTCAACGCCACGATCCGAGATCGCTTCTACGGCGCGGCATCGTCCAGTCCCGTGACTGTTTTCCCCCAGCTGCTAAAGCTGAAGAATCACCATTTAGCCAAGATCGAGAATCAGGCATTCCGAGGATCGTTCGAAAAACGCTTAACAGAGATTATTGGTGGCCTTCCCACCGACATGCCTCGGCATCTTCCCATGGATGATCAGGCACGGTTCGCCATCGGCTACTACCACCAACGCCAAGACCTTTTTACAAAATCCGACAAGTCCGAATAACCCGCAAAGGAAAATGAACATGAGCACTCAGATTACCAAGCGCTACGACTTCGTCTTTCTCTTCGATGTGCAAGACGGTAACCCCAACGGCGACCCCGATGCGGGAAATCTTCCGCGTATCGACGCAGAGACAGGACTCGGCCTCGTCACGGATGTCTGCATCAAACGCAAAGTTCGCAACTTCGTGCAGCTGACTCAGGAGCTTAAAGAACCCTACGACATCTTTGTCCAAGAGAAAGCGATCTTGAATAGGGCGATCGTCGAAGCCTGGGATGATGCAAACAAGGGGAAGACGATCAAGTCGAGCGAAGAAAAACGCAACGCAGAGAATTCCACGCGCGATCGCATGTGCAAAAGGTATTACGACATCCGCACCTTTGGCGCTGTTCTGTCCACAAGCGACAAAGAAAAGGCTGGAGAGAGCGACGATGACAAAAAGTTGCGAAAAACGGGCGGCCAAGTTCGTGGTCCCATCCAATTGACTTTTGCCCGTTCCGTCGAACCTGTCGTTGTCCTGGAGCATTCGATCACACGCATGGCTGTGACCAACGAAAAGGATCTCGAGAAGGAACGTACCATGGGACGCAAGTTCACCATCCCCTACGGCCTCTATCTCGGACATGGTTTCATCTCCGCCCACCTCGCCAACCAAACCGGGTTTTCCGAGGAAGACCTGGAACTGTTCTGGAAGTCCCTGGAACAGATGTTCGAGCACGACCGCTCCGCTGCCCGCGGCCTCATGTCCACGCGCGCGCTGCTCGTCTTCGAGCACGATTCGGCCCTGGGCAACGCTGCGGCCCACAAGCTCTTTGATCTGGTCAAGGTCGAGCGTACTACCACGGAAGGCCCGGCACGTTCGTTCGCGGATTACAGGATCCTCGTGGACGAGGCATCCCTGCCCTCTGGCGTGAAGCTCCTCCGCAAGGTGTGAACCCATGCCCTCCACCCATCTCGCACTGTTCCAGGGACGGCAGGTCCGAAAGGTTCTCCGCGACGGCGAATGGTTCTTCGTGGTCCAGGATGCCGTCGCCGTCCTGACCGACAGCGCGGATCCTCGGCAGTACATCAAGAAATTGCGGTCTCGCGATCCGCAGTTGAACCAAGGGTGGGTACAACTTGTACCCCCCCTTTCGGTCCCGACCGCCGGGGGCATCCAGAAGCTGGGATGCGCCAACACCCAAGGCCTCTTCCGGATCATCCAGAGCATTCCGTCCCCCAAGGCCGAGCCGTTCAAGGCCTGGCTCGCCCAGGTGGGGTACGAGCGCATCCAGGAGATCGAGGATCCGGAACTGGCCAGCCGGCGCGCCCGCGAGCTGTACAAGGCCAAGGGCTATCCCCAGGACTGGATCGAGAAGCGCATGAGGGCCATCGCCATCCGGGAGGAACTGACCGGCGAATGGAAGGACCGAGGCATCGAGGAGCAGAAGGACTTCGCCATCCTCACCGCCGAGATCTCCCGGGCCACCTTTGGAATCACCCCGCCGCAGCACAAGTCCCTGAAGGGATTGGCCCGCCAAAATCTGCGCGACCACATGAACGACCTGGAGCTGATCTTCTCCATGCTGGGCGAGGCCGCCACGACCGAGATCACGCGCGCCAAGGACGCCCGTGGATTCGGCCAGAACAAGGAATCCGCGAAGGAAGGCGGAACGGTGGCTGGCCAGGCCCGGAAGGAACTGGAGCGGAAGTCGGGCCGGAAGGTGGTCACCTCGGAGAACTTCCTTCCAGAGAAGAAGGTTCGGCGAATCGCGAAGAAGGACTGAATGCCTCCCCGCGACGAAGACCTTTATCCCCTCTCGGCCCTCCAGCACATGGCCTTCTGCCCGCGGCAGGCCGGGCTCATTCACCTGGAGCAGGTCTGGGCCGAGAACAAGCGGACTGCGGAGGGGCGTACGCTTCATGAGCGCGTGGACGAGGGCTACCGCGAATTTCGCAAGGGGCTGCGCCAGTTCTCCGGATTGCGCGTCCAATCCTTGCGCCTGGGAATCGCCGGGCGACTCGACGTGCTGGAACTGGAGAAGAGCGAAGGCCCCGACGACAATGCGACCTTTCTGGGGCTGGAGGGGCGCTGGTCGTTCCATCCGGTGGAGTTCAAGCGAGGGGAACCCAAGGCCGAGGATTGGGATGCCGTCCAGTTGTGCGCCCAGGCGCTGTGCATCGAGGAGGTGACCGGAACTGATGTGCAGGATGGTGCCATCTTCTACGGGGAGATCCGCCGCCGCCAGGAGATCGAATTTTCACCGGAACTTCGGGATCGGACAGAGGACGTGGCTCGAAGCTTTGGAGAAATGATGGCGTCCCGCACCCTTCCCGCGCCGATCCGGAAGAAGGGGTGCCGGGCCTGTTCCCTGATGGATCTGTGCCAGCCCAAGGCCGGGGCCAAGGGGAAAGCCGGAGATTACCTCAAGGAGTTGCTGGGATGAAGCAGGTCGGGAATACGCTCTACGTCACCCAGGAAGGCGCCTGGGTCCACAAGGACGGGATGTCGATCGTGATTCACAAGGATCGCCAGAAGATCGCCCAATTTCCGGTCCATGCCATCTCCGAAATCGTGTGCTTCGGGTTCGGGATCTCGGCATCGCCCGTGCTCACGGAGCATTGCGCGAAGGAGGGCGTGACCATCAGCTATCTGGACGGTCGGGGCCGTTTTCTGGCACGGCTCCAAGGTCCGACGCAGGGCAACGTCCTCTTGCGCCGCGCGCAATATCGCGCCAGCGACGATGCCGAGCGGAGACTGGGCGTCGCCCGATGCTGCGTGGCCGCCAAGATCCAGAACCAGCGGAACACCTTGCTCCGGTTCGCGCGAAACCATCCTGAGGAGTCGGGCATCGAAGAGATCCGCGGTGCGCTCTCCCGGATGGAGACCACCCATGGGCGATTGCGGCTGGCCTCCGACGTCGATTCCCTGCGGGGCATGGAAGGCGATGCCGCCGAGTCCTACTTCTCGGTGTTCGACCGGATGATCCTCGTGCCGGGGCCCGAGTTCCGTTTCTTGTCGCGCAGCCGTCGACCTCCCATGGACCGGGTCAATGCGCTTCTCTCCTACACGTATTCGATCCTTGCCTTGGATCTGCGTTCGGCGTTGGAAAGCGTTGGCCTCGATCCTTTCGTCGGCTTCCTCCACGTGGAGCGACCGGGTCGGCCGAGTTTGGCTCTGGACCTGATGGAGGAATTCCGATCCGCCTTCGCGGATCGCCTGGTGTTGAGTTTGGTGAACCTGCGGCAAGTGGATCCGTCGGGGTTCGTCGTTCAACCGACCGGCGAGGTGGAGATGACCGCGGAGACGAGGAAGACTCTGCTGGCGGCATATCAGAAGCGCAAGCGGGAGGTCATCCAGCATCCCTTCCTGGAGGATGAGATGGATATCGGGCTCGTATTCCTCGCGCAGTCTCGACTTCTTGCGAGGCATCTGCGCGGCGATCTGGATTTCTACCCCGCCTTCCTTTGGAGATGACATGCTTGTCCTCGTGACCTACGACGTGTCCACGACCACTCGCGAGGGACAAAACCGTCTTCGGGCGATTGCCAAGGCCTGTGAGGGCTACGGGATGCGCGTTCAGAATTCCGTCTTCGAATGCAATCTCGATCCGGCCCGCTGGGAACGACTGAAGTCCAGATTGCTCCGGGTCATGAGCCCTAAAATGGACAGCCTTCGGTTCTATTTCCTCGGATCATCCTGGGAGCGGAAGATCGAGCACCATGGTGCCCAGATTTCGCCGGATATGACGAACCTTCTGATCATCTGAGGTCATCGCCAACCTCCAGCCCCATCGAATTCCAGGGGAGGTTGGCGATCCTTGGCACCCACAGTTCATCAGCTCCTTGACAGCATTCAGTGCTTGTAAGGTGCTCAGAATCTATGCTGCTGCCCAGGTTAGCGATTTTGCCTCAAATGTCTTCGTATTCATCGTGGCTAGATTGGCACGAGTCGCCCCCCGCGTGGGGGCGTGGATTGAAACGGCAATAGCCTTGCCAGATCGAAATGGAAATGGTCGCCCCCCGCGTGGGGGCGTGGATTGAAACATGCGGCAGGAATTGCAGGCCGAAGAGGACGAGTCGCCCCCCGCGTGGGGGCGTGGATTGAAACCGTCGAACACCACCGGCTCGATGCCCTGGAGAGGTCGCCCCCCGCGTGGGGGCGTGGATTGAAACATGGCCAGCACAGCCTCCCAGACGTGGGAGTAGTCGCCCCCCGCGTGGGGGCGTGGATTGAAACTCGACCGCTGGGACAAGGACGACGACGCGGAAGTCGCCCCGCGCCCCTCGGCCTCCACCCCCATGGACGCCTTCAGGGTCGCGGGCCTTCGATGGCATCCACGATAGGCTCGCGGAAAGTGCCGTTGCTGCGCTAGCTGGCGCCTTCGGCTCTTTGCATATTCGAGCACGAACGTCGCAGGTTCGACTTCGCAGGAGGAACGCGAGAATGTCCCAAGATCTGGCCAGGTCCGGTACCCCCTCGTTCGACGAATGGAGCCCGTTCCATCGCAGTTCGTACGCACGCCTCGCATTGGGAGACGACGTGGCTTCGTCGTTGGAGACACAATCGCGGGAGGTAATGGATGTCTTGGCCACGGTTCCTGTCGACAGGGAGACCTGCCGCTACGCTCCCGGCAAGTGGAGTCTGCGCCAGGTCGTCGGGCACATCTCGGACACCGAACGGATCCTTTCGGTCCGGGCCCTGGCAGCGGCCCGGGGCGACCAGAGCGACCTGCCGGGGTTCGACGAAGACGACTATGCCGCCCTCGCGGGTCACGATGCGCTGCCGCTCGCCAGGCTGGCGGAGCAGTTCGTCCTGGTCCGCCGCGCCAGCCTGTCGCTCTTCTCCACCTTCGATCATGCGGCTTGGAGGCGTACGGGAGTGGTGCGCGGAAACGCGGCGAGTGCACGCGCATGGGCCTTCGCATTGTTGGGACACACCGCCCAGCACCTGGCGACGATCCGGACCAAGTACTTGTCCACCTGGGAATAGGCTGTGGCCGGGGCGGCGGAGGAACCAAGGATTTCCACCTTTGGATGGAAGGACGCGGACGAACGCATTTGAACGGTTCGGCCCTTTTCGGCAGGAGAACGATGGATGGGAAAGAAGACGATGATTCGTTGGTTCGACGAGTCCGAGGAGCACGACTATCCGGCGGCGGCCGCCTACCTCTCGCTGCTCTACGAGCCGGAAAAGGTGAAGAGGATCGTGACCGCGCTGAAGAAGGCGCCCATGGGGTCCTACAAGGCCAAGGACATCTTCCGAGCGTCCCTTCTCCCGCTTCTCGGTGCCGGCAATTTCCACGTGCGGAAGAACCTGCGGAAGATCGAAGAAGGAGAGTCCACGTCACCTCTTCTGCTGGTGAGGTCCGGCGACGGCGGAAAGGTGGTCATCGCCGACGGCTACCACAGGATGTGCTCGGTCTACATCTTGGACGAGGACGCGTCCATCCCCTGCAAGATCGTCGGAATCGATCCCGCGAGTCCGAAGCGCAACCCCGGTTGATCGCGGTCGTGGCGCACTCCCGAGTTCGGCTCCGCGAACGGCTTCCCGCCCGAGGCCCGCCACTGGCGAAGCCGGAGTCGTCCGGTCTGGAATTCCCTCACACCGGCCCTCCGCGACCCGGGACGTTCCCCGCGATCCTCGCCATCACGTCCCTCCATAGTCGTTCCGAGTGTTCACCGGCTGCGCGGAAGACCTTCTCGAACTCGCGCCGCTGCAGACCCGACAGGCTCGTTTCCAGACGGGCGCCCTCCGATGTCAGGCTCAATTCCCTCACCCGCCGGTCTGCCGTCGCGGATCGGGAGTCCACCAGGCGCATTTCCTGCAGCTGCCGAAGCGGAGCGTTGAGGGCCTGCTTGCTCACCGCCAAGATGGAGAGAAGCCCGTTCACTGAAATTCCCGGGTGGCGGCCCACGAAGTAGAGGATGCGGTGGTGCACGCGCTGGAGCCCCCTGCCTTCCAGGATGCGGTCCGGTCCGGCCGTGAAGGCGCGGTAGGAGAAGTGCATGAGTTCGAGCGCGGCGTTCAACTCGGATTCGCGCAATGGGTCAATGGATTTGACTTTGTTTCCCATGCCGTGTATTATAGGTCAATGCCATTGACTATTGCAAGGAGGCGATCCATGTCGTCGATCCTCTCGGAGCGGATTTCGCGGCTGGACTCCTCCCCGGTGCGGGAGATCCTGCGCGCGGCGGGAGGCCGCGACCTCCTGAGCCTCGCCGGTGGGCTCCCCGCGGAGGAATCTTTCCCGAGTTTCCCCGGGCTTCCCGGAGGGTGGACCCAGTACGGAACCACGGAGGGCGAGCTTCCGCTGCGCAAGGAGATCTCGAAACTGCTCCTCGGTCGTCGGTTGGACTGCCCTCCCGATCGGATCCTGGTGCTGAACGGTTCGCAGCAGGGACTGGACCTCGCGGCCAAGCTCTTCGTGGATCGGGGAACTCCCGTGCTCTGCGAATCGCCCACCTACCTCGCCGCGCTGCAGGTCTTCCGGCTCTTCGGAGCCGAACTGCACGGGATTCCGATCGGTCCCCACGGGCCAGATCCGGAAGCCATCGAGGACGCCGTCCAAAAATCGTCCGCGCGGATGGCCTATCTGGTGCCCACCTACCAGAACCCGACCGGAGCGGTCTGGTCCGAAGAGGCGCGAGAGACCATGGCCCTTTGCGCGGACGAGCGAGGGTTGGCGGTTCTGGAAGACGATCCCTACGCCGAGATCGGATTCGGTCCGCCTCCTCCACCTCCCGTCTGTTCCCGGATCCGGCGCACGTCCTGGATCTACCTGGGCTCCTTCTCGAAGTCGTTCGTTCCGGGATTGCGCCTGGGATTCCTTGCCGCGAGCCCCGACCTGATCGGACATCTGGAACGGCTCAAGCAGGCGGCGGACCTGCACTCCAACCGGCTGTCCCAGGCCTTGGTGCTCGGGGATCTGGTCGATCCAGCGCGTCCTTCGAGGCTCGCCGGATTGCGATCGGAGTATCGGTCGCGGCGCGACGCCTTCGATTCGTCCCTGCGGAGACATTTTCCGGACGCCACCTGGAGCCGACCCGAAGGCGGCCTCTTCTTCTGGGCCAGGCTATCTCGCCACCTGGATCTGCGCAGCGCATTCCAAATGGCGTTGGATGCCGGGGTGGCGTTCCTGCCCGGCGAGCACTGCCATCCAGGGGAAGCGGAGCCGGGCTGGGCGCGCCTGAACTTCAGCCACTGCGCTCTGGAGGATGCGGACAGCGCCCTGGAGATCCTCGCACGGGTGGTGGAAACGGCGAATTCCCGCGGGACGTAGGTTTTGTCCGCAGCCAGCGCCTTCCAAGAAGGATCTTCCCATGGAACCTCGACAGATTCTCCTCGTTGCGGCACTGCTCGCGGCAGCCCACGCATGGAGCACGGAGGTTCCAGACACGATGGCGGCCCTCCGAAAACCGACTCCCGTGACGCATGGGAAGGTCGTCGATCCGCGCGATGGGACGGAGTATCCGACCACGACGGTCGGCGCCCAGACCTGGATTTCGCGGAACCTGGCTTGGAAGGCGGACAGCGAGTGGACCGCGCTCGCTTCGTCCGCCGAGTGGGAGATCCGGTTGGGGCTGGGTACGCTCGCCCCAATTTCGCTTGACATCGGAGGCCATTGGGGTCGGAAAATCCAGAAGCGGATCTGGTGAAGACGGTATTGGAGGCACCGCGTACTTTCTGGCATCGACATTGCGCGGAGCTTCCTCGACAAAGGTGGGGTGCGATGCGGTGGATTTCCTTGGGTGCAGGGGTATGGATCTGTTCGGGGATTTCCGGACCGATCGCACAAGATTCCGCCGCCCGTGCCGAACTGAGAGGCAGCCTTCCCCAGGATGTCCGGATGCGCGTCGAATCCCGGCAGGACTCGATTTCGGAGATGGATTCCGTCGTTGTCGCCAAGGGGCAGACGCTCTCGGGCCTGTCTTTTCGCCTGCTGGGGGCCTACACGCCGGAAATCCGGAAGATCCTGTTGGCGGACAACCCCAAACTCGAGGACCCATCCCGGATCTTCGAGGGGGAGACGCTCCGGTTCCGCCAGACCTTGGATCGGAGGCGATTCCCGCCGGAGCGGCAGGTGTCCATGGCTTCGCGCCGTGCGGTGGTGACGTTCGTGCAGGGCGGCGGGGACGTGGTTCGCGCCAACGGGAAGAAGGAAGCCCTCTCCGCCGACATGTTCCTAGCGCCCGGGGATCTCGTGTCCGCGAAGCCCGGATCCAGGGTTGAACTCGTGGTGGACAACCAGAGCATCCTCAGGCTGCGCGGGCCGACTCGGCTGGCCTTGGTCGCGGTCCAGGCCTCCGTGGTCGGCCAATCCACGCCCCGAACCCAGGTGCGGTTGCTCGCTGGGGGGATCTGGGCGAAGGTGGAGAAATGGGCGGGACCCCTGGTCCATTTCGAGGTCGTGCTCCCCAACGCCATCGCAGGCGTCCATGGAACGGTGTTCGAGGCCATCGCGAACGACGACGGCACGAGCGTCGTCAGAGTCCAGGAAGGAGTCGTCACCGTGGCATCGATCCGGCATCCGGAGACCGAGGTCTTCGTGAAAGCCGACCGGGAAGTGGCCACCCCGCGCGACGGCATCGTCTCCAGGCCGCGACCGAGGACCGCCAAGCCCGGCGAGTGGGAGACATTCAACCGCAGCCGCGATCAGGACGCGGCCGCGACTCCGCAGACGACGGGTGCGGTCCCGCCGCCCGGCGAACCGTACAACCCGAACACGACGCGCCGCGATGCGTTGGCCCCCGGCACGAACCCGGTCGAGGCGCCGACACTTGAAACCGGACCGGCGATGCCGATGCCGTCCCCCCGGAACCGTCCGAAAGCGATGCCTGGACGGCCTTGAAAGGGCTGTGGTATCCCGCGAGGCCGCAGGGGATGGTCGGCCCTTAGGACTTGCCCCGACACGTCGGGAGCCATGAAGCGAACCTTGGTAGATTCCCTTCGCAAATCCAAACCAAGGACTGGACATGACGGCGGGCACTGGGAAGAACATCGTCCTGCTGACGGCGATCTGCGGCCTCGCGGCCTGCCAGGAGGGTGCCGGCGGGAAGGCGGGAAGTTCGGCGCAGGGCGCTTCGCGGATCTTTCCCACCGAGGTGTTGGCCTTGCGACCCATCGATCTGCAGTCCACCTACCCGGCGACCCTGATGGGCCAGGACGAGGTGGAGGTGAAGCCTCGCCTGGAGGGAACCATCGAGAAGGTCTTCGTGGAAGAGGGCGCGCACGTGCGCAAGGGTCAGCATCTCTTTCGCATCAACTCGCCCGCCACCGCCAAGGCCATGCAGCAGGCCCAAGCCCAGTACGCAACCGCGGGCCTCGACGTCGAGAGGACCCGACCGCTTTCCGACCAGGGCATCGTGAGCAAGGTCTCGCTCTCCTCCTACGAGAACGCACTGGCCTCGGCAAAGGCGGCCCTGGAGGACGCCAAGGCGTCGATGGGATGGGTGAACGTGGCCAGCCCGGTGGATGGCATGGTGGGCACCATCGACTACCGGGTGGGGAACCTGGTGACCACGGCGACCACCTTGACCACGGTCTCCAACACGTCCGACATCGTCGCCTACTTCTCCCTGGACGAGAAGGATCTCTACCGCTGGCTGGGGCGGTGGAAGGGCTCCAGCATGGCAGAAAAGCTCCGAAACGTCCCTCCGTTGCGCTTCGTGCGTTCGGACGGCACCGCCTACCCGATTCCCGGACGCATCGAGACCATCTCCGGGAAGATCGATCCCACCACCGGGAGCGTCAGCGTGCGGGCCGTATTCCCCAACCGGCAGGGGCTGCTCTTCAGCGGAACCAGCGGCGATGTGGTGCTTCCCGACCACCGCGATTCCGCCCTGGTGATTCCCCAGAAGGCCACCTTCTCGGTGCAGGACAAGGTTCTGGTCTACGCGGTGGAGGGCGACAGCGCCATGCAACGCAACATCAAGGTCCAGGCGCTTTCCGACGGCAAGAGCTACCTGGTCGACAGCGGGCTGGCGGGCGGCGATCGCATCGTGACCGACGGCATCGTCAACCTGTCCAACGGGCAGAAGATCCAGTTCCGCTGAGGACGCCGGCATGCTCAAGCTCTTCATCCAACGCCCGGTCCTCGCCACCGTCATCTCCATCCTGCTGGTGGTGCTGGGGATCATCGGCATCAAACTGCTCCCGATCGAGCAGTACCCGGACATCGCACCTCCCACCGTGAGCGTCACCACGACCTACAGCGGCGCCAACGCCGATGCCGTCCTGAAAAGCGTGGTCGTTCCCTTGGAGGAGCAGATCAACGGCGTGGACGACATGACCTACATGACCTCCACGGCCACCAACGGCGGGGCCGCCGAGGTCGATGTCTTCTTCAAGCAGGGCACGGATCCCGACATGGCCACGGTGAACGTGCAGAACCGCGTCGCGCAGGCGGCATCGCTGCTCCCCGCGGAGGTGACCACCAACGGCGTGACGGTGCGCAAGCAGCAGACGGGCTACATCCTCTTCGTGATGCTCACCTCGACCAATCCCACCTACGACGACAAGTTCCTCTACAACTACGCGAAGATCAACCTCGTCCCGCAGCTCCAGCGCATCAAGGGAGTCGGGACGGCGGGAACCTTCTCCACCCTCGACTACTCGATGCGGGTGTGGCTGAAGCCGGACGCGATGAAGACGTACGGCATCACCGCGGACCAGGTGGTCGCGGCCATCCAGGACCAGAACATCGAGGCGGCCCCCGGCCAACTGGGCGAGCAGGGCGGCCAGTCCTTCCAGTACAACCTCAGGTACACCGGGAAATTCACCACTGCAGAGCAGTTCGGAAACATCGTCCTGCGTTCCGACGGAACCCGGCAACTCCGTCTCAAGGACGTGGCCCGGCTCGAACTGGGCGGCCAGGACTACACCGTCCGCGTGCGCGCCGGCGGGCTGCCGGGCGTCTTCGTCTACATCAGCCAGGCGGCGGGCTCCAACGCCCAGCAGGTCATCGAGGACGCGAAGGCGGTGGTCCAGGATGCCGCCAAGACCTTCCCCCCGGGCGTTTCCTTCACCTACCAGATGGACGCGAGCGATTTCCTCAACGCCTCCATCGAGAAGGTGGTCCACACCCTGGTCGAAGCCTTCGTCCTGGTCTTCCTGGTCGTGTTCCTGTTCCTTCAGAACTTCCGGGCCACCCTGATCCCGGCCATCGCCGTGCCGGTGGCCATCGTGGGCACCTTCTTCTTCCTGCAGCTCATGGGCTTCTCCATCAACCTGCTCACCCTCTTCGCGCTGGTGCTGGCCATCGGCATCGTGGTGGACGACGCCATCGTCGTGGTGGAGGCGGTCCACGCCAAGCTGGAGGGCGGCGAGACGGATCCCCGCGCCGCTTCGATGTCGGCCATCGGCGAGATCGCCCCGGCCATCGTCTCCATCACCCTGGTGATGGCTTCGGTCTTCGTGCCGGTGAGCTTCATCGGGGGCACCAGCGGCGTCTTCTTCAAGCAGTTCGGACTCACGCTGGCGGTGGCCATCGTGCTCTCGGCGATCAACGCGCTCACCCTGAGCCCGGCACTGTGCGCCCTGTTCCTGCGCCCCGAGCACGCGGCCGGATACGAGGGCGAGGGCTTCGGGGGACGGTTCTTCTACTGGTTCAACGCCATCTTCTCGGCGCTCACGGACCGGTACCGGCGGCTTGTCGCCTACCTCGGAAAGCCGAGTCGGCGCTGGGTCGCCTTGGCCATCGTCGCCGTCTTCGTGCTCCTGCTCGCGGCCATTTCCAGGATCCTGCCGACCGGTTTCGTGCCCCAGGAGGACAGCGGCACGGTGATGGGCAACGTCGCCATGTCTCCGGGCACCTCCCTGGACGTCACCGACAGCATGGTCGGAAGGATCGTGCGGATCGCCAAGTCGATTCCGGGTGTGCACAACGCGGCCTCCATGACGGGAAGGAGCTTCCTGAGCGGCTCGGACAATTCTGCCGGAGCCCTCATCTTCTCGTTGGATCCGTGGGACAAGCGGAAGCTCACCCTGAACCAGATCGTCGCCGACCTGAAACGGCAGACCGACACGATTCCCGGCGCCTCCTTCATATTCTTCGGCGCGCCCACCCTGCGCGGTTTCGGCATCAGCAACGGCGTCGAACTGAAGTTGCAGGACCGCACCGGGGGGGATGTCGGGAAGTTCTACCAGGTCACCACCGACTACTTGAAGCGACTGGGGGAGCGTCCCGAGGTGATGATGGCCATGACCACCTTCAACCCCCGCTATCCGCAGAAGCTCGTGGAGGCCGACATCCCCAGGATCAAGCGGGCAGGCCTCACCCTGGGTCAGGTGATGGGCACCCTCCAGACCTACGTCGGAAGCGACTACGTGTCGAACTTCAACGCCTACGGCAAGCAGTACCGCGTGATCGTCCAGGCCGCACCGGAATTCCGGGCGCGCATGGACGACCTGCGCAACCTCACCGTCCGGACCGCGAGCGGCGCGATGGCCCCGATCACGGAGTTCCTCTCCGTCCACGACGTCACCGGTCCGCAATCGCTCACGCGCTTCAACCTCTACTCGTCCATGTCCGTCACCGTGATCCCCAACTACGCCAAGGGCTCCACTTCGGGAGACGTGATCAAGGCCATCGGGGAGACCGCCCTCCCGACGGGCTACACCTACGAGTTCTCGGGGATGAGCCGCGAGGAGGCCAACAGCAAGAACCAGACGACCGTCATCTTCCTGCTGTGCGGGATCTTCGTCTACCTGCTGCTCGCCGCCCTCTACGAGAGCTACATCCTGCCGCTGGCGGTGATGTTCTCCCTTCCCATCGGACTTTCGGGCGTGTTCCTCTTCGTCTTCGCCTCCATGAAGGCCGGGAGCGGGATCACCAACAACATCTACGTGCAGATCTCGCTGGTGATGCTGATCGGGCTTTTGGCCAAGAACGCGATCCTGATCGTTGAGTTCGCTCTGCAGCGCCGCCGCGCGGGCATGGACCTGGTCCAGGCCGCCATCGAGGGGGCGACCGCCCGCCTGCGTCCCATCCTCATGACCTCCTTCGCCTTCATCTTCGGGCTTCTGCCGTTGGCGCTGGCGCAGGGCGCCGGAGCCGTGGGCAACCGTTCCATCGGCGTCAGCGCCATCGGGGGCATGCTGGTGGGCACCACCTTCGGCCTCGTGGTCATCCCCATCCTGTTCGTGATCTTCCAGGCCCTGCAGGAACGGCTGCAAGGAAGGAAGCCGGGTCCCGACGGCACGGAGGCCGCACGATGAACGCGACGAAGACCGCGCCATGCGTCGCGCTGGTGGCGGGACTGCTCTCCTCCTGCAGCTCCTACAAGAGCTTGTCCGCTCCGCCACCGATGGATGCCGCGGGTCTCGTGCGCGACGGGAAGGACGGCGGCACCGACACATCCTCCGTCGCCGACATCCCCTGGAGGAGCTACTTCGCGGATCCGAAGCTCCGGGCCCTCCTCGCCGAGGGACTCGACAGCAATTCCGACCTGCGCACCGCGCTGGTGCGCATCGACCAGGCCGAAGCATCGCTGGGAGCGGCGCGCGCCGGCCAGGCACCCGCCGTCACGGCGGTGGCCGGGGCCAACCGGACGCAGACCAGCGCCGGGAACCGCGGTCGCGACGTGCTGGGATACACCACCCAGGGGGCGAGCCTGGGCTTTTCCGCCACCTGGGAGTTCGACCTCTGGGGGCGGCTCTCCAGCGCCTCCAAGGCGAAGTACGCGGCGCTTTTGGGGAGCCGCGAGTACGCGAACCTCGTGCGCACCCAGGTGGTGGCGAACATCGCGTCCGACTACGACAAGCTGCTGGCGCTGGACAAGGAGGTGGAGGTCACCGAGGAAACCATCGCACTCCTGGCCAAGAGCGCCCAGACCATGGCCGCCTTGAAGCAGGCCGGCTCCCAGACGGAAGCGGCGGTGGAGCAGACCAACGCCACCCTTTACGGCACCCGACTCTCGCTCCTTTCGCTCGAGCAGCAGGTTCGCCAGGAGGAGAATGCCATCTGCGCGCTGCTGGGCAGGAAGCCCGGCCCGATCGAGCGCTCCACCCTGGAAGAGCAGGCCCCGCCGGCGGGGTTCACCACCGGGGTGCCGGTGGCGGCCTTGTCGCACCGTCCCGATGTTCGCCAGGCGGAGCTTGGAGTCGAGGCGGCCTACGCCACCACCGACGCGGCCCGCGCGGCCCTCTACCCGACGCTCGCCATCACCTCGGGAGGCGCGAGCAACACCTTCGTCGGCTTCGTCGGCGGTTTCGGCAACTTCTTCAGCCTGGCGAACCTGATGGCGAGCCTCACGGCGAGCTTCACCCAGCCGGTCTTCGACCGCGGGGCCCTGAAGGCGGATGTCGAGATCGCGGAGGGAGCCCGGAAGGAATCCCTTCTCGCCTTCCGCCAGACCGTGCTCGCCGCCGGCGAGGAGGTCTCCGACATCCTCTACGGGTACGGGCAGTCGTTGCGCAAGGACGAATTCCGACAAAAGCAGATCGGTTCCCTGGAGAGGGCCGTCCACGCCACCGACCTCCTGCTGACCGCGGGAGAGGTCAACTACATCGAGGTCCTCACCGCCCAACAGGGCCTTCTGGCGGCGCGGCTCAGCCAGGTGGACGACCGGCTCGAACGGCTGACCTACGTCGTGGACCTCTACAAGGCCCTGGGCGGGGGAGTGCGCTGAGTCCCGCCCCGGGGAGGTTCGCGGGGCGTTCCCGGGGGCGCCGAGCGGGAATCAGCGCACCGGTTCCAGTGGCAGGGTGGTGGTGGAACGGCCCGTGCGCACCTGGACGAAGAGCATGGAGCCGGTGGCAGGCAGGTTCAGTGCGTGCCGCCCGGCGGAAAGCGCCGTTGCCGACAGGACTTGACGACCGGAGAGGTCGATGGCGCGCACCGTGGCGGGAGCGGACAACTGGAGGATCGCCGCACCGCCGATGCGTCGCAGGGAAGGCCGGGCGGGGGGGGAGAAATCGCGGGATTGGATGGCGGTGGGCTGGAGCAGCTCCGCCAGGGGAACCCAGACACCCGTCGTGGTGATCTCCACCATTCCGTGGCGATAGGGCCAGGCCCCCGGTCGGGACAGGTTGCAGAATCCGGGGAGGGCGAAGGCCGCCGCCAGGGAATCGGACGCGGTGCCGTTGGTGGCCACCAACCACGAGGAGTCCTGGTACAGCGCGGAATCGACCACGGGTCCGTAGCAGAGGGAGTTCCGGATGTCGCCGGAAAGATGGAGCCGGGAACCGATCTTCAACACGGTGTCCTGCACGAAACTGGAGACGCGGCGGGAGGTGTCGCCAAGAAAGGGGTCCGTCGCCTGCTGGTAGAAGTACTGGACGGGTCCGGTGGGCACCGTGACGGTGGGGAGGACCACCAGATCCGGGCACACCTTGCCAGTGGGACAGGGCGACGAGATGCTGCCGCCGATGAGAGAGTCCATCCTGAAATGCCGAACGTCCACATCGATCCAATTCCCGCTGTTCCCCGGCAACGGCACGGCGACCCGCGGGTAGTTCTCCTGTCCCGTCGTGTAGCTCCACGGCGAGGTCGGGACCGTGGTCTGGGGCGGGTAGGATCCGAACACCGCCAGCAACGAGGAGGACTGGATCCTGGACTGGACCGTCTTGAAGGCGGTAGCCGAATCGAAGAACACGCAAGCGTACAATGGACAGGCGATCTGTCGTGGGTCGTTTTGGACCATCCCTGCCGGCGAGCCCACGACGTGCGAGAGCATGTCCACGACTGCAACCACTGGAATGGACCCGTTCAGCCCACCCACCGAGAGGGGGAACGTGTCCAAGACGTTCGCCCGCCGAATGGACATGCAGCCGCTGTCGGTGGAAATGGAGTTGTGCCTCCAGATCCGGGCGGTGTCGTCGCTGTAGGTCAGGCTGTCGATCACGGGGAACTGGCACGAACCCAGGGGCGCGATGTCGAACTGGAGGTATTCGCGCGTGGCGGTGTGGATGTCCACCGGGTCTTCGATCCTCTGGAAGGGCAGTTTGGCGACACCGGGCAGCGACGCCAGAAGCAGGATGGATGCGAGCATGCGGACCTCCAGGGGGGTGCGTTTCCTCCAGGGAATCTATCCAGTGGTGAGTGCTGGAGGCCAGGAAACATTCTGGACCTCCCAGACTCCGGACACTGGCCGAGTACGGTTCGGCGTCTACCGGGAATCCACGGCGTGGTCAAATCGGTAGGTTGTCGGAAACGCCAGGGGCTTGGCGGAGAGGATACCGGCTTCCAATGGAAAGGGGCGACGATGCGCGCAACGAGGTTCGCCGTGTTGGGGCTGATCCTTCTCGGGGGGGTGAACCCAGGATGCGCGAGTCCTCCCGGTTTCGCCGTGGTGGAGCTGTTTACGTCCGAAGGCTGTTCCAGTTGCCCTCCGGCGGAGGCGATGCTGGCGCGCTTGATGGAGGAAACAAGGGCGGAGCATCTCCCCATCTACGCCATGGAATGGCACGTGGACTACTGGGACTACCTGGGCTGGAAGGATCCGTTCGATCTTCCGGAGGCCACTTTGCGGCAGGAGGAATACGCGAAAGCGAGGGCTGCGGGGCTGTTCACGCCCCAAGCGGTTCTGAACGGCGTCGTGTTTCCCGACCATGCCTGGAACCTCTCGGAAATCCGTGGAGATGCGAGGCGGTTGATGGAGAAACCACCCGCGGTCGCGGTCTCGCTCCGTGTGGAGGCGGGACCGGGACCGTCCATCTGCACCCTCCATCCATCGTTGACGGGTTCCGCCCGGGGTGGAGAACTCCAATTCACGCTGGTGGAGGACGGGTTGGGGTCCATCCCCACCGCGGGAGAAAACGCTTCCCGGAAACTCCATCACACCCATGTGATGCGAGCCTTCCGAACGATGTCCGCGAAGCAGACCCCAGCCTCGGGGATCGCCTTCCCCATTCCGCCGGACGTCCATCGCGCCGATGCCTCGATCGTGGCTCTGGTCCGGGATCCGCGCACACTGGAGATCCTGGGCGCCGCCGAAGTCCCCGTACCCCTGGGGGATCTCGGTGGAGGGCGGCCGCGGACTCCGTAGGTTCTTTTGCGCTTGCCGTGCAGGCTGGTTTACATGGGTCGCCGTCCCCCCGGACCCCGACCGTCGTCTCCGCCGGCTCGATTTCGCGCGGCCGCCTGGGACAGGGAGTCCATCATTTCAACCTTGTGTGATCGATGTGCGAGGGATGAATTTTCGGCAGGAGAACCCTGGTTCAACTGTAAACTTTGATGTAAACTAATGATATGCCACGCTCCCTCCCTCGCGTCAAGCTGGACCGTTCCCCGCTGGCCATGGTGCTGGTGCAGGCCCGGTTCTCCAGCCGGTCCGACCTGGAGCCGCGGCTCCCCAGCTTTCGCAAGGCGTGCGAAGATCTCGGGTACCCGATTTTCCGGCCAAGCTCGGTTCGGACCCTCAACCTGGGACCTGCCGGCCCCGTGGATGCCAAGGAATCCTTGCGCTGGGATTTCCTGGACAAGAGCCAGCGATGGAGCATCCTGCTCACACACGAATTCCTGATGCTCCAGACCACGGATTACGACGTCTTCGAGGACTTCCTGTCGCGTTGGAAAGGCGTGCTGGGGGCTGCGTGTTCGCTCGGGATTCCGGTCGTGGAACGGCTTGGGTTGCGGTACGTGGATCTGGTGCAACCCGCGCCGGGAGAACCACTGACAGACTACTTGGTTCCAGCCTTGGTCGGGTACGATCCCGAGCCGGAATCCGAACTCGAACGGAGACACCACATGGTGGCGACGGTGTTGGCCTCACCGCACGGACAATTGCTGCTCCGCGTCTCCCCGGCGCTCTCGTCGACCCCTCCTGACCTCGAGAACATCCAGTTGAAGGGGATTTCACCGCCGAGCCCGGGAGCGGTATTCCTCGATTTCGACCATTCCTCGACGGAAGTCCTGGACTTCGATCCGGACGGGATCGAAGCCGCCACGGATTCCCTCCATGACGCACCGGATGTCCTGTTCAGAAAGGTCGTCACCCGGAAGGCCATGACCACTTGGGGAATCATGAGCCAGCCATGAGCACCCTCGGAATGTTCATCGCCACGGGGACGAGTTCCGCTCCCATCGCGGTCGGGATGCAGCATTGGCCTCACCTCGACGTCACCGGGACGCTGGTCCACGTTCCCGGGATCGAGTGCGATCTCGCCGGCATGGACGCGAGCCCCCTTCCCGAAGCCGTGCGTCTGGTGAGGCGCATCCAGGACGGACTGGGCTTGACCATCGGGCAGACGGCCAAGGCGCTGGGTTGCAGTCGGCAGGCGGTCCATGGCTGGATGCGCGGCAAGCGGATCGACCCCGACAACCTCTCGAACCTGCGGGAAATCTCGACCTGGGCCACCGAATGGTCCAGGCACCATCCCGGACGGGGCCAGGCTTCCGACCTCCTGGATCCAACGTTCCTGGAAAAACTGGGACGCGCCGGGGCAACGAGCGCGAAAGGCCGAACGATGTGGGAGAAGCGCATCCTGCGTCCGACGGCAATCTCGGATTGGGAAGCGATTCCCTCGACCGACGCGATCGCCCGAAAGATCGGGGCACATCCCGTTTCCGCGACGGAACGTGCCCATCGGCGCGCGCACAACCTCGGCGCCTTGAACATCGGCTCTTCCCGTTTTCGTGTGGGTAAAATCTTGACATAAGCTGTCATCACCATGGCGGCAATGTGTTGGTGAGGACTTTGAGTCGGAGGTATTCCTCGTCCCGGATTCCATAGGCTCGCCTC
>Ga0181516_10000342_pt1 | contig 44718 bp, 42 predicted proteins | sample PEATcosm2014_Bin_25_FD_121104 | JGI IMG/M metagenome (GOLD analysis project Ga0181516, IMG submission 121104) | Peatland microbial communities from MTU Mesocosm Facility, Houghton, MI, USA - PEATcosm2014_Bin01_10_metaG | ecosystem: Environmental > Terrestrial > Soil > Wetlands > Peat | place...
CCCAGGCTGGGCCCCACAAGCCAGGTGGACCAGTAGGCGCCCAGCGAGCCCGGGTCGCCCCCGGCTGCGGCTCCCCACAGCATCGAGAACACGCCCTTGGCCTCCCTCAGCCACTGGAGGGGGGCGATCCCGAACGCCCCGGCCACCTGGTTGGCGAACGACTCGGCCCTCAGCGAAAAAAGCCGCTCGAACACCGCCGCCGAAGCGACGGCCGGCACCACAAACGGAAGCACAAACAGCGCGCGGAACGCCTGCCGTCCCCGGAACTTCTTGCGAAGCAGCAGGGCCAGACCCAGACCCAGCGCGAGCTGCACGGGCACGGTACCCAGCGAAAACCAAACCGTCACCTGCAACGAGCGCAGAAAGTCGGCGTCACCTGCGGCCTCGACGGCGGCCAGCGACCAGGCCAGGAGGGCCAGGGCCGCCGCCGCTCCCGAGAACCCGGTTGCCCGACGCCAAAAGCCGGCACCGGAGCGGCCCCACCAGAACGACAGTCCCAGCAGCGCCGCTGCGCCCACTACCTCTGCGGCGTTGCCAGCGCCGCCGAACAGCTCAAAGTAGTTGTCGAGACCTATGAACGTCCCCGATTTGATGCGCCAGTCGTAAAGGCTGATCACAAGCGCGAAGGCTACGGGGACCAGACCGAAGACCACGATGAGGACCGTAGCGGGCACCAGGAACAGGTACCCTGTCCACGCCTCGCGTGCGGCGGCGCTGAGGCGGGGCAACGCGGGCTGGGGGGTGTTTCCGCCTGGGCGGGCGCGGTGGGGCCTCATGGTTCCAATATACCAAGGGTGGGCACCGCGTGACGACAGGCGGCTTCAGGTTTTGGCGATCCTCGATGCTACCCTGGAACGCACAAGCCTCAAAGTCAGGAATGCCGCCACCAGCAGCACGCCGGTTACCAAGAACCCCATCGCCGGGCCTCCGGCCTGGACGAGCGAGCCCGCCATCAGGTTGCCGATGGGCGTGGTTCCGCCGAACAGCAGCGAGTAAAAAGCGATCACCCGGCCGCGGTAGGCGGCGGGTGAATTAACCTGCAGGTATGAGTTGGCCGTGGTGAAAAACGACACGTTGGAGAAACCAACGAAGACCATGAGCACTGCGATGACGGCGAACCAGGGGGTAAACGCCAGGGCGACGAACAGCGCGCCCGTGACCAGCGGCATGATCAGCAGCAGGCCCTTGCGCGGTCCCTTGCGGCTGCGGGTGGCAATGGTGAGCGCCGCCGCCAGGCTGCCGACCCCCATGCAGCTCATCAGCAGGCCGTAGGCGGTTTCACCAAGACCCAGGGTCTGCTTGACCACCACAGGGAGGAGCACCGAGAAGTTGAACCCCAGGATGGCCATGACGGCCACGGCCATGAGAACCTCCCTGAGGTCCTTTTGATGGCGGATGAAGTTGACCCCGTCCTTGACCGCCCGCCACAGGGCCGGGATTCCGGCCTCGCTGGGCGGGGGTGTGACCTTGGGCAGCCGGGTGAGGACGACCAGGAGAGGGAGGAAGCTCAGCGAATTGAGGGCAAAACACCAGCCGATGCCCCAGGCTCCCATCACCAGGCCGGCGAGGGCCGGGCCCACGATGCGCGAGGCGTTGAACAGCGACGAGTTGAGGGCGACCGCGTTCATCACCACGTCCTTGCCCACCAGTTCGCTGACCATGGACTGGCGCGAAGGCATGTCCATGGTGTTGGCGAGACCCAGCACCAGGGCCACCAACAGCAGAACGGGATAGGTGGCTGTGTGGGTGAACACGAGCACCGAAAGCAGCCCCGACCCGAGGGTCAGCACCGATTGAGTCACGAAGACCACCCGGGCCTTCACCATGCGGTCGGTGAGGGCCCCCGCGAACAACGAGAACAGCATCACGGGCAGGAACTGAACGGCGCCGACCAGCCCCAAGAGGAAGGGGCTCCCCGTCAAAGTGTAGGCCAGCCAGGGAAGGGCGAGGTTCTGCATCCAAGTGCCAGGGAGGGAAACGGCTTGGGCAAACCAGAACATCCGGAATGAGCGGTTCTGGAGGGCGGGGAAGCGGGTTTTCAAAGTAATGAAACCAATTTGCGGGAAGCGCCCGCCCGATGTCAATCGGAACGGGACTTTGTTTTGATTTTGTTAAGGCTGGAATTCTGCTCCCCGATGGACGAAACTGGGATAATCGTGACTTCCAGGACCACCGACCCCGTCACCATCGCCGGACTCGCCGTCGCCCTTATCGCCCTGGTTGGTCTTCTTTGCTGGTTCAATCAGGCGCTGGTGGTCTCGGTTCTCGGCAGCGGCAGGGTCGCCCTGTCTCCCGATACCGCCCTGTGCGTGTTTCTGATGGGAGTCCTGCTGATCGTCCCCGCCCGGCCCGTTCAAACAGTGCTTGTGGGCGCCGTCGGTCTGGTCTTGGCCGTGGGGGCATTTCTCCCGTCCGGCATGGGGCCGCTGGTGGCGCTCCTGATGGCCGCAAGTTTGGCGTCGCTGCTGCTGCGTCCTTGGCCGGCCGCCTGCGCCGGGGTGGCGTCGGCGGGCCTCGCGGCGGCGGCCTTGCTCGCCGTCCTCCCCGGCGGCGTCCCTTTGGCTGCAACTTTCTGCTGTCTGATTCTGTTCGCCGGCGTGCTCCTTGGCTCCGCTCCCAGGGCCCCCGTGGTGAAGACCCTGTTCGGCGGGTCCAGGGTGCCCCAGCTGCTCAGGAGCCTGGCTGCCGGCATCTATTTTGTCTTCGTTGCGTCCGTTGCCAGGGAAATCTACCTTTCGGGTCTTGGCCGAGGGACGCCGTTCTTGACGTACTTTCCGGCGATCATGATTGCCGCGATTCTTGCCGACTCGTCCGCTGGGTTGGTTGCCGCCGTCGGCGCCACTGCCGCGACCTTCTTCTGGGTGGAGCAGGGGACGCCGACCGGGCCCGAAGTTGTCGCATTGGTGCTCTTCCTCCTGAGCAGCGGCTTCGTTCTGGTCATCAGCGCGGGCTGGCAGCGGGCGATGCGCCAAAGCGAGGAAAGCAGGAAGCGCGAGCAGCAGCAGATGGCGGAGCTGAGAACCCTCCTCCACGCCCTCGAGGTCAACGAGGAGAGGCTGAGGCTGGCGACGGAAAGCATCCACGACTCCATCTGGGACTGGGACCTGACGACAGGAATCGTCTATCGGAGCGCGACCTGGTGGACCATGCTGGGCTACGCCCAGCCCGAAGGGTCGGCTACCCTCGGGGAAACCCGGTCGTTGATCCACCCCGACGACAGAGCCAGGGTGGCCAAGGCCTCGCGCGAGGCCATAGAAAAGGGGAGCCACTACCGCGTCGAGGCCCGGATGAAACACGCCGACGGTTCCTGGATCTGGGTCGAGAGCCGGGGCAGGGTGAGCGCCACCGACGCCGCCGGAACTCCCACCCGGGTGTCGGGGGTGAACACCAACATCCACGCCAGGAAAGAAGCCGAGCAGGAGAAGGAACGGCTGCAAGTCCGCCTGCAGAGGGCTCAGAAGATGGAGAGCCTGGGAATCCTTGCGGCGGGGATAGCCCACGACATGAACAACATCCTCGGGGCCATCCTGACCCTGGCCTCGAGCTACCTGCTGCTGCACAAGGAGCCGACACAGACGGCCCAGTCGTTCGAGAAAATCTCGCGGGCGTCCAAGCGGGGCCGGGAAATGGTCAAGGGGCTGCTGGGTTTCTCCCGGCAGACTCCCATGGTCCAGGAGCTCTTCGACCTGAACGATCTGATCACCGAAGAGATGGGGTTCCTGAAGCAGACCATCCTGGGGCCTGTCAAGCTCGAGCTCGATCTTGACCCCAAACCTATGGCCGTGCGGGGAGACCCGAACGCCATCAAGAACCTCTTGATGAACCTGTGCGTCAACTCGGTCGACGCGATGGCCGATCCAGGGACGATCACAGTGAGGACCCGGAGCAAGGCCGACTCGTCCATCGAGGTCCGCGTCATCGACGACGGCGCCGGCATGACGCCCGACGTGCTGTCCAAGGCTCTCGACCCGTTTTTCACCACCAAAGCCATGGGCAAAGGGACGGGTCTGGGACTGACCACGGCGTTCGGCACCGTCCAGAACCACGGCGGGCAGCTCGAAATTCAGAGTTCTCCGGGCAAGGGCACCACGGTGATCATCTCGCTTCCCGAGGCGGACCGCGGCGCGGCCGAGGTCCCGGTGCCACCCGAAGCCCCCGCCAAGGCCCGCTCTCTGCGCATCCTTCTGGTGGACGACGACACCATGATGCTGGAGGCCAGCTCGGAGCTGGTTGGGCTCATGGGGCACCAGGTGCTTTCGGCGACCAGCGGGGAAGCCGCCCTCGGCCTTCTGGAAGGAGGCGCCGTCGACCTGGTCATCCTCGATATGACCATGCCGGGCCTGGGAGGCCGGGGCACCCTTCCTCTGTTGAGGGGGCTGTACCCTGACCTGCCTGTCGTTCTGGCCACAGGCCTGGCCGACGAGAGCGCTCAGGCGCTCGTGGGGCAGTTCGATAGGGTCGCCCTGCTGGCCAAGCCCTACGACTACACCGAAATCCGGACCATGATCGCCGCCATGACCGGCTGAAGCCGGATTGGAACCGGCCCGCCAGAGGTGTACACTGTATGCATGGACGCAAGGGGCGGACTTGGCACATCCTTGCCGCGCGAAGACGGCGAGGAGAAGACCTCCGGTAGGACCAAGTTCACCGACGACCATCCCCGGCCCGGGGTCCTCCACGCCGCCGTGCTGTTCAGTCCCCACGCCCGGGCCAGGATTCTTGCCGTCCGCACCGAGGCCGCCCGAGCCGCCCCAGGGGTAAGAGGAGTGTTCACGGGCGCCGACTGGGACACCCTCATCGGGCTGTACCTGGGCGACAAGCCGCCTCTGGCGCGCCACGAAGTCCGCTACCACGGGGAAGGCGTCGCGGCGGTGGTCGCCGACGACGAGGCCTCGGCCCTTCGAGCGCTCCGCAGGATTGAAGTCGATTACGACCTCCTGCCGCCGGTCCGCAGCCCGCGTCAAGCGCTGGCACCGGGCGCGCCCCTCCTCCACCCCGAACTTGCCCAATACAGGCACATTGCAGGCATTTTCCCCGAGCCTGGGACCAACGTCGCGAACCGCACCCGCATCCGCAAGGGCGACGCCGAGTCCGCGTTCCGCACTGCGGCCGTCAGCGTTGAAGGGAGCTTCTCGTTCCCGCCCGGCGACCATGTGGCCCTGGAACCCAGGGCCGTCGTAGCCGAGGTGCGCCCCGGCGGCCGCGTGCTGATCCGGTCCTCGACCCAGTCGCCCTTTGGCGTGCGCACGCTCCTGGCCCAGGGCTTCGGCATCCCCGAGGGCAGCATCGAGGTGGCCGTCGGCGCCGTGGGCGGTGGCTTCGGGGGCAAAGCGGGGATACAGCTCGAGCCCCTGGCTTACCTGCTGTCCAAGGGAATGGGAGGCCGGCCCGTCCGGCTTGTCAACTCCCGGGAAGCCGACATGCTCACCTCGCCCGGAAGGCCCGGCCTCGAGGCCCGGGTCGCGCTGGCCGCCGAGGCCGACGGGACTCTTGTCGCCGCTGACATCGAGTTCCTTTTCGACTCGGGCGGGTACGCCGACTACGCCGTGAACGTCTCCCGGGCGGCCGGGTACGCGTGCACGGGACCCTACCGCATCCCCCACGTCAAGGCCGACTCGCTTTGTGTGTACACCAACCACCCCTTCGCCACGGCCTACAGGGGCTTCGGCCATATCGAGCTGTCGTTTGCCGTCGAAAGGGCCCTCGACCTTCTGGCTGCCAAGCTGAGGATGGACCCGGCCGAACTGCGGCTCAAGAACGCGGTGCGGGCCGGCGACACCGTCCCCTCGGGCGCCGTCCTCGACCCCAGCACCGGCGACTTGCCCGGGTGCATCCGCACAGTTCAGAGGCGCCTTGAGTGGGACCACGGGACGAGAAGCGCCGTTGTCGGCGCCGACGGCCGCCCCAAGGTCGTGTCCAAGGGCCTCGCCTGCTTCTGGAAGGCGCCGGCCATTCCCACGTTCACCGACGCGGCGGCCACCGTCACCTTTAGCGAGGACGCCAGCGTCTGCGTAGCGACGGGAGTGGTCGAATTAGGGCAGGGGGCGTTCACGGGCCTGCGCCAGATCGCCGCCGAGGCCCTGGGTATGGACGCCGCCAAGGTGCGTGTTGTCCGCGAGGTGAACACCGACAGTTCGCCCCACGATTGGTCCACAGTCGCCAGCCGGTCGATCTTCATGGCCGGCCGGGCCGTCCTCGAAGCCGTCGCCGACGCCGTTGCCCAGATCAAACGAACAGCATCGGGCCCCCTTCGCTGCCCCGAGGACGACCTCGAGGTGGCCGGCGGCCGGGTGTACCTGCGCGACGACCCTTCCCAGGGCCTGCCGCTCGAAAAGGTGGTGCTCGGCTATGTCTACCCCGACGGAATGACCGTGGGCGGTCCCGTCATCGGCCGGGGTAAATACGTCGCGCGCCACCTGACAAGTCTCGACCCAGAAACGGGCGCGGGCCGTCCGGGCCTTGAGTGGACCCTGGGCGCCGAGGGCGTCGCGGTAGAGGTGGACCTGGAAGACGGGACCTACAGGTTCTTGAAGGCCGCGTGCTGCATGGACGTGGGCCGGGTGCTCAACCCCGATCTGGCCCGGGGTCAGGTGGTCGGCGCCATGGCCATGGGTCTCGGCCTTGCCACCCGGGAAGGCTACGTCTTCGACAGTTCCGAGCGGGTGATGAACGGCAGCCTGAGGGACTACAAGATCCTTCGCTTCGGGGAGGAACCCGAATACTTCGCTGACTTCCTCGAGACCCCCCAGGGCGACGGACCGTTTGGAGCCCGCGGCCTGGGTGAACAGGGCATCATCGGCATGCCAAACGCCGTCGCGGCGGCCCTCTCGGCGGCCGTCGGCACTCCGTTCGACAGGCTTCCCATCACCCCCGAGGCCGTTTGGGCCGCCGCCCAAAGGAACTCGTCGTGAGAGCCGCCGGCCTTCTCTACCTGCGCCCCGTGACGGCCGAAGAGGCTGTGGCGGCGTGGTCCCAGGCGGCTCGGACCACAGGCCGCGAGAAGGAAGTCCGCTACCTGGGCGGCGGCACGGAACTGACCACGGCGGCGCGCAAGGGGGCGCTGACCCTCTCGGTGCTCATCGACGTGGCGCGCATCGCCGAACTCAGGCAGTGCACCGCCGCCAGTGAAGGGCTGTTCCTGGGCGCAGCGCTCTCGCTCAACGAGGCCGGCGACAGCGGGCTGTTCCCGCTCCTGACGGCCACAGTCCGGCGGATCGCCGACAGGACCACCCGCAACCGCCTGAGCCTGGGCGGAAACGTGGCGGGGGCTTTGCCCTACCGCGAGGCCTCGCTGCCCCTGCTGCTGGCCGATGCGACGGTGGTCACCCTTGTCCCCGGCGACCCGGCCCCCGTCCGCCGCGAGCGGTCCCTGCGCCAGATCTTCGACAAGCGGCACCACCTCGACCCGGGCGAGCTCATCGTGGGCTTCGCCGTCCCCACGGCGGCCGTCACGGCGGCCTGGAAGCATGAACGCGCCACCCGCACCGGTCCCGTCGACTACCCGCTGGTGACCGCGTGTTTTCTGGCCCGGGCCGGCCTGGCCGTGACGGGCCTCCATCCTTACCCGGTTTGGTACCCCGACCTGGCCTCCGCCCGCGCCGCCCTGGCCGTCCCTGGGACCATCCGCGCCGACCAAAGGGGATCGGCCGAGTACCGAGCCGCCCTGGTCGAAGCCATGATGCGCCGCGCCGAGGAGGAGCTTCGGTGACAACCTACCGGGGAACCGTCGAGCTGACGCTTTCGGTGAACGGCGAGGACAGGCGCGTCGTGCTGAACACCGCCGACACCCTGCTGCGCGTTCTTCGTGAAAAGCTGGGCCTGACCGGCGCCAAGAACGGGTGCGAGAACGGCGACTGCGGCGCCTGCACCGTGCTCATCGACGGCACGCCGTGCAAGGCGTGCATGGTCCTGGCCGTCACCTGCGACGGCCGCCGCATCACCACCATCGAGGGAGTAAACGGCCACGCCGTCCAGCGCGCCTTCATCGAGCACAACGGCTTTCAGTGCGGGTTCTGCACGCCGGGTCAGGTTCTCAACGCCGTTGCCTTGCTCGAGCGGTTCCCCGACGCCGACCCGGCCACGGTCCGGGAATGGATGGAAAGCAACCTTTGCCGGTGCACGGGCTACGAGGGGATCCGCAAGGCTTTGGATTCGCTGCGGCCGCTCAGCCCCTGATGAAGTTGGTCAGCTGTTTCTTTTCTTTCACCGGGCGGGCCACCGTCGTCACCGTCTCTTCCCTCATCTTCAGCAGCCACGTCATGTTCCGTCCCAGAACCCGGAGCGTCTGGAGTCCCTCGGCGTCCTGGGCCGCTTCACCGGGTGTCCGGCCATGAACGATGTTCCAGTAGTTGGACCCTGCGATGACCATTTCGGAATAGTGAAGGTAGTGGTTCAGAGTGTCGAAGGTCGAGGAACCACCCGAGCGGCGAACCGCAACGACTGCGGCGCCGACCTTCTGGCGGAACAGACCGCCGTTGGACGATGACACATAGAACACGCGGTCGAGGAACGACTTCATCGTCCCGGGTATGCCGGCAAAGTGGACGGGGGCTCCCAAGATGATTGCGTCGGCCTCCTTGGCCATTTGAACCCAGGAGTTCAGCTCGTCTCCGGTCAGAACGCATTTCTCGTCCTGGTTCCTGCCGCAGGACTGGCAGGCGGTGCAGCCCCTGACCACCTGGTTTCCGATGTGCAGCACCTCAAAGCCGATGCCGTTGTCCGTCAGTTCCTTGCCGACGACCCTTAGGGCGTGGTCGGTGTTTCCAGCCTTGTTGGGGCTTCCGTTGATTGCGAGGACTTTCATAATGGGGATTATCACGCATTGTCCCGATTCTGGCAATTCGGCTCGGCAGGAGTCAGCGTCTCCGCTTGACACCTCGATAGGATTGGCAATAGCTATAAAGATAAAGTCAATGACATTAAGGATTGCTTCCAGCCGAGCATTTTGGGAGAACTCATGAAATCTGCCAAGACCTTTGCTTTGAATCTCCTCGAAGGCGCTGACGTCAAGATTGGCGGCTCTCGCCCTTGGGACATCCAGATCCACAACGAACGGTTCTTTGCCCGGGTTCTGTCGGACGGGACTCTTGGCTTGGGTGAGTCGTACATGGAAGGTTGGTGGGACTGCGGTGCTCTAGACCAGCTGTTCTTCCACCTCATGACGGCCGACGTCCAGGGACGAATCAGACCATCCTTCGCCTTGGTGACCAGCTACCTCCGTGCCCGGATCTTCAACCGGCAGGCCCTGCGCCGGGCCTTCCACGTCGGGGAGAAACACTACGACCTGGGCAACAGCTTGTACGAAGCCATGCTCGACAAGCGGCTGAATTACAGCTGCGCCTACTGGGAAGGCGCCAAGAATCTCGACGAGGCCCAGGAACGGAAACTCGAGATGCTTTGCCGGAAGCTTCGTCTCGAGCCCGGGACGACGGTGCTGGATATCGGGTGCGGGTGGGGAGGGTTTGCCGGCTACGCAGCCGAGAAATATGGGGCCCGGGTCGTCGGGATCACCGTTTCCCAAGAACAGGCTCAGTACGTCCGGGCCAGGTACGGGCGGCTCCCCGTCGAGGTGAGGATACAGGACTACCGTCAAGTGACCGAGAAGTTCGACCGCATCGTTTCCGTGGGGATGTTCGAGCACGTGGGCTACAAGAACTACCGAAACTACATGAAGGTCGCCGCCAGGTGCCTCAAGGACGCGGGACTGTTTCTGCTTCACACCATCGGGTCAAACCGAACGTCCCACACGGGCGACCCCTGGTTTGACCGCTACATCTTCCCCAACGGCATGCTGCCTTCGGCGGCTCACATCGCCTCATCGTCGGAAGGGCTGTTCCGGATGGAGGATTGGCACAACATAGGGCCCCACTACGACTCGACGCTCATGGCCTGGCACTCCAACTTCCAAAAGAACCGCCAAACCTTCGAGAAGTCCTACGGCAGCGAATTCTGCAGGATGTGGGACTACTACCTTCTGCTCAGCGCGGGGTGCTTCCGGGCCCGGACGTTTCAGCTGTGGCAGGTCGTGTTCTCGCCCATCCGTTCTTGCAGAACCTACGAGAGACCGTCCATGGATAGGTGACCTCAAGGCGGCTGGGCAAGCGAATCGGGCTCTCATTGCTCAGCAGTCCCAGGTGAATGCCGTCGGCCCTCCATCGTCCACACCGCTTCAACAGTCGCAACACCAAGGGCCTTGCTCCTTTGGTCAGGCTGGCCCGTTCCCGCCCAGAGCCTCAAGGAGCCAGACACACGGACCCTGGTTCCGTCCTCAAGAACGCTGTCGATCTGCTGAGCCCGAACGGCAAAGGTGACAGTCCGCTTTTCTCTAGGCGATAGACTGACCCTTTCAAACCCTGCAAGCTCGAAATTCGCCGCCCTGAGACCGGTCTCTTTGCGAAGGTAGAGCTGGACAACGTCGGCGGCTGGGACCTCATGCGGATTGCTCACCACGACGCGCACGGATAGACCCCGGCCCGTCTCTTGGGAATCCATGACTTGAATTTCGTCTACCGTAAGGGGGCGGTAGTTCAAGCCAAACCCGAAAGGATAGAGGGGCTCGGCGCTTGAGTAGCGGTACGTGCGGTTTGCCATGCTGTAGTCTTCGAACGGCGGCAGGTCTTCCAGTCGTTTTGGCAGCGTCACGGGCAACTTTCCCGAGAAATCGCGGTGGCCGAAGAGAAGGTCGGCCAGCGCCTTGCCCCCGAGTTCCCCGGGGTACCAAGTGTAGACAATGGCCGCGGCAGCGGAGTAGGGGCTGAGGTCGATGGCCGAACCCGCGCTGACCACAAGCACGACAGGCTTTCCCGACTCAATGAGCTTCATAAGAAAATCGTGCTGACCGGCCGGCAAGGCAATTTCCGACCGGTCGCCAAACGTGGAAGTTGCGATCGCGTCGCCCTCCTCACCCTCCATCAGGATGTTCAACCCCATGCACGCGATGGTCACGTCAAAACCCTTGGCCTCGAAGCTTGCCCAGTCAACGGGGTTCTTCTTCCCTTGCGTCCACATGGCTCCGTGGCGAAACTCAAACTTCAGGTCGAGTCCGGCCGCTTCGGTAACTCCCTCGACGAAGGTGACCATTCTGGGACTCAAACCGTGATAGTTTCCAAGCAGCGCCTCGGCCGCCAGGGCGTTGGGTCCTGTCAGGTAGAGGCTTTTCATGTTGGACTTGTCCAGGGGCAGGACACCGTCATTCTTCAACAGCACCATCGAGCGGACCGCCGTCTCGTAACTGAGGTCGAGGTGAGCCTGGCTTCGCACGGCTTCACGCGGAATCGACCGATACGGGACTCTCTCTTTGGGGTCGAACTCACCCAGCCGGAACCTCGTGCTCAGGAGTCGCCGCAGGCTGCGGTCGACGGTGGCCAGGGAAACCAGGCCCATCCTTACCGCGTCTTCCAGGTGGTGAAAGAGGTTGCCGCAGTTGAGGTCGCAGCCCCGGTTCAGGGCCAATGCCGCCGATTCCACAGGCCCTGGGGTAACCTTGTGGTGAAGATGGAAATCCTGGAGGGCCCAGCAGTCGCTGGTCACGTGCCCCTTGAAACCCCAATCGCCACGAAGGGTCTTTTCGAGCAAGAACTCGCTGCCCGCGCAGGGCTCACCGTTGGTGCGGTTGTAGGCTGCCATCACGCTCTCAACTCCCGCGTCGACGACGAGTCGGCGGAACGCGGGGAGGTAGGTGTCCTCCAGGTCGTAAGGACTGACCACGGCGTCGAAGCTGTGGCGATCCCTTTCCGGACCCGAGTGCACCGCAAAATGTTTGGCGCACGCCGCAGTCTTCAAGTACTGCGGATCGTCACCTTGAAGACCCCGAACGAACCTCTCGCCAATCTCGCCGGTAAGGTACGGATCCTCGCCGTAGGTTTCCTGCCCGCGCCCCCAACGGGGGTCACGGAAGATGTTGATGTTGGGCGTCCAGAAGGTGAGTCCGACGTAGCGCCCGGTTATCCCTTGGGCGGCAAAGACCTCGTATTTTGCCCGGGCCTCGTCGGCAATCGCCGATGCCACCCGATGGGCCGTTTCGCGGTCAAAGGTCGCAGCCAACCCGATGGCCTGCGGAAAGACGGTGGCGCTCCCCGCGCGCGCCACCCCGTGGAGCGCCTCGTTCCACCAGCTGTAGGGGGCGATGCCCAAGCGCTCGACCCCCTCGGTCTCATGGACCATCTGACCGATCTTCTCCGACAGGGTCAGCCGTCCGATCAGATCGTCAATGCGTTCATCCAGTGGCAGATTGGTATCGCGAAACGGTTCGTCCATCAGACCCTCCGGGGTTGATTCGGTGTCAAGGCTGAAATTGTAGCATGTTGCCCAAGGGCCTACAGGCGTTCAGTCCTGCAATTTACCAAGGGGACGTCGGCTCCAGCGTTTCACTGTCGGCCCACACCCCCCCGCTGACGACCGTTGAGATGCCCAAATATCGCATGGGAACGCTAGCCATGGAGATGCTCGTGCAGAAACGCCAGCATCCGGAAGTCAGCCTTGGCTCCTTCACGCTGACGGAGTGTCATCCGCCATCCCAGAAAGCGCATGAAAAAAGGCCGCTTCAGACGAAGCGGCCTCGGTGCGGACAGCAAGAATTAGAACTAAGCGCCTAATGGGAGTCGAACCCACATCTCCAGCTTGGAAGGCTGGGGTAATAGCCGCTATACGATAGGCGCAAGCGACGCCACCTTAGCAGACCCCTCGCTTTTCTGTCAAGGCGCCCGCTTTTCAAAGGCGGGGAAACCGGGTACCCTGACCCCCATGGAAACGACGAAGAAAGTCTACGATTTCGCCTTCGACAAGGTGCGTGACCAGGTGGCCTCGGCGCTGCGGCGTCACGAGAACAAGGGCACCGTGGCCGACGTGGTGGGCCTCTCGGGCCTTCCCCGGTACCAGGTCGAGACCGTGCTCCCGGCGGTGGTCAGCGAATGCCGCGGCCAGATGGCCGTCACCGAATCAGGCGAGATCCTCTACAAGTTCCCCCAGGGCGTCTCGAATCCCGAACGCAGCCTGGGCAAGAAGCTGCTGAAGGCAGCGGGCAAGGTGCTCAAGGCCCTGTTCAAGGCTTGGATCGTGGTGATGCTTGTCGGCTACTTCGTCCTCTTCGTCGCCGTTCTGGTGATTGCCCTGCTGGTTTCGATTGCGATGAGCTTCGCCAAACGCGACGACAGGGACGATTCGGGCGGAGGAATCTTCGGCTTCTTCCTGGTCACCCGGGTGATGGAGTTCTTCCTGTTGCTGTGGCTGTACTCGGGCGACCCGTACGAACGCAAGCAAAAAAAGAAGAAGCCCCTCCACAAGGCCGTGTTCGAGTTTGTCTTCGGCGTCGAGGACAAGCCCGAGGTGAGGGCCAAGATGGAGCGCAAGGCCTTTGTGAGCCTGGTCCGGCGCAACAAGGGAACGGTGAGCCTTGAAGAGCTGATGGCGCTCACCGGCAAGGGCCGCGCCGAGGCCGACGCGTTCGTCAGCCGCCTTATGCTCGAGTTCGACGGCGAGCCGAGGGTCACCGACGCGGGCACCCTCAACTTCTTCTTCCCCGGGCTGCTCAAGACCTCGGGCACCCCCGAGCGGCCCTACATCCTCCTTGACAGGGAACCCATCCCCTTCACCCGCAACCCCGCCAAGACCAACAACTGGATCATCTTCCTCAACGGGTTCAACATCGTGCTGGGCGTGTACTTCCTGGCCTTCGGGCTCCAGGGCTTTCAGACTGTTCAGGCCGTGCACGATCCCCTGTCAATGGTCTACCTTATCACGGTCTTGGTGCTTGCAACCTTCGGCCACCTGAGCGAGGCGGCGGCCAACGGGTGGATTACGGGCGTCCTGGGAGTGGTTCCCGTCATTTACTCGGCGTTCTTCTTTGGGGTCCCGCTGGTTAGGTACATCAGGGAGCGGGCAAAGAACCTTAAGATCCGCATCGACAACTTCAGACGCAAGCTTGTGGCGGCCGTCCTTGACAGGCCTACCGAGATCCGGCTGGACCAGATCGAGCCCGACAGCGAACGCAACGCCCCGGGAAAACCAGGCCCCCAACGCGCCGCTCTCAAGGAGGCGTTGTTGCGCGATCTGGCCGGCGAGCGGTCCGTCGAGGTGAAGAGCTCGCAGCCGCTGGTGTTCGCTGTGCCCGATCTTGAGCGCGAGAAGAGAGACCTCGACGAGGTCCGCAAGAACACCGACCTGTCCAAGCTTGAGATCGGCAAGATCGTCTTCGATACCGAAGACCGGCTCGAGTAACTAAACGGAAAGGAAGGCGGCGCCCTCGGCGCTGATCCTCCGCGAAATCTCGGCCTCGGTGAGCGGCACCCAGCGTTTGCCCTCGCGTCTGAACCCCAGCGGGCCCTCGAGGAGGGCCTGCAGACCGGCGTTCAGGCCCTCGGAAAGCGCTCGGAAGGGGACGAGGTCGGGCTGTTTGAAGCGGGGGTCATCCCAGTGCAGGCCGCTGGTGAGCAGACAGTCCAGCAGCAGCTTGGCGGCCAGGAATCGCCGGTTCTTCTCGATGCCGAAAATCAGGGGCCCGTCGAGCAGCCCGATGACTTCCCAGGTGACCTGCTCGGCCTGGGCGTAGCGCCCCACATCTTTGTCCTGTTCGCTGAGGCGCACCGGGAGGTTCCGAGTGATCCTGTCGAGGTCGGCCACCAGACGCTTCAGGTCGAACAGCCCCGTGGCGCAGTTGAAAAGAATGGGTACCCCCGATTTCTCGGCGGCCTTGACCTGGTCGGCGGCGATGGCCACGCCGATGTCGGCGCAGTTGAGGTGGCCCGACGCTTCGCGGTACAGCACTCCGCCCTTCACGTCGACGGGGGTCTTGAACGCGAAATCAAACGCGGCCGGCGCCCCCGACAGGGCCAGGAGGGCCAGACCCTTGAGGCTAGGGAGGAAGCCCAGGTTGTCCACGTTGCCCAGGTAGGTGTAGCGGTAGCCGGCGGCCAGAAGGTCGGTGTAGACCTTCCGCAGCACCCTGAAGTTTTGGCCGTGGCCGCCGGGGAGGGCGTACGGCACGTCGCGGCCGTCACGCTTGACCAGGAAGAACTTCCGCGGCTGGCCGTCCTTGGCGGGGGTGAAGGTGCCCACCAGCTCCTGGACGGCCGTCGGGGTTTCCGACAGCGGCCGGGGGGCGTGAGCCAAAAGGTCGGCCAGCACCGGCGAGCGGGCGAACGCGGCCAGAGCCGAGCGCAGCGCCGCGTCGGTGCTGTGGCTGGTCATCTGGAACAGCTGAAGGCCAGGACCGGCGGCCCCGGCCTTCTTGGCGGCCAGGTTGATCTGGCACAGAACCCTGAGCTTCAGCTCGAGGTAGCTGGGTCCGGGAGTGCCGTCGGCCTGCACAAACGCCGGCGTAATGCCCTTGGGCTCCCCGGCAGCGGCCTCTCCCATCCTTTCGAGGTCGGCCCGGTAAATTGCGTAGAGCCCCGCGCCCAGGGCCTGGTTCTTCTTCGAATCGACGTAGCTGGTGGCCATGCCGCCGTTGAGCACCCCGAACGCCGTCACCTGGCTGAGCCTCAGCCCCAAGGTCTCAAGAGTCTGGGTATCGAGATCGACGGTGGGTCCCGTTCCCGGGAGGGCGGGCACTTCACCGGGAAACAGCGACTTCAGGGCGGCTTCGGCTCCGGCGCGGTTCACAGTCCAGGGCCCGTCTCCCCGAAGGTCGAGAATCTGCCGCCCGTCCAGGGGGGGGAACCCCGCCACAGTCGCCGGCGGCGCGGCAAGGTGGCCCCCGTTCAGTCTGTCGAGGACGTCCTTGGAAAACGCCCAGTCGGCACCGATTTCGGCGAAACGCGCCTGAAGCTCAGCCTCTGTCATCGGCGGGCTCACACCATCAGCGACAGGGCGGCGTTGGCCGCGCCGTACAGGCTGATGGAATAGTCCTTGATGACGTAAAGCGGAATCTCCTGGAGCACGCGCAGGATGTTGGGGTTGCAGTGGCACTCGAAGGTCTTCACGAACAGGTCGTCGTCTGTGAAGAAGTCGAGGTTCTTTCCCGAGATGCCGCCGGCCAGATAAAAGCCTCCCCTGGGAATCAGGAACGCCGCGATGCTCGAGGTGAGCCGGGCAAACATCTTCACGAACGTGGTCATCACCCTCCGGCATCCGGCGTGGGTGGCGGCGTGCTTGCTGATGACCGCCGGCTTGTTGGTGTCGGCTTCTTTGAGCACCTCCATGACGACGGGGTCGGCCTTGTCGAGCACGCCCTTCTCAAGGAAGTAGTAGAACAGGTTCTTGATGCCCATGCCGCTGATGGCCATCTCGTATTCGGGGACGAGGTCGATGCTCTCCATGATCCAGGCCTTGAAGCCCTTGGTGTCCTCGTCAAAGTCGGCGAAGTCCATGTGGCCGCCCTCGCTGGGGAAGGCCCTCCAGCGGTCTCCCATCTTGGCCAGGAAGCCTACGCCCAGGCCAGTGCCGGCCCCCACGACGGCCCTCAGGTCGCCCTGGGGTTCGGGGCTGGTCCCGTTGGGACGGCGCAGGACTTGAATCTGGCGCGGGTCGTCCACGTTCAGCAGGGGAAGGCCGAAGCTGATCGCCGAAAAATCGTTGATGACCAGGGTCCGCACGCCCAGGGTCTCCTGAATTTCGTTGCCGTCGATCACCCAGTTCTGGTTGGTGAGCTTGCAGAAGTTGTCCTTCACGGGGCCGGCCCCCGAAATGCAGCACAGGTCGAAGGCGACGTTGGGATGGTTCTCCCGGGCGACTTCCATGGTTTTCTTGACGCACCCCGTGAAATGGGTCACTGTGGCGCTTTCAAAGACGACTTCGAGCAGCAGGTCGATCTTGCCGTTGTACTCTCCGGCGACGCCGAGGTTGGTGTTGGTTCCGCCCACGTCCCCCACCAGGAGGAGCTTGCGGTATTTTTTGTTGATTTCCTTGAACCACTGGATCTTCATGGCGCTAGAATATTTCAAAGAGAGGTTTTCCGCAATGCTTTCCACCCCTGCTCCGGGCACCCTGTTCCTTGATTTCGACGGCGTGATCTGCGACTCCCTCGAGGAGTGCTTCCGCTCCAGCTGGCTCACCGCGGCGGGCGTCCCGATCACCGCCCAGGCGCCGCCCGACCCCCCCTTCGACGCTGCCTACCGGGCCCGGTTCAACGCGTGCCGGCCCTTCATCCGCTCGGGCGAGGACTACTTGGTGGTGCACGAATGGGCCGCCAGGGGCGAGGTTCCCCCGAGCCAGAAGGCCTTCGACGGCAGTTTGGACGAAAAGGGGCCGGCCCAGCTTGAGCAGATGAAGAAGCGTTTGTACGCCGCGCGCGACGCCTTGCTGATTCACCACCGGTCGCTGTGGCTGGGCTGGAACCCGCTGTACCCCGGGATGTCCGTCGCTCTGGCGGCCGCAGCCGATAACCCGGCCGTGTGGATTCTGTCGACCAAAAAGGCCGAGTTCATCGTGGAGATCCTGGCCCACTGCGGCGTGGAGTGGCCGCTGAGCAGGACGCTGTACACGGGTACCAGCCGCAAGCTTGATTTGATTGACCAGAAGGTGGGCCGGGCTCCGGCGGTGCTTATCGACGACCAGATCGACCACCTGGACTTCAGCCACCCGAGCTGCCGCTGCTTTCTGGCCCGGTGGGGCTACATCGCCCCCGGGGCGGCCGACCGCGCTGCGGCGGGCCTCGACCTCGCTGCGGCGACCGAGATGATCAGGACTTTTCCCCGTCCTCGTCCCGCCGTGTGAGCAGCGACAGCTCGTCGGAGGTGATGACGTCCTCGCGCTCCTCTTCCTGGCTGACCAGCTTCAGCAGGGCGCGGATTTCCTGGACGTCGGCGTCGTGGCTTTCCTGTCGCTTGAGAAACTCGCTCCGGTACCCGGCCAGGGCCTCGCGGAGGTCTCCGTCGCCCTCAAGGAGGTCTGACACGAGCTCAAGGAAGGCGCCTTCGACCTTGACCAGGTTGTAGAGGTACTCGGCGCGGCGGATCAGGTTGGCGTTCTCCTTGAGGGTCAACAGGATCTTGTCGAGGGTCTCGGCCACGAACCTGAGATCCGCCAGGAACTTGTCTTGAAAATAGTCGGCGTCGATGGTCAGCCTGAGCCCCTCGCGCAATCCCCTCATCTGCAGGCTGAGGTAGAATAAGTCCTCTTCGTAGTGAATCTTGGCTTTCATCGTCGAATTGACAGTAAACCATGTCTGTGATAGTTTGGCAACGCCTCTTTATCCGGCCCGTTGGGACCGGATCGATAGTCCGCAAGGAGGACCAATGCGCACTTACGAAGTCGTGTTCATTTTCCGACACGAAAACGACCACTTTACGAAGGGTCTGGATTTCGTCCGGAATGAACTCAAAGCCAACGGCGCCAATATCGTCAAAGAAGAAGATATGGGCGAACGGAATCTGGCGTATCCGATCAAGAAGCAGGAACGGGGTCACTACATCCTGTTCAACGTCGAGTTCGACCCTTCCAAGGTCAACGAAATCGACCAGAGCTTCAAGCTCCAGACCGAGATCCTGAAGTTCCTGTTCATCGTACAGGAAGCCTGAAGCTTCGGTCATGGCAGGCGACATCAATCAAGTAGTCCTGGTAGGGCGCGTGACCCGCGACGCCGAGCTCAAGTACACAGCCTCAGGTACGGCTCTCTGCAACTTTTCCATCGCGGTCAACCGCCGCGCGAAGAAGGGCGACCAGTGGACCGACGAGGCGAGCTTCTTCGACCTGACCCTCTGGGAAAAACAGGCGGAGAACTTGAACAAGTACCTGGTCAAGGGCACTCAGGTGGCCGTCCAGGGCGAGCTCAGGCAGGACAGGTGGGAAAAGGACGGGCAGAAGTTCAGCAAGATTCAGGTGTTCGTGAACAACCTGCAGCTGCTGGGTTCGGCCCGGGGCGGCTCGGGCGAAGGGCGGGGACCGGAACAGGGCTCCTCTCAGCCCTACCGCGCTCCCGAACCCACCCGGCAGGCACCCGCCCAGAAGCCTGCGGCCGACGACTTTGATCCGCAGGCCTACGAAGACGACATTCCGTTTTAATCACCTCAAGGAGGAAGAAGCATGTCTTTTGAGAACGAACAAAAAGAATTGGAAGAATCCCTGGACAAGGGAGCCACCCGCCCCGGCGACGGCGGCGAACGCCGCGACGGCGGTGACCGCGGGGCCCGCCGCGGCAAGGTCTACTTCAAGAAGAAGATCTGCAAGTTTACGGTCCACAAGTGGCCCTGCGACTGGAAGAGGACCGACATCCTCCAGAAGTTCATCACCGAGCGGGGCAAGATCCTTCCCCGCCGCATCACCGGCACCAGCGCCCGCTTCCAGCGGAAGCTGTCGCGCCAGGTGAAGATCGCCCGGGTGCTTGCTCTTCTTCCCTACGTGAAGAACTGAGGTCTGGGTGATTAAGGAAGAGCGCCGTCGCGCCGGGGCCTTTGGCCTCGCGACGGTCCTGGCCGTGGCTGCCTACCATCTGAGCGTTTTCGGGATTCTGTTCCTGATGCCCCTCGAATGGATCCGCCACCGGCAGGGAAGCCGCTCCTTCCTGAGGGCTGCGGTGCTGGCGGCGGCCGGCATCGCGGCGGTGGAGGCGGGCATCAAGGCCCTGACCGGGTCCGCGTGGACGTCTTTGGACACCGTGGGCATGGCGCTTCCCCTGGTATTGATCGTTGGCTGGTTGGCCATCGTTGAGATGGAGCGTTCCGGCTGGCGGTTCCTGTACCGACTTTTGACGGTGACCGCCGTCACCGGTCTTGTCTTGTTTCCAGTGATCGCCTGGCTGCTCTCGCAACCGGCGTTCAACCAAGTCGTGGAGAATGCCTTCGATGAGGTCTGGACTCAAGTTTTTCAGGCCCCGGGACTCGATGTTCAGGGGTTGACGGGAAAACTGGACCGCTCTCAGTTCTTTGAATTGCTGAAGCAGGCCTTTCTGGGCAGCCTCTTCTCGGTTCTGTTCCTGTTCTGGGCTGTGACCGGGTGGTTGTCCCGGGCGCTGGAACCAGGACGGGCAAGGCGGACCTTGAAGGACTTCTTCGTCCCCCGCCAGGGCGCCTGGATCCTTCTGGGTCTCTGGGGGCTCATCCTGGCCAAGTTCCTGCTGGCGCTCAAGGGCGTCGACTGGAATTGGGGCGGGTTCGAGTACGTGGTCGCCAACGCGGCGTTCATCGTGTTGGTCGTCCACGTGGCGGCGGGCTGGGGAGTGCTCCACGTGCTGATGGAACGCGCCAAGCTGCCCCGGTGGGCGCAGGCACTGGTCCGCGTCCTGCTGATCGTGCTGCTGGTCACCCCTATGGCCGGCACGTGGCTCGTGCTGGGGGGACTCGCCATGTTGGCAGTTCTGGAACTTTGGGTCGATTTTCGCAAACAAATCGCGTACGAACGCAAGGGGTAGGATTATGAAGATCATTCTGCTGAAAGATGTGGAAAACTTGGGAGACGAGGGAGAGGTCAAGACCGTTGCCGACGGTTACGCCCGCAACTTCCTGCTGCCGCGCGGGTTCGCCACGCTGTTCTCAAAAGCTGGCTTGAACCTGATTGAACAGCGCACCGCCAAGATCGAGGCACGCAAGGAAGAGAAGCGCCAGGCCGCTCTGGGCCTGAAAGAGAAGCTCCAGGGACTCAACCTGGTCATCTCGATGCCGGCCGGCGACAACGGCAAGCTCTTCGGGGCCGTGACCAACGGCGTCGTGGCCGAGCACGTGGCCAAGGCCGCAGGTGTGGCCGTCGACAAGCGCCACGTCAGCATCCATGGCAACGCCATCAAGCTGGTTGGCATCTACGACGTGCGCATCCGGGTCATGGACCGCGAATACGCCAACATCAAGGTCGAAGTGAAGGCTCTGGAAGCCTAGGCTCCGTGGGAAAGGAACGGGTCCCTCCGCACAACCTCGACGCCGAGTCGGCTGTGCTGGGGGCCCTTCTCCTCTCCAAGGAGGCTCTGGACGTCGTCGTCCAGGTGCTTCGTCCCAGCGACTTCTACAGGCAGGCGCACCGGACGCTGTTCGAGACCATTCTCGAAATGTCTGCCGAGAGCCAGGAAGTCGACGTGCTCACCCTGAGCCACGCCCTGGCCAAGGCTGGCAAGCTCGACCTGGTGGGCGGCATGTCGGCCCTGGCCCAGCTCAGCGAGTCGGTGCCCTCGGCCGCAAACGCCGAGTACTACGCTCAGATCGTCAAGAATTCGGCGGTGCGCCGGAACCTGATCGACGTGTCGAGCAAGCTCATCATCCAGTCGTACGAAGAATCGATCGAGAGCCGCATGCTCATCGAAGAAGCCGAAAAGCGCATCTTCGAGCTCGCCGAGGAACGGTCCACCCACAACTACAAGAAAGTCGGCGACATCGTCACGCTCAGCATGGAGCGGATCATCGCCCACTCCAAGAACAAGAACGTCATCACAGGGGTGCCCACGGGGTTCGCCGACCTCGACCGCGAGACTACGGGGTTCCACGAGTCGGAGTTCATCATCATCGCCGCCCGGCCGTCCATTGGCAAGACGACGTTCGCCCTCAACATGGCCGCCTACCAGTCGATCTCCAAGCAGATCCCCGTGGGCTTCCTCAGCCTCGAAATGCCCGACCTCGACCTGGTGGACCGCATCCTGGCGTCCGAAGCGCAGCTCGACTGGGGCAAGATCCGCAACGGCTTCCTTCGTCCCTCGGACCTGACGAGCCTGCGCGACGTGGTGCCCACGGTGTACGAGGCCCCGCTGTACATCGACGACACGCCCAATATGAAGCTGCTCGACCTGCGGGCCCAGGCGCGGCGCATGAAGGCCAAGAACGACATCCAGATTCTGTACGTCGACTACATCAGCCTCATCGGCCACGAGAACCCGAACATGCCGCGCCACGAGCAGGTCTCGGACATTTCGCGGTCGCTGAAGGCCCTGGCGCGCGAGCTCAAGATCCCTGTGGTGGCGCTCAGCCAGCTCAGCCGCGCCACCGAAGAAAAGAAGATGCCCGGGTTGGCCGACCTTCGCGAGTCGGGTTCGCTGGAGCAGGACGCCGACGTAGTGCTCTTTCTTCACCGCGGAAACCGGGGCACCGACCGCGACATGAAGGACGCAGCCCACCCCGTTATCGAAACCGACCTGATCATCGGCAAGCAGCGCAAGGGGCCCATCGGCACCCTGAAGCTGGGGTTCCACCCGCAATACACCAAGTTTGTCGATTTCGTTGGCGACAGCCACGGCGGTCCGGTATAATAAGGGGCAGGGGGCCCTCATGGGATTTCAGGAAAAGTACGATTTCAGCCTGCTGGTGAACGACAAGGAACGCTTTGTGGTCCGCGAGCTTGAGACCCAGCTCAAGGTCCGAACCGAGGTGTGCCGTTGCCAGGAGTGCGTGCTCGACATGGTCGCCCTCGCGTTGAACCATACCAAGCCCGTGTACCGCGTCACCCTGCTGGGGGCGATCTACGCTACGGCAGACGACGAAGGGGTGCACCAAGAGGTCATCGAAGCCGTAGCCGGCGCCATCGACAAGATCTACGCCAACCCGTCCCACGCCCGAAACTGAGGGGGGTTACTTGGGGCCCAGCAGGAACCCCAAGTCATTGAACGTCGTGAACAGCACAAGACCCAGGATGAGCACCACTCCCACCTGCTGGTAGCGCATCAGGGCCTTGAGGCCGAGACGGCGCCGTCGAAGCGCCTCGACGGCGCTCAGGACGATGGTGCCGCCGTCGAGGGCCGGCAGGGGAAGCAGGTTCATAAGGAACAGCGCCAGGCTGATGAAGGCAAAGATGTTTGCCACAGCGCCCCAGCCCTGGCCCCAGCCCGCCAGGAAGCCTTGCGAGGTGATTTCACCCGCGTAGTAGGTGATGCGCAGCGGCCCCGAAAGCGAGTCCGCCGGGTTCACCTTTCCGGTAAACAGCTGCACCAAGCCGTTGCCCATCTGGCCCAGAAGCTCCCAGACCTTGTCCCACCCGGACGCGAGCGCCGCCAGCGGCTGCTGCCCCACGGCGGGGAAGGTCGGCACGGAAAACGCAAGTCCGGGCCCCTCCTTGGCCGCAGGGTCGGGGACGAACAGCAGGTCTATGGTGCCTCCGTCCCTTTGGACCGTAATCGACAGGTTCCTGTTGCCGGCGGCGGTCACCGCCTGGTAGAACGCCTGTGTCGAGGCTGCGGGAGTGCCGCCAACGGCGGTGATGCGGTCGCCGGGCCTGAACCCGGCAAGCTCGGCCGCCGAGCCCTTCGTGACCGACTTCACCACCGGGTCGACCAAGGGGTAGACCCCCACCAAAGCGCGTTTCTCGGCGGCGTCGTAGCGGGGGACAACTGTCTTGTCGAGCCGCTGCCCCTGGCGGTCGATCTTCCACGCCTGGGCCTGGCCGTTCGAAGCCGCAATGGCCTGCTGCAGGTTGCCGAAGGTTCGGATCGCTTTGCCATCTATCGAGAGCACCAGGTCGCCGGTTTGGAGCCCCGCCTGGTCGGCAGGAAGCCCGGCCCGGCCCTCGACCTCGCTGGCCAGCAGAACTCTGGCCGCAGGGCCGGTTTCCGGAACTCCTGTCAGCTGGAGGGCCGAAAACACAAGGAAAGCGAAAAGCAGATTGAACACAGGGCCCGCGACGCTGATGATGATGCGCTTCCACGGCGGCGCCGCGAACAGCGACCCGGGGGTGGGCTCAAAGGCACCGTCCTGCCGCTGCAGGGCCGCAGTCAGATCCTGCTCGCCCTTCATCTTGCAGTACCCGCCCAGGGGCAGCAGGCAAACGCGGTACTCGGTGGTCCGGGGTTTCCAGCTCCACAGCACCTTGCCCCAGCCGATGGCGAAGGCCTCGACCTCGACACCGGCCCACTTGGCCGCGATCATGTGGCCGTACTCGTGGATGGTCACCACCACGCACAGCCCCAGCAGGCCGACCAAAATGAAACCGATGGTGTCCACTCAGAACCTCCCGTACTGAAGGAAAAGGTAAAACACCGGCGCCGAAAAGAGAAGCGAATCGATGGAATCGAGCACGCCGCCCCGGCCCGGGATGAGGTCACCGGAGTCCTTCACGTGGGCGCTGCGCTTCAGGCTCGACTCGAACAGGTCGCCCGCAATGGTTGTGATCGCCAGCACCGCCGACAGTCCCAGAATCGCATCCAGGCGCGAGCCGAGCAGGTGGTCGGGGACCAGGTAGAAAGCGATGATGAGCACGCCGAAGGTGGCGCCGATGCCGCCGACGAAGCCGATGAGGCTCTTGGACGGGCTGACCAGGAAGGGTTTGCGCGAGCGTTTGCCAAACAGGCTGCCCAGCAGCCAGGCGCCCGCGTCGTTGCCGAACACCGCCATCAAGAAGATGGGCATGAGCAGCCAGGCCTGGGGCAGGGTGTTGATCTGAAGGATCCAGTAGACGAAGAATCCGGGGTAGAAGATGGTGAACAGAATGCCCGTCACCTTGGCCAGGACGGGCTCGAGGTTCTGCTCGGTGTTGGCGAAGATCTGCCGCACGAGGACCACCACCAGCACCAGGGCCACGAAGACGAGGCTTTGGTCGGCGTTGAGGATGCTCGCGTCCTGAAGGTAGGCCAGACAAGGGAAAAGCATGCCCAGAGCGTAGGGCAGGTAAGGGTTGAGGTCGAGTCCCTTGGTCCGCAGCAAGGCGGCCATTTCGCCGGCCCCCACCGCCGAAATCACCACGGCGACCACGGCCAGGGGAAGGTGGAAGGCCCAATCCCACATGGCCACCGCCAGCAGGGCGGGAAGCACAAAGAAGAACGACAGCAGCCTGAGGAAGACCTTATTCATGGACGGCCCCGAACTTGCGCTGACGCTTCTGGTAGTCTCCGAGGGCCGCCTTCAGGTCGTCCTCGGTCCAGTCGGGCCAGTATTTGGCGCTGAAGTAGAACTCGGCGTAGGCCGACTGCCACAAGAGGAAGTTGCTCAGGCGGATCTCCCCGGCAGTTCGAACCAGAAGATCGACGGGCGGCAGCCCGGGTTGGTCGAGACAGCCTTGAAAACTCTTTTCGTCGAGAACCGGGCGTCCAGGGACGGCCAGCCAGCGCCCGAAAGCGCGCAGGATCTCGTCCTGGCCGCCGTAGTTGATCGCCAGGTTCACGGTAAGTCCGTCGAAACCGGCTGTATCGTGCTGAACCTGAACCAGGTCGGCCTGCACCTCGTCGGGCAAACCCATCAAGTCGCCAGAATGGACGACCCTGATGTGGTTTTCTCGGTAGAAGTCCCACTCCCGCAGGAGATGGCTCTTGAGCAGGAACATGAGGAAGGAGACTTCCTGCTCGGCGCGCCTCCAGTTCTCGGTGGAAAACACGTAGAGCGACAGGTAGCGGATGCCCGCGTCGGAGGCGGCCTGGGTGATGCGCTTGGCGGTCTTCAGGCCTTCCTTGTGCCCTTCCGAGCGCGCCAAGCCGCGATGCTGCGCCCAGCGTCCGTTGCCGTCCATGATGATACCGAGGTGAGTGGGGAGGGGGGCGGCACCGGGTTCGGCCATATCAGATTTCCAGAATTTCCTTTTCCTTCTCGGCGCCGATCCTGTCGATGTCGCGGATGGTGGCGTCGGTGATCTTCTGGATTTCGTCGAGGGCCTTCTTGATCTCGTCTTCGGTGAGCTCGCCGTCTTTCTGCAGCTTCTTGTAGGCCTCGTTCACATCGCGGCGGACGTTGCGCACGCCCACCCTGAAGTTCTCGGCGACGGCCTTGGCCTGCTTCACAAGTTCCTTGCGGCGCGACTCGTTGAGCGGCGGAATATTGATTCGAATGACCTTGCCGTCATTGCTGGGGGTCAGGCTCAGGTCGGAGGCCAGAATGGCCTTCTCGATATCGCCGATGACTCCCTTGTCCCAGGGCTGAATGACCACGAGCCTGGCCTCGGGCACCGAAATGTTGGCGACCTGGCTCAGGGGAGTCTTCGATCCGTAGTACTCGACGGGCAACTTCTCAAACAGGGCCGGGGAGGCGCGACCAGTCCGCAGGACCGAGTACTCCTCCTGCAGGCTCTTGACGCTCTTCTTCATTTTGGCTTCGGCGTCGGCTTTGATGGCGGCTGACAAGGGTCCCTCCTTTTCGGGGAGGCCGCCCCTGCCGGGGCGGCCTTGGACGATGAAAAAGCGGGTCAGGCCTCGAGGCCGACCTGCACGTACACGAAATCGACAATCTCGACCTTGGTCCCCAGTTCCTTGCCCAGCCTTTCGGCGGCCTGGCTTACTGTGACCTTGTCGTCCTTGACGAAGGGCTGGTCGACGAAGCTGATCTGCTTGAGGAACTTGTCAACCTTGCCCTTCATGATGCCTGTGACCACGTTTTCGGGCTTGCCGGCCAACTGCTCGGCGTCGCGGACCCGGATGATCTCCTCCTGCTCCTTGAGCCAGGCGGCGTCGACCTTGGTCCTGTCGAGGTAGCTGGGGTTGAACGCGGCCACGTGGAGGGCCAGGTCGAAGCCGAACTGCAGCAGCTTGGGGTCGCTGGCCTTGGAGGCGTCGGCTGCCTTGACCTTGACCAGAACGCCGATTCGGCCTTCGCCGTGGATGTACTGGACCACGGCCTCGCCGGCGCCGGTGGTCAGCGCGCGGAAGGTCTTGAGACCCAGGTTCTCCTTGGTCTTGACCGCCAGCTCGCTGAGCTTGGCCTGGGCGGCCGCGTCGGGAGCTGAAGCTCCCGTCTTGACCAGGGCGTCGAGGATGGCCTGACCGGTGGTCACGAACTCGGAGTTGCGTGCCACGAAGTCGGTCTCGCAGCTGATTTCAAGCACGGCGGCGTGGGTGCCCATGACGGCCGCGAAGACCCGGCCTTCGGTGGCCGACCGGCCCGCGCGCTTGGCGACGGCGGCCAGACCTTTTTCTTTGAGGACTTTTTCGGCGGCGGCGAAGTCGCCTCCCGCCTTTTCCAGGGCGTCCTTGCAGTCGCCGAAACCGGCGCCCGTCTTGTCCCTGAGTTTCTTCACATCGAGGGGATTGATGGCCATAAGGTTTGCTCCTTGAAGGTTATGCGCGTTCGTCGTCTTCGGCGTCGAAGGTGGCAGCCAGACCGTTCTCGGTAAACCCGGCGGTTTCCATGCCGGGGGTCTCGTCTTCCTGGAGGGAGTCGATGACCGTAAGTCCGATCTCGTTGTCGGCCTCGATGACCGAGTTGGCGACAATCTGGGTGAACAGGGTGATGGCGCGGATGGCGTCGTCGTTGCCGGGGATGGGGTAATCGATGCCCTCGGGGTTGCAGTTGGTGTCGACGACGGCAATGATCGGAATTCCGGCGCGGCGCGCCTCGGCGATGGCGATGGCCTCCTTGCGGGGGTCGATCACGAAAAGGATGCCCGGGAGCTCCTTCATTTCCTTGATGCCGCCAAGGTTCTTCTCAAGCTTGGCCTTTTCCTTGCCCAAGCCCGCGATTTCCTTCTTGGTCAGGTGGCCGTAGGTGCCGTCCACTTCCATCTTCTCGATCTTCTTGAGGCGCATGAGCGACTTCTTGATCGTGGTGAAGTTGGTGAGCATGCCGCCGAGCCAGCGGTTGTTCACGTAGAACATGTTGCAGCGTTCGGCTTCGGTCTGGATGGACTGCTGGGCCTGCTTTTTGGTGCCAACGAACAGGACGGTCTTGCCTTCCAACACGGTCTTGCGTACGGCGTTGTACGCTTCCTTGATGGCCTGGATGGTCTTCTGCAGGTCGATAATGTGGATTCCGTTGCGTTCCGCGAAGATGAATTTCTTCATGCGCGGGTCCCAACGCTTGGTCTGGTGACCGAAATGAACACCTGACTCGAGCAGGTTCTTCATAGTAACTACAGCCATGGTAGTCTCTCCTTAAATTTCCGCTTCGAGGGGCCTCGCGAACTGCTGCGGCAGGCTTTGTCTTCGCCGAAGCCTCACTCGAATGCTCACGTACAAGGAGTACGCTCCGCTTCTCGCTTTGCCTTCGGCTCGCCAAAGCCTGTCCTCGCGACGTTCGGGAGGCCCCTCAACGGGAACTCCGCTCGGTCGACGCGGAAAGCTGGTTCCACAAGGACCCACCGGACCGAGGTCCGACGGATTCCTTCTCATATTTCACGACATCCGAAGGCGCGGCTAACCCGGGGGCGCTACGCTAGGACGCGGAGATTTTGACAGATCATGGCATAAACCTGGGCGATTGGCAACCCCACGACGTTCGACCAGCTGCCCGACAGCCGGCGCACGAGGATGTTGCCGGTTTCCTGAATCCGGTACCCGCCGGCGGCGTCACGCCACTCGCCACGCTCCAGGTAGCGCCGGTAGAGCGCCTCGTCCCAGGGGACGAAATCGACGGCCGTGGCCACGGTCTGCTGGTGCCAGGGCCCGGCGGCCGAACTACCCAGGGCGAAGCTTGTCAATACACGGTGCCGGTGGCCCGCCAGGTGCTTGTAGAACTCCCAGGCCTGGGCCTCTCCCTCGGGTTTGTTGAGGGTGCGGCCGCGAAAGGCGAGCAGGGTGTCGGCGGTCAGCACCGGCAGGGTGTTCTCGGGGTGATTGTGCAGATAATGGGCAAGTTTCTCCCGGGCCAGGCGGCGGACCTGGACCCCGGCCCGTTCGCCGGCCCGGGGGACCTCGTCCCAGGGGTTTTCCACGACGGCAAACGGCAGACCCAGGGCCTCGAGCAGGGCCTTTCTGCGGGGCGATCCCGAGGCTAAAAGGAACAGCGGTTGCGGCATGCGGACTCCTTGACCCAGCCACCTTCCCATGGGCGGGCCGCCGCCGTCAATTCACGGCCCGCTCGGCTGGACACGGCTTCTCGCGGGCGTGCTACCCTGGGGCACGGAGTCAGCCCCATGTCCATCGTCGAAAAGCAGTTTCGTGGCCTGTTCGGTACCTTGTTTGGCATCTTTGTGCTGTACGGCACCTCGATGACGATGATCGGGGCCACCCTTCCGCGCATCCTTGCCGATTTTCACTGGGACTACGTGACGGTCGGCACCGTGATCGCCGGGGGCTCCGTCGCATTCTTCCTGTCGACCTTTGTATCGGGCTACCTTGTCCATTCCCTGGGACCAAAGGCCACGGCTCTGCTGGGCGTGGCTCTGGGCGTGGTCGGCCTCGCGTTCTTCGGGGCGGTCACCAACCCCGCTGTCAACTTTCTTCTCAACGTCCTTGTCGGTTTGGGCCAGGGTGCCATAGAGGTGACCATCAACTCGACCGTCATTCGGCTCGACACCCGAAAGACGGGCTCGCCCATCGTCTTTACCCAAGGGGCCTTCGCCATCGGCGCCATCGCCGGCCCCCTCGCGCTCGGTCTGCTGCTCCACACCGGCGGATCGTGGACGTTGGTCTACCGGGGAATGGCGCTGCTGTTCGCGGTCTTGCTGGTGATCCTGGCGAAGCTGAAGTTCGACCTTCCCGCCGCACCCGCCCGGGCGCGAAGCACCGCGAGGTTGTCGGCCCACCCCGCGTACTGGCTGGCCTTCGGGACGCTGTTTCTGTACGTCGGGATCGAAATGGGGTTCTCGAACTGGGTCGCCGAGTACTTCGTCCAGAGCTTTCAGTTCCAAGCCGCCGCGGGCGCGCTGCTTGTATCGGTGTTCTGGGCCGGCATTCTTGTGGGACGATTGGGCGTGCCCATGGTGTCCACCCGGGCCGATCCGGGGCGCAAACTCGTGTTGTTCGCCGGGGGCGTTGCGCTCTTTCTCGCGGCCCTGCCGGTCTTGGGGTCGTTTTCGCTCGTCTCGTGGACAGCTGTCGCTGGAGTGGGCGCCGTCTTTGCTGCGGGGTTGGGGTGCTCTGTCATTTACGGCCTTGTCCTGACCCTGGTGGGGGCCACCTTTCCCCATGCCCAGAGCAAGGCCATCGGGTTTGCCGCCACGGGGGGAGGGCTTGGTGTTTTCCTGTTCCCGTACTTCGGGTCGATCCTGGCCCAGGCGTGGGGCATCCGCTACGGGATCGCGGCCTTCGCGGGCTTCTCCATCCTCATGGTCTTTTCGTCGCTGCTGCTCGTGCGTGCGGCCCGAGCGAAATAATCCAGGCGGGTGTATCTTTAGGGCTTAGGAACTTCAAACAAGGAGGTGCCGTATGGATCCCGTTCTTACCTACGCCCTGTGGGCGGCAGGAGGCTTCCTCGTGATCGTCCTGTTCTTTTCAGGGGTTCGGATCGTGCGCCCGACCACCCGGGGCCTCGTGGAACGGCTGGGCAAGTACCGCCGGTTCGCCAACCCGGGCTTTCATTGGATCATCCCCTTCATCGAGCAGATGTTCCTGGTGAACATTACCGAGACGATGTTCAACGCCGAACCCCAGTCCATCATCACCAGCGACAAGCTGAACGCCAGCGTCGACGCGCAGATCTACTTCAAGGTCAACAGCGATGAACAGAACGTGAAGAACTCGCAGTACAGCGTCAACGACTACAAGTACCAGATCGTGAACCTGGCCCGAACCACGCTGCGCAACATCATCGGCACCATGACGCTGAAGTCGGCCAACAGCGAACGAGGGAAGATCAACCGTGAGCTGCACCGCACCCTGCGTGAAGAGACCTCGAACTGGGGCATCGACATCGTGCGCACCGAGTTGATGGAAATCGATCCTCCCGAGGACGTGCAGGAGACGATGAACAAGGTGGTCAAGGCCGAGAACGAGAAGGTCGCCGCCATCGACTTCGCGACCGCGACTGAAACCATGGCCGACGGTGCGCGCCGCGCCGAGATCAAGAAGGCCGAGGGGATCAGGCAGGCCAAGATCCTCGAGGCCGAAGGCGAGGCCCAGGCCATCAAGCTTGTCAACGAAGCCGCTGAGAAGTACTTCGTCGGCAACGCCCAGCTGCTGCGCCGGCTCATCGCCGTGGAAACGTCGCTGCAGCACAACGCCAAGATCGTGGTGCCCTCGAACACCGAACTGATCAACGTGATCGGCGAACTGGCGGGAATCGTCCCGGTCAAACGCCCCGAGGCTTAGGCCTGGTCGGCCAGGGCGACCTGTCGCTCACCTCGATGCGGGGGCGGCCCGAATGGTTCGAAAGCAAAATGGGGATGTTCCCGCCCGCCGGGAAAGGCGTGTTTGACCGCATTACGGATCACTTCGTTAGCGACCCCGAGCAATTCTAATCGTATTAGTCAGTAATTCCCAGGGCCTCGACCCTTCCACGAAAGCGGGTCACAGCCTTGTATTTGGGCTTAATACGACTAAGAATTCTTTGGGTGGACGTGAAGGTGAAACCAATGAACAAGGAAGTGGCTATGGCCGCCGCAGAAGGTTCGTGTTCGGATGAAAGTCTCCCCGACCAAAAAAGCGTTCTGAAGTATCTGGTTCTGTCGCTGGGCTTTGGGCTCGTGCTGGGTTCCGTATTCCCCGTGTACGCCAGCCTGTTTGTGGACTTCAAGAGTCCGCTGCACGAGGTGATCTTCATTGCAGGCTGTATCGCGGCAGGCCTGCTTGTCGGTCTCGTGTCATTCCTGATCGGGTCTTTCACCGTGTTGAGGATCATCAAGGACATTTCGGGCCGCCTTGCCGTCTTGAGCGAAAACGAAGGCGATCTCAGCCACGACCTCGCCTTCAGGTCTTCTGACGTCCTCGGTGAACTGGTCAGCAACTTCAACCATTTTCAGGCCAAACTTCGGCGGATGGTCCAGGCCATGGCCGTGGTCGCCACGAAGGTCCACCACAGCAGCCGTGATCTAAGCGAGTCCACGGAACAGTCGGCGTCGTCCCTGGAACAGATGGCCGCCACCTCGGCCCAGGTGGCCAAGGTCGCCGAGGACCAGTCGGAGGCTGCGTCGCATTCCCGCCAAAGCGTGGGAAAGGTCCTCGAACGCATTGAAAAGTCAGACGAGATGACCCGGGGCATGGCCACCCAGTTCTTCATGTTCAGCCAGTCGATGGAGGCCAACCGGAGGGGAATCCAGGCCGTTGCCACCGAGGCCAGGCGCTCGGGCGACCTCGCCGCCACCCTTGAAAGGGCAGGCGAAGCCGGCGGCGAGGTGCTGAACCACCTGAACGCGACCATCCAGGCGGTCGCCCAGCAGGCCGAGCAGGTGCAGGATATTGTACAGGTCATCCTCAAGATTGCGAGCCAAACGAACCTGCTTTCGATGAACGCCGCCATCGAGGCTGCCCACGCCGGGAGCTCAGGGAGCGGGTTCGCCGTTGTGGCAAGCGAGATCCGCGCCCTCGCGGACACCAGTTCGTCGCAGGGCAAGCGCATCAAGCAGCTCCTTCAGGGAATCGCCAAGGCCGTGGAAACCACCCTGGGCCAGTCCGAGGCTACCCGGGTGAAGTTTCAGGAGATCATGGGCGGCATCAAGCTTGTTCTCGAGTCGGGCCGCGCCATCGCGGAGCAAATGCAGCTTCAAGAGGTTGAAGACACCCGCCTTTCCGAAGGCCTTGTCGTGTTCACCAAGTTTTACGAACAGCTGTCCGAGGCCATGGACGTGCAGATTCGTGAGAGCCAGAGCGTCGGCGAAGGGGTCAACTCTGTCGAAGCCGCCAGCCGGCAGATCCGCGACTCGATGAGCGAACAGGCCCTCGGCATGGAACAGGCCACCGCCGCCGTCGTGCAGGTCAGGGAGACGTCGCTCGAGCTGAAGGCACTGGTCGGAGACCTCCAGGCGCAGACGAACCAGTTCAAGACGGAGTGTTAGGGCCCCGTAGGCGGATCCTTTTCCATAATTTCGTCGTTCACGTTCTCATTATAGTACTATAATAGTTTTCATCGAGTTTCCCGAGAAGTTCTTGCCTGTGCCCGGAGGGAACGATGCAATTCAAGCCTGCCTCACGGTCAGCAGTCTTCGTGTTCTTGAGTGGCCTGGTCGCGATGGGCGGGAACTCCTGACTTTCACGAGGCAGTAGGGGATTGGAAGAACTAGTCCACCGACAACGCGCCGCTCGATTATGCACCCGCACCGTCTTTGCCTATTTTGAACTCAAGAGGTTCCCATGGCTGAATACACGTCCAAGATCCTTTCGATCCGCCCCCTTACGCCCGATGTGAAGGTCTACCGGGTCGAGAAGCCCGCGGGCTGGGCCTTTGTGCCCGGCCAGGCCACCGAGGTGGCGGTCAATAAACCCGGCTGGACCGCCGAGGCGCGGCCGTTCACGTTCACCAGCCCCCTGGCGGCCCCGTGGCTGGAGTTCACCATCAAGTCGTACCGCGGCCGGCCAGGCGTGACCAAGCTCCTCGACACCCTTGTGCCGGGGGACGAGCTGCTGCTGCACGACGTGTGGGGCGAGCTGACCTACCGCGGCCCGGGTCTCTTCATTGCCGGAGGCGCCGGGATCACACCGTTCCTGGCCATCTTCCGCGACTTGAAAACCAAGAACGCCCTGGCCGACGTAAGGCTCCTCTACGGCAACCCGTCCGAGGCCGACGTCATCGAAAAGCAGGAGCTGACCGAGCTGCTGGGGCCGCGCTTCCGGAGCTTTACTGGGACAAGGTTCATCGGCGCCGAGGACATCCGGCAGGCGGTCCGACCCGGCGACTGGGTCTACCTCTGCGGACCCGACCCCATGATGGCCGCGTTGACACCGGTCATTCAGGGACTGGGGCTGGGGGAACGGCTGGTCGTGGAGCCGTAGGGGGCTGCCGAAGGCGGCTCTGAAACGGCTCCCGCCGCCACCAGGACGGGGACCGCTTCGTCGTGGCCTGCGGCCCGGGCCAAGGCCACAGGCGTGAACCCCTGGTTTGTCGCCTGGTTCACCTGAGCCTTCACCCGGTCGGGACCCAGGGCCGACAGGAGGGGGCCCAGGGAGTCCGGCTGGTACCGCGCCGCCAGGGAAAGGACCCCCCATCCGTCCTCGGTCCGAGCCTTGAGGGACGAGCCGGGAATCAACGACGCGACCTCGCCCGGAGTTCCGTACCTGAGCGCGACCAACAACGGCGTCCAGCCCGACTTGGTCCGGCTGCCTAGGGATGCGCCGGCGTCGAGGAGGGCGCGAGTCCCGCTGCCGTCCCGAAGGGCGAGCATCAGGGCGGTTGTTCCGTCCGCCGTCGGCACGTTGACGGCGGACGGGTCCGATGCAATCAAGTCGGGAATCATCTCGGGACACCACGCGGCGGCACAATCCAAGGCGGTCCATCCCAGGTTCGTGGTTCCCTGGGGGCCGGCCGGAAGCCTTTGGAGCAGGGCCCGGGCGGTAGCGGCGTCGTGCCGGTGCAAGGCCAGCATCAGCGGAGTCCAGCCCCGGGCGTCAGGTTCGTTCACTTGCTCGGGTCTGACGGCGAGGTCGAGGGCAAGCTTGTCGAGACCGGCCGAGACCGCGTCGCCCAGGAGAGTCGCCGGGGCCGGGACGCCCCGGGACAGCAGTTCCCTGGCGACCTGCTCCCGGCCGTTTTGAACGGCCAAGGTCAGTGGCGCGGGTTCCCCGGCCTTCGGGTCCGCCGAAGCGTCCACAAGGGCCATGGCCAACTCGTCTTCGGAGAGGCTGATCGCCATCTGAAGGGGCCGCCGGCCCCAGGGGTTCGGGAGTTCAAGGTCGGTCTTCCCCTTCAGAAAGTCCGAGGCCAGCTCTGAATCGTTCCAGCGGATGGCCTGCTGGAGCGTGGCACCGCCTATCTTGGTGGCGGGCGGTCCGTAGGGAAGGGCGGTTCCCCGCTCGGCCTCGGCCCCCTGGGGCGTCACGACGGACTTCTCCGAAAGTTCTTGGATCCCCGACATGACAAGGCCTTGGTCCGTCGCCGCGGCCAGGGTCAGCCCCCCCACCCAAAGCGACTTGGTGGTTTGGTCCGGCGCGTCCTGACCCGGGACGATGAACCCCTCGAAAGACTTGTTGTTGGCCAGCCTTTGCAGGCCCAGGCCCGACTTGTGACGATCGAACAGGCTCGCCCAGACGGCCTGTTCCTGGGCGCTGGACTGCGCGTCGGGGGCCCGGGCCCTGAACAGCGAGACATAGTCCTGCCGGTCGGCGTTGGGGAAGTAGGTAAGGGCCCCGAGGTCCCACACGGGCGCGTCAGCACCGGGGAGGAAGCCCAAGGAGGCGTAGACCGTACCAGCACGGTGCACGGGCACCACGCGGGCATCGAACGCGAGCTGGACCGCAGGAGTGTCCCAGTCGAAGACCGCGTCGGGCCGGCAGTAGACGGCCCAGTTCCGCATCGTCCGGGGCACGACGTCGTTGTGGGACAAGAACTCGGCCCACGCGTCGACCGAGCCTCCGTAGGTGACGTAGGCGTAGTCGGCCATGGCTTCGAGGTCGATTCCGGCGTCGAGGGCGGCTCCTCTGGGGGTCGCGGTCAGCAGGCCCCAGCCGCCGGTAGGCGAGGGCAACCAAAGCAGCTGCTCGCTGAAGTTGGCCGAACCCACGTCCCAGCGCATCAGGAACCAGAGCCGGCCGAACCTGTCCTCCCAGCGATGCGCCTCGGCCGGTTTCCCCAGCGAGGTGATGCGGACGGCCTTTTGGCCGAACGAGCGGGTCACAGCCGTTCCCTGAAGCACGAGATCCATCAAATGGCCAGGGTCCTGGACCGCTTCGGGGCCTCCCTCGGTCAGATTCAAGGTCAGCGCCTGGACGTTGAGCAGGTTCCCCGACCAGAGTTCACCTCCGTCGACCTTGGCAGCCTTGGGGCTCGCCGGTGCTTCGAGGGTCCAGGTCGAGTTCGGGTGCTGCTGGAGGAAGGAAAGGTGGGCGGCGAAGGGAAAGCTCCACAGCGACGAGGCCGACCACGGAGATTGAACCTTGAGCTGGGCCACAGCCCGGCGGTCGTCCTTGTCCGCCGTGGCGACCAACCGGGACCTCAGGTCCTCAACGGTCATGGGCAGGGGCCATTGGGCGTGGTCCTCGACGGTTTCCGAGCCGGTCAGGACGGCTAGACTGTAGAGATAGTGGGCGTCGTAGTGGGCGGCAGCCGACAGGTCCACCTCTGAGATCGGCAGGGCGTAGTTCAGGTTTTCGTTGGCAGACCGGGCGAGAACCACGCCGAGGACCCGTCCCTGGGCGTCCAGGAGAGGGCCCCCGCTGTTCCCAGGGGACGCGGCAGCCGAGAACCGAAGGTACGACCAGGCTCCTTTCCATTCCTCCGGGGTGGAAGAGGTCAGCAGTCCGTCCCTGACGACAACCCCGGACCCGAGCGCGTCGCCCACGGTATAGACCTTGGAGTCCACAGCTGCCGAAGCGGACTTGAGTCCCGGGGCCGTCAGACCAGGCACGTCGAACGCGATGAAGTCCCGCCAAAACGAGTACGCGAGGACCCGTCCCACGGGGTGCACGGTTCCAGCGGCGTCCCGCAGGGCAAACTCGGTTTGGAGCGAAGGCCGTTCCAGGGCGAAGACGTGGGCGGCGGTGACGAACACTCCCCCCGGCAGGGCGAAGGCCGTCCCCAGCGACTGGTAGTCAGAGTTCCGTTCTGAGTAGGGCAGCAGGTCGAGGGGAAGGTCCTCGGCGTAGGTCACGCCCTGGTCCTTGGGCTGCTTGACCACCACCTCGAACACATTCTGCCGGACGAGAGGCTCGAGGCTGGCGGCCTCTTGCGCCGAAAGAACCCCGGGCTGTCCAGCCAGCGTTCCGAAAAAAACGACAATGAGCCCAAAGAAAATTTTGTTCATGACGGATCCTGGGACGGGTCGATGCCCGCGGGTTCAAAATCAGCGCTGGCGGCCCGGGGCGGAGCCCAGGGTGCGAGGTTCCAAGCTCCCCCCGGGGCGAGGAGCTGCTCCACCGCGCCGTGGCCGCCCAGGTACATTGTGTCGACCTGAGCCTCGCCGCCCCAGTACAGGCGCCCCACCACGTATTGCTCGCCCAGGTCCCGCCAGGAACGGTAGTGGTCCCTGAGCTGGTCGCCGGCCTGCCGGATCCAGCTCCAAGCCTCGTCCTCGTTCAGGTAGCCCACCAAGTACCCGCACCGCGCCAGGTACACCATCCTGCACAGGTCCCAGGCAAGCAGCCCCCGGCTCCCCACCACGGGCTCGAAGGCACGGACGGTCCGGAAGTCCTCAGCCTTCAGTCCCTCGTCCTTGCCAGTGTCGGCCAGGGCCCCGTCCGACTCGCCGGGGTACTTCGCCAGCAGAGCTGCCTCGTCGGCAAAGCGTTTTCGGTGCCCGGTGTCCCTCAGCCACGCGAGGTTTTGGATCAGAGACTCGCGGTCGGCGACGCCCCAGCCCGAGTGAAGCGCCGCGGCGGTGAGGTCCCGATTGAGCTTGGTCTGGGCCATGGGCGCCAACTCCTTAAAGGTGTGCTGGCCCAGGGCTCCCTGGACCCCCTCGAGGCGCAGTTCCCACTGGCGCAGGGCCTCGTCGGAGTCGATCCAAGGCGCCGGCGCCCGGGCGGCCTGGACCTGGGGGTTGGGGTTGGCCAGAGTCAACTCGTCCTCTCCCACGGCCGGAATTCGGTAACTCGCCGAGTTCTGCCGGTACAGCGCAGAAAGGCGGGCCAGGTTCGATTCGGGTTCGGCGGGAATCTCGGTCAGCACGGCCAGGGAGACCGGCGGCTGCGCCGAGCGGACCTTAAGCTGGTCAAACGCAATTTGGACCACATTCGGCCGTCCGTCCGAGAACAGGCCGGCCCCTGCGTTGAGCCACGAGGCGGGGTGTCCCGAGGCGTCGACAAAATCGGGCGACACCGAAGCAAGCTTGCCGGCGGCGTCGAAGAGCGCGAGGTGGCCGTTGGTGATGCGGGGGTCCGGGACGGTGAACTCAAGGCCCAAGGCGGAATCCCGATGGATCTTGCCGACACGGGCCGGTCCGGGGACCAGGGCGTGGTAGGGGGTCACGAGTCCCGGAAACCCCGCGTTGATCAGGAAGTGGCAAGGCAGCGGGGTGGCGGATGGCGGGTCGATGGTGAACCTGCCGCGGGCGGACCGGCCGTCCGAAAGGGTCACCGTGGCGATGTAAGTGGTCGGAATCATGGTCCGGCCGGCTCCCTGGGCGCCCGTCAGGTTCCACGAACCGGTTCCACCGATGTATCCCTTGTCGAGGTTGAAGTACTTGGTCTTGCTGATGGTCCAGGTGTCGCCGGCCGGGGTCGCAACCGTCACGGTCGCGATCGAGTCATACTGGGCCCTCAAGTCCTCCACAAACAGGTAGAAGTTCATCTGGAGGACCTCGTTGGCCGGAGGGACGCCGCTGCTGTAGAATCCTCGGTCAACGGTGGTCACAGAGACCGTAAGCCCGGTCAGGACCGGCAGGGCGGCCGTGCTCTGGCTCCACCCGGGAACGACGATGAGGGAAAGGGCCAAGAGCCAGCCAAGACTTGTTATGAGTCGATTCATTTTGAACCGAAGTCTATCGCGTTCTTCGGGGATTCCTCAAGAGCGAAAAGCCCAGGAGCAGACCAAACTCGACGCTTGGCCTGCCGGCCCCTGAGAGCACACGAAACTGGACCGGGAAGATGAACGAGGCGGGGCTCGAACCCACTACCTCCGCCTCCGGAGGGCGGCGCTCTATCCAAATGAGCTACTCGTCCGAATCGAAATCACTATAACGAAGGCCGCCGATCTTGTACAGTGGCACAGTGAGCATCCACCGACCCCTCGCCGATTCGCGCCTGGCAGGCCTGCTGCAGGACCTGCTGGCTGAAGAGCAGCTTCCCGCCCTCGACCGCTGGTTCAGCCGTCTCGCCAAGTCGTCGGGCTGGAGCGTGGCCGACCAAAAGACTCTGTGGGACCAGCTGCGCGTGGCCCTGACCCGTGGCTACGGCCTGTTGGAGAACGCGTCGGCCCCGGCGCTGACGTCGTGGCCGGGATTCCGCCTCGCCTTGAGGGGGCGGGCGGCCGAGTGGGCGCTGCGGACGGTTCACCCGGCGCCGCCCCAGCCTTCTCTGGCCCAGGCGGGGATACCGCCGTGGCTGGGTCAGGCCCTGGACGACAGGGCCCGCCGGTCACGCTGGTCGGCCGACGACAGGAACCGCTTCTTGGCGGCGCAGGAAACCGCCGCCCCGGTGCACGTCCGCTTCCGCCCCGGCGACGAGGGCCAGGCGTGCGCCCGCCGTCTGGCCGAAACTGGTCAGACCGAACCTTCGGAGGTGGTGGGCATCGACAGGCTCGCCGCCGGCCGGGGTCTGGAGTCGACGGCTGAGTGGAGGCAGGGCCTGGTGGAGATCCAGGACGCGGCCAGCCAGCTGAGCCTTGTGCGTCTGGGCCTGCGGCCCGGACAGCGCGTCTGGGACGTGTGCGCGGGGCAGGGGGGCAAGACGATGCTGGCGGCCTCCGAACTGCGGGGCAAGGGCGCCCTGGTCGCAACCGACGTGAGCGAGTCCAAGCTTCACGTCCTCAAGGAACGGGTCAAACGCTCGGGTTGGCAAAACATCCGGCTGCTGCCGTGGTCGGGCGACGAGCTGCCCGCCTTCGGCCCTGAAATGGCGGGTCGGGGCTTCGACAGGGTGATCGTCGATGCGCCGTGCAGCGCCACCGGCACCTGGCGCCGCGACCCCGACGGCCGTTACCGCCTGCTGCCCCGCGTGCTGGCAGAGCTGGCCAAGCACCAGGAGAGGCTGCTGAGGCTGGGCTGGAGCGCGCTCAAGGCCGGCGGCCGGCTGGCCTACATCACGTGTTCGTGGCTGCCCGCCGAGAACGAGCACGTGGTGAAGGCCTTCGTGGACGAGGCGGGCGCCGCCGTCGTCCACGAAGAATTGCTGGGCCTTCCGGCCTTCGACGCCAACACCCTGTACGTAGCCATCCTCGAAAAAGGCTGAGCCCCAGCCTACAGGGCGGTCAGGAACCTGTGGATGGCCGCAGCGGCCTTTCGTCCCTGGCCCATGGCCAAAATGACGGTGGCGGCGCCAAGCACGATGTCGCCGCCGGCCCAAACGCCGGGCATAGAGGTCTGTCCGTCTTCGTTGACGACGAAGTTTCCGTTCTTGTTCACTCCAAGCTCGGGCGTGGTCTGGCGGAGCAGGGGGTTGGAGTCGTTGCCGATGGCGACGATGACGGTGTCGACCTCGAGCAGGGCCTCGCTGCCGGGCACGGCGACGGGGGACCTTCGGCCCGAGGCGTCTTTCTCGCCCAGAACGTAGGTGAGCGTCTCGACGGCTTTTACCCGGCCCTGGTCGTCCCCCAGTATTCTCTGCGCGTTCTTAAGGGTAAGGAAGCGGATGCCCTCCTCGACGGCGTGGTGGACCTCTTCCTGGCGCGCGGGCATTTCCTCGAGGCTGCGCCTGTAGACGATGCTCACCTCTTCGGCCCCCAGGCGGAGCGCGGACCGGGCGGCGTCCATGGCGACGTTGCCGCCGCCCAGCACGGCGACCTTCTTCGAGCGATAGATGGGCGTCGCGGCGCGGCCGTCGTCGTAGGCCTTCATCAGGTTGCACCGGGTGAGGTACTCGTTGGCCGAAAACACGCCCACGAGGTTTTCGCCGTCGATGTGCATGAACTTGGGCAGGCCGGCCCCGGTGCCCACGAACACGGCGTCGTAGCCGTCCTGGGTGAGCAGGTCCTTGAGTTTGCGCGTGCGCCCCACCAGGAAGTTGGTCTGCACGTCGACGCCGATCTTCCTCAGGGTGTCGATTTCGCGGTCGACGATGGCCTTGGGCAGCCGGAACTCGGGAATGCCGTACACCAGCACCCCTCCGGGTTTGTGGAAGGCCTCGAATACGGTGACCGCGTGGCCCTCCTGGCAAAGATCGGCGGCGGCGGCGATGCTGGCCGGACCCGAACCGATGACGGCGACCTTGCGGCCCGTGGCGGGCTTGACCCGGGGAAGGGGGAGGTCGGCCGAGCAAGCGTCGGCCACGTAGCGCTCCACCCGGCCGATGCCCACGGCCAGCAGTGGGTTCTTGAGGCTCTTGCCCAGGGTGCACGGCGCCTGGCACTGGCTCTCTTGGGGACACACCCGACCGCAAATGGCCGGCAGCAGACTGGCCTGGCGGATGACGCCCAGGGCGTCGGCAAACTTTCCGTCGGCGGCCAGGCCCAAAAAGCGCGGGATGTCGATGGAAACGGGGCACCCCGACACGCAGGGGGCTGTCTTGCACTGAAGGCACCGGCTGGCCTCGAGGCGTGCCTGCTCGGCGGTGAACCCGAGGGCGACCTCCTTCATGTTCTTGCCGCGCACTAACGGGTCCTGGGCGGGCATGTCCTGGGCCGGAATGGCCATGCGTTCTTTTGCGGTCATTTCTTGGCTCCGAATTCCTGGATGAAGCAGTCGTGGTCGGCCTGTTCCTTGGCCCGAAAGGCCTTGGACCTGAGCATCATGTTGTCGAAGTCGACCTGGTGGGCGTCGAACTCGGGGCCATCGACGCACACGAAGCGCATCTGGCCGCCCACGGTGACGCGGCACCCGCCGCACATGCCCGTGCCGTCGACCATGATGGAGTTCAGCGAGCAGAACGTGGGGACGGCGAAGGGACGGGTGGTCTCGGCGCAGAACTTCATCATGATGGGCGGTCCGATGGCCACCGCGAAGTCGGGCTTCGCAGGGCCGGCGCACAGTTCCTTCAGCGGGACGGTCACCAGGTCCTTGCGCCCGGCCGACCCATCGTCGGTGCACAGAATCAGTTCGTCGGCGATGGTGCGCATCTGTTTTTCAAGGATGACGAGGTCCTTGTTCCGGGCGCCCATGATGATGGTCACATGGTTGCCGGCCTTCTTGAGCGCCCCGGCGATGGGGTGGAGGGGCGCGACTCCGATGCCGCCGCCCACGCACACGACGCGGCCGTAGTTCTTGATGTGGGTGGGCTGCCCCAGGGGACCCAGGAGGTTCTCGATGGTCTGGCCCTTCTCTTTGAGCGCGAGCTTCCGGGTGGTGCCGCCGACGGCCTGAAAGATGAGGGTGATCGTCCCCTCGGCCTCGTCGGCGTCGGCGATGGTGAGGGGGATGCGCTCGGCGAAGCTCGAATCGAGCTGGAGGATGATGAATTGACCTGCTTTGCGTTCGCGAGCGATGAGGGGAGCCTCGACAACCATCTGGTACACGTCGGCCGAGAGCTGGATCTTGTCCCGAATTAGGTTCATAAAACTTAGTTTACGCGGATTCATCCCCTTTGTCAAAACCGATGCCGGTGTGGTAGAACGGGCGCGGGGGAATTCATGGTCATTCCGCGTCTGTTAAGAGAAGTTATCGAGGGCCTTCGGGGACGCGCGGAGGTCGAGGCCATCCTGCTTGGTGGGTCGCGGGGCCAGGGCGGCACCCCCGACCAAGCGTCCGACTGGGACCTGTACGTGTACCTGACCGCGCCCTTGGACCCCGATTTTCGCCGTGATCTTATGGCCCCGCGGTCCACTGTCCTTGAAATCGAAAACACGTTTTGGGAAACCGAGGACGACGGCGAGCTCAACGACGGCACGGCCTTCGAGCTGATCTACCGCAGCCTCGACGACCTGGAGGCCTCGCTCGCCAGGACTCTGGCCGGCCAGGCGTCGGTGGGGTATTCGACCTGCCTGTGGCACAACCTTGTCCACAGCGAAGTGCTGTTTGACCGTGCGGAAAGGGCCGCAGCCCTCAAGGCGCGGTTCGACGTCGCCTACCCCGAAGCCCTGCGGCACGCCGTGGTGGCCAAGAACTGGCCGCTGCTGAACAAGGCCCTCCCCAACTTCAGGGACGAAACCGCGAAGGCCTTGAAGCGTGGCGACTGGGTGGCGGTCCAGCACCGCACTGCGGCCTTCCTGGCCAGCGCCTTCGACCTCGTGTTCGCCGCCAACGGACGCGCCCACCCAGGCGAAAAGCGGCTCGTGGAGCACGCTGCGGCGCTGCCCGCCCTGCCTTCGGACTGGGCGGCGCTCCTGGCCGCCGTCGACAGGGCCGTGGGCATGGCCCGGGTGACCCTCCCCGAGACCCTGGACAAGCTGGCCGCCGCCATCGAGGTCTTTCTGACCAGGCAGGGCCTGCTGGAGCCCCCGGCCGCCAAGAATCCGACGGCAGCGACGGGGTCCTCTACGAAAGCGTCACCCGTCGCGCCGACTTCGGCACCGCCGCCTGCGTCTGCGGCTCCGGCCACTGCGTCTACGGCCCCGGTTGCGACCTCGGCGGCGCCCGCGCCGGTGCGACCCGACGCGCCGCTGACCGTCTATACCGACGGCGGGTGCATCGGCAACCCGGGCAAGGGCGCCTGGGCGTACCTTATTGATGACGGCGTGCTGCGGACCGAAGACACCTCGGGCGAACCGCTGACCACCAACAACAAAATGGAGCTCCAGGCCGTGATCGAAGCCTTGTCGGCGATCGCGGGCCGTGCCGAGTGGCGGGGCCGTCCCGTGCGCGTCCATACGGACAGCCAGTACGTGCGCAATGGCATCACGTCGTGGATCAAGACGTGGTCGGCCAACGGCTGGAAGACCGCCGCGAAGGAACCCGTGAAGAACCAGGAACTCTGGAAGGAACTCCAGAAGTGGGACGCCCACGTCAAACCCGAGTGGAAGTGGGTCAAGGGCCACGCGGGCAACCCCAACAACGAGCGCTGCGACGCCCTGGTCCGCCGGACCATGGATCAGATGTAGACCGGCGCCCCGCACCTCGTTCAAGCGGCGGTCCGCCCGCCCCCGTCAGGGAAGGCGGAGGCACACATGGAAATCTTCGGCTATGCACCGTGGGGGTACGAGGGCGACCTGGTCCGGGTTGAGACCGACCTGAGGCGTGGCATTCCTAAAAATACCTTTAACTGTAACCTAAGTGTCCAAATAATACTACACAAACCACTATACAAGAATCTGTTCTAACTGTAGAGTTCAAGTGTCAGGAGGCAATCGAGTGCCCAAGACGGCCAGTTCTCCGAGCCCCGAGAATAGTCGAATTCTAAGCCTCAGCGGCTGTGTCGCCCAGTATGAAAATCTTCACCCTGCCTTCGATGAGCACGATATCGCCGAGCTTGTCGAGGAGCGCACCGGCATCCAGGTGACCCCGACAGCCTTCGATGCCATCAGTGCCGACTACCGCAGAGCCAAGCTCCAAGCCTGGACGCCCGAATCCGAAGGCACCGAGGAGTATGCCCATGGCACCCCCACCCAAGAACCTCGACCTGCTTGAATGCATTCCTCTTCACTTCTCTCCAGACCACCGCTTCGTTGACCTCTATACCCTTGTCCCTAAACTCCTTGACCTCCACCCAAGCTGGACAGCCGAGGACATGGTAGAATTCGTTGAGGAGAAAACTCGGAATGCCATTCACCCCGAGGACAGGACCAACCTCATCACGCTCTACCAGCGTTGTGTACGTCTCAGGCGAGAGTTCGAGGGGTAGGGCCATCCTGTACTGCTGTTGGAAGGGCAACAAGATCGACGGCTTCGTAGTCCTTCAGAGTGTTGAGGCACCAAACCTCGACGTGGCTATCGTTCACTTAATGAACAGAGAACGGGTCATCGGAAGTGGCATTAAGCAGTACAAGGGTGCAAAGTACGTCCAGAGGCCTGGAGAGAAGACGCTCTGGGTTGTATTCCCGGAAGGGCAGGGGCCCAGCCTTCACCGGTTGAAGGGAGCCTTCTGAAGAGTTCGAAGCTCCAGCGATGTGCCAGTTGCAACCCCGGAACCAATGGTCAAGACTTGAAGTATGCAGGACTGGATTCCATTCGCTGACCGTCGCCCCTCTCAAGGCGAGTTCATCGTGGCCATCACCCATCGTGGCACCGACCTCCCCATCGAGGTGTGGGAGAAGGACTTGGAGCGCAACGCCGTGGGGGTCTGGATCGATGGCGAAGTCTGGGAGGGGGACAGGAGCAGTACAGGGTTCACCCACTGGATGGCTCTGCCGGATCGCCCCACGGACTCCCCCAAAGATGCTCAACTCCGGCTTTGGGACATCTTGGGGAAATCTCCGTTCTACAGATAAACGTCAAGAAAGCTGGACTCTTGGCCAAGAATCAACCATGTTCTAAGTAGGGATCTTGAGGGTGCCGACAACTCCCCCAATGGAATGACGAATAACGACGTAGCTCTATTCCCGTCATCTTCCTAAGGACGTGTCGCCCATGCCAGATTCCATCTCAGCTCCAAGGACAAAAGAGTTCTTGGAGAACCTAATTGACGCTGTTCGTGAACCTCTGGTCGTTCTTGACCAAGAACTACGGGTACTTTCCGTCAGCAGAGCATTCTACGAC
>Ga0181516_10000344_pt1 | contig 44598 bp, 43 predicted proteins | sample PEATcosm2014_Bin_25_FD_121104 | JGI IMG/M metagenome (GOLD analysis project Ga0181516, IMG submission 121104) | Peatland microbial communities from MTU Mesocosm Facility, Houghton, MI, USA - PEATcosm2014_Bin01_10_metaG | ecosystem: Environmental > Terrestrial > Soil > Wetlands > Peat | place...
GGTTCGTCGGCCCCGCGCTTCTTCGGCTTTCCTATTGGTCGGCGGTTTGCGCTTGGGCCGCGATCACGTTAATCGCGGGCATAGGTGCATTTCGCCCTAAAAATTGATCCGCTCCTTTTCGACCACGAGAGGGCGTTTGGTCACCCGCGTGTGAATCGCACCGATGTATTCACCAATAATGCCAATGAAAAAGAGTTGCACAGAGGCAAAGAAGAATAAGCCGATAACAACAGGTGCGACGCCCAGTGCGAACCGATCCCAGAATACGAGCTTGTAGACCAGATAGCCTAGCCCCACAAGAAAAGATAAGGCGGAAGTCGCGAATCCAAGCATCGTCGCCAAACGGAGCGGAACCTTTGAGTGACTCGTGATCCCGAGCATTGCCACGTCGTAGAGCGAGTAAAAATTGTTCTTGGTAATTCCCCTAACACGTCTTGGTTGCTCGTAGGGTACCAAGGCAACGGAGAACCCGAGTTCGCTAATTAAACCCCTTACATAAGGATATGGGTCATCGAGCTCGCGGAATGCTTCGATAACTTTCCGATCATAGAGCCCAAATCCGGTGACGTTTTCGAGCAAATCCACGTCCGCAAGGCGTTTGACGAGCCTGTAATAAGCCTTCCGAATCGCAAAAAACAATGGCGTTTCAGCACTTTGCATTTTCTGGCCTAGTACAACAGAATGACCCTCACGCCATAGTCGGACCAACTCAGGAATCAATTCAGGCGGGTCCTGCAGGTCCGCGGCAATGACAATCACCGCATCGCCCGCTGCCTGCAACAAAGCATGATAGGGCGACCGAATATGCCCAAAATTCCGCTGGTTGAGTATTACCTTTATCTGAGGATCCGCTGCCGCAAGCTTCCGAAGTTCGCTTTGTGTGCCGTCGTTCGAATCGTTGTCGATGAATAGGTGCTCATAAGCCATGTTGGTCTGCGTCTCCACGACCTTTTTGACCCGCTCGTGTAGAATACCCACATTGCCGCTCTCGTTGCGACATGCCGTGAGGATGGAAACTCGCCCGGTAAGACTCTTCATAATCTCGCGACCTTGTATCTAGCATTCTCGGTTGTTTCGAGCAAGCATGACCAATTGTCATCGATTTACGGCTCCGTGATTCACACAACTGCGCCGCGGTTGAAATATCAAATGTCGCCTGTCGACCTGACCTGGGAATACCGCCACTTCTGGGCCTTAAAACCCCACCTCAACTACAGAATTTAAGTTCAGACGCCGTCAGACAGATACACATGAATTGTAAGCGGTAACCCGAGCACAGGGTAGCGGGCTGACGCCTGCGGCTATACAGTGGAGCGGATGAAACGATCCGCGAAAACCTCAGCGAGCAGCGAAGCGCTGCGGGGTAAAGTTGGGCGCGGTCTGATTGGTGGCGGCGGCGAGGCCCGGGAGGGCCCAGTTGAAATAGGCCCACGGGTCGACCTGGAGCAACTTGCAGGTGCCGATGATGGAATAGAGGACGGCGGGGTTATTGCCGGCGTCGGGATGACCGACAAAGAGCCAGTTGCGCAGGCCGAGCTTGGTGGGGCGGATCTGGCGTTCGGTGGGATTGTTGTCGATCAGGACGTGACCGTAGCCGGGTTCGGCGTAGAGCGAGAGCGCATTCCAGCGCGGCAGGCAGTAGGCGATGGCCTTGCCCAGGACGCTCTGGGGGAGGATGGACAGGTCGTCCGCCGCGGCGCGCAGGCGGGCCTGCAGTTGGAGGAGCAGGGGGACGGAGCGTTCGCCGCGAAAGACCGCCCGTTCGATCGGGTCCATGCCTTTAACCTCGGCCTCGAGCCGGTAAAGAGCGCCGAAGAAGACGAGGAAGGGAGTGGCGCGGTCGTCGCCGGCCTGCAGGGCCGCGACAAATCCCCGGCGCGCGTGGGCCATACAGGCGGCGCGCACGATCTGATGGCCCGGCAAGGCGGTCAGCGCGGTGTCGTAGGCCGAATATCCGTCGGTCTGGAGCACACCGGAAAAATCCTCCAGGAGAGCTTTGGGCGGAGCGTGGCTACGACTTTTATTAAACTCGAAAATGACACTCTTTTGCTCCGGAGAGTGAACGGCCCACAGCCAGGCGTCGCGGGCCTTGCCGCCGCGCTCGGGGTCGAGGAGAGAGATGGGGGTCTCGTCCATCTGGATGTAGCGGCCGCGCAGAATGTCCGTGCGCAACGTGGCGTGGACCGGAGTGAAGAGCCCGGTGACCTGGACCACCCACTGGCCCATGGCTTGGCGGGTGAAGGTGGGGCCCATCCGCGCCATGATCTGTTCCTGGCGATGGATCGGCACGTGATCGCAGTACTTGGCGATGACTACGTGGGCGATGAGTCCCGGGCCGGCTTGGCCGCCGGGGATCACCCGCGGGGGCAACGGAGCGATCACTGGGGCCACGGCGTGGGAGGGGCTGGCGTAGACCGGACGGATGATCTGGCGGCGAAAGAGCACCCCGGGGCGGTAATCGACCTCCTCGGTGATCTCCTCGCGGATCACGACCAAGGGAGTCCCGTCGGGGGCCGTGCGCTCCGCCAGGGGCGGCTCCAGCCGAATCGTCTCCAACAGCGGCAAATCCTCCATCCGGCGCTGCCGGCGCTCGGAGGGGTTGCGGGGTTTGGCCGGGACGGCAGAAACCTCCTCGGCCAACACGTCGTCGGCGATGGCCGAGTCGAGCGCCAGTTTGAGTTGGTTGGGCTCGATTTTTTCCGAACTGCGCCCGAAGTACTGCTGCATCAGAGCCTGGACCTTGGCCTCCATCTTCCGCAGCTGCAGCGTGAGGAGCTGGCGCTCCTCCTCGGCCGCCTTCCGCTCGGCCAGGATGATCGCCTGCAGTTGGGCGGGGTCGTTGGGCAGCGCGGCGCTCATGTATCCGCAGATGGGATACCATAAGCCGTTGACAGTCAATGACTTTTTTATCGCAACCAGTGTTTTTTTAAGCCGCTGACCTCCAGTCCCGCCACCAGCGCCCACAGCTGGGCGGCGGTCAGCGTGTCGACCGGGCCCTCGCTCGGCCAAGTGAACCGGCCCTGCTCCAGCCGCTTTGAACAGAGCCAAAGCCCCGAGCCGTCCCAAGTGAGCAACTTGAGCCGAGTCTTCGTCTGATTGCAGAAGGCGAACACATGGCCAGAGAGAGGATCCTGCTCGAGTTTGGTGCGCACCAACTGGTAGAGCCCCTCGAATCCGAGCCGCAAGTCCGTCGGGCCCGGCCGCACGAACACCTTCGTCGCAGGTCCGATGCTCAGCATCGGTTGAGCTCCCGGATGAGGGCGCCGGCCCAGACCGGCGAAGCGGAGCCGGCCAACCGGACACAGCCGGCTCGACTCGTCACCTCCGCCGCCCAGGAGCTGCTCGCCATCGGCGGCAACTCCACGAACGACACCGCCGTCGCCGGCCTCGGGGTGGATCGACCCCACCGGTAGAGTTTAGCCACTGCGATCCCAGTGTGCGCGGCATACTGCGCCCCGTTCAGGCCCGATCGCTTCCACGCCTCGACCACCCGGACTCGTTCCTCCCGCCGGCTGTACCGCCGGGCCACCGTCAACTGCAATGCTCCAGATTTACTCATCGGCGCAGTATACTCACTGCGCCGAAAACCAGCTACGCTGTGCTCCAGCTACCGCTTACCATGAATTAGCCCAATGCGTTTTATCCGTCTCATAAATATTTAGAGCAAGAAAATGTCGGTAATTCGTAGCCGTCCATCACCCCATAAAATACGACTTCCGAAGCATTAGACCTTGTCCCGGGAAGATGGGGATACATATCCAATCGGGATGTTCCTCAATTGTTTCGGCCACCGCTTGATCTACACCCTTTGCTGAGCGACGAAAATCGTCGAGCACAATAAGGGACCGATCCATGAGCATACCCCGCTGAAATAAGAATACCAACGACTCACGCGTCGCCTTGTAGATATCGACGTCAAGATGAACAAATGAAATCATAGGTAGCTTGGACCCAGAAACACTTGCCGGAAAAAATCCGGCGAAGACTTTCCCGGGCCGGTTGCGTGAACTAAAAAGAGCAGAAACCCTTTCGTATTGTGTGTCCGCGAACTCGCCCTTCTTGAAGTTGAGATCAAGCATCGGATCGATAACCTCGAAGCTCTGAAACGAATCACAAGCAATAATCGTCCGGGTCGGGCAGCAATTCGAGAGATGGAGTGCGCCCCCGCCCCGAAATGATCCGACTTCGAGCATAGCACCCGTCAAGTCGGTTGCCCGGCATAATTGCCAAAGATTCGCTAATCTGGCTGTGTCGAGCAAGGTCAACCCTTCGACTTCATTGACGGAACGCTGGAAATCCGGGTCCGCCAGAATCTCAATGTTAACACGGTCAAGCGGCTTCGCAATTGGAAATTTCCCGGCAGCAACCGCTCTTTTTCGCCACCCGAGCGCTACCAAGGCGAGTTTTTTCACGCCGATCATGCTTAGAATAATTCCGATCACCCTACGTAACCGCCTCCCGCTAAGGATATCATTGGAGGGTATCATCTATTTCGATAATGACTGGAACAAAAACGACTACTCAAGCGAGTTTATTTCGTCAGAAGTTTAACCAATTGAAATTCTAGCATATCAAAATAAACATGGCGCGCTCGCCAATTGCCGGACTCGCCTTAAAATTCGACAATCGGTCCCCGCAGTCAAGAAGGTGTGCACAAGGGTTTGTTGCGACCATTCAGAGCGGGGACTCTCGAATCAGCAGCGGTACCTCATATTAATGCCCACGTACGAGAGTTTCCAAGTGTTAACCAATCCTTTTGCTTCAGCGCATTTGCCGTGAAACAGCCATTTGCCTTCTACGAATGCAAACGGACGCAACCAACCGAAGGGTTGTGCTATTGAAATGTTGGTTGAGGAACATAGATTACGTCGGTGCAGCTATTTCGGCAGGAGAAACGTTACCCGGCGGCGAGCTTCGAAAAATTGCGATCCGTTTGTCCAGGCGGCAAATTGTTGAGCGATCTCGAGGGCAATCCGGGTTGATTGTGCGTGGCCACTTTCTCCGAACAAGGCCTTGTGAGTCCTCGCGCCTATTTCGCGCGCTGACCAGGCTGCCCGGAGGGCGGTTCGTCCAGCGCCGCAATAATCCGGCGTCCGAGTCTCATGCCGGGTTCCTCGATCAATTTATACGAGACCGTGGCTATCAAAGCTGATACGGTCATAAGCGTCAGGAAAACGAATACCAAACCCGCAAGAGTGTCGCGCAAGCGAACAGGCGAGACCGCGTCAATTTTTGGCAAGAGCCGCAAAATTTCCATAAAAATGAAAAAATGCAACAGATACATGCTATACGATATCTTGCCGAGATATAGCGTGACTCGATTGACAAAGAGCGTTGGTTGGCCGGAAACGACGCCGAACGCAAACAGAGCAACAAAAAGTGTCGCGACCAGCATATTCGCATTTGACATGGGCAGCATGGCGATGAAGCCAAGGATGCCGGTGCCGATCATCGCGAACGCGACTAAACGACGTCGCGACAGACCCGACCTGGGATATCGGAGCGAAATACTATCATCTTTTGCGGGACGTCTTTCGTCCCAAAGCCAACAATAAAAGAGCACGAAACCGAGACAGAACACCGGCAGTTGGACCGGAAACCATAGAAATGTGAAATAGTTTTTCAGCGCGTCGTCATTGGTCTTCCAAAACAGAAACCAACTTATTCCGTTGCAAAGAATCGCCAAGATCACGAAACAATAAACAGCGCGGGAAACGTTGTTTACCCAGCGGCAGATGAGCGGGAAGACACCATAAAACATCGCCTCTGCTGCAATCGACCATCCCCCGATTGCGACGGTATTCACGGCGTCTGGCTTGACGCCGTTCAAAAAAAGAAATCCCAGCACCAAATTAAGCCAACCCAAGCCGCGCGATGTCAGATAGTATGATGGGCCGGCGGGCCGCAGCCGGTAGCACAGCTTCAATAAGATTGCCGTATAATATAGAGGCGCGATTCTGAAAAAACGGCGGACGTAGAAATCGACCAAAGGCCTGCGTTCGGTTCCAATTCGCATATGCCGGGAGTAACAGAGCGTGAATGCACTTATGATATAAAACAATTGAACGCCCCGTTGCCCCATGAATCCAATATCATAAAGCCGCCCCGACGCTCCGATTATGAGCGCCGAATGCACCCAGACAACACCGATGATTGCTACGCCGCGAAGGGCATCCAAACTTTGGATCCGTGGCAGATTCTGATTTTGTGTCGATTGTTCCATCAGCTGGATCGATAGGTCAGACTGGACGCTCGCTGGGTGGGCGGCCAAAAGCAATTGGGAATACGCTTTGCGGAATCGAGGCAGAATCCACTCGCAGTTGTTTGCCAAGGAATGTGTCAGGAAGCGTCAAACACGGCCGTTCGATGAAAAGATACAGTAGTCTCATTGCTGCAGAGAGAAAAGACGCACCATAGGACATTAGCCCAAACTGCCGAATGAGCGGCAGCAAGGGACTGAAATCGCTGCGTCGAGCGAATTGCGCCGGAGCGAAGAAAGAAGAAGAAGGTGCGGCCGGTCAGTCCCGCGATAGCCAAGAGCTTTTGTCATTTGAAGTTGAACTTCAGAACCGTGGTCTGGCCAATCGAAGCCCAACTCTGTTCGCAGTGAGGCCGCTCAGACCGACCCGCTCTTGTCGACTCACTTTGCCCAGGCGGTCGCTACCTCGGTTAATTTTAGTGGCGGAGCGAACGCCTTGGTGAACCGCCGGTTTGAAAACCGACACGCTGGCGTCACGGTGAACGAGACCAGCGGTGATCACGGGATTTGAGGGCAGCGCTGCGCCGGCCGATCGGCCTGGTCATTAGTGCGGTAGGGCTATCCCTCGATGACCACGGATTCAACACTGTGGAGGCGGCGGTTGTGGATGGCGCTGGCGATACCGTCGTCGTTGTTGACGATCTCTACCCAGCGTTTGAAGGTTTCGTTCCTGGTGAGGACGATTGAGGCGATTGCGCTTTTAACAGCTCAGGAACGTATCTTGTAGCGCACCGCCCCGTCGCATCGCAATTGATCTTCTCAGGCGCTGATAATAGTGCCGTTTTCATCGCATCTTGTAGCGCAACGGCCTAATTCCGCTTCCAGCGTCGCCAATATCCAGAATGCTCCGCGCGCCACTGCCGCTCCAAATCCACGCTATACTCCCCGTGCCACCGGTCCTTCTGTTCCGGCTTCACCAGCCACCGCTTCCGACTCACCCGCTTGCACGCCGGCCGTGAGCAATACCGTTAGTCCTTCCTATGCCGGCAGTCCAGTACGAACAAACGACTACAATGCAAACACTTCATTTTGGCTTCGAAGCCCATCGCCCGACATCTCCGACTCCCCGATCCGCAAATCCCACAAAGATTCGGGTCAATGGGAGAAATAAATCCAGGGCCGATGTAGAACCACGGATTTCAAACTGCCCTGTCCCGGGTTTAATCTCGCCGCTGGCAGTTAAGTCCAAGCTGTGCACGAAACTATTTGGATTGGCACCCCACAATGGGCTTCAAGGTCTATCTCGATGATTTATGCGGTGCCTCGCACCAGTCGGCAAAGGTCCGGACCGCGATTCGTCGCAGTATCTCTGGCACCATCTGTCGCGGTCTTCGGGGTCTCACTACCGACTTCGGAGACTGAAGCGCACATTCGATCGCCTCAGCGCCCGTTCGAACCTTGGTATTCAATGAGTGTTACCCGAAGTCGATCCCGCAGAGTTTCGGCCTAAAATTCTGCACCTGAGGAGCAGGAACGGCCGCTCAACCACCACGTACAAGGCGCTTGCAACGACGAAAATTGAAACATAATAGAGCACAATTCCCAGAAATCCTGTCAAAGGCAGAATCTGACCCAGACGATCCCGAACAAAAAGGATTACGATTTGGTGGGTCAAGTAGGCGCTGTACGCCAATTTCGCGACTGTCGCCGCCCCCGCAACGCGATACTTCGATAATAGGGATTCGTTGCTCAGACTCGACAATACCAGTAATCCGTATCCTGTTACCAGAAATGGAAACGCAACCGCCGAGGTTGCAAAGGACACTGTGTCCCAGAAAAACCAAAGCGAAAAAACTGTAAGGAGCGCACCGCCGGCCAGAAGCAAGTTGGGATTGTGGGTGATCTTCGACCACCATACCGGCCTGAAGATCTGAGTTGCCGCCAAGAGCACGCCGATGAGCAGTCCATCCAGCCGGTTGTATGTGGGTACGTATATCACTTTTAAAAATTCAAAAACCATCCGCGGGCGCAAACCCGGCACATTAAGGGGTCTGACGTAGCGGATCCAAAGAAGACTCCGCAGTGCTATCCCAAGAACCACTGTGCCAACGGCGAGAATAACTACTTTTCGCAGATTCGGTCGCCGCATCAGGTAATATACGACGATGGGAAGACAAAGGTAGAAATGCTCCTCCACGCAAAGCGACCAGACGTCGGCGAATGCGTTCGTCTTCTGAGCGTCCAAACCCAGGTTCAATGTGAACGTCAAATATTTCCACAACGGGGACAGCCTCTCAGCACCGCGCAAAATCGGGATTGTGAAATATAAGCCCAAAACAAAAAAATACGCGGGAAGTATTCTGAAGGCGCGACGCAGATAGAAGTCCAAAAATGAATGCTGAGCCCGATTCGCATATGGCCGCAGAACTTGGGAACCGATCAGGTACCCGCTCAAGAGAAAGAAAAGATCAACCCCGGACCAAGTCGCAAGCGGTCGTATCCACGGAAATGCCCAGGACCGCAGATGAGCCTCGATTACGAGAAGGATCGCCAGCGCCCGCAGAACATCGAGACCAGGGAGACGATCTGTGGTTGGTCTTGCGTATTTTTCAGCATTCCCGTCCGCTGCCGTTGCGTTGGCGATAGCAGATGAGTTCACACCATAAGAGCGAGAAATGCCATGTCGTGAGCGCTTTGCCAGCTAATTTAAGAGGTCGAGCTAAACGGAGCGACATTTGTGTTAGCTTCGGGCTTCCTCCTTACAATTCAGTTGTTTCCGTCAGGTTCAGCAAATTGGCGCCATGGAAGCGGTGCGTATTAGAAGATAAGTGAATTTATGGGGTGGTGCTCAGGGCGGGGGCGCAGCCCCCGCTCCGTCGTTGAGTGTTAGGCGGCCTTTCGGTTGGGCAGAGCCTTTTTGAGGGCCTCGCGCAGCGGTCCCGTGTTGACGTCAAGCTTGTTCAGCGATGCCTTATTACCATAAAAATGAGCCCGGCCGAACTACAACTAGCGTAATGCTGATTCTCACCCAACTCCGCTCAACCTGCTGCGTCTTCGCGTACATTGACCCCAACGCTGGTGGTTCGCTATTTCAGCTGTTATTTCCGTTGTATGTTGCGATCTGCGGGGTCTGGATTGTCTTCAAAAAGAAGCTGACCGGCTTGCGCCTGCCTAAATTTCGCCGCAAAAGCAAAGAACGGGAGCAACACAAATCGTGAGAATCTGCCGTGAGATACAGGCTCGCGAGTTTATCCGTGCCATATTGTTGGTAATCTTCCCCGTGATCGGCATTGTGCTTCCGATTGACTTTGCCTCGCAAGTTGACGGTTACTTAATTTACCTGCGGCCGTGGGAATTGCTGCCAGTTTTCGGATGGGCCTGGCTGTTTTATGCTGCTTTTGGAATAGTCGCTGGAACTAGTATGGCCCTTGTCGCTGTTGGCGTAGCGAAAGCATTCCGAAAAAATTTCGTTCCCGTTTCCGCAAGATATGGATCATGGCTGGCGTTATGCCTCACCGCCCTGTCAGTGTTGAAAGCCGGCACAATCTGGCTTGCTGGTCACGAACCGGCGCACACGTTCTCTCTTTTGAGCAAGTATAGGCTCAGTGTGGTCGTCGTCACATTGCTATTCGTAACTATCTGCCATTGGTTCAATCCAAAATGGCAAAGTCGCCTCCTATTTGTCGCTAAGACCGGGACGGCGGTGGGCCTGCCCTTGGTTTTGCTTGCTCCCATGGCAGTCCTTTTGCACCCGGCACCAGTAAGGTCCGGAGAGAGAATCTTGACGAGATTAAAAGCTAATATGCAGCGGCCTGACATTATATTGCTCACTATAGACGCACTGACTGCCAATCATCTAGCCTTTTATGGATATGCTCATCCGACCGCCCCGTATTTGGAACGATTGTCACAAAAGGCCAATGTTTTTGAGCGTTTCTATTCCAATGGAAACTTTACCACGGCATCCGTAAACTCAATAATCAATGGGATTCGCCCTTGGACTCATCGTGCCAATCAACCATTGGCCTGCATCGATTCGAACTTTGCTGAAAACGGTCTGACGGCCCGATTAAAAAGAAGTGGATACCAGACTTTTGTTGTTTCTACGAACCCGATCGCGGCTCCGTTCCATATCCAAAACGACAAATGGTGTGATCGCATATTAGATGCGAACGACCGAGAGTCTTTGCCCATTATTGAAACAAAAATGGCGGCTACCTTCCCTCATTTTTTGCCAATATCAACATTACCCGTTCTTACCACTTGTTGCAGCGTCATGGACCATCTGCTCGTCTTGACGCGAGTTTGGTCATCCACCGACCAATACAGCACAGGCCCAGTTCTTGCCGCAGCCCAACATTTGATCAGTAATCGCAACTCTCATCAACCAATGTTCCTATGGGTGCATTTGCTTCCACCGCATTCACCTTATGCAAGCCCTCCGCCCTTTTTAGGCAGATTTGATGCTACTCAGGAAAGAGCCACTCGGTTTGTTTCGACGCCTCCGTGGCAGTTCTTGGCAGCGGAAAATTTGGTGCCTCTCGCACTATATATTGGTCGATATGATGAGGCTGTCGCATATGTTGATCATTCGGTTGGCAGTTTCCTCGATTCGCTGAAAGGCAGCGCCTTATACGACAATTCGCTGCTAATTGTTACTGCCGATCATGGCGAAAGCTTTTCTCACGGTTATGGCGGGCATGGTGGCGCTATGCTTTACGATGACCTTATCCACATACCGTTGATTATCAAAGAGCCGCGACAGGAGGAAGGAGTGCGGGTTAAGACGGTGGCAGAACAAATCGACTTAATGCCGACAATTTTGGATCTGGCCGGCGTGCCGATGGATGGTCCCGCCGAGGGACGGTCGCTGAAGCCTGCGTTGAGGGGTCAGGCGATGGACGGTTCGGTCTATTCGATGAACTTCGAGCAGAACTCTCGTTTCAAGACGTTGACAAACGGATCCGTCGCGATGATCGAAGGTCGCTGGAAATACGTCCACTTCATGGGCCGCATCCATTATCCGATGATGCCCGTACTTGTGGACGCGCTTTATGACCTTGATGCCGATCCCGGTGAGAATATCAACCTTGTCACCAAGCAAGTGGCCGTCGCCGCCCGGATGCTAGCGTCCATCGAGGAGCAATTGCGCCGCCACGGCCAAGTATTACCATGAGGCCACCTGTCGTCCTCCCGCTTGGGCGCGAGGCGCAGGGGTGGGTGAGATTGGGAGGAAGTCCGTCTCGGACCGGCTGGGCGCACCGGCTCATGCTCCATTGGCAGAGCTACTGGTTCGAACGCAGCCTTTCATTGCAGCGCAGTCTGCCCCAGGCACCGCCGCTTGAGCATGACCCCATCTTCGTGCTCGGCCTGTGGCGCTCCGGAACGACCTACCTGCATGAAATGCTAGGTGCTTGTCCCGGTTTGCTCCATCCCGCCACATGGCAATGCATGAACGCGGCCAACTTTCGGCTAAGGCAAAAGCCCGTCGCCACTGCATCCGTGCAGCGTCCAATGGATGGATTCACTATCGATGCCTTTTCGCCACAAGAGGATGAGTTCGCATTGCTCGCCCTCGGGGTTCCCTCCGTATATCGCGGATTTTTGGACCCGCGACGGATACCGGAGCTCACCCAGTTGCTGGATCCGGACTCGTGGTCTTGCGATCGCCCGCCTGGTTGGATGACCCTATGGCGGGAATTTCTCGATGGTGTTGTCGCTGGGAATCCGGGCCGCCTTGTCCTAAAGTCACCCGCCCACTCCTTCCGGATACGGGCCCTGGCCGAAGGTTTCCCCAACGGATCCTTCGTCTGGCTGGTCCGAGACCCCGTCGAGACATTTCTCTCCAACCGGAAGATGTGGCTTGCGATGTTTGAACGCTACGCGTTCTGGGAATGGAATTCCACTGTGCTCGATCAATTTCTGCTCCGTGCTTTCGCGAGGGCTGCCGAATCCCTCTCTCTGGCGACAAGTCTCTTACCCAAGGAACGGTTGGTGGTTGTGGAATTCGACCGCATGGTCCGAGCACCGCTCGACACCCTGGAAGGCCTCAATCGCCGCTTGCACTTGGTCGATTGGAAATCTTCTCAGCCCGTCTTAGAGAAGATTATAGCCAACAAGGCAAACTATCGCCATGTTGACCACCTTCCTGCCATCCTGTCCGATGTCACAATTGACGCGGCCAAGAAACTGCGCATGGAACAGCACTCTGCAAGGTCAAGTCACGGACTTTCCATCTCCGTATAATGCTTCACCAACTAATTCGCAATCAGTTTCCTAACCTTCCTCTGAATCAACGTAAGCAGGTTGAATATCATTGGCTGCACGTAGAAAAGTCCGACGTATATTCGGCCACTCATGCCGAATAGGAGCGACCTCCGTCTGTCGAGGAAAGCCTTCGCTACAGCCGAGGCCAGCCGCCGTGGTTTTTCGTAATCACCTTTGTTTTCAATCACAATCCCGATATACACGATCAGAAGGTAAAACCCCGGACGTGCCGCCCCCAGTTTTATTAAGTAGGTTTCATAAAGGCCCTTCAGCGCTGTGTAAACGGTTCGCCCAGGGCTTTTCACCAAGGTGAGCACAGTGGAGATAAAAATCACCGCTGGCGCTGCGGCCTGATTCTGACAAATGCGCTGCAGTAACTGAACTTTGGACAAAAAATCGGCGGCCACAAGCGAATCGAAAGCGTCAGCCGATATCTCCCCATCCCTTTTGCTGGAACTGGCCGACGCCGCATCGATAATTAGGTCTATCGGATGTCTTTGGAGCTCCTCGAACAACGGGTGCAGATCCCTTGCCAAATCCGCCGTGACCAGTTTGACGTTCGCCGAGCCGGCGGTGCGACAAATGCCCGCGGCTGCTTCCAATCGCACGGCATTCCTTCCCGTCAGAATCAGGGTGTTGCCGGACGCAAAGGCCTCCGCCAATGCTGTGCCTACGTTGGAGGAGGCACCGAGTATCAGGATTTGCATGCGCCGCAAGCTGGGGTCCCCCTCAGAGGAGCCAATACCAACTCGATCGTGGTCATCTCCCGGAAGCCCAAATTGCGATTCGCTTTGCTTGTTCCATTGGCAGCGCCCTTCCGAAAAGCAGGAGTCTGATCGTATAATAGACGATGTACAGATCGCACAAAACAATATTGGACTCCTTTTTCCGATAGAGACTGGAATATAGACACTCCAGTTCGAGGCGTTCCTTGGGATCTTGATTCCACTTGCCAACCACTTGGGAAAGTCCGGTTAGTCCGGCCGGGCTGGCAAACCGACCCTGCCAACCCTCAAACCGCTTTAGCAATGCGATGTTTTCCAGCGGAAGGGGCCGATTCCCGATCAGGCTCATGCCATGGAGGAGCACGTTGAACAGTTGAAGGATTTCGACAACTTGTGTTCGTTCGAGAAGCCGGCCGATCGGAGTGTAGACCTCGCAGTCCAACGGTATATCCAGGTACCCATCCCTCATAAATCGCTCTTTGAGGCGATGGTGCGGCGAGGTCGCATCCTTGACCATCGTCCTGAATTTTACAACCGAGACACATTGGTCCATTGAAATGTATCTCTTCGATACATAAAAAACGGGATGTCCTTCCAGCACGAAGACCAACACCGCTACGAGCCCAAGCAATGGAAATAACAGGGTGAGAATCACGACCGACAGGGAGATATCCACCGACCTTTTGATTAGATTGGAGAACTTGAAAGGCACTTCCAAAGCTGGCGGGGCGCCCAAGGATTCCACGGGATTCCGCACGGAAAACGATTGGGCCACCAAGATTACCGTAAAGACCGCCATCAGGATTCCGACAAATCGGACCGTATAGTGCCAGAAGCTGTGATAATCGAGGGAAGCGATCATCATCCGACGAGCGTAGAATCCAAGCACGGCAATGATTGCGAGCCCTAATATCAGCAAGACAAGTCGAAGCAACTTCTGCGGCCAGTGAGAAAACGGGCTTGGTCCTACCGCGATCGGGGATTCGCGGACGCCATCGGGGGCATTCTTACTATTCATGCGGACTGAAAGTACTAGAGCCTTACGCCGGCATCAGCTGGATAGCCAGCCCGGCTTTGAGCCGGTTCGCTGGCCATTGCGGCACAAGATCCGATTGCAACCATGCGCGCATGTCGCGTGTTACGTAGCTTACCCCATGCCAAGCACTGTCCATCCATCAGCGTGCATTCACGAAAGGATTCTCCACTTCCCATTCCAGGCAGGACAAGGACCGATTGTCGGCAATGGGGCGGTGTTATTAATAGTTTCATGCGGTGACACTATTGTTCGATGATACCTTTGGACCAAGATACGGGCTCGCTGCGGAGTACATCGGATTCGAGATGCCATGCAAGGGCAAACCCTCCCGCCGCTGAGTTCATAATCCCCACAAGATTGTGCTCCAGCACGTTAGATTTGCTACACTACACATCTTTCGATGTACACATCGGTCCTCAGTTCCTGCCGATTCACGCTTCCCGCCTCTTTTTCCTTGTGTAAAGAAACTATCCATGAAACCAGACTCTCTCCGGCCATCTGTTCGGGATTCGAGGCAGCTGTTTGCATAAGCACTGTTTATCTTAGCGTTCAATTGTCACACCAATGAGTCTTTATAAGAAACTTTCCGAACCTCTAATTTGGAAACGGATATTCTATGAACGATTGACCGAGCCACTCCATCTCAATTTCATTTCCTTGTTTGTTGCGGCCTTCGGCTCGTACCCACTCAAGGTTGAATTCGACTTGGTTCTTCGGGCTCAATACGCTTTCGGAGTCTTAAGCGCTGCAAAGCGCGCCCTACAATACGGCATCAAGGAGATAACCGTAATTGAATTCGGTGTCTCCTCCGGAGCTGGATTGCTCAACATGTCGTCGCTATCAGAGCACGCTGAGCGCGCGACGGGAGTAAAGATCAGGGTCGCGGGTTTCGACTCCGGCGCAGGGATGCCAGCACCTTTGGATTTCCGTGATCATCCCGACATGTATGTCCGCGGCGATTTCCCGATGGATTTCGCCAAACTCCGGCAAAAACTGCCGGCGCGGACAAGTCTGATCATCGCGCCGTGGAGCAGACAGCTCCGGAATTCCTTAAGACACTCGACGCTCCGATCGGATTCGTGGTCTTTGACCTCGACTATTATAGTTCGACCAAAGCGGCTATGCAGATCTTTACCGGCACGCCAGCGCGTTACTTGCCCTTGGTCACAATCTATGTGGATGACATCTACTCCGAGCTACACAATTCATCGTGCGGAGAATTGCTCGCCATCGAAGAGTTTAACTCTGAACACGAGATGCGAAAGATCGAACGATTCGCTCTGCTCGAGAACACGCGGGTCTTCAAATGAGCCAACTGGCTGAAGCACATCTTCAATCTTCACGTGCTTGACCACCCAGCTCGAAATTTTGAGAATTCGCACCGAAATAAGGTAGTCCATTATAATCCGTTTCTTTAAGCGAGAGGACGTAAATATGGACTAGCTATTGAACCTATGCCTTCGGTTCGGCCAAATCGACTGCGATACACCGATTCATCGACTGAATTTCGCAATGCCTACGATTCGAACCCTCAAAAATCTATCACTGTTGAATTACGCCCCTCCCCTCATGAAATATTTACAACGGAATCTTTAGAATCGCCGGCGACCATCTGGTCATGGATCCATGCATAGGTCTTTTCCATACCATCGCGCAAGCGGATGCTCGGCGCCCAGCTCAGGCGCTGCTTGATCATGCCGTTGTCGCTTGAGCGGCCCCTGACGCCTTTGGGGGCGCTTAGATCATAGCTGCGCTTCAGCTTTATACCCGCAATATCTTCGACGATGTCGACCAGTTGATTAATGGAAACCATTTCATCGCTGCCCAAATTGATCGGCTCAAGAATGTCGCTGTTCATGATGGCCTGTGTGCCTTGAACACAATCGTCAATATACATGAAAGACCGCGTCTGGCGGCCGTCACCCCAGATCTCGATTTCCTGTTTACCGGACAGTTTGGCGGCGATGACCTTCCTGCATATTGCCGCCGGCGCCTTTTCCCTCCCGCCGTCGAATGTACCGTTCGGGCCATAGACATTGTGAAAGCGAGCCACCCGGGTGCGGATCCCGAAGTCCTCGCGAAAATGACGGCACATCCGCTCGCTGAAGAGCTTCTCCCAGCCATAACCATCCTCGGGATCAGCAGGATGCGCATCCTCTTCCTTCAAACCTGGGATATCCGTCTGCCTTTGTTTGTAGCCTGCATACACACAGGCACTGGATGCGAAGAAGAATCGCGGCACCCCCAGCCCTCGGGAGGCCTCTAGGAGATGAGTGTTGATGAGTACACTTAGCATACAAAGCGCCTTGTTTTTCTCTATAAACCCCATTCCTCCCATATCGGCCGCGAGGTTGTAGCATTCGTCCATTCCTTGTAGCGCCTCAAAACAAGCGGCACGCTCCTTCAGATCGAGCACGCGATTGTCGACGTCAGGGAACCGCTGGTACCAATGTGTCATCGGCTTGCGGTCCACGCCCCGCAAGTACCTAAAACCCTGACGACGCATGTTGGCCAAGATAGCCCCACCGATGAAACCACCGGCACCACATACAACGATCCTTTTGTTTTGGTCGATTTTGGAGATCATAATGAGAAATGTATTATATAAATTGACACCTAACTCTGTGGTAGGGTGGCATACAAGCAAATTACCTAGGCCGGCGGCTTTATTGACGGACCATGCTGGTCGGCATATTGGAAAAATAGCCGGATGAAACGTAAACCCCGCCAATATCGGGGAATGAATCTTCTTGGTTCGCTAAGGCAGCGGGCCAGCCAGCCCAGCATTAGTGCATCCGCCCAGGGTGGAATGTTTGCTTGGCGGCCCGACAAGAAGGCGATTGCTGCCCCGGTGCAGATGATGGCGGGACGGTAGGACAAATGAGACGATAAATAATTTCCCAGGATCTCCTGCGTGCCCCCACCTAGGTTGATCACCACGAAGTTCGGGTGCGCTTTCTCGATCTCTTCCAACAGATGCTGATCCTCAATCGAACCCTTGGGGTAATAGGGCGCAAGATAGCAGCACTCGGACGTGACCGCGACACCTTCATTATTCAACCATCTTAAGTTCGCTTCCATGTCCTCCGCGGATGGCATGACCCAATACGTCGCCTTTTCCCGTCGAAATGCAGGATCCTTCACGAGGCCACGCAGGAACATCAGACCAGATATTCGTGTTAGATGCTCTCCCCTGCGGAGGAGCCATAACAGGACAAGCAAACTGCTGTCCGTGATGGCAAAAGCCGCATTTTCAATGGCGTGGCGATATTCCGGGGCAGTCTCCAGCTCGGCTAATGCCGGTGCGGCTGGAACTACGATCGACCCTCCCTGGCGGCAAAGGTCCAAGAGTTCATCCAGCGACCCCACAAAAAACCTGATCCCCATGATGGTTCTGAAATTCTTCAAGTTATTGCAGCGCCCGCAGGAATAGGACGCTCGTTTACGAACAGATAATCTGCCTGAATCAACTGGCCCATGCGCAACTGGCTATTAAAGCGGCCGGTCTGCCTGAATCCAGCACCCTGGAGAAAGGAAGCCACCTCGCTATGCAAGGCTTGGCCGTCGTACAATGCTACTTCCGAGCACTCGGCGTATACGTAAGTACACGATCGCAAGGTTTCAACTGCACCGCGCAGCACGTTCAGCTCGAACCCTTGCACGTCGAGCTTCAGCAGCTGGTGGCGGCGCCCTGCCCATTGAGTCGCCAAGTCATCGAGCCTCTGCACCGGAACCACTAGGGTTCCGACCTCGGCGGTGTTCCGGAAAAGCTCGTTCTGGCGCCGGCCGATCGGCAGCAACGAGGAGCTGTCCGCGCTCTGACTTAGGTGTAGAGTTGCTGTCCCCCGGGTTTCACCCAGGGCCGATTCGATCAACCTAATGCCCGCATATTTCCCATGCACCCGGCGGAAAGTGGCCGCCTCGGCCGGGATCGGTTCAAACGCTACGATTGGAACGGAGGGCAACGCCACACGACATGCCAGGCTAAACTGCCCGCGATTCGCGCCAGCATCGATGATTCCATCAACCGTCAGCGTCCGCAGCACCGCCATATGCTCCGCCGAGGGAGCCACGCCGTCCGCCAACGCTGACCAGCACTGCGGGTGAGCGAATGCCACCGCTAGCTTGTGCAGCCTTATCTTCAGAAGCTCCAGGTCCATCAGGCGACAATCGGCTGTTTCTTGGCTAGACGGGCGAGGGTCTCGGCATAGACTCCAACCAACGTCGCCGTGGCCGCTTCCGGACGGTAGCGCTGCTGTACTAGTGCACGCCCCCGAATTCCCATTTTCTTCAAATCAACGGCTCCCCCCAGCATTTCCCTCAGTCTGGCAGTCACCGATGGCACATCTGGGCGGCAAACAATCCCGGCGCCCGCCTGTTCAATTTCCCGGCAGATGTAGACTTGATCGGAAACTAACAACGGCAGTCCGGCATGCATCGCCTCAATGTTCACAATGCCAAAATTCTCGTTGAGCGAGGGAAGCGCGAAGACATCGGCGGCAGCGAAGGCATCCTGCTTGTCCTGGCCGGATAGGAACCCCACTTCCCGAGTGTAGGCTCTAACCTTGTGTTTGTCGAGCCAGCGACGGACTAGCGACAGGAAGTCGGGCGCACCTGTTCCCGCCAGCACTAACCAAAGGTCGGGATACTCCGACTTCAGTCTCCCAAGAGCTGGAATTAGGAAGTCGAGTCCCTTCTTGTAGTCCACTCGCGAAAGAAAAAGAACGACCCGCGCATCTAGCGGTATCTGATGCTTTAGCCGGAACGACTGCCTCGCCCCTTCCGCATCAGCCAAAGGCACCGGCAGGGGGAGCGTAAACTGGCGCGGGTTCGCGCCGTAGGTCACCAACCGTTCCGCCTCCAGAGTTGACGTGCAAATAACAGCGGCGGAATTCCGCAGCAGCCAGCGCACATAAATCGGCCCAAGAAAACGCTTGACCAGAACATGTTTTTGCAGATCGAACGGGTCCAACGAGCCGTGCGGCCGGATAAAATACGGCTTGTTCAATTCCCGACAGATTCGAGCTGCCTCCAGGGTGCTCAATACCCAGACGCCATGAATCTCGACCACCTGAAAGCGGTGAAGATTGGCTCGCAGCCAGATTCCGAGCGCATGGGAGTTTGAGTACCGTTGTGGGAAACTACGTGCCACCATGTGACACGACAATCCTGAATAATCGTTGCCGAGGTATTGCACGTCGTCCCGCCGCCCGAAAGGGGCCACCATCTCCACCGGATGACCACCCCGAGCGAGATACTTGCACACATTCAACGCCGCATGGACAGAACCGCCCAGTTTGTTGTCGTAGCTGAAGAGGCAATGTAGCGAGGATATCGGTCGGGTCATCGCACCTGTCCCTGGTAATAGGCCTTGAGCCAAGCTGCTGTTTCCTTTGCTCCTCCATGAAGAGTATATGGAGGCAAGCCGAGGAGATCCAATGTCGGCTGCACCGGCACTGGGTTATGGGTGATGAGGTTTTCCAGCCGGGAACCATATATCGGGAAGCTCAAGCCGGCAACTCTCGCACAGTCACCGAACCTAGCCAGCGCGCGGATCACCCAGAGAGGCACGGTCCGCACGTCGCGTCCCGTGAGCTCCCGGGACACTGCATTCACCCATTCGAGCTGTCTTCCATTACCGTCGGCCACATAGAATACCTTGCGATCGACCGCCGATCTATCGGCCAGCAGCAGGCCTAAAATCTGCCAAACCACATTCTTGACGTAACCGTAGGAACGCACCACCGGATCGGCAGCCGGGTGGAAATACCTCCCGCGGGCCATTACCTTCCACAAGCCCTCTGCCAGCAAAAGGTTTCCTGGGCCCCACACCGCCGTAGGCCGAATGATGGCCCAGGCGCAATTCAGTCCTGCATCCCGTGTAAGCCGCTCCGTTATCACCTTGCTCTCGCCATAATGCATATAGGGCGCGTAGTCCGTGTCACTTGCGGCTACACCACTTCCCGGTTTTCGGACATGTTGTGTCGACGTAATGATCACTCTCTCAACGCTTGGAACACTCTTAATTGCAGCTAACAAATTTGCCGTTCCCTTAGTGTTCGCTAAGAAGTCGTCGAGCGACCGGGCCTCCATCGAGGCATACGCTGCCAAATGGATCACATGACTAGGTTGGATCTCTCGGAAGAGTTCTCCTAAGCCTTCTCTATCAAGGATGGAAATCTTGCGCCAAATATTATCACTCGCGCCAATATTGTCCGGAGCACGAATATCGACATTTATAACCTGGTGTCCACTAGAACGCAGCAACTCTAGCATGTGCCCGCCGATAAAGCCACTTCCTCCCGTTACGACTATTTTCATTATAATCCCATTTTTACCAGGCTATCGCGGACTGTTTACCACATGCCGCCCTAATGCGTCACTGCGCCCCACTGCTACGTTCCTTATCGTTTGTACTCGCGCTCAGCATCGGGTTCGCCACGCGCCAAGAACCATGATCCAAGTGCTCATCGCTAGCCTGGCTGGGTAGGCATCCGCTGAGCCGCATACTTCGATAGTGATCTTTCAAGCATACTCATACCAGCGATAAGAATTGGGGCACACAACGCGTATAAATAATATTGAAGTCCCGTAAAGTTTTGATTGCAAAACATCCATAACCAGCAATACGAGGCCATTATGGAATAGAGCGAAAAGCTTGTAATGCTCGGCGCCAATCGAAACCTTAGATAGAGATAATTGATCATTAATGCGTAAAATATGGGCGCCAACATAATTCCAATCCATCCCGATTCCGCATATATTGTGGCGAGAAACGGATAAGTATTTATCGGTAACATTTCCAGATATTTATCGAAATCAATATCCTGTAATTCACTTCTTGGAATCGCGCCCAAGCCGAGCGCTGTATAAATCGGCCGCAATACGCCAACACCCAGATTCTCTCTCCCGGGATAACTATTTACAAAATTTGAGAAATTCTCAAACGGAAGAGCCAAATATCCATAAGTCTCCACAACGACTGAAGCATATGGGTCGGGGAGTTCCACCGACATGCCCAACTTCTCGGCATAAGCCGACATCGGTTTCGATCCACGAATTTCTGAGAATACTGAGGCCGAAACCAGGGCTGCGCCCCCAATCAGCGCGACAACAGCAGAGCCTTGCAGAATACGTCTCAGTGATGTCTTCTTCTTCTTCCCGCTCTGTCGTAAGCTCTTCCGGTAATAATATTCTGCAAACAATATACAGGTGAGCCCGTAAATGCAGTCACTACGGGACATCTTCAGCAACTCCATCACTGGGTAAAATGATGCGCCCACGAGCAATAGCCCCTTCTTGGTGAATCGCTTTTCCGTTCTGGCTTTTAGGTAGAGGAGTGCCGTGAACGCAAATACTGGGATGGAAAGCATCCAAAACGAACCCCACTTCCATTGCCAATTGGGATCCCGAGAAATTTCAGGATCGGCAATATATGTGATTAGCGGTATACCAACAGGGTTAGATATAAATTCGTTGTATATAAAAGCCACTGACGCAATGGCAAACATCGCCAACATCACTAAACTCAGTCTCCTTGAACTAAGCTCATAAATGACATAGCGGAATCGCATTCCTCCGTCGTTTTTTAAATTTTTTCGTAATAGTGCGGAGCCGCAAAACGAAATCGTTGTCAAGGCTAACGTCGCCCAAACTACCATTACGATAGTCCCGGGCCTCCAATTTCGCTCGCTCTCGGAGAGCGCTAGTAGTCTTAACCCCAGAGGCAGGATCCAAGCGGGAAGCAATAGCGCGAACGGCGACATAAGGTCGTCATGCAATCGCTTCGCTAGATAAATCCAAATTCCACTAACGAGCCCAACGAGCGCTAACCAGATATAGGGATTCAATGCAGTATCGGAGAGGTTTCCCTAAAACGCATTACACCTGCCGTAGTAGTGCTCCGCGAGTCCTCATCAATGTCAGTAGCTTCTTTATCAAAGGTTGGCGATAGTCGTTCCTATAATAACCCTTCACTCTGCCAATAGTGGCTAGGTAGATTTCGTCGAGCCCGGAAATTCCATGATTTTGTCGTATTATTCTGTTTTGGAAGATTACCTTATTTCGAAATTTGACAGCGCCCATATCGGCATGGATGGTATAATAGAGGAATACGCGGGCTATTGAGGCGAGCTCATATCCTTTTGCTAGCAATCGCATGTAGTACTCATAATCGGCTGTGACCGCGTAAGCTGGATCGAATGGCCCGACAGTATCCTTAACGTGTTTCCATCCGAAGAAGCCCCCATGGACAATTGGACTACCTATACGATTTCGCAGAATTGTTCGTCGTGTGTCGCAGGACATCCGGCCTCGATAAGTGATTGTTCCCCGCTCCAGATGCCGGCCATCCTGATCAATAAAAAGTGCATCGCCGGCCACACCTGCAAATCGCTTATTCTTTTCCAGAAAATTCACCGCAGTCTCGACTGCGTCGCCGACGTAATAGTCATCGCTCGCCTGGATTCCATATATCGTCCCCGTCATCATACTAATTCCCTCATTGACAGCATAGACTTCACCCTCGTCGGGGTGTGATACAAAACGCAGACGTTTGTCTTCTTTCGCAAGTGCCTTTAGCATTTCCACACTCCCATCGGTCGATGCACCGTCGACTACAATTACCTCCAGATCGGCATAGGTTTGCCTGAGACAGCTTCGTATGCATCGTTCCAAATATGCGATCCTGTTAAACGTTGGCAGAATTATGGATACTTTTGGCACGATAGAATTCCCTCGAATGATAGCTGTCGTCTGGAGTTGAACTTCGCTTTTGATATTCGCCCTTAATGCTAAGTGTTTGCTGCCGGACTTCGGCCGCCTGCCCTTGCGCTAATAGAATTCATCAGGTTGACTCGCGAGGACCGTCGATCTCCGCCGAGAACCATTCAATTGTCCTACGCAGGCCTGCCATCAATGGAACCGGCGTCCAGCCTGGGCAATATGTCCGAAGTTTCTTCACGGCTAGACATTTAGACTTTGCGCCTACATATTTGGAAGCATCGTATTGGATCGCGTGCACATCATAGCCCACGACGTTGCAGATCATCTCTGCGAAAGTCTTTATTTCAAATTCCTCCCCTGCCCCAATATTGACAAGTTCGTTAGAGACCGATCCCGAGATAACCAAGGCGGCTTCAACGAAATCGTCCACAAACACCAACTCCCTTTTCTGCCGACCATCTCCCCACAAGACGACAGAGTCTCCGTGCTGTTTCGCTCGCAAAATTTTTCGAATTAGGTCGAAGATGAAATGCATCTGGCGTCCGTCCGTGTGATAGCCAGGGCCGTAGAGGGTGGAGGGAATCAACGTTAACCAGTTCAGTTCGTATTGCTTTTGGAGCGCCATCTGCCCTATCAGAAGCATCCTTTTGCTGTGAGCATAAGTGAACAGGCTCTCGATGGGAGTGCCTTCCAAATAGTATTTTTCCTCCAATGGAAGGTCAGGCGAATACGAACAACTCGTTCCCATGCTTATCAACTTTGCCTGTGGTTGGAGCTTTTGCCACCATTCCAACACATGGGTATTTATCAATTGATTGACGACCCACTGTTCGCCCGGATGCTTGAGACAGAAATCCCCCGCCTGTGTCCAGGCTGCGAGATGATAGATCTGATCATAAACGTCCGTGAAACGATCCAGGCTACCTCGGATCCGGAGGTCGGCGTCATGTGAGCCGAGTGCCGTGACCGTATGACCATCTGCGGTCAGCCGGCGGCACATCGCTGTACCGAGAAACCCTGTTGCACCGGTGACAAGTATTCTCATGTCAGACGCCCTGCGCGTTGACTGGAAAATAAAACTCCACGCCGCGGTCGATCAGAGCATGATTGCGCTTTAGAATCTCTGTTTTGAAATTCCACGCGAGGACATAGTAGATGTCTGGTAACTCAATGAGCTCGTGCTCAATAGCAATGGGGATATGCGACCCTGGGGCATAGAGTCCGCGGCGCAATTCGTTGCGTTCTACCAGGCACTCAATCAGATCAGGGCCAACGCCAAAATAGTTGAGCAGGGTGTTGCCCTTGACTGGAGCGCCAAAGCCCCAAACCCGCTTGCCAGCTGCTTTTGCTGCGCGCAGATAGGCTAGGTTCTGCTGCTTGAAATCCTTGATTCGCTCGGCGAATTTCAGGTACGTCTCAAACCGGTTGCTACCATCGCGGTCCTCCGCCGCCTGCAGCTCAAGCAGTCGCGGGCTGGGCGGGAGGCCCCGGTGTTTGTGTGTGACGAAGGCGATCATCGACCCGCCATGGATGGGTTCCAGGTGGGCGTCAAATATCGCCAAACCATGCCGGTCCAGCAGTCGTTCTAGCGGTCGCAAGTTATAATAAAGCAGGTGTTCATGGTAGATTTGGTCGAAGGCCAAGTTCTCCACGATGCGCTTCATATAGAGGAACTGGACCACAAACACGCCGTCGTCTCTCAAGCTCTCGCGAATGCCGTCGGTGACCGAATGCAGCTCCTCGAGATGAAAGAATACTCCGGCAGCATTAATAGCATCGAACTTCCTGCCCAATGTGCGGGCCGTCTCCAGGTTAAAGAATGCGTTTACCGTCGGGACGCCGGCATCCCGGGCAATCTTCGCCGTCATGACCGATGACTCCACGCCCAGCACTTCGTAACCGAGGGATTGGAAATGTTTGAGCTGGGTACCGTCATTGGAGCCGATGTCGAGCACGCATTTAACCGGGCGCTCACTGAGGAAGCGCCGGTCCACTTCGCCCGCGATCAAACGGAAATGCTCGCTCAGCGATTTGGTTACGCCGGAGAGATAGGTGTGATTGCCAAACATCACTTCCTTTTTGACCGTATAGTCCAGCTGGGCCGTACCACACTCTTCGCAATAGATTACGCGGAGTGGATAGAAGAGCTCTTTCCCCAAATCTTCAGCCTTCAGGAAATCGTTGCACCAAGGCTGCTGGCCTAGATCAATGGCCGACGCCAGACGAGTTGAATCACAGACACGACAAATCATATATTAATTTAACTGACGGGAAACTGGTAGGCAAACAGATGTCTTCTGACGAAGTAGAAACAAAGGCCATGCACGAGGAGTTCGGCCAGCAAACTCACCGCGGCGGCGGCGACAATGCCAAAATTTGGCAAGAGTAATAAATTTGCCAAAACACTGAAAATTGCACCAGCGAGAGCGGCTCCAAAGTACTGCCGATCGAGCTGCAATGCCGCAAGACTCCATGCAAAAATTTGCCCGACAAAGACCACCATCCGTCCGATCACCAGAATCTGAAACGGTAAAATAGCATCTATAAACGCCATGCCGAGAAATCGGTGGAAAATCAACGGCGTAAAAAGAACCAGCGTGGCGCTTACGGCGACGCCAACCAACAGGAATAGCACGAGCAATTCTTTCTGCCGCTGCCAAAGGAGCTCCGGCGCTCGCTTATACCATACCACAATGCGCGGCAATAAAAGCGAATTGATGCTGCTATAAAAGAGATCGAGTCCCGCGGTCAGCAATAGCGCCGAACGATAGACACCCAATGCCTTTTTCCCCGCAAAGTAACCCACCAACGGAATTTGCATGGTGGAGTAACAATAGACCACAATTGCCAAAGCCCAATAGGGCCGTGACTCAACCAGCAGTGCCTTGATCCCTGGACCTGGCTCATTAAGGCAGGCGCCACGGGCCACTGAACGAAATAGCCAGAAGCTGATCCCCACCCCGGCGAGCCCAGAAACGGCCATGACGGCGAGATCCGACCCAACCGGCATGGGTGGACGAAAACAGAAATATGCTGCGGCAGCCAGCGCGCTGGTCAAAACCGAGACAAAGGCCTGCGTTGGCAGTTTCTCCAGCCCTTGAAAGACGAAGACCAGATTAAAGCACACGGCCGCAGACAAGAGAGCTCCCGCGGCCCAAGCCAACGCCTGCGTCCACGGGGAAAAAAAAAGTGCAACGCCAAGCCCCACCGGCAAAATCGCAACCAACACGAGCGCCCGAAACCGTACGATCGCCAAAGTGATGCTTTGCGTGCATGCTGAATTGCTCGCGATCCGACGCGCTGCGACGGTGTCGAGCCCGCCACCTGCCAACACCACCATCAACTGGCTCAAGGATAATACGAAGGCGGATATGCCGAGACTGGCTGGCCCGAGACACCTGGCGGCATAGGCACTGCCCACAAACGCCATACCTTTTGCCGTAGTGTTCAGGCCAAACAGCCAGGCCGCCTGTCTTGCCATCCGCGAGGCGCCAATGCGCCGCCCCAACCTGCGTGCAATGCCTTCCCTGCTTAAGAGCATAGTGACGCTGCTCAAGAGAAGACGATTCGGCTTCCCGGCGCCGCAATGTGCATCTGGATTTCGTGCTTGTCGGTAAAGGCTACCGTGACCGCGGACCGTCTCTCGGGTGGAACGGCAAAGAGCAGGAATCCCCCGCCCCCAGCGCCGAGTAATTTCCCGCCCCAGGCTCCGGCGGCCAAACCGCGGTTATAAAGCGTATCGATCTCCGGACTACTCACGCAGCCGTCTAGAGCACGCTTGGCTATCCAAGCCTCGTGCAATAGAGAGCCGAACTCCGCCAGGGACCCGGTGGAAACCAATATATCATGTCCGCGATCGACCATCCGACGCATCTGCCGCAGATAGTCGAGCTTGAGATACATGTTCTGCATTTTCCTCGCCTCTAGGTCGTGCGCCCGCCGCTTGATCCCAGTAAATACCAGAATTAGATGATCCTCGATTTCGGCGATCCGGCGCCCCGTGAGCAACAACGGGGCGACTCGGATGTCGTCCTCGGCCTTGAATTCCAGCACGTTGATGCCGCCGAGCGCTGCGGTAGCCTGGTCCTGCACCCCCACACATTCACCCAATACATGCCTTTCTATGTGAATCGCCTCATAGGCAAGCCGCAGCGGTGGCACAAATTCGCCCTTATAGGCGTGCAGCGCGTGCAGTAAGGAAACAGTAAACGTCGAGGACGAGCCCAGTCCAGTAAAGGCCGGAAGATCGGCCACCGTGTGCAACTCCACATCCTTTGTCAGGCCGCAAAAGCGCAGGCACTCGCGGAAAACCGGATGCTGGATGTCGTCGATGATCTTACACAGCTCGCCTTTGCTGTAGGAAACCCTCACCGCGTAATCGAAGAGATGGCTGTGGAACGTGCTAGCCGTGACGTAGGAATATTTGTCAATCGCGGTAGCAAGTACGGCACCGCTCTCCTTCGTAAAGTACTCCGGGAAATCAGTTCCGCCGCCGAAAAAGCTAATCCTCAGGGGCGCTTGTGAAATGATCATGGTGGATGTTGAGCTCCTTTGAACAGCTCCATTTCGACCAGCTGGCAGATAACATGGCCGATTGTGATGTGGGTTTCCTGGATATGCTGTGTACTGGTGCTTGGCACCGCGATAAGCACATCGCACCAAGCCGCCACCCTGCCCCCACTCGCGCCAGTCAGCCCGATGGTGGTTATTTTCCGCTCACGCGCAGCCAGCAGCGCTGCGACGATGTTTGCTGAGTTTCCGCTTGTGCTGATGCCGATCAAGACATCTTCCGGCCGGCCCAGGCATTCGACAAGCCTCGAATAGGCTCCCTCGAAGCCGAAATCGTTCGAGCGCGCGGTCAGATAGGACGTGTCCGTGTGCAGGGCGATGGCGGGCAGGCCAGGCCGGGAAAATTCCTGTCGGAGCAGACTGGTAAATTCCGCCGCCAGGTGTTGGGAGTCCGCTGCGCTGCCTCCATTACCGCACAGTAGAACCTTGCCTCCTTGCCGGAAGCTGGCGGTTGTCACAGCCGCTGCCCGTAGGATTGCATCTCGGCAAATCGTCGCCGCTTCCAGTTTCACGCTCGCGCTTTGTCGGAAATGTCGGTCGATCAGGGTGCCTGCTTCAATAGCCATTTGGCGGCCTCCTCCAGGTCATTCACGGTGCCATTAGGCCCGGGAGCAGCGGCGAGGTCACATTCGCCCTTTACCCCTCCGGACGAGTACTGTACTCGCTCCGATATTTTTTCGCAATTCAATGTCAAAGAATTTGTCCCCAACAATAAAGGAACGCCCAAGACCACTCTGCAGGTTCGCCGCCCCTCTTGCCGCCAATTCGGGCATGGGCTTGCGACAATCGCAGCTTTTTTCTGACGGCGCGGCCAGTAATAGCTTCCGGCAATCATAACCCCGTTCCCTGGACGGGATTGTTCGAACGTGCTGGGGTTTACTCCCATGTTTTCTTTGATGCCCCCCAAACCCACCTCGTAGCAGATGATCCGCCAAAGGCGAGCCGGCCTATTGCGTCCTCCTAATACCGCCAGCCGCACCATGTAGCAGCTGTAACTGTTCCATTCTGGGAAAAACCGATCCCCGCGTAGATCGTGCCGCACCGGTTTAGTAGCATTAACGGGCGGCACGGATCGTTAATAAAACCAATGGTCATGGTTCCGAATAAAACCCTCCGCTTGCGCCAGACTTTCCTCGGTGCCGATATCAAGAAATGCTCCTAGGCAGTCGACCACTTGGATTCGATAGCCCCTCGCAAGCAGAGAGGGAAAAACGTCTGTCTCGAAGCTTAGCGGCCGAACCGGAGGAAACGCTTCCAATAACTCCCGCCGGAACGCGTAGACGCCCGCATTTATCAAGCCTACTCCGGTGCGTTTTTCTGAAAAGCTGATTAGCTCTCCGTCAGGCGCAATCCGAAGAGACCCAAACCTTCCGGCATCCGGGACCTCCAGTCCGAGGATGGCACTCGAAGTCGTTGCCTGCTGTACAGTCGTGCGCAGTTGTTGAAATGCATCCGTCAACAACAGTGAATCTCCATTGGCGACGAACCAGATCGAACCATCCAGCCCAGAACGTTCCACCGCGTGGAGGAAGCCGCCAGCGGTGCCGAGTGGTTCCGTTTCTGAAATGCAGACGACTTCGATGCCCTTGACTGGCTGATCCGCAAAATGTCGTTTAACTACCTCAGATCTGAATCCAGTAGACAAAACGAAACGGTTTACGCCCTGCCTGACCAGATATCGGACAACCCATTCAAGGAAAGGACGCCCGGCCACAGGCAGCATCGGCTTGGGCAGGTCGCCGAGAAGATGCCGGATGCGCGTCCCGAAACCGCCAGCCAAGATCACCGCCACCCCGGCATCCCCGCCTGAGGGCAGCGTACATAGAAACGAATCAGACATTCGAATGTTGCGCGTTTTTCATGATGACGTAACCCTTGATGAGTTCGCGAATGCCTCGGTCCAGGTCCCATTCCATGCGAAACCCCGTTGTAAGTATGCGTTGATTTGAGACGATGTAGTCGCGTTTGTCGGGATCCTCCCCGATAGGCGCTTCCAGAAAGACAAAGGCCGGGATATGTTCCCGAATCTTGGCGCATAGCTCGAGCTTCGAAAGATTGGCGTCCTCCAGACCTAAATTATAGGGCCGCCCCTTCATGCTCTCAAAATTTTCGATCGCGAATGCAAACCCCCTGGCAACATCGCGGATATGGATAAAATTTCGCTTGAAATGACCCTCAAAAATCACGACTGCACGGTCATTTACCGCACGATAGACGAAGTCGTTGACAAGAAGATCCACCCGCATGCGCGGGGACACGCCAAAAACTGTCGCTAAACGGAAGGTAACCCCGCCCCCAGCCAGCACCGCTTTTTCCGCGTTGCTTTTTGTGACGCCGTAAAGCGATATAGGGCGTAGGGGGGTCTCCTCCGTGCAGAATTTCCCCTTCTCACCGATGCCGTAGCCACTGTTGGTTGTCGGATATATGACCCGCTGATTCTTCGACGCGAGCCGGCAGATCAATTCCACCGCCTCCTGGTTTACCGTGCGGGCGCCGATAGCATCCACCTTACACAGGGGCATGCCAACCAAGGCCGCCAGTGGAATGATTACATCAGCTTTCGCCAGCAACGGGTTGAGGACCGTTTCATCTCGGCAATCCCCCCGCACCACCTGGAACGAATCGTAGTGGCAGCAATCGGCAAGACTGCTTTGCCGGAAAAGAAAACTGTCCAAAACCGTCACTTCATGCCCGGCCCGAAGCAATGCGGGTGTTAATACGGAGCCGATATATCCGGCACCCCCTGTAATTAGTATTTTCATATGTTGAGTAGAATCAGTTGCTCGGCACCCGACGGACAACCTCGTCGGCGATGGCCAGAGCGGCCGTAGCCGCCGGGCTTGGGGCATTGATCAGGTGGAGTGCGTCCATCCTTTCGATGAACGCAAAGTCTTGCATCAGTGTTCCCGACGGCTCCATGGCCTGCGCGCGCACCCCGGCGCCGCCGACCATCAAATCAGATGCTTGGATTGCAGGGACCAATCGTTGCAAAGAGCGGCAGAACAGGCGCCGGCTGAAAGAGCGCTGGATCTCCTCCCAGGCCATGGAGCGATGCGCGCCCAGAAATTTCCACAACCCCTTGTAGAAAAGCGCATCCGCGAGATCCGCGGGATTGATGTCCCATTTGGAATAGCCCTCTCGCGCGAAAGCAAGCACTGCGTTGGGTCCGGCTTCTCTGCCGCCGTCGATCAATCGGGTGAAATGGACACCCAGAAAAGGAAAGGTGGGATCGGGCACGGGATAGATCAAATTCCGCACCAGATGCTCCGCGGACTTCTTGAGGCGGTAATATTCACCGCGAAAGGGTACGATTCGGGCCTGGCGTTCTTCTCCCGCCGATTGGGCGACTCGGTCGCAGTGCAAGCCTGCGCAATTGATGATAAAATCTGCTGATACCTCGGCTGAGGAATGCAACACCCGCCACCGACCAGCATCCCGCACACAACGCAGCACCTTGGCGCCGGCCTGCAGCAGCGTCCCAAGTTCCCGGTTTTCGATCGCCAAAGCATCGCAGACCCCCCGGTAATCAACAATGCCTTCTTCCGGAACCTGCAACGCCGCCAAGCCCCCCGCGTGGGGCTCGATTTCCTTCAGCGCCCCACTGTCGAGCCATTTTAGTCCTTGAAGACCATTCTGAATTCCCCGCTCCTTCAAGGCGCGGAGTCGGGTCACTTCCTCCAGACTGGTCGCGAGCACAAGCTTGCCGCACATCTCATGCCGGACACGGTGCTGCTGGCAAAAAGCCACCATCTGCCTGATGCCGGACACGGCCAAACGAGCCTTAAGCGATCCCGGTTTGTAATAGAGCCCAGCGTGCAACACGCCGCTATTGTGTGTGCTCTGGTGCCGGCCGAATTCCTTCTCCTTCTCTAGCAGGGTGACTACGCACCCTGGATGCGAATGGTGCAATTGCCGGGCGACGGACAGGCCGACAATGCCGCCGCCAATGACACAGATTCTCATATCATGCCGAATTCTTCCGTTAGGAAACAGCTTCGCCCCGTCGCTTCCCGATGAGGCCGCGCCCCCGGGAAGATTTTTGCACATTGGGAGTAAAAATCTTGCCGGGCTTATTTCCCACTCTTTGGGCCGAACAGCGCGCTGAGCACCGGCAGGACGGCCTTCGACCGCCGCCGCCAAGTTTCGAGTTGCTTGACCCGGTCGAGACAAAAATCGCTTCCCTCCCTTTCGGCCAGGGTGCGCAACCGCGCCAGCCGCTCCTGGCCGCCCGTGGCAAGCGGCGCTACACGCTCACCCAGGACGCCGCTCACTAGCCGACGAAGGCGAAGCTCGGGCACGTAGGTCACTCGACGTGAAGCCCCGTCGCTGGCCTCCCGCCTCCGGCGTTCTGCATCCTTGATTGCTCCCGCATCATGGATCGCCCCCAGCGACCGCAGCAGTTGTAGTCCCTGGCTGGCCGAGCCTTTGCTGATCGTTAGTTGCTCCACTATATTGGAAAAACTCAGGGGCTCCGCCGAGGCGAAGAGCAGCCCGTAGATCTGCCCAACCGACTTCGGCACGCCGAAGACCTGCACCGTCTCTGCAAAGAAGTCCACGCACTCGCGCGAAAACTCCCTCCGCTCACGATCGCGACGGGAACCAGTCGCGGCAGACGCAAGGTTGGTCGACATGCGCTGCCAGAGAAGCCTTTTGCATTCCAAGTTCAAGAAAAAACGAACCCGGAAAAACGGAACACGTGCGATAGAATGCAGGGAGGGGCCCGATTACGCTCTTTGATTTTCATCGCGGCTTGTCCAGACGTTATCGCGTCCTACGAATACGCTACTTGAGGAATGCCGGCACGCGGGCCGACCCTGCGGCCCCACTTGCCACAAGTCGCCCACATTTGCCAGGATCTTCGCGCCGGTTTGGCCAGTACGGTCCTTGATCGTGGGCTTGACGCCTTCTTTCCGAAGGGCATCTGCCAACTCGGGCACCCTGCCTAACAAGCACTCAAGAGCATCCGTTGCAGAGACCGCCGACCGCAATTGATCGGCGGGCACTGGAAACAAGCCGTTCCTTGAGATTAATGTTAACTTTCTTCGTCAGACCCAATAGCTGCGAGAAAACGCCAACCAGCCAATCCCGGCTTCTCCTAGTTTGATTCAAGTAAGTTAGCCTTTGCTAGAGTGCTGCGGCCCCGGTCGGATCCAGCGATCAAATGCGGCGTGCATGAGCACCTCATTGATTTTTGACCGCCCTTCAGTGGCAAGCGTTGGTCGGATGATAACCGAAGGATGGAGTTTCGCATATTCCAAAGCATAAGCCTCGTATGCCGCCGCCTCGCGCGGATTCCCTTCGAACCGGTCGGCTTCACTTCCCTGCGCGCGGTTCGCGATCACATCCGCGTTCGGGAGGACGAAGACGGTCAAATCCGGCTGAGGAAACATGCGATGGATACCCCGTAGAATCTCAAACTCATCGGGTGTGATATCTTCTGCAAGCGCACCTTGGTATATTTCGGTGGAAATACAGTAGCGGTCGCAAAGGACCACTGCGCCGCGATTTACCGCTGGGGATATGATCCTGTCGGCATGTTCCTTGCGGCCCCCGTTGAATACAAGCGCCGTCGCAAATGCCCCTCCCGCCATGGTCGAATTTTTGAGCACCGCGCGCAGGCCCTCGCCCAACGGAGTACCGCCCGGCTCGCGTGTGGAAACGACTTCTGAAAACTTCGTCTTTAGAAAGGACGCTAGTTCGATAATAAGCGTGCTTTTGCCTGCCCGGTTCGGGCCTTCTACGACGATGAAAAGACCTGCACTCATGTGTTGTCGTGGATGCATAATAGAATCGTCGAACCAAACAGGGGAACGATAAAATAGGTCCGCGGAGGATTATCAGTCTGACAGTCCTTGCTTGCGAACTATCTATTGTCCGGCTCCAGATGATGGCTTTCGAGTTCAATGGTTGGATGCTTATTGCAGAAAAGCGGAACGTTCGGAACAGAGCAACGAGAATGGAGGGCGGTGGTGGAACACCGGAGGTTGTAAACATGGGGAATTGAGGGAGGGAATATGGGTAAAAGCTAACGGAATTCGAATGCATATTGTTTGTTACAAGATGCCCGTTTTCCGATAATTGCGCAGTCCGTGGCTCTAGTAATAAACATCCAAAACTGAGGGCCGATCGTTGACCGCTGAAAGCGTGCCCTCGGGCGACGCGCACAAAGAATTTCCGCCTCGACATAGCGAGGGGCATCAAGAATTCTCATTCGATATTGTGGAAATCGTGGCACGGAATTTCCGACCGCAATCCAAAATCTTCTATCAACCGCTCATGAATCACCCTGAACCCCAGACCGGCCCGTCCTCCAGCCGCCAGCCCTTTGAAGGGACCTACTCCGGGTTGGAGGAGACACTCGATCTCGGAGATCTCTTCCAACGTCTTCGGCGCGGTGCTGCCCTGATCCTCGGGCTCGGCCTTTTGGGGTTGGTGCTCGGCGCGGTGGGTTATCTCGCCATAAGCCCTGTGATGCCAACGGTCACCTCGACCCGGGTGGTCTTCTCTTTTCCCGGCTTCGAGCGCGGGGAGTATCCGGACAAATCGAAATTCCAGCCCGACGACCTTCGGATGCCGGTCGTTGTGAGCGACGCATTGCGCCGGCTAGGACTGGACGCCTCGGAGGACAACCAAAGCAAAATCCGCGCCGCGATCACGATTGAGGGAATCATACCAGATGCCGTCGTAAAAGCCCGAGATCGGATGCGTGCCGCCGGCCAAAATCCGCCCGTTTACATTCCCGATGAATATTTGCTTACGCTCACGCTTAATCGGGACTTTCCATTGAGCCGAGTCCAACGGCAGCAACTACTGCTGGCGATTGTGAATGCAGCCAGCGAGAATTTCCAGCGAACCTACGGCCAATTGCCATTGGCCATTGGCTCAGCGTTCGAAACGCTCCGCGGCGCGGACCTACCGGAATATGAGATGGTATTTAGATCAGAGATCGATGGCCTTCTCGCTTTCCTCAACAACGAAGTCGAACTGGCCAAGGGATTTCGCTCGCCGACTACCAACCTGTCATTCCGGGACCTGATCGAACGGACCAATATCTTCGCGCGCATCCACCTCAATGAAGTATTGGGGCTGATCCACCAGCAGGGGCTCGCCAACGACCGGCAAACCTCGCTGGTCAAGATGGATTATTATATCCAGCAACTCGGCTATGAGGAACAGCACGCCCTCGAGGACGAAAAGCTCGTGCGGGATCTCCTGGGAATGGCAAGCACCCGGGAGCAAAGTTATGTTCTAGGAACGAAGTCCCAAGCCATGACCCGTCCAGGGGAGACCCCAGTGTTGGACCAAGGCCTGATCGATTCCCTCACGGCAAACGACGCTTACAATTTTCTCGTGCGCAAGGCGCTCGACTCCGGACTTACGGTCAAGCGAATCCAGGCAGAAAAGGTCCGCATTACGGAGATGCGCGACAACCTCGCGAAATTTGACCAAGCCCGGTCGGATGAGAAGGTAGCCGCTTTGGCACAAATCCGAAAGTCGCTCTCAGCGCTGGAATCCACATACAACGAGTTGGTCTCAGATGTGCGCAAGACGAACGCCGATTTTGCATTTCAGCAATATGGCAACGCCATCAGGCTCGGCGCGGATGTGACTTCCACGAATCAGCTCAAAATCCTCGGAATCGCCGGTATCGTCGGAGCATTTCTCGGAATTGCGCTTGGCGCGGGGCTGAGTCTGTTGGGCTTCCAGATCGGCGGGAAAAAGGCTGCCTAAAGTGAGGGAGGCAATAAGAGAAGGAATGAAAGCAGAAAGGACGTAGAAGTGTTGAAATCGATTTTGGGATGCATGCTACAAGCTGCTAACTTTCCAATTCCCGCTCCTTACCATAATCGATTGTATTGTGCGCTTCGCTGAGGCGGAGTTCACCGAGCGTATTCAGGTTCGGCTTCCTGCTTCCGCTCTCCTTTCCCTCTCTCCCTCCCCCCATTCCCCCATCCTCCATCATTCCCCAGTTTGCAGTCCGCTTCTGGCGGGCCGTGATTCATCTCTTCTTCCTGCTACTTTGTCTCCGGTTTCTGACAGCCGCGCTTTCGACGGCGTATCCACAAGTGTGGCCGACGATCGTCCTGGCCACTGGGGGCCTGAGTTTAGGCTACTTGCGTCCGCGGGCCGCCCTTTTTGCATTTACAGTCGGCACGGCGCTGCTGTGCGGACTGGCCGACTCGAATCTATTGGGGTGCACTTGGCCGCCAAGTATCGTCTTCAGCACGATATGGATAGGAAACGTCGCCAGGCTTTTAATTTATCGCGCGACCAGACCCGTGGAACCGCATTCGGGTGCCGGGGAATGCACTCCCACCACAGTTGCCATCTGCTTAGCCGAGCTGCTGATAACCTCAGTTCTTTGGTCCTTGGCTGTCCAGATCCTTCGACAGACGCATGACACGGAATTCTGGCCTGTGTTTTGGAGCCGGGCTATCTTCGGGTTTGGCGATCCCTACTACTTCGTCGGCTCCGCTTTTATTTGGCTGCAGGGGCTGTTCTATTTCCGACTCCTGATCAGGGCTGTGTCCGCCTCTGCCGAGACCGCCTCTCCTATAACGGCATGGATAAAGCCTATGTTCTTCTCATGCACCTGTGTTCTCCTAATCAGCTTTCTCATCCAGTCTACGATGAATATACCGACGACTCCACGCTCGTTCGCGGGCATGGTCCTGGAGGTCTCACTGCCCTACGAGGATTCCCATGCGTTCGGCAGCATTGCTGCGGCCGTCTTCGCCTTTGCCGTAGCTACTTGGCCCCGCATTCCACGAACACGGAGTCTGGCGCACGCCGCCGCTGCGGCCCTACTGCTGCTTCTGGTAATAGCCTCATGGTCCCGCGCCGCATGGATGGCCCTGGTTGTCGCCTTGCTTCTTCTCGCTTGGCGAAAGTTGCCGCTCCTTTGGTCCGCCGGGCTTACCGCCCTGATTGCGACCGCCATTCTCACGCTTGGGCTGGCCCGGAAGGATTCCTGGACTGTGGATAACAACCCATTCCTCTACCGGCTCGGCAACCTGCTACGGATCGACCAGCCGCGGCTCGATCTTTACCATAAAGCATTCGGCATGGTGCGAGAACGCCCCCTGCTTGGCCAAGGCATCGGAGCGAGTTATCGCGCTAGCGTACGTTTCGCCCAGCCGGGGGATCCCCTCGCGAAGGTGCCCGATTTCATGCACGATTTTCTCCTACAGATCACGACCGAGCAGGGACTATTCGTAGCCTCCGTCTATGCCGGACTGTTTGGCTGGGTTCTCTGGCGAGGGCTCCGCATCGGTTTTATTAGTAGTATGCCCGCCTTCCCCGAGCAGCCAGCTGTCTTCGGCGCGGCCGTGGCGCTCGCCACCTACCTCATCACTCAGCTGACCGCCAATTCGTTGAATGTCTATATAAGCAATCAGTTCTTCTGCTGGTTCTTGATGGCGGCGATTTTTTTCGGAACGGAAATCCGAAGACAACAACTTAGCGCTGCGAGCATGGAGCAGTGCAGTCAGGAGCAGCGCTGAGGGGTGAAACACCAAAGGAAAGCCGAGGCAAAAAAGCAATTCAGTGGAGGCTTCGCTATACGAAGACTAGGCCTCAGAACGATCAGCGTTTTTTGGCGCCGATCCGATTCGGGATACAAGCAGAATAGGCGTTCAACGGCTGCCGCTCGATTGCCACACCGCCATGCTTCTCCGAGAGCATTATCCTATTGCTATCGACATCCCTTCCGCGCCGAATTCGTTGGCGCCTTCGTGCGTTGAATACCCCGCTACTCTGCTCTTGGTGCCCTGGAAGACCGCTGCCACGACCGTATCGCCTCTCTCGCCTCGGCGACGGATCGCTAATGCTCTTTAGCAAACGTGATCACCCGATTACTAATGCGATACTGTTTACGAATTGCGCAAACGATCTCCTTCGCAAACGGAACCGAACAAATAAGAATTGGCTCTTTTCTATCCCCGATTGCTCTTGGGCTCAAAATAGATCTGCCTGCCAGAGTTTGTCCTTGATAGCGGGTGTTTGAGTCCACAAACGCCACGATATTAGCTTCTGAAAACCGAGTCGTTGCAAGTAGTCGCCGCGCCAATGTCCCAGCACCCCATACGAGAATAGCCTCTTGTTTCCTCACTAAGGAATCTATAATTACTAGTATATTTCTATCTTCCTTCGCGGAAAAAGCTAGATAACGCTCCAATGCCGGACCAGTTATGCAGTCGAATGGCCCTTTGGCCCGAATCCCACCGATTTTGCATAATACGCTTACAATAGGTTCGTTGACAGCTTCCCGCCATTCCACTGTCCATCTCCACGCGTGGATTTCTGTCATACCACATTCCATCATGACACGCCCAAGGGAGCTTCTGGAAAAAAAATTTACGTGTTCAATACTGAATTGCTGATAAGCTGCATTTCGGCAAGCGGCCAGCCCTTCGACGTCAGGCACTGCGCAATAAATAACGCCTCCGGGACTCAAAAGACGTGATACAATACCAACAGCCTCCTTCACCTTATGAAGATGCTCGAGAACTCCGACCATCATGATCAGGTCGAATCGTGCTCTCCAATTTGACAATTGCGCAAGCGTCGCAACTTTAACATCCAGGTCGTGCAATCGGCCTGCTAACGCCGCACAACCGGGCGAAGGATCAACCCCTGTTAGGTTAATAAATCCCCTCTTCGCAAAAACGGACAGGAGGCCTCCAGTTGCGCAACCAATATCGAGGATTCGCGTGTCGTGTGTTTTGAGGAAAGGAATGATCTGGTCGGCAGTTTCCTCGAACCGCTTGATGTCCCAAGGGGACTCTATCCCGTTGGTCTGATCATTTGTATATTTCGACTGGTTAGCATAATACCGGTCCATCTCCGCTTGCGACGGGATCTTGTCGGCATATCCTGCTCCACAATCGGTGCACACAACCACGTCATAACCATCTCCCATCGGGCCATCCCAAAAGCGTTGACAGTAAACGAGCCGTCGTTCCCCACTACCGCAAATAGGACAAAGCCGTGACGTCGGCTTGTTCATTGCGTTATTAAGCAGCGTTCTTGAGGAACGGCGTAAACAACGAGTTCGAATCCATCCCATGCGTGTGCCCGCAGGAACATCTTGTGCCTCGGCAATATCTCGTGAAGGAAGCGCGGTATCACCCACAAGTCCTCCGGTCGATGATATAGGCAAACGGCGACCAGCGGCTGGCAGCGCCGCAGCGTTTTTACACCGCCTTGCAGCGCGCCGATTTCATCGCCCTCGATATCGAGCTTAATGTATGTGGGATTCTCGCCAGCCGTAAGGTTGTCAAGCGTCTCAACAGCTATCTCCAGCAAGCCAGCTTCGGACCGGGATGATGCCATAGTACCCTTTCCGTCAAAAAGGGCGTGGCCCACCTCCCTGCCCAGTATAACTTCGCGAACTTGGGCCTTTCCATTGCACCATGAACGCAAATTAGAAGCATTCACTGGATCTGGCTCGATTGCTAGGACCTTCGAAAATGCCCATGGAGCTGTCCGAAGCGTGTCGCCATCGAACGCTCCACCATCGACGAACACCTCGTCCGGATTCGGTCGAATGATGTCCCGTGGGAAATACTGCTCGGGAGCCGGGCTCGTAATTTCCCCAAAATCTCCCCGCAGTCGCCAAGCAAGCGCCTGCCTGAATGTTTCGCGGGATAAGCAGTCGCTCCATAAACCGTCGACCTGCTCCAATTCCCTGGCATGCCCGAGCAATCGGGATGGTCGGTCCGCGCCGAAATGAGGCAGCACTCCCTCAAATTTCCACCCAACGGAAAGAAACGTAGTCATTTCGAGGCAACCTAGTGATGCAAGCTCAATTAGGCGCGCTTGAATTCCTCCTCCGGACGGAAGAAACGTGGAAACCACGAAGAGTGCGCTATTGCGCCAACGTTCGGTGCCAGTCCGAGGCGAATAAACCGGGATTCCGGCTACCTCTGATCCTTGGATCCGTATGTCATTATCGATAAATGCCAAAGGCACAATCCCTTGATGGTGAAGCGATTGCGCTGTCCTTCGCCCTAAATTGCCTGCTCCAAACAGAACTATCCTTCCACCTGCCTTAGCGCACAATCTTTCGAATGCCGAGCCCTCGCGGATACCCGCTAACTCTATAGTTTCGGTCAAAAGATCGAGTGTCGTCATATCAAGGTGGCATCAACTCGCCATGATCGCATCGAATTCTTTCCGATCCAGAAACGGCCAGAGATCCTCCATCGGCATCGTAACCATACGTCCGTCCGCCTGTTGTTTCGACGAAACCTTCGGCTGAGTGAACTGGTCGGGAGCCATAGCGACATCGCAAACTACCGGACCCGACTCCGAAAGGATCGACGCAACTTCCTCGTTAAGGTTGCATTGCGAATCGATACTACGGTAAACAACCCCACAAGAATCTGCAGTCCTCGCAAGGTCGGGGAAACTCAATCCAGAGCAGGAGTCGCATGCCACAAATCTCCGATTGAAATAGTTAATCTGCGTTGCACGGATCGAGTTGTAGCCACCGTTGTTAAGGACGAAGAACTTTATCGGGAGGTTGAGTCGAGAGATAACCGCGAGTTCCTGGGCGTTCATCGGAAACCCGCCGTCTCCATCGATGCAAACCGTCCGCTCACCGCCCGAAGCCAAACATGCGCCCAACGCCGCTGGAACCCCGAATCCCATGGAACCCAGACCGTGCGTGTTGATGAATCGAATGCCCTTTGCGGCTGGCACTGCCTGAGCGGTCACCTCGCTGCACGCTCCCGAACTGCCCGGAACAAGAATGTCCCCTGAACAAAGCAGTCGGCCGATGGTTTCAACAAGGACGTAATTATGGACACCCCCAGAAACCGATCGATAAGATTCCAGTACTGTCGGGTATTGCCTTTTCCATGATCCACACCGCCTGCGCCACTCACTCCAATCGGGAAATGAATGCCCATTTGAACAGTCGATTAACTCGGTAAGAAATGTACCGGCGTCGGCCGCCAGGGAAGCCGCTATGGGCATTTGCAGCTTTGCGATCTCGGCTTGATCCACATCGACGATGACCTTGGCGGCCCGTGGCGCAAAATTCCTGTGATTGTAGGCGGTCTGACCATTGTCGAGGCGCGCCCCTAAACTTAGAAAAAAATCGCTTTTCTGCTGCGCAAAGTTGGCCGCACGTTGGCCAACGGCGCCGGGTCTTCCCACATAAAGCGGATGGTCATCCGGCAGGAAATCGAGGGCTTTCCAGGTCGTGAGGATCGGAATTCCGATCGATTCCGCCCATTTCAAGAATAGCTCGATGGCTCCCGCATGCCTGATTCCGTTTCCTGCGAGGACCACAGGGCGTTGGGCACCCGAAAGGAGATCACGTGCTCTCAAAGCGGCGGCCTTGATCCTGGAATCGGAGGTCGCATCCGGTTTCGGCAGCCGGAATCCATCCAGACCCATTGGATTGATATCAGCAGCCTGCACATCCAGAGGAATATCCACCCAAACGGGACCCTTTCTTCCGTGGGTTGCCTTCCATGCCGCCTCTTCGAGGCACTGGCGGATCCGCGCCGGGTCCGTCACGGTTATAGCGAATTTCGTAATCGGCTTCGCCATCGCCACGATATCGATCTCCTGAAATCCGATCTGCCGGACTCCCCTGTCCCCTACCAGATCCGAAGTCTTAACCTGCCCAGAGATGACTAACATTGGAGTCGACTCAAGCCAGGCTCCAGCAACCCCCGTCAAGGCATTGGTACCACCGGGTCCGCTTGTGACCATTACAACCCCAAGTCCAGAGTATTGGCCATAGGCCTCCGCGGCAATGGCGCTTCCCTGTTCATGCAAGTTGCAGATGTAGGTCAGTCGGCGGCATTTTCCCAGCGAGTCATTGAGGTGCATTGCGCCACCGCCGGGGATCATGAATACATGGCGTACCCCCAACTGGGCGATGAATTCGACAACGTAGTCGGATAGTTTCATGCCGCTTAGGGATGCGCTGCCCGGCGGAGCAATCCGATCGATTCTTGATCCTGGGCTAATTCCGCGGTATTGCGCTTCAAAACCTCCTGCAATTGGGCCAACGCATCATAATGGGCTACTATTTCCTTGCGCGTTTGTAGGGCCTCCGTTTCCGGAGCAAAAACCGAAAATACCATCGCGAGAGCGATAAAAAATGAAAGAATAGCACAGGCAATCGCCTGGTCGCGTTGTGCCCGGGCCAACCACAATTCCTGGTCAGTGCTTGTCATGAAGAAGCGATCGTATCTCTGCCTGCGCCTGAATGATCTGTGCCTGGACCCCCTTAATCTGTGCCTGAATGGCCTCGATCTGGATTTGGAAAGAGAGCAAAACATAGTGCTCCGAGTATAGCCGCCTTCGCCTCGCAAGAGCGTTTGGCAAAACGGAAGCCACGCTGAGGACTATAATGGCAATGGCGGCGCAGGCAGCCCAATTGCGCTGCTTTCTCAATTGCTGAAGTTGGTTCTGAAGGTCCATGCAGATTAGTCCATCCAGTTGGTAACGTATGTCTTGCGCTCAATATTTCGCCCAATTGCAGGGTCTGTGTAACCGGAGTCATCCCTCGAATGGGTCGAAGAGACTTCCTCAATCACGGCCCCCGTGGAACTGCGAAATTCATGTTTCACGCCCCTCTGGATAACAATGATGTCGTTTTGCACGCACCGGCGCCGCTCACCTGCAAGAACGAGGTCAATCTCTCCGTAAAGGATGTGAAACGTCTCGTCCTTAAGTGTATGCCAATGCTCGGGATGCCACTGGCCCGGAAGCATGATCAGGAGCCTTTTGCAGTATTCGCGGTTAATGACTGTGATCATCGCCGAACCCGCCTCCCGGAACCGCTCGATGCCATAATGATGGGAAATCTCAAGTTCTAGCTGGGTGGGAACAATGGCCGCCGAGGTTTTGAGAAGCGCTTTGACGTCGCGAATGATACCGTGGACGAGGCTTCGGGTGTCCATGAAGGCAACCTCCTTGGTAAGCACGGGATCATTGGGCGCGAAGCTGCGCAACGCCCTGTATTCCGTGTACTTGGAAAGGTCATTGGTCGTAAGTTGTTCTGTTCTAGCCGGAATTGCATAAAAAAGATCATCGTTGCCAATGACGGCTCCGGCGGCGATGGAGCGCCGGGCAAACACGCCGCGCCTGAGCTCCGAAAGCGTCCCTAACTCGCCCTTTGAGGATTCATGCCTCCGGTCCTCGGCTCCGGCCATTGCAAACGCTCGCCGGGCCGCCTCAAGCCACAGCCGCACCTGGGCCGGCGAAGCGGAATAGGCATTCAATTTATGCCTTTCCGTAGGCACTCCGACATGTTTCTCAAAGAGGGTGGCTCCTTTCGCGATCGCCATCATGACCGCGCTGAGCTCGTCCGGCGCCTCGTGGGTCGAATAGCCAACCTCGACATTGGAATAGCGCCGTTTCAGGAGATCGATCTGATTGAGCTGAAGGTTCGCATCGGCCGTAGGGTACTCCCCTACACAGTGCATGACGGCCACCTTCCTGTCCCGGTGTTGGTAGAAGCTTACGGCGCGATCGATGTTCTCGAAGGACTCCCCAGCCGTGGAGAGGATGAGCGGCAAGCGCGTCGTTGCCACTTTTTCGGCGAGAGGCCAATCGGTTAGGCTGCAACTGGCGATCTTCAGATAGTCGAATCCGTGCTCAATGACCTTATCCACAGACGGCTCATCGAAGGGCGTGCAAATCGAAAGGAACCCGTGTTCGACAATGGCGTCCTTTAGCCGGCGGTAATCATCCCAACCCAGCGCCGTTTCGGAGAATCGCTTCACGAACTTCAGGTCATTTCGGCCCCGAAAATCGGGATGAATGAGCCCCGGCAGATCCCGGTACTGGAGCTTGACGGCAAACCGAAAGTCGAAGCCTTTGCATGCTTCCTTGAGTTCACGAACAATCCGCACTCCATGGGAGACATCTCCCATGTGGTTATTCGCCATCTCGAAAATGAACAAGTACTTCGAGGACATGCGGCACTAGACTCTCAGTGAACTGAAATCCGTCAATGCTTCACGTTAGGCCGGTACCAATCGGCGGTACGCTGGATGATTTCGGGGAGGAGGAAGTTCTCCTTCAAGCCGAATTCTTTCCGGATTCTCAGGGTCGACGGCACATAGCGGTCCTCGGAACCGCCCGGATTGGGCTTTCCCATCACCGTTACCCCGGAGGCACCAAGCTCATGGGACACCGTCTTGGCCAGCTCCTGAAGGGTCACCGAGTATTCGGAACCCACATTATAGGCGCGGCCAGGGACTCCCTTGAGAAGGAGGGTCCAAAGCCAGACAGCGAGATCGGCCGCGTAAAGGTAGGAGCGCCTTTGAGTTCCGTCACCCGTGACGACGACAGGCCCTCCCGCTATGCCGTCCCTAATGAAGTTCCCAAATGCAAATTTTGAGTCCAAAGGCATTGTGGGCCCCGCAAATGAAAAGCACCGGGCGATGACGGCGCCCAATCCGTCGCGGCTCGCCGCCTCCATGCAGAGAATTTCAGCCTGACGTTTTGCATACCCTGGAATGGCATAGATTGCTCCGGTGTCGCTTGGATTGGCCAGGGTCGGATGATCCTCCGAAAGCTGTTCCACATCCTTCGGCTGGCGCCCATAAACCGCACCCGAACTTGTGAACAGGAGCCTATTTGCGCCCGATTGAGCTGCGACTTCCAAAGTACGCCGGGTTCCGTCCGCGATCACGCGGACCGCTGCGCTCGGATCCGCCCGGGTGGCCTCCATGTCGGCCTCGGTCGCCAGGTGGATGACGGCGTCAAACTGAGCGCCGGAAAAAACGTCTGGAGAAAGAGTTGTTACGGAGCCCTTGACCCACCTCAGGCGCTCGATCCCAAGATGAGGAGCTTTCTTTAGAAATGCCTCCGGATCGCGAGAAAGTGCGGTCACGCGCACGCCCAAACCTTCGAGCCGGTCCGTGAAGAAGAGGCTTTCCAGAAGCCAGCGACCAAAAAATCCCGTCGCTCCGGTAAAGAGAAGCCGGGATCCCTTCAATTCCGGCCAGAGCTCTGCAGCCTCCCGATGGACAAATTGCAGGTCGTGGCGCGGAAGCGGGTCTTCAACGCTCATTTTGCCCAGGGGGCATCGCCGGAATTCCACA
>Ga0181516_10000345_pt1 | contig 44592 bp, 36 predicted proteins | sample PEATcosm2014_Bin_25_FD_121104 | JGI IMG/M metagenome (GOLD analysis project Ga0181516, IMG submission 121104) | Peatland microbial communities from MTU Mesocosm Facility, Houghton, MI, USA - PEATcosm2014_Bin01_10_metaG | ecosystem: Environmental > Terrestrial > Soil > Wetlands > Peat | place...
GAAAAAGGCCTGAATTTGAATGAAAGGCCCCAAAAGCATACCTCAGGGCCTGAAGGCCCGCTTGATTCCGTGCGGCTTATACCGGGGTTGAAACCCCGGCCTACCACCCGAGCGAGTTTTTCCGCAGCCTGTTCAGCCGTGCCGATTGCGGGACCAACTTCGTCGGCTTTAGCCGATGAGGGATGTACTGAGTCCTTTCAGACCGTCCCTCGGGGGCTGAAGCCCAGGAGATTTCCGGTTGCTTAGCGGCACGGCGACCCAGAGGGTACCCGGGCCGTGCCCTTTCAAAGCTGCCCAACAGTTCAAATGCGATCGCCCTGTCCCCGCGCGTTTCTCTGCTGTTACTTGAGCCTGCCGGTTGGTATACTGGGAGATGTGACTACAACTGTCTTCGAATCCATCCCAAACGGTAATGCCGCCGGGACTTCCCCCAGCCAGAAGAGGGTGTTGTTGCTGAAGCCGAGAGGTTTTTGCGCCGGAGTGGTGCGCGCGATCGACATCGTAAAGATCGCACTGGAGACGTTTGGCGCGCCCATTTACGTGCGCCGGGAGATTGTCCATAACCGTTATGTCGTGAATGAGTTGGCCGACAAAGGCGCGATCTTTGTTCATGAGATCGAAGAGGTTCCTGACGGGCAGCGCGTGATCTACTCGGCCCACGGGGTTTCGCCCGCAGTTCGCGAGATGAGCAAGGGCCGCAACCTGAAGGTGATCGACGCGACCTGCCCGCTGGTGACCAAGGTGCATATTGAGGCAGTCAAGTTCGCCAAGCAGGGCTACTCGCTGGTGCTGATCGGGCACCGCGACCACGACGAGATTGAGGGAACATTGGGCGAAGCTCCCGAGGTGACCCAGGTGGTTTCAAACGTGGCGGAAGTGGATGCACTCGAGGTCCCGAATCCAGACCGGGTGGCCTATCTGACACAAACCACGCTTTCGCTGGACGAGGCGAGGGACATCATCCACGCCCTCAAGGTGAAGTTTCCAAATATCGTGGGGCCGCACTCGCAGGACATTTGCTACGCGACTGAGAACCGCCAGGTTGCGGTGCGCAATGTGGCTCACGATGCAGGGCTGGTGCTGGTGGTGGGTTCAACGAACAGTTCGAACTCCAACCGGCTGGTGGAGGTGTCGCGGAACCTGGGCACGATTGGGTATCTGATTGATAACTCACAGGCCATCAACCCGGACTGGCTTGTTGATGTGAAGACAGTTGCGGTGACGGCGGGCGCCTCGGCTCCCGAGGTTCTGGTGGAAGACGTGGTTAATTATTTGCGCCAAAACGGCTTTACGAGCGTCGAAGAAGTGGAAGTTATGCCGGAGAATGTTCGTTTTGGTCTGCCTCCGGAGATTGTGCAGGCCATAGGCAGCGCCGGCGGGGAAGAACGAGTTCCAGTTCGTTGAGCTGGATCCCAGGTCTCATCTGCCGCGGCGGACGAGACCCTGGGGCACCCGCAATGGGGCGGCTCGTTGAGCTGTCTTTCCTGCAACAAGGGGCTTTCCTCAGGCATCTAAGAGAAGCGATTGCTGAAACAAGGCGGGATTTGGACGGGCTGTGCAGCCTGAAACCATGCAGATTTGGGTATGACTGAAGGAATTGAGGCGTTCTGAACCGCATGAGTTTAAAGCAAGCAAAGACACAATCCACGACGCCCAGATTTGGCCGGATTGACGCCGACATGGCAGATGTGGAATCTGCGGTCGCCCGATCGCGGGATTTTCTATTCTCCAAGCAACATCCTGAGGGTTATTGGTGCGGCGAGCTCGAGGCCGATTCGATGCTCGAGGCCGACTACATTTTTCTGCACACGCTGCTTGAGAGCGGCGATCCGGAACGCCTGAAGCGCGCCTTTACAGAGATGATGCGCTACCAGAACGAGGATGGAAGCTGGAGCATTTACCCGGGCGGACCGGGCAATGTCTCTCTTTCGGTGAAGTGCTATTTCTCCGCCAAGCTGATGGGAGTGGGCGCGGACGATCCAAGATTGGCGAAGTGCCGGGATTTTGTTCTGAAGCATGGCGGCGTGGTGGAGTGCAACACCTTTACCAAGATGTATCTTTGCGCGCTGGGGCAGTACGACTACGACGCGGTGCCGGCAATTCCGCCGGAGATTGTCCTCTTTCCCAATTGGTTCTACTTCAACATTTACGAGATCTCGGCGTGGTCGCGCTCGATTCTGGTGCCACTTGCGATTATCTACGCCAAGAAGCCGTACAAGAAAATTCCGCCCGAGCAGGGGATCGACGAGCTGTTTGTCGGCGGCCGCGCGAATTCGATATTGCGTCTGCGCAGGGACCGCAAACGGCTGTTCTCGTGGCGTAATTTTTTCATCATTCTTGACCGGCTGATGCACTGGGCCGAAGCGGTTCATCTGCGCCCGGTGCGGACGATCGCGATGCGCAAGGCGGAGAAGTGGTTGCTGGCGCGGCTGGAGATGTCGGACGGGCTCGGCGCTATTTATCCGGCCATGCTGAATGCCATCATTGCGCTGCGCTGCCTGGGTTACTCCGAGGACGATCCGCAGGTGATTCGGGCTCGCGACGAGTTTGAAAAGCTGGGCATTGAACAGCTGCCCACGATGGATATGCCGGAGCCAACGTTCCGGATGCAGCCCTGCGCATCGCCGGTTTGGGACACTGCGCAGGCTGTCTATGTGCTTGGCGAGGCAGGCGTGCCGCGCAACGATCCGCGGCTGGTGAAGGCTGCCGACTGGATGTTGTCAAAGGAAGTGCGGCACAAGGGCGATTGGGCGGTGAAGGTTCCGAAGACGGAGCCGGGCGGCTGGTATTTCGAGTTCAACAACGAGTTCTATCCGGACACCGACGATACGGCGCAGGTGCTGCTGGCGCTGAACAAGGTTGACAATCCGCGCGAGCGGTATCAGCACCAGGTCGCCGAGCGGGCAATTGAGTGGGAGTTTGCGATGCAGTGCCGCAGCGGCGGGTGGGGCAGCTTCGACAAAGACAATACCAAGATGATCTTCCAGTACATTCCATTCGCGGATCACAACGCGATGCTCGATCCGCCGACGGTGGACATTACGGGAAGAATCCTGGAGATGCTGGCCAGCTATGGCTATACGCGCGACGACAAGCGCATCGAGAAGGCGATCAAGTTCATCTTCAGCGAGCAGGAGGCGGACGGAAGCTGGTTTGGGCGCTGGGGAGTGAATTACATTTACGGCACATTTCTGGTGCTGCGCGGACTGGATGCAATCGGCGTGGATCATCTTGAACCGCAGGTGCAGCAGGCGGCGGAGTGGATTCGGATGGTGCAGAATCCCGACGGCGGCTGGGGAGAGACGTGCGGCAGCTACGACGACCCCAACACGCGCGGCATCGGGTCAAGCACGCCGTCGCAGACGGCCTGGGCCATGCTAGGGCTGCTGGCTGCGGGCGACGACCGCTCGGACTCCGTTGCCAAAGGCGTTCGCTGGCTGCTGACGCGGCAAAAGTCAGACGGCAGTTGGGATGAATCGATGGGCGAAGGGCCAACGCGCCAGAACATCATTACAGGGACGGGATTCCCCAGAGTTTTCTATCTGTCCTACGACATGTACCGCCAGTACTTCCCGTTATTGGCTTTGACCACCTATCGGCGGGCAATGGAAAAGGCAGCTTCCAGCTACTAGCTGCCGGCTATTCCGTGGCTTCTTACCCTTTGTGCAAGAGACGCACACAGGATGGGGCACGCGAAGACTTGCCGATGGTCGATTTGAAAGTGCTCTAGCAAGAAGCAAGGAAGTTTACTCACAAGAACGCGCCTGAATTGGCGCTGGAGGTTAACTGAAACATGGCTGTTCCAATCTCTCAGATGTGGACGGTTGCCACTTATGTATTGAAGAAGAGGCTTGCGGGCAACAAGCGGTATCCGCTGGTGCTGATGCTTGAGCCGCTCTTCCGGTGCAACCTGGCCTGCGCAGGCTGTGGCAAGGTCCAGTATCCACCGCACATCCTTAAGAAGCAGCTTAGCCCGGAGGAGTGTTTTGCAGCGGCGGAGGAATGCGGCGCGCCGATGGTTTCGATTCCTGGCGGGGAGCCGCTGTTGCATCCGCAGATTGTGGAGATCGTCAACGGGCTGATTGCGCGCAAGAAGTACATTTACCTGTGCTCTAATGCGCTCGAACTCAAGCGGCGGCTGCCGGAGTTCACGCCGTCGAAGTACCTTACTTTCTCGGTTCATCTGGATGGACAGCGCGAGCGCCATGATTTTTCAGTGTGCCGGGAGGGCGGTTACGATATTGCCGTTGAAGGAATCAAGGAAGCGGTCAAGCGCGGGTTCCGCGTGACGACCAACGCCACATTTTTCGATGGGACGGACCCCAACAGCGTGCGCGGCTTTTTCGATGAAGTGATGGACATGGGCGTAGAGGGCATCGTTCTTTCGCCTGGCTACAGCTACGACAAGGCTCCCGACCAGAATCGCTTTATGGGCCGGGCGCGCGTGCGCCGGCTGTTCCGCGCCATTCTTTCGAACCGCAAGCCAACCTGGAAGTTCAACATGTCGCCGCTGTTTCTGGAGTTTCTGATGGGCGACAGGAAGTACGAGTGCACACCGTGGGGTTCGCCGGCATACAACATATTTGGCTGGCAGCGGCCTTGTTACCTGATGCAGGAGGGCTATGCGGATACATTCAAGGAACTGCTGGAGACGACCAAGTGGGAAGAGTACGGCGTGGCCAGCGGCAATCCCAAGTGCGCGAACTGCATGGTGAGCTGCGGTTACGAGCCGACGGCGGTGATCGATGGATTTGGATCGCTCAAGGGCTTTATGAGCATGATCCGCGGCAGCTTCAGCAGGTATCCTGACCAGCACGCCCTGAATCTGCTGAACGAGCCTGCGCAGCAGGGTCCGGCGTCTCTGGTTCAGATCGATCACCCCACACGTGCGCTTGAGGAGACCCGGGCATAGGGGTTACTTTGGCGGGCTCACATTGTAAATTAATGCCCCTTCAATGGCTGCGGAATTGTTCCGCTGGGATATAATCACGGAATCCGGGCATCCTCGGGCGACTTCCTGTCCTGTCACGTATTGCCCCGCCACACCGCGGCAATGGTCTTGGCAAGACGTCGAGGAACTACCTTACGCGTTGCAAACACAGCACTTGGAGGTCGACGACGGCATGGCAATTCCTGTGGCCCAGATGTGGGCAGTCTCTACCTACGTGATAAAGAAGAGATTGTCCGGCATCAAGCGCTATCCCCTGGTGCTGATGCTCGAACCGCTTTTCCGCTGCAACCTGGCTTGCGCCGGATGCGGCAAAGTGCAGTATCCACCGCACATCCTGAAGAAGCAGCTAACGGCCGAAGAGTGCTGGGCGGCGATGGACGAGGTGAGTTGCCCGATTGTGTGCGTTCCTGGCGGCGAGCCGCTGCTGCATGCAGACATGCCCAGGATCATTGAGGGCCTGGTGAAGCGCAAGAGGTTTGTTTATCTGTGCACCAATGCGCTCGAGTTGATGAACAAGATCGATCAGTACAAGCCCTCAGTTTACTTTGCATTTGCAGTTCACCTTGACGGACAGCGCGAGCATCACGACTACTCAGTGTGCCGCGAGGGCAGCTACGACATCGCGGTTGAGGGAATCAAGGAGGCACGGAAGCGCGGTTTCCGCGTGATTACAAACTCGACTCTGTTCGATGGAGCAGACCCCAACAGCGCCCGCGCGTTTTTTGACGAGATGATGGGCCTGGGCGTGGAAGGGATGACGATTTCACCGGGTTACAGCTACGACAAGGCTCCTGACCAGGAACACTTCATGGGCAGAGCAAAGACGCGCAAGCTTTTCCGGGGGATGTTGTCGAATCGGAAGTCGTCGTGGAAGTTCAATATGTCGCCCCTGTTTTTGGAATTTCTGATGGGCGAGCGCAGCTACGAATGCACGCCGTGGGGCATGCCATGCTTCAGTGTGTTCGGCTGGCAGAAACCCTGCTACCTGATGCAGGAAGGTTACGCGGACAGCTACCAGGAGTTGCTGGATACGACGAACTGGGAAAATTACGGCGCGGCAAGCGGCAATCCCAAATGCGCCAACTGCATGGTGAGCTGCGGCTACGAGGCCACCGCGGTGATGGACGGATTCTCTTCGTGGAAGGGCTTTTTCGCCATGGCCAAGGGCACCTTCAGCCTGTACAAGAACAAGTCCGCCCTGAAGCTACTCGAGGAACCTGCAAAGCCCGCGCATCGGCCGGCCCCGCTGGTGAAGATCAATAAGCCAGAACCCGCGTTGGAGGAAGTCGGCGTATGAGTGCGGAAGTACTGAAGTACACGCTGGAGCAGGTTGAATCGCTCGAACTGGCCCCGGGGACTGAACATGAATTGCTGGAAGGCTGGGTTCCTGAGGTCGTCAGCGAAGACGACCTGCGGCAGGCCCTTGAAAAGGCCTTTGACTATCGTGGGGACATTACCATCACGCTGAAGAACGGCGAGAAGATTGAGGCATTCATCTTCGATCGCCGTACCGGAAAGACTCTCGCCGACTCATGGGTGCACTACTTTACGCCGAAGGCGCCTGAGAAGCGGAAGATGAGCTACGCGGATATCGCGCGGCTTGAATTCAGCGGCAAGGATCGGGCGGCGGGCAAGCACTGGGAAGACTGGGTGAAGGCCTGGAACGAGCGGAAGGCAGCCGGCGAAAAGAATATTGCTCTGCACCCGGACAAACTGGAATAGCAAGACAGAGATCAGAGATCAGGGGTCAGGTTTAGCTCCCGGCGCTGACGGTAATCCATTGGGAAAAGACTCCTTAGATTCCATGAACGAAGTAGATTCCTAAAAGTTCGGCGTAGACTGATCTCTGACTCCTGCTCTCTGTTCTCTCGCTGACGATGAAAGTCTTCCTTACAGGCGCGACTGGTTTTGTGGGGCATCATGTCGCCCTGGCATTGGCAGCCGAGGGCGCCGATCTGCGCATGCTGGTGCGGAAGTCCAGCAATCTGGCCAACCTTGAAGGCATTGCGGGCGACACGCACGTGGGCGATCTGAGCGCGCCTGAGACGCTGAGGCCAGCACTGGCGGGTTGCGGCGCGGTGGTGCACGTGGCCGCGGATTATCGCCTCTGGATTCCCGATCCCCCAGCCATGTATCGAGCCAATGTGGACGGGACGCGGGAGTTGCTGCGGATGGCTCGCGAGGCCGGCGTGCCGCGCGTGGTTTACACGTCAAGCGTTGCGACGATGCACTTCAGGACAGACGGGATTGTGATCAACGAGGACACGCCGGTTTCTCTCGCCGACATGGTGGGACACTACAAGCGGTCAAAGTATCTGGCGGAGCAGGAAGCAATTACCGCAGCGCGCGGCGGACAACAGGTCATGATTCTCAATCCGACGACGCCGATTGGCCCGAACGATGCGAAGCCGACGCCCACAGGCCGCATTTTCGTCGATTTTCTCAAGGGCAAGTTTCCGGCATACATGGATACGGGGCTCAATCTGGTTGATGTGTCGGAGGTTGCGCGGGCCCACGTTGCGGCGCTTACCAAGGGGCAGGCGGGACGGCGCTATATTCTGGGCGGCGAGAACCTGACGCTCAAGCAGATTCTCGACAAGATGTCGGCGATTACGGGGATTCCTTCGCCGACGGTCAAGATTCCATTTGCGGTGGCGGCGACTTATGCGTTTTTTGAAGAGTGGATCACGGGGCGGATCAGGGGCAAGGAACCGCGGGCCACGCTTGAAGAGGTGCGGATGGGGCGGAAGAAGATGTATGCCTCGAGTGCACGGGCGGAGCAGGAGTTGGGATTCAGGATCGTGCCGGTGTATCCGGCGATGCGGTCGGCGATTGAGTGGTTTCGCGGGCATGGGTATGCGCCGCCCGCATGAAACGCGTCGCCATCATCGCCGCCATGCCCGGGGAATTGAAACCCTTCCTGGATTCACAGGCGAAAGAGGGCTGGGTCCATGAGAGCCGTGGCGATGTGCGGCTGTGGCGTTTGACTTGGCCTGGCGATCAAGGCGAGTGGACTGCGGCCTGCGCGGGAGCCGGCCAGCAAGCTGCGATACGCGCCTTTGCCGAGGTCGAAAAGGACGGCCGCATCGACCAGGCGATCTCAGTCGGTTGGGTTGGGGCTCTGAGCCATTCGTTTAAGTGCGGAAAGGCCTACGTTGTCTCCGGAGTTATCGATATGCTTACCGGGGAGCGGTTTGAGGCGGCGGATTTGACAGGACGGGAGAGGGAAGTGGGGTCGCACACCCAGCCTAGCGACAAAAACGAAGACGTCGCGAGGATGGGGCACCCGGCTTCGTCGGATAGCTTTCCCAGGTCTCAGAATCGAGACCTGGGGCACCCAGGATCGTTTCAGATCGGTCGCCCGAAGGTGTTGCTGGTTACTAGTCCGAAGGTCGCGGATGCGGCGGAAAAGCGGCGGCTGGCTGGCGCGTATCACGCCGATCTGGTCGATATGGAGGCGGCCGGCGTCGCACGACTCGCTGCGATGCGCGGCATCCCGTTCCAGTGCATCAAGGGGGTCAGCGATGGGTTTGACGAGGATCTACTTGATTTCAATCGCTTTATCTCGCCGGAAGGGCAATTCCAAACAGCCCGGTTGCTGTTTTTTGTTCTTCCGAGGCCATGGCACTGGCCTGCACTCGTCCGGATGGGCGAAAATAGCAAGAAGGCTTCCCAGGCCATCCGGGACATCCTGCTCGACAATTTGAATGGACCAGGAGCGATCGCGAACCAGAATGGCGACCCAAACCTCAAACCCTGAAGCTATCTTTCAGCCCAGAATCCCCACCACGATGCGCGCGGTGGTTTACCGCGGCATCAACGACATGCGCGTGGAGACGGTGCCCGTGCCGGCGATCGGCCCCGGGGAGCTGCTGATCAAGGTGGCGACCTGCGGAATTTGCGGGACAGACCTGAAGAAAATCCACATGGGATCGCACTCGGCTCCGCGCATCTTCGGCCACGAGATGGCCGGCACAGTGGTACAGGCGGGCGAGGGCGTGACGAGCTATGCGGTTGGCGACCGGGTGATGACCTTCCACCATGTTCCTTGCGGCGAGTGCTACTACTGCCGCAAGCGAACGCCATCGCAGTGCCCGCTCTACTTGAAGACCGGCGTAACGGCGGGATTTGCGCCCTCCGGCGGCGGCTTTGCCGAGTACATCCGGGTGATGGACTTTGTGGTGGCCAATCGAGGCGTGGTGCACATTCCGGACGAGGTTCCGTTTGAGCAGGCGGCCTTTATCGAACCGCTGAACACGGTGCTCAAGGGCGTTAAGCTGCTGAATCTTGCCGCGGACGATACGGTTCTGGTGATCGGGCAGGGACCCATTGGACTGATGCATGCCGCGCTGGCCCGTCGCACGGGAGCGCGGGTGCTGACTTCCGATTTGTTTCCAGAGCGCCACGCCATTGCGGCGCGGTTTGGACTGAAGGACCCGATTCATGCGGGGACGGAGAATGTGGTGGAGCGGGTGTTTGCGGAGACCGAGGGGCGCGGAGCGGATGCGGTGATCCTGGCGGTGGGTGGGAATGCTTTGATCAAGACAGCCATGGATGCGGCGCGGCCGGGCGGAAAGGTGATGCTTTTTGCTCAAACCCAGCACGGGGAGGCGACGATCGATCCGGCGGCGGTTTGCGTGGACGAAAAGACCCTGCTCGGCTCATACTCATCCTCGTTTCCGATCCTGGATGAAGTGACGGGCATTGTTCTGGGTGAGTACCGTAAAGGGTTCGATCTGACGCAGCTGATTTCGCACCGCTTCCCGATGGAGCAAGCGGTGGAGGCCATCGAAATCGCATCCCATCCCCAAGCCGGCTCAATGAAGATTATGATTGAGCCTGTACAGGGCGGGGGAGCAAAGTAGGGGGCACTTGATGGCGGGCACGGTGAAAGACGCGATCCTCCGCGGCCGCAAAACGGTCGAAAGCGTCGTCGAGGGGGGCCGCAAGAAGGTCGAAGGCGTTGTCGAGGGCGGCCTGGATACCGTTGAGACGGTCGTCGAAGCCGGCCTGAATACAGTCGAGACCGTGGTCGTCAAAGGCCGCAGAACGGTTGAATCCGCCGTCAGCCTGGGCCGGAGAACCGTCGAGCATGCGCTTCTTGGGCGCAGCACCATGCAGGCCGCCGTCCTCCACGGCCGCGAAGATATCCGCATCGAGCAGGTTCTCATTCCCAAAGCCGCGGCGGGCGAGCTCATCGTCCGGATTGGCGCTGCTCTCACCTGCGGTACAGACCTCAAGGTTTTCCGTCGCGGCTATCACGCGCGCATGATTGTGCCGCCGGCCCTGTTTGGGCACGAACTGGCGGGAACGGTGGTGGAGGCAGGCGAGGGAGTGGAGGATTTCACGCCCGGCGGCCGCGTGGTGGCTCTTAATTCAGCCCCATGCGGCCAATGCTATTTTTGCGAACGCGGTCAGGAAAACCTCTGCGACGATCTGCTCTTTAATAACGGGGCCTATGCGGAGTTCATTCGCATTCCGGCGCGCATTGTGGCCAAGAATACTCTTAATATTCCGGACCACGTGCCCCTGGAACATGCAGCGCTGACGGAACCGCTGGCGTGCGCGGTGCATGGATTCATGGATTCGCGGCCCCGGCCGGGCGACACCGTGGCGGTGATCGGCGGCGGGCCACTGGGGTTGATGATTCTGCATGTGGCGGCGCTGGCCGGCTACGAAGTGATTGCCCTAGTGAAGCACGACGGGCAGGTGGAGGCGGCGCGGCAGTTAGGCGCGGCCCACGTGGTGCGGACGACGAGTATTCGCAAGGCGATCCTCGAGACGAGGGCGCTGACACCGAAGAATCGCGGTGTGGATATCGCGATTGAGGCGGTGGGAGTGCCGGAAGCCTGGCAGGAAGCGGTGGAGCTTGTCCGCAAGGGGGGCACGGTAAACTTCTTTGGCGGGTGCGCGGCGGATACGCGGGTGACGCTGGATACCAATCGCATTCATTACAGCGACATCACTCTGCGGGCCACCTTTCATCACACTCCGGCGATCTGCCGCGAGGCACTGGCGCTGATTGCAGGTGGGCGCTTCCAGGCGGGCGCATTTATTACCGGCCATGCTCGCCTTTACGAACTCAACCGCGTCTTTGAGAAGCTGATGAATCGCAGCAGCGAGATCAAGACAGCCATTGTGCCCTGAGGCGAACCGATGACCGCGGCTACCGTGCAACCGGACAAGAACGCTCTGGAGAAGCAAGTGCTGCCCAAGGGCGGCGAGGACGATCCAGGCGAACTGCTGGCTCGGGGCTGGGCGGCGTTACCTGTTTCCTATCGCATTCCGGAGGTTGCGCCAACGCTGGGGGAGGCGCGCGCGTGGTGCCGCCGGCTGGCAGAAACGCACTACGAGAACTTCCACGTGGCATCGTGGTTTTTGCCCAAGGCGCTGCGCCCGCATTTTCACTCGATCTACGCATACTGCCGTGTCTCCGACGACCTGGGCGACGAAGTAGGTTCGACGGCTGAGGCGCTTGCTCTGCTTGAACTGTGGGGCCGGGAGTTGGATGCGTGCTACGAAGGGCGGGCGCGGCATCCGGTCTTTGTTGCGCTGAGCGAGACGATTCGCGCGTGCTCGATTCCGAAGGAACCCTTTGCGGACCTGCTGACGGCCTTTCGCCAGGATCAGACGGTTACACGCCATGGCTCGATGAGCGAGGTGCTGGACTACTGCCGCTACTCGGCAAATCCTGTTGGCCGGCTGGTGCTTTACGCTTGCGGCGAGGTGAGCCCCGAAACGAAAGACGCCAAGTTCCGTCTGTCGGACGCGACTTGCTCGGCGCTGCAACTGGCGAACTTCTGGCAGGATGTGCGGGTGGATCTCGCGAAGGGACGCGTCTATCTTCCTCAGGACGACATGCGCCGATTTGACGTGAGCGATGAGACGATTGCCGGAGGCATTACTACACCGGAGTTTCGCGCGCTGATGAAGTTCGAGGTGGACTATGCGCGGTCGCTGTTCGAGCAGGGGCTGCCGCTGATCGGAATGGTCAAACGCGATCTGGCGCTCGATCTCGATTTGTTCAGCCGCGGTGGACTTGAGATTTTGCGCGCAGTTGAACGCTGCAACTACGATGTGCTTAGCGCGCGTCCGGCAATTTCAAAGCGCACCAAACTTTCTCTCGCATTGCGCGCGCTTAGTGGGAAGGCGTTTCCATTTCTCCGCCTTGGAACGGGCACGACAGAGAAGGCGGCTTGACCCAGGAAACTACAATCGACGATTTGGCGCTCTACAACGCCTACGCTCTGTGCCGAGGGATTGCGCGGCGCGAAGCGAAGAACTTCTACTACGCCTTTATCGCGTTGCCCACGCAGCGCCGCAACGCTATCTGCGCCGTTTATGCATTCATGCGCAGGGCCGACGACCTGGCCGACGACGAGGGCTTTTCCACGGCCGACCGGCGGAAGCATCTGGATGCGTGGCTGGGGGAATGGCGGACTGTGTGCGCAGGAGCGGAGACAAGGGACCCTGTTTTTCTGGCGGTGCGCGACGCTACTCAGCGCTTTGCGATTCCGTTGAGCCTGCTGGATGAACTGGTGGCCGGCGTGACCATGGATCTGGACCGCGGTGACAGTGGCGCGCCCGATACCTACGCTACGTTTGCCGATCTTTACCGGTACTGCTACCTGGTGGCTTCGGTGGTGGGACTGGTGTGCATTCGCATCTTCGGGTACAAGGATGAGCGCGCGGAGAAGTTTGCGGAGGAGACGGGGATTGCTTTTCAATTGACGAACATTTTGCGCGATGTGGCGGAGGATGCGGGGCGCAATCGCGTGTATCTGCCGTTGGAAGATCTGGCGGCACACGGCGTTTCGGTGGAGTCGCTGCTTCATCGAGCGGCAGGTATGCCGCCGACGGCGAATGAGCGCGCGCTGCTTAAAGACATTGCCCAGCGTGCGGAGTACTACTACCGCTCGGCGGAGGCGTTGCTGCCTTTCATCGATCCTGAGAGCCGGCCCGCGCTAAAGGTGCTGGTTTCCGTTTACCATGCGCTGCTCAAACGCATCGAGCGAGCGGAGTACGATGTGTTCTCGCGCCGCGCCGCTGTGCCGCTGCGGACAAAGCTCGCTATTCTGGCCGTGGGGCTGACGCGCATGACGTGGGCGCGGCTGGTGGCGTGAGGCAGAGGCGGGGAGACAGATTGAGCGGATTGACTCAGAGTTTGCAGAAGACCGTGACCGTTATCGGCGGCGGGGTGGCTGGGATGAGCGCGGCTTGCGCGCTGGCGGAGGCTGGGCTGCGCGTGCAGCTTGTGGAACGGCGCGGGTATCTTGGCGGACGGGCGAGTTCGTATTTGCATCCGGGCGTGAATGAGGTTATTGATAACTGCCAGCATGTGCTGTTTGGGTGCTGCACGAATCTGACTGGCTTTTATCAACGGATTGGGGTCGCGGATCGGATTTATTGGACCAGCGAGATGACGATGATCGAGCCGGGGGGAAGGCGCTCTGCGCTGGGACCTAGCTGGCTGCCCGCGCCCTTGCATGGGCTACCGAAGCTGATGGCCGCGCATGCGTTTACGCTGGCTGACAAGTTTGCGTTGGCACGGGCGTTTACCGTTTTGATGCGGCCGGTGCCGGCGCATTCCAGGGAGTCGCTCGGTGCGTGGCTCAGGCGCAACGGCCAGACGCAGGGAGCGATCGAGCACTTCTGGCGGCTGGTGATTGCCAGCGCACTGAATGCAGACATCGATTCAATTGCGATGCCCTATGCGGCAAAGGTGATTCGCGAGTTGTTCATGAACTCAGCTTTCGCAGGCAGCATGGGCATGAGCACTGTGCCGCTGAGCGCGCTTTACGCCGGGGCGGCGGAATTTCTGGATCAGCGCGGCTCGGAGATTTTTCTCAATACGAACATCGAGAGGACGGAGTGGGACGAAGAGACCTCGCAATGGACTCTTGCCACGCGGAATGGTCCCCTGTTGTCCGATTTTCTTGTCATTGCACTGCCATTCGAGGCCACCGCGAAGCTTATACCGCAAATGCCGCCGACGGCGGGCGCTGAGGAACTGACGGCGCAGATTGAACAGCATGAGCACTGGCCCATCTGCAGCGTGCACCTGTGGTTCGACCGGGAGATTACCGAACTGGACCATGCGGTGCTGCTGGATCGCGAGATTCACTGGTTGTATAACCAATCGCGGCTGCAGACGGGGCGGGGCGGGCACTACATCGAGTTGGTGGTGAGCGCGACGCGGGCGTTTGCGGCGTTGCCGAAAGAAGAGGCCATGCGGCAGGCGCTTGCAGAGCTTGCGGAGTATTTTCCGCGCGCGAAGGATGCGAAGCTGGAGAAAGCTGCCCTGGTGAAGGAGGTTCGCGCTACCTTCGGCGTACCGCCGGGGATCGACGCTGCGCGGCCGACGGCAATCTCTCCATGGCCGAACTGTTTTCTTGCCGGGGACTGGACTGCAACGGGATGGCCGTCGACGATGGAGAGCGCGGCGCGGTCGGGGCATCTGGCTGCCGAAGCGCTTTGCCTGAGCATCGGCGAAGTGCGGAGATTTCTTGAAGCGGATCTGAAGCCGGCGGGGATTATGCGGCTGATCAGTTGAGGGCTTGTGTGCGCGGCGGATTTTTTCAGCCCTTGGACTTATCCGTTTCTTCGATAAATGCCGTCGGGCAGGATGCGGGCGGAAGCCGGGTTTCGATTGTAGACGTACACCCAGCATTGCAAAGTGCCGCCCGTGGCGAGAACCACCGGGTGGAGGATGCGGAGGAAAGGACTCCTCTCCGGGGCATCCGGATAGAACTCTTCAAACGCATCGAGTTCCCGCAAGACGCTTGCGTCGTCGGGCAATTGGAGCACGACACCGCGGATTCGTTCATTCGAGGAAGGATCGGGCACCGCGCCGGGATAGCCGCCCAGATCGTAAAGCACTCCGCTTGCAAAGCCATTGCCGACCAGGCGCAGCCTGGCGACGACATGCGCGATTGCAGGGGGCGCATATTCAGGCTGCAGGGTCCCGTAGGCAAAGAGATAAGCACTCATCTTCAGTGGGCCAGCAGATATACGCCAATGCAGACCAGGACCGCGGACGTCCAGCGGCGGCGGTCTACATTTTCCTTGAGGAAGATTTTTCCGGCGATTGCGTTGGTTACCAATGTGAGCGAGGCTGAGGCGGGAGCAACCAGGCTCAGGTTGAGGTGGTTCAAGGCGAACAGGAGCGAGAAAAAGGCGAGCGCCAGAAAACTCAATCCGGCAAAGAACAGAGGGCAGGTAACGACGGCGCGGATTGCGCCCTTCATTCCCGAGTGGGCGCGAATATCGTCCAGATCGCCGATGGACTTCATGGCCGCGGCGGTGAGGACTTCGCCGGTAGTGGACAAGACGATGATTGCCGCGATCATGGCAGAGGCGGTCCAGAAACCGACCGGCGCAGCATTGGGAGGAATGGTCATCGTACCGGCTCCTCCTGTTCTTCTTCCTGTGCTGGGGCAGCCATCAACTCGGCAACTGGAGCGGGCCTTTCGGTGAGAGAAGGTCCGTTGGCTACGAAGCCAACACCGACAGTAATCAGGAAGATTCCCGCCCAGCGCTCAAGCGAGATTGCTTCGTGCAGCCAGAAGCGCGAGAGCAGGGCCACAATCACGTTGCCAAAGGCGGTTGCCGGCAACACAAAGGTGAGATCGGCCCAGGAGAGCGCGGTGAGGTAGCTGGCAAAGAAGGCGATGAGCAGCGCGATGCCGAAGGCGATCCATGGCGTGAAGACAGCGGCTATGAGAGTGAGGGGATGGCTCAGGGCGATTGCGGGAAGGTGGGTCATGCCGCGCGAAAGGCAGGTGTCGCCGAGCGGGGCGCACACAGCCACCAGTCCCAGGATCAAGTATTGCCGCGGCAGGAGGTTGTGATGAGCCATCGATCCAGTATCTTGCAGCTTCGATGTAGAAGGCCTAAAGAGAATGAGGGCGAACGTCCGCCGTGGCGGACGCCGCCCTCGATTCAGAGGAACCGGGTTTGGCTACGCGCCAGCGCCCACGGGGGTTGCCGAGTCGGACTTCTGATTGCGCGCAATCTTGTAAGCCTTGTTCCGCTGCGCCCGAAGCTTCATGAATGCCTTTGCCTCGACATAGAGCCGGGGAATATCGCGATTCATGACTGCCTTCCAGACAACGCGGAACGCGGCCTTGGGACGGAAGTAATACTCGTCGTAGAATTTGTGCACCATCTCCATCACGTAGTCGACGGGCAGGCCGGGATACTCGATGTGCGCCATCTGGTGGCCGCCACCGTCTTCCATGCGCTCGTTGGTGATGAAACCATTTTGCGCGGCGAAATCGTAGAACTCGGTGCCGGGGTAGGCGTGGGCAATGCTGACCTGGATGGTCTCGCAATCCAGAGTCTTGGCGAAGTTAATGGTGTTGCGAATCGATTCCTTCGTCTCTCCGGGCAGGCCGAGGATGAAGTCGCCGTGAATGGTGAGGCCGAGGTCGTGGCAATCCTTTGCAAATTGACGGGCGCGCTCGACGGTGGCGCCCTTCTTGATGTTCTTGAGAATCTGCGGATCGCCGGACTCGAAGCCCACGATCAGCAAACGGCAGCCGGCTTCGCGCATCGCTTTCAGCGTGTCGTAGTCGGTGGTGACGCGCGAGGTGCAGCTCCAGGTGAGGCCGAGAGGCTTGAGCTTCTCGCACAGCTCGATGGTCCGGACCTTCTGGATGTTGAAGGTGTCGTCGTCGAAGAAGAACTCCTTTACATCGGGGAAGTTCTGCTTGGCCCAGGCAAGCTCGGCGGCCACATCGTCTGTGGAGCGCTTGCGCCAGGCGTGTCCGCTGAGGGTCTGCGGCCACAGGCAGAAGGTGCACTGCGCAGGGCAACCGCGCGTGGAGTAGAGCGCGATATACGGATGGAGCAGGAAGGGCACGTTGTAGCGCGTCACGTCCATGTCGCGCTTGTAGATCTTGGTGGCCCACGGCATGGCGTCGAGGTCTTCTACCTGCGGGCGGTCGGGGTTGTGAAGGATCTTGCCGTCCTTCTTGTAGCTGATGCCGAGGATCTCGTTCAACGGCTTGCCCTGGGCAAACTCGACGACTGAATAATCAAATTCGCGGCGGCAGATGAAGTCGAGAGCCGAGCACTCGTTGAGGGCGCGGTCGGGGTCTGTGGTCACGGGCGGGCCGACGAAGCAGATCTTGATTGAGGGATTCGCTTCCTTGATGGCTTCGGCAAGGCGCTGATCGCCTTCCCAGCCAACCGTGGAGGTGAACAGCACCAGGAACTCGTAGTCTTTGCAGATCTTAATGGTTTCCGCGGCGGAGACGTGGTGCGGGGGCGCATCGAGCAGGCGCGAACCCTCGAGAAGGCCGGCGGGGTAGGTGAGCCAGACGGGGTACCAGTAGGACTCAATCTCGCGCGTTGCGGGCCAGCGCGAGCTCGCGCCACCGTCGAAATTCTCAAACGAGGGCGGGTTCAGGAGAAGGGTTTTCAGGGGTATAGGCATCTCTTTAATTCTAACATCGTGGGAGTTTTTGGGGTGAATTCCGCGGGTTTATCTGGGAGGCGGCGCACGTTAGTAAACATGTTGATTGTGAAGGGGTTAGGCCGTGGGCGGCCCGGCGCGAACCAGATTGCGCCGCGAACTGCATTTGCCGGGAGCGGAGTTGGTCTCTATTTTCCCTGCAGTTCGCTGAGCCAGTCGTCCATGTGGCCCAAAGCCCTGAGGAGACTGAGCCGCGCCTTGCTCAGGCCGAATCCGGCTTCCAAGGCGTCTTGAATCTTCTGACGTTCATCGATGCGCGCCAACTGCTCGGCTTTGGGCGTGATTTGCGGAGGCGCTCCGGGACCGACTCCAGCGCCGTTTCCAAGCTCCATCTGGGCCAGCACGCTCTTCAATTGCTCGCTTGCAATTTGCTGTTTCAGGCCGGCGATCTCGGCTTGCGCATCCAACTCGCGCAGGCTGCCGGTGAGGGTAGCGATCTGGACGTCGTTCTGACGCTTGGCCTGCTCCGCCTCGACCTTGGCGCGCAGCGCATCGGCAGCGGAGACCTTGGCTTTGGCGCGCAGCATGAAGTCGAAGAAGGGGACGGAAACCTGGAATCCGAAACTGATGTTGTTGGGTGTAAAGGTGTTGGGTGCGAAAAACTGTGCGTAGTTATTCAGTTCGTTCACGTCGTAGTTGTAAACAGCGCCGAACCCAATCTGCGGACGGCGCCAAGCGAGGTCATTTCCCTTCGCTTCAAATTGCTTTGAGCGGGCAAGGGCGGCGGCAGATTCAATACCGGGGAGGTTGCGCGGCGCCAAGTCGGCGCTGACCGCAGGAATCTCAGGGATGCTCGCGTGATCGGGAAGGATGGAGGCGACGGGCAAGCCGGTGAGAGTGGAAAGCTGCTTGGCCAATGTGCCGGCGCGCGTCTCGAGATGGCTGGTTTGAAGTTTGATCTCGGCGACTCTTAGCCGCGTCTGCAGCAGATCAAGATTGGAGTCGACACCCGCTTCGGCGCGCTGTTCCTCAATGCGCAGCAGATCCGTTGCATAGCTCTGTTGCTGGCGTGCCGCCTCAAGTTCGCGGTTCACGGTGTCGAGCTCAATATATGCGGAGCCAGCGTCTAGAACCACTTGTTCTTTCGCGTCCTTAAGGCTGAGGTTAGCGGACTCAATACCGGCCCGAGCAGCCTTGGTGTACTGACGCTGCGAGAAACTCAATACGAGCGACTGCATTGACGCATTTCCCAGCGAAGGCTGGCCCGCTGGGTAGCCATGCGAATATCCAGCCGTGGAGCCGATGACCAAGTTGGGAATGTAGGCATCTTGCGTTTGGGCGAGAGCGGCTTGTGCCTTCTGCACATCCGCCTGGGCCAGTTTCACGGCGCTCGAGTTCTGCTGTGCGAGTTCAACGACGGTGCGGAGCGAGACCTGGGCGGATGCGAGAGCAGGCAAAAGCGCAAGCGCCAGGCCAAGAACCGTCGGCGTCCAGATGCTGCGCGGATTGTGTCCGGTCTTCACGTGCTCGATTCCCATCAAAGCTTGAAATCCAGTGCGGGCTTGTAATCATGCGCCAACTGGAGCGCCGCCGCGAGCTCGCGCTGCGCGCCTGCGGCGTCGCCCAGTTGTTTCTTGAGACGCGCCAGGCGCAGGTGCGCTTCAAATGCGGGCGCTTCTTCGGTTTTCGATGTGCTGTTGAGATAGTCCTGAAGCATTTTGGCCGCCAACGCAGGATTGCGATTGGATTCGACGAGGACGCCTGCACCGTCATAAAGCGCCACGCCGGGATGGTTGTCTTTTTGCACTGCGCCGATGCAGTTCTGGATGGCCGAGTCCAAATCTTGCCAGCGCTGTCTGCGGCGGTAGAAACTGGCCAGCGACGTCCAGTATTCCGCGGGATGGGCGGCGGTTGCAATGGCCTGCTTGAGCTCCTGCTCGGCCGTGCTGTAGTCCTTGGCTGACTCAGCGATGTCGGCCCGCAACTGGTGGGCGCGCGCGGGATCCAATTTGTCGAGTTGCGCGGCCACAGCCTGAGCCTTGTCGCCGCCGCCCCCGATGATTCCGGGGGCCGCTTTGTAAAACTCGCCGAGATCGGTGAGCACTTCGGCATTGCGTGGATCGAGCCGCGCCGCCGCTTCAAATTCCGTCCGCACCTGCTTGGCGAGTGAGTAAGCGCTCAAAAACGAAGCACGGCTCGCTTTTTCGCCCAGCGCACGGGCGAGCCATTGGTGGTCGACGGCGTTCTGACTATCAAGCCGCGCGGCCTGGTCGCACTCAGTTGCGGCAGTGTCCCAATTCTGCAGCGTGTATTGCACGCGGCATGCCAGGTTCTGGGCGCCGGCTATTTGCGCGCCGCCCTGGGGAAGCGATTGCAGCAGCGCGAGCGCCTTGTCTGCCTCGCCAGCTTGCAACGCCAGATTGGCCTGGGAAAGCGTTTGTGCGACCGCCGGCGCCTGTGCGGAAACGGAGACCGGAACGAGCGCCGCCAGCAGCCCTGGGACAACCCAGCGGGCCACTGCGTATACGCGCGTTGCCGCAAAGGGCCTCACCGGACAACCTTGATGGGAACGCCTTCCTGCAAGGGCTGCCCGCTGAGCGTTCCTGTGGCCACCCAATCTCCCTCGTTCAGCCCGCTCACGACGGCCACTCGAGTCAGGTTGACGATGCCGGTGACAACCGGGGTGCGCACGAGTTTGTTGTCCACGACTTTGAAGACGTACGGCTTGCCGCCTGTCGAGTACAGGGCCTCTCGCGGAATACTCATGACATTCGGTTCGCTGGAGGTTGTCACGGTTACGTTGACGTTGGTATCCGGAAGCAGGGCGCCATCCTCATCGTCGATTCCCACAAGCACCACGCCTACGTTGCGCGTGCCGTAGGTGACTACGGTTACGGGCGCACGCTCGATGTGGCCGTGCCACTCCTTGCCGGGTTTGGCGTCCCACTTGATCAGAATCTTCTGACCTGCCTCGAGGCGGCCGATGTCAGGCTCGTCAAAATAAGCGCGGACGCGCTCATTGCCCAGGTCCGCAATCTGCATCAGCAGTTTGCCCTGCTCGGCATATTCGGTGCGTTCGGCATCCATGCTATAGACGGTTCCCGCCACGGGGGCATGAATTTCAGTTTGCGCAACAATCTTTTGCGCCGCCGCCAGGCTTGCCTGGGCATCTGCGAGGGCGGCCTGGGCACGGGCCACTTCAGCCGGCGAGTAGCGATTATTGGCGCTTTGGTCGGAGGCGTGAAGGCTGGCCTCCGCGGTTTGCAGGCGCTCGCGTGCCGCACTTACCTCGCTGGCCGACGCCGATCCGGTGGAGTTCAACTTGATGAGGGCATCGAGATCGTGCTGCGCCTGATCGCGCTCCAGCCGCGCACGGGCAATTTCGCCGGCGGCCATCTGGCGCTGTTCCTGCGTGCCGTTGTGGGTAGCCGCATCCAACGCGGCCTGAGCCGACTTGACGCCGCTTTCCGCAGTGGCTTCGCGCGCGCGGGCGTCTGTCGAATCGAGCAGCACGAGCAGCTTGCCGGCCGGGACCTTGTCGCCGGCCTGCACATAAACCGCTTTCACCGTTGTAGCGATGGGGCTGTAGAACTGGTAGTTCACCTCCGGCTCAACCTTGCCGTTGGTGCTGATGGTGTTCAACAGGACTTCGCGATCGACTTGCGATTCGCGCACCACCAGTTGGTCCCGAAGCAAGTAGCGGGTTGAGAAGAAGACAATAACGAGGATGAGCCCCAGACTTCTCCAAAGCCAGAGCCTGAGCCGGTCCGATCTCTTTCTCTCTTCAGCCATTTATATAACCAGAGTCAGTATATAGGACTCAAAAACCTGCCCTCGGGAACCAGGAAAAAGTAGGTAGGGCTCCGGCAGCGGGGTAATCCTCCGGCCTCGTACAATACTTTTATGGCTCTGGAAACCAGCAATGCGCCCCGCTACACCGACGAACACGCCAAGGCCGGCCTCGATTTCGCCTTTCCCGCCATTGAAACCTGGCAGAACCAATTCCCGGGCTATGAGATCCTGATCGACGATCCGGAATTGACCTCGGTGTGCCCGAAGACGGGGCTGCCGGACTTCGGCATCCTCACCATCCGCTACATGCCGCGCGAGCGTTGCCTGGAACTGAAGTCGCTGAAGGAATATCTGTTCAGTTACCGCAATCTGGGGATCTTCCAGGAGAACATTGTGAATCAGGTGCTGGAGGATGTAACGAAGGCCTGCGATCCGGTGTGGGCTGTGGTGCGCGGCGAGTTCCGGCCGCGCGGGGGAATTGGGACTACGGTGGAAGCGCGGTGGCCGCGGCCGAAAGCCTGATGCCGGGAAAAAGCATTGGGCCGGCGACAGTTCGCTGTGATATTCGTTGTACCTCTCTCCAGATTGAGTGAGATCAAGGCCGACTTGTCCGACGCGACGCCATCCCTTCGCACTCGTTTCAACCCCGCACTGGGCACGTTTCTGCTGCTCATTGGGCTGAATCTGCTCAACTTCGTCGATCGCTACATACTGCCGGGCGCGCAGCCGCTGATTCAGCGGGAATTTCATGCGACAGATCAGCAGATGGGCGCGCTGACGACGGCGATGTTCTTTTTTTACATGCTGGCCGCGCCGCTCACCGGCTGGCTCGGCGATCGCTTCAACCGAAAACCGCTGATTATTGCCGGAGCGATACTCTGGAGCCTGGCCACGCTGGGTACTGTGTGGGTGCACGGCTACTGGACCTTCTACATGCGGCAGGCGTTTGTGGGCATTGGCGAAGCTACGTTCAGCATCTTTGCCCCTTCCGTGCTGGCCGATTTCTATCCTGAGCGGGAACGCAACCGGATTCTCTCGATCTTTTACATTGCCATTCCGGTGGGAGCGGCTCTCGGCTACCTGGCGGGAGGGGAAATGGGCAGCATCTGGGGATGGCGTACACCATTCTTTGTCTGCGCGATTCCCGGGCTGGTGATCGCGGCGCTTTATGCAGGATTCGGACGCGAGCCGGTGCGCGGGTCTTCTGACCATTTGCGCGCCACCGCCGATCGGGCCACGGTGTTGGGACTCTTTCGCAATCCGGCTTTTCTTACAGCGACGATGGGCCTGGCTACGCTTACCTTTGCGATGGGCGGGATCTCGGCGTGGGTGCCGACGTTTCTGCATCGAACGGTGGGCCTCTCGGTTGCCAATTCGAGCCTGACGGTGGGCGCTATTACTGTTGTTGACGGGATTGCCGGAACGCTTACCGGCGGCTGGCTGGCACAGGTTTGGCTGCGCACGAACTACCGCGCTCTTTATCTGCTCTCTTTCTGGAGCGTGGTTCTCACCCTGCCATGCGGAGCGATGATCTTCTTTGGACCGCGCGCATGGGCGATTCCGTCGCTGTTTGCCGCGGAGTTCTTCCTGTTCCTCAATACGGGGCCGATCAACACGGCCATCGTCAATTCGGTGTCTGCGCCGGTGCGCGCCACGGCGATTTCGATCAACCTTTTTTGCATTCACTTTTTCGGGGATACTTTCTCGCCGCAGATTATTGGCGCCATCTCCGATCACTCGAACCTGAGCATCGGGTTGGGCGCCACGCTTATCTTCCTGGTGATTTCGGCAGTGATTCTGCGTGCGGGCGTGCGGTTCGCGCCTCCACTGGAGGAACAGGCACAGTCTGCTGCTTGATGGGGCCATCGGCGGATTGGCCGGGCTGTTCGCACGGCTGCCGCGGTGGGCGATACTGGCAGCATGGTAGGGGCGAGCCTGGCGGCACAGATTTTCGTTGTATTGAGTTGGATTCTGGCGCTGGCCTGGCTGTGGCATGGCCTTGCCGCTTTGCGGGGGATGGCGACTCTGCCGGACCTGAGCCGGGTCGATCTTGATTCGATGCCGCCGTTGAGCACTGGCGATGGTCCGGACATTACTGTTGTTGTGCCTGCCCGCAACGAAGAGAAATCCATCGAGGCGACGCTTCGGTCGCTGCTTGCCTGCACTGGTTTGCGGCTGGAGATTGTCGCTGTCAACGACCGGTCTACCGACCGGACGGGTGAGCGCATGGAACAGGTGGCTGCCGAGGCTGAAGCCGGCGGCGGTGCGCATCGGTTGCGGGTGATGCATATTCGCGAACTGCCGGCGGGGTGGCTGGGCAAGCCTCATGCGATGGCGTTGGGGGCGCAGCAGGCCACGTCGGCCTGGCTGCTGTTTACCGACGGAGATGTGATCTTCGATCGCACAGCATTGGAACTCGCCGTCCGGCACGCGGAGGCCGAGAAGGCGGACCATCTGGTTCTGGCGCCGACGGTGGTTCTGAAGACACTGAGCGAGGCAGCGATGCTCGGCGTGATGAATGTTCTGGGCGGGTGGACGATTCGCCTGTGGAAGGCCGCCGATCCGCGGGCTCCGGACTTTATCGGCGTGGGCGGGTTCAACATGATTCGCCGCGAAGTGTATCTGAGCCTGGGCGGCTTTGAAGCGCTGCGGATGGAGGTTCTGGACGATCTGCGTCTTGGATGGCTGGTAAAGCGAGGTGGCTACCGGCAGAGGGTTGCTGTCGGCCCCGATTTAGTCAGAGTCCGCTGGCTCCAGGGAGCACTGGGCGTGATTCACCTGGCGGAGAAGAATGCTTTCGCTGTCTACCGCTACCGGGTGGGGATTACTCTGCTTGCCAGTCTTGGGCTGACGGCACAGATCGTTTGGCCACTGCTGGCGATCGCGGCCGGGGGCTGGGCTTCGGCGGCCGGGCTGCTGACGTACCTATCCATTGCGCTAGCCTATCAAGCCAGCCGCCGCGAGATCCGCGCGCCGGCATGGCTGGCAATCTTGTTTGCCCCGGCGACGGCGGTGGTGCTGTATGCACTGCTGCGCTCGATGATGCTCGCACTGGCGCGCGGCGGCGTTGACTGGCGCGGCACACGGTATTCGCTGGAAGAGCTTCGGAGCAATGCGGGGCGGGGCTGGGGATTCTGGAGAGCACGTTTCTGAGTGGAAGGCTACTTCGCCGGCCGCGTCTCCTGGTCGCGGGTATTCATGAATGCGCGGTGGCTGCCCTGGGAGCGGAGATTTGGGTCGCTTACGGGAGGGCGTTCCTGCTCAGCGTTGAATCCATGCGCGAGCTTTGGGTTGGGCTTGAATTTGGGCGGGCCTCCGTTGAATTGGCGCGCATGACTGAGGACCATTCCGGCACGTCCGTGCATGGGCTGGACGAGACCGCGGACGCGCACATCCATGTCTTTGTATTTGCGCAGCTCGCCTACTTCGTCATGATCTTCCCTGAGGCTCACGATGGTGAAGCGGCAGGCGTCGTCGGGCGTGCCGGGTGTGCAGACGTCGAGGAAGCGCGTACCGTCAGAAAGCTCCACCACATCATAGACGTGCGCGGAAACGCAAACATCTTTATTGAGGATTTGCGCGGCCTGCTCCGCTGGGACACAGAGCTTGGGCGAAGCGGCAGAAACGAGCGCCGGGACACTCACAGTGAAAGCGGCGAGCCAGCAGCAACGGCTAAACAGCATGAGAAATCTCCGTCGAGGTTTACAAGCAGGTTAGCGCGGGTCCACTCGATCGGAATGTGACGTCCGTCGCAGCTACGAGGCTTGAATCGAATCGCAGGCGGCTGAGAAGCGCAGACCAACCCGCAATTCCGAAACGGAATGAGCCAAGCCGGATCGGTCTGCTTGGAACGGTGGTGACGATTCTCAGGCCATGGCTAGTGTGGTGTTTCTGAAGTTCGTTGAACAATTCGACGAATCGAGGTGGTTCGAAGAACAGCCCTCAGGGGCTAAACAGGCTGCGGAAAAAGGCATGGATTCGAATGAAAGGCCCCAAAAGCATACCTCAGGGCCTGAAGGCCCGATTGATTCCGTGCGGCTTATACCGGGGTTGAAACCCCGGCCTACCACCCGAGCGAGTTTTTCCGCAGCCTGTAAAGCCCATTCGTTTTGCGACCTTTACGGCACGACTAAAGTCGTGCCCTGACACAGAACCAGGGAATATTTCTTTAACGGACTCCAGTGACAGGACACTAGGTCGTTGACCCCGTGAATTCGTATGTTTGGTTTCTGCTTTCCCAGGTCTCAAAGGCGAGACCTGGGGCACCCATCCTTGGTACAAGAACAAGTGGTCAGAGACCTAGTTCCCGAACGCCGAGGCCAGGCTGGTCGAAGACGATGGCATTACCGAGACTCGGAGGAGGTTCGTCGCGTCTTCGGAAAAGAAACGCAGCGATCCATCCGGCTGCGGCTCCCAGGTGCCATACAGCATACCGCCCGTTTCCGGACTCTTCCCCTCATATACTGGCTTGCCGTCCACAAACACCCGGAATACGCCCTGTCCCTCGACCTTGCCCCAGAACACGTGATTGCTGTCCGCTGAGAAAGCGATATTGCCGTAATTAGACCCCAAGTGGACCGCCTTGCCATCCACGCACGCGTACACATCGTTGTTTCCCGCAGGATTATTCGGCCGGCACATGTACCCAATCTGTTGGCTGTCCGGGCTCCAAACGTAAGCCCGCGTGCCGTCCTTCGTCAGTCCGCCATTGGTCGTCATCACATACGCCGACTGCGCTATGCCATCCCGGTAAAGCATGCGGCCCTGGGGGCTCTGCACGACAAACGCTACATGTTGTCCGTCCGGGCTGAAACTTGCAGCGCTGACGCCAGACCGCGTGAGGTCTCCCAGCGGCATCGGCTTGCCGTCCAGCAGGACTGCTTTATAGGAAAGCACCAGCGTGTGACTGCCCTTGGGCGCGAAGAGCGGGTCCGCGGCCATTTGCAGTGCGTCCGACTCCTCCCCGTTCCTCACGTCAAATGCCGCACCGGAATTTGACGCCAGGTATTCGAGCGCGGACGAGTCCGCCGTATAGCTCAACGCCCCGTTACCGCTTATGCCGATGCCCTGGTACACCTGCTGCTTTTTGCCGTCGGCAAACACCCATGCCCCGCTGCCGCCCGTGGCGATTGCCGCATAGTGTTTGCCATCCGGAGAGAAGACCACTTTGCCGTACCGTCCGCCTGGCTGGGTCTGGCTTGCCGCCACCAGTTGCCCGCCTACCATGAGTGCTTCCGTAAACGAAGGCGATCCATTCTTCGTCAATACGGCCACCGCCATCGAGCCCACAGACGGAACAAACCATCGCACATCGTCCGCCTTCGCCACCGCTTTGCCGTCGATCAGGCCCGTCACCGTCTGCACTGGCCTCGGCCCCGCGGACGTGAGCCGAATCGTCGAGTAGATGTGAATACCCTCACCGCCAAACTTGATTGTGTCCGACTTGTACGGCGCCGCCTGCGTGTCCACCACAAACTGCTGCATCGTCAACGAATTCGGCGGGGTGAACGGATACGCCACATGATCCCCATCGGGCGAGAACACAAGGTAACTAAACCCGTTCCCCGGATACCCCCACGGTCCCGGCTTGCCGTCCCACACCAGTCGGGCCGGTGAGCCCGACGAGCCTATGTCCTGAATCGAGCTGTAGTACAGGTGCTTGCTGTTCGCTGAAAACGCGATTTGGCATTGCCCAGCACCCGTAGCGCCACTGGCCGCCGCCGGCCCGGCCGATTGCTGTTGGCCATCCTCAAACACCACCCACTGTGTGCCGATCGCGGCACAGTACGCTGAGTGGTTTCCGTCCGGCGAGTAGATCGCTCCACCCTGCCCGCCGCCCACCAGCATCTTGTCCAGCTTTGGACCCGGAATGCCATCCAGCAGCACCACCAGCCGGCTCCCGCTCTGCGTCGTCACCGATGCATGCACGCCCATGGGACTCACCGACACGCTGCTCATCGGAATAGACGACGGCCCAATCACCAGCGGAGTAACCACCGTGCCCGCAGGCGCGGTGAACGGCCCGGAATCTCCCGCGGCCGGGCCCGCAGCCGCAGCCGCCGGTCTCGCTGCAGCAGGTTGATTGGGCTTGGCTGCCGGTTGACTGCCTGACTTTGCCTGCTGCGCCGCCGCCTTCAGCCGGTCCATGAGTGTCTGTGCGGATGCCGAGGCGGGAACCAAGTCCGCAGTTAAGGCGGACACCATCACCAGCATCACGCCGGTGCGAAGGATGCGCCGCTGTGCGGCCACATCAAGATCAAAGTGCATATGAACTCTCCTGAGCCGAGGGCCAGTTGCAAACAAAAAGAAACAATGAATCAAAAAGCGGGAAAGCGAAGTATGGCCTTCATCTGGAACCTCCTTTTTCAATCCTGCCTCGCTCGGATTATACGGTTCTTCAGCAGTATGGCAAGGGCAAAGCCGGAATCCCAGTCGGAAAAAGGAGCGACTCCGCGCGCCCTGGACTCGACCGTGTCATCGAGATTGTTCCTCGTCGATATCTCAGACATTCTTTCCTTTTCCTATTTGACGCGTTGGTTGTAGAAATGGACCACTTTGCGGTTCCTGAGCTGAGTGTTGGTCGCGATGAAGTCCACCCGAGGGAACAGTTCCCCGTCATGGAACTCCACCTTGGCAACCACCCTCCGCGCCGTCGTCCGCGCTGTTGAACAGCAGCAACGGGTGGTGGCGGGTGGATTCAGAGTGTTTGTTGCAAGCACTCTGTTCCTGTTCTCCGTAAACCGGGATCTCGGTCGAGTCCATGTCCAGCACCGCCCGCCATGTCTACTCCTGTCGTTCGGCCTTTGCAATCGGCTCCCGGTTCATCAAAGACAGACCGCGCAGGTTCACAGCTTGCGTCAACACCTCGGTCTCGAACCAGTGCAGCGGGGAGGGAAGCGCCGCGCCGCGATCCCGGGAAATCAACCTTCAGGGAGGAGTTGAAGGAAAGCTGAAAATGCCGGTTTTGGATCTCACCGATTAGGTAAGGACCTCTGGAAAGTCTCTACCACGTTCGCACCCTCATAAACATTGAAGATGACGACGATCCAAGAACTCAAGGCCATGACTCAGAATGGAAATACGGGCTTAAAGGTATGAGTTTTGAAACCGGTCTCCACTATCGGACGCCGACGAGTTCCTTGTTCCTGGCATCATGGCCGTAGTGGCTCTCGACGTAACGGTCGAGGATTTCTTTGAACTCGGCGACGATTGTGTCGCCGCGCAGCGTGGTGGCTAGCTTGCCGTCGATGTAGACGGGGGCCTTGGGTTCCTCGAAGGTGCCGGGCAGGCTGATGCCGAGATTGGCGTGCTTCGACTCGCCGGGGCCGTTGACGACGCAGCCCATGACGGCGAGCTTGAGCTCTTCGACGCCGGAGTACTTTTTGCGCCACTCGGGCATGGAGGTGCGGAGGTAGCTCTGAATCTGCTCGGCGAGTTCCTGAAAATAGGTGCTGGTGGTGCGGCCGCAGCCGGGGCAACTGGTGACCTGGGGCATGAAGCTGCGGATGCCTAGCGATTGCAGGATCTGCTGGGCGGCTTGCACTTCTTCAGTGCGGTCGCCGTTGGGCTTGGGGGTGAGGCTTACGCGGATGGTGTCGCCGATGCCGGCGAGAAGGAGTGGGGCGAGGCCGGCTGTTGAGGCGATGAGGCCCTTCGCGCCCATGCCTGCTTCAGTAAGGCCGAGATGCAATGCGTAGTCGCAGCGGGCGGCGAGGTTGGTGTAGACGTCGACGAGGTCGCGGACGCCGCTTACCTTGGCAGAGAGAATGATCTGGTCTTTGCGGAGACCGTAGCGCTCGGCGGCTTTGGCGGAGTCGAGGGCGCTGACGACCATGGCTTCCATCATGACGTCGCGGGCGGGCTCGGGGTTGGTCCTTTTGCTGTTCTCGTCCATCATGCGGGTGAGCAGGGACTGATCGAGTGAGCCCCAGTTGACGCCGATGCGCACGGGCTTCTGATTCTCTGCGGCGCACTCGACCATGACCTGGAAGTTGTCGTTGTCCTTTTTGCCGATGGAGGCGTTGCCGGGATTGATGCGATATTTGGCGAGGGCCCGCGCGGTGGCGGGGAACTTCTTGAGCAGGAGATGGCCGTTGTAGTGGAAGTCGCCGACGATGGGCACGCGAATTCCGCGCTTGTCGAGGCCTTCGACGATGGCGGGAACGGCCGCGGCGGCGTCTTCGTTGTTGACGGTGACGCGCACGATCTCGGAGCCGGCCATGGCCAGGGCTGCGACCTGTTCGATGGTGCCGGCGATGTCGGCTGTGTCGGTGTTGGTCATGGACTGGACGACGACGGGCACTTCCCAGCCGACGCGGACCTGTCCGATTTTGACCGTGGGTGTTTTTCTGCGATGAATCTCCGCCATGGTTCTATTTTACCTTTAGTGCGAACTACAGGAAGTCCCAAAACCCCGCAAACTCATTGAACGAGGAGCGGCGAAGGTACGGTAATCTGGTGCGATGACGGACCGATCAGGCCACCTCGAAGCGGGTTCGAAGGCCAGCTCCCCTTTGCTGCTGCGGGGGCTGCGGAAGGCGTTCGGGGACGTGCAGGCGGTGGATGGGCTTGACCTGGAAGTCTTGCAGGGTGAGTGCTTTGGGCTGCTGGGGCCGAATGGGGCGGGGAAGACGACCACCATTGAGGTTTGCGAGGGGTTGACTGCGCCGGACGAGGGCACGGTGGAGTTGCTGGGGCTGAACTGGGGCACGGACGCGAACGAACTGCGGCAGAGGATTGGCATTCAGCTCCAGGAGACGCAGTTTACCGAAAAGCTTACGGTGGAGGAGACGCTGCGGCTGTTTCGGAGCTTCTACCGGCACGGGATTTCGGTGGATGAGTCTGTTCGCACGGCGCAACTGGAAGAGAAGCGCAAGTCGCGCGTGGGCGGGCTCTCGGGCGGGCAGAAGCAGCGGCTGGCGATGGCGTGCGCGCTGGTGGGCGATCCGGAGTTGCTGTTTCTGGATGAGCCGACGACGGGACTCGATCCGCAGGCGCGGCGGCACTTGTGGGACCTGGTGGACGAGTTGAAGCAGGCCGGGCGCACGATCATTTTGACGACACACTATATGGAGGAGGCAGAACGGCTGTGCGATCGCGTCGCCATAATGGATCACGGGCGGGTGATTGCGCTGGGGACTCCGCAGCAGTTGATTGCTACGGTGGGCGGGGAGGACATTGTGGAGTTCGCGGTGAGTTCATCCCAGGTCCCCAAAGGCGAGGGACCTGGGGCACCCCGAGTTCAAGTAGATGTGGAAAAGTTGACGGCGATTTCGGGGGTGCAGTCGCATCGCGTGGACGCGGGGCTTCATCAGCTTTCAGTGAGCGAGTTGCATACGACGGTGCCGTTGATCTTTGCAGCGCTTGCGGCGGAGGGGCTGCACATGAGCGAGTTTCGCACGCACTCGGCGACGCTGGAGGATGTGTTTGTTCGGCTGACGGGAAGGAACCTACGCGATGAATAAGCTGGAGCTGAGCAGCCTGTACCAATTGACGATGGCGCGCTTCCGGCTGCTCTTGCGCGAGCCGGAGGCGATCTTCTGGATATTCATCTTTCCGATTTTGCTGGCGGCGGGTCTTGGGATCGCTTTCCGCAACCGCCCTGCTGATGTGCTGCCCGTGGCGGCGACGACGCCGCAGCTCACACAGGCATTGGCGGCGGACAAGGGGTTGAACGCGGCGGAGATGGACGTCGCAGCCGGTACACATGCGTTGGCGACCGGGGGAATTCTGCTGCTTGCCGTGCAGCGGCCGGATGGAGTTGCGTACCAGTACGACGACACCAATCCCGACGCACGGACTGCGCGGCTGGTGGCGGACCGCGCGGTTCAGGCGGCGGCCGGGCAGCGCGATGCCGTGCGTGCAGAGAATGAGTTAATCCACGAGACGGGTTCACGCTACATCGATTTCGTGGTGCCGGGACTGCTGGGGATGAACCTGATGGGGTCGGCGATATGGGGACTTGGTTTCGCGATCGTCGAAGCGCGGCAGAAGAAACTCCTGAAGCGCATGGTGGCTTCGCCGATGCCGCGTTGGGAATACCTGGCCTCGTTTCTGCTTTCGCGGCTGGTGATGCTGGCGATTGAGGTTGTGGCTTTTCTCGGCTTTGCCGGGATTGTGTTTGGAGTGCCGTTTCGCGGGCCGCTTTGGCAACTGGGATTCCTGTGCGTGCTGACCTCGATGGCGTTCTCCGCACTTGGCCTGTTGATTTCTTCGCGGGCTAAAACCATGGAGGCTGCCTCAGGACTGATGAATCTGGTGATGCTTCCGATGTGGATTCTGTCCGGCGTCTTCTTTTCTGCATCGCGATTTCCGGCGGTGATTCAGCCGTTTGTGCGGGCGCTGCCGCTGACCGCCGCGAACGAAGCCTTCCGCGCGAACATGCTGCAGGGTGTGGGATTGAACCACCTGGTTGCACCGGTGGCGATTCTGCTGGCGTGGCTGATTATGCCGTTTGCGGTGGCGCTGCGGATCTTCCGGTGGAGGTAATGCGAGGTGGATGTCTGCCCAATGGTTGACATTGGTGACGTTGAAGATTGTGGGGCAGAAAGAGAACGCAAAGCGCGGAGAGCATCGCTCTGGGGCCAAACAGGTTGCGGAAAAAGGCCTGAATTTAATCTTTTGTGCGAAATGAAGTTTTGCAGGGGCTAAAGCCCACGTTTATTTTGTTGCGTTTGCGGCCCGGCGACCCAGAGGGTACCCCGGCCGCGCCCTTTTACAAAGCCTTCGAATTTCTCTATCTGGGCGAGTTTTTCCGCAGCCTGCAAAGCCCGATTTGATTCGACAAGCTGAATGTAAAGGCTAACGCCCGGACTTACCAGATCAGCCGTTCTGTGAGAGACCTCTCATTTTGGCGCTTGCTTCTCGTTGTCCTTATCCTTGGCATCTTTGTCTTTGTCGTCCGGTGGCTTGGAAAGGTGCAGCTTGCTCATCTCCTTGGCTCCGAACAAGGGATCCACGGAGGTCACTTTGATGCCTGTTGCCATCGTCCCCGCAGTCCACTTGAAGTAATAGCTGCTGCCAGCCTCGGCTTCAAATCGAGCCCGCTCGTTCTCTTTCCTGGTGGCGGCGTTCACCGCAGAGCCGGCCGCGGTGAAGACGTCGACGGTGTACATCTTGGGCAATCCGGAGACGACGACAGTGCCCGGCGGTACTTCCATGAATGCATATTCGCCATTGAGAAGTTTGGCTAGATGAGTGCCGTTGATATAGAGCTCGTCGTGCGAGGCGGAGCCGGTGAATCTGCCGACGCGGTAGATGCAGACGATTGCCTTGCCGGCAGAGGGCGCGGGCAAAACGGCGGGAGTTTTCGAGTCCTGCGCGAAAGCCGGCGGCTGTGAGTGGAAAACCGCCAGCGCGCAGAACGCGAGGAGAAGGGTTGAGGTTGAACGGAATGTGCCCCTGCGGCAAATCCGTACCACGCCACTGAGAGCAGTGTTGCGCATTAGAGCGCTCCTTTCCCATTGGTTGGAAATCTGGCGAACACTTTAGCAGGTTTGCTTAATACATACAAAAAGGCCTGTTTTCCGGCCCGATCGAACGTCCAATCTTGTCGAGATGATTGCTTTCCCTGGCGATTCGATTGAATGCCTTCGGGAGGACCATTTCCGAGAGGCTATTGGCCGGGCAGGGCCTGCCCTACCAGCTAGAATCTCTAATGTATGGATCCGACGAACCCCATTCCCGCTGCCGAAGTGATTTCTGAGACAATCCTGGGCGGCAGCCGTTTTGTGCGCGCTTGCCTGCGCAAGCCTGTGGACCGCACGCCTGTCTGGTTTTTGCGCCAGGCCGGACGCTACATGCAGGAATACCGCGACGTGCGCAAGCACCACACACTGGTGGAGATCTGCAAGCAGCCTGAGATTGCGGCCGAGGTGACCATTACCGCTGCTGAAAAGCTGGGTGTGGATGCGGCCATCATCTTTGCGGATCTGCTGCTGCCCCTGGAGCCGATGGGACTGCCGTTCGAGTTTCAGGCTGGCGAGGGGCCGGTTGTACATCATCCCGTGCGCACCGCCGAGGACGTTCGCAAGCTGCGCACCGACCGTGCCGACGAGTTGGCTTACGTGGCGCGGGCCATCCAGAAGGTGGCCGGGCACTTCCGCGACCGGCTGGGCATTATTGGGTTTTGCGGCGCTCCTTACACGCTGGCCAGTTACATGATCGAGGGCGGGGGCTCAAAGAATTACATTCACACCAAGCAGATGATGTATCGCGATACGCTCTCGTGGCGACTGCTTCTGGACAAACTGGTGAAGGTGCTTGAAGCGTACTGCCTGCTCCAGGTGCAGGCCGGCGCGGACGTGATCCAGATTTTCGACAGCTGGGTGGGATCGCTGGGACTGACCGATTATCGCGAGTACGCGTTCGAGGCGTCGAAGCGCCTGGTGCGTTCGGTGCAGCAGATGGGCGTGCCGGTGATCTATTTTGGCGTGGAGACCGCGGGACTGCTGAGCGAGATGGCTTCAACCGGCGCCGACGTGATTGGCCTCGACTGGCGGCAACCGCTCGACGAAGGCTGGCGTGCAGTGGGCCATGGGCACGCGGTGCAGGGCAACCTGGATCCGATTACGCTGTTCGCTCCGGTTGAGGTATTGGAGTTGCGGGTCAGGGAGATTCTGCGCGCTGCCAACGGGCGGCCAGGGCACATTTTCAATCTTGGGCACGGGATCGTACCGGGGACGCCTGTCGAGAATGTGCAGGCCGTTGTGCGCATGGTGCGGGAGTTCCGCCTGGAGCCGGCGAATGGCTAAACAGGCTGTCTTGCTGCTGGCCCATGGAACGCCGGAGACGGTGGAGCAGATTCCCGAATACCTGCGCAACGTAACCAGCGGGCGTCCGCTGCCGCAATCAGTCATTGAGGAAATTCAGCATCGCTACTCGCTGATCGGCCGGAGCCCGCTGACGGAGATTACGAAGGAGCAGGCACGGCTGGTCGAGGCGGAACTTAACAGTGAGGGCGCGGCGAGCTTCGCATCCCACCCTAACGACAAAAATCCGCCGCGGCGGATCGCGAGGGTGGGGCACCCAGCGGTTCGCGTGTACGTTGGAATGCGCAACTGGAAGCCTTACATTCCCGATGTGGTGCGGCAGATGCGCGCCGATGGGGTTGAAGAGGCTGCGGTGATCTGCATGGCGCCACAGAACTCACGCACCAGCGTGGGCCTCTATCGGCGTGCCGCTGAGGCCGAGGCGGGCGGACTGCGCATCGACTTCACTCCGGGATGGGCGCAACATCCGCTGCTCGCCGAGGCTTTTGCCGAACGTCTTCGACCGGCCTTGAGCAAGCTGAGCGCCGAGGTGGGCGCGCCGGTTCCGGTTTTGTTTACGGCGCATAGTGTTCCCACGCGCACCGTGGAGCCGCCGGCAGATGCCGAAGCGCAGCCGCGGCTGTGGCCTGGCAGCGGGGCAGACCCCTACGCGGAGGAGGCAAAACGCACAGCGGAGCTGGTCGCAGCGCTGGTTCCGGAAATCCCACGGTGGTGGTTTGCCTTCCAGAGCCAGGGCGCGAGCGGCGGCCCGTGGATTGGGCCCACCGTCGAAGGCACACTCGACTCGATTGCTGCCGAAGGCGCGATGGCTCTCGTCCTGCAGCCCATAGGGTTTCTCTGCGATCACGTGGAGATTCTTTACGACGTGGATCATCTCTTTCACGAGTATGCCGCCAGCCTGGGAGTACGGTTGGAACGGCCCGAATCGTTGAACGGCTCGGTGACGCTGGCCAGGGCCGTTGCGGATTTGGCGCGGCAGGGGCTGGAACGGCTGAGGGGTTGATGGCGCGGGTAATTTGAAGGCCAGTTCATGGCTTTTCCGCGAACCTTTCGAGTCACTGCCGATGAAGTTTCCGTCATTTACGATCGAAATGACTTTCCGATCGGATTGGATATCTCTGTTTCTCGAGGCAGGTGCGATTTGCGCCGTTCTGTGCGGACGGCGCGATAGCACTAATGTGGAATTCGATTTTCAGCGTTTCTCGAGTTTAATCTCTGGAAGGAATCCGGGGGATCATGGAGCGGGCTTTGCCAACCGAGACATCAGCCCAGGTTGCCGAATCCCTGGCGGAAGATAGCGACCGGCCAGTGCATCAGGTTCAGTGTCCCCGATGCAGTTCCAATCACCTGAAGCGGATGCGGCGTCATGGTTTTTTACAGGGAAGAGTCTACGCAATCTTCGGGTATTACCCCTGGCGATGCACGAAATGCCTGGGAAGCTTTTTGCTGAAGAAGCGGGGAGCCCCCAAGAGGCATGAAGAACCAGCGCCGGAGGCCGAGTAGAATCCCGTTTTCCAGACGGTGCGATTTGCCGCTCTAGTGTGGTGTCTCTCAAGTTCATTGCATAAATTGAGGACCCGAACCGCAGATCCTTCGACTACGATTGGCGCAAAATACGCGCCAATCTTCGCTCAGGATGACCGTCAATTTTTGACAGGAACTTCAGAGATGGGATACTAGGAGCGGAGGAAGTTTCTGGCCAGGAAGAGCACGTTGGCCGGCCGCTCGGCGAGGCGGCGCATGAAATAGGGGTACCAATCGCTGCCGAATGGCACGTAAACGCGCACCTTGTAGCCTTCCTGAATTAGCTTGCGCTGCAAATCGCGCCGCACACCGTAGAGCATTTGAAACTCAAAGCGCGAGGGCTCAATCGCGTGCCTGGTTGCAAACGCCTTGATCGCGGCGATCATGGCTTCGTCGTGCGTCGCCAGCGCGTGATAGATGGGACTCTCCAGCAGCAATCTGCTAAGCCGGATGAAATTCGCGTCCACGTCCGCCTTGCGGGGGAACGCGACATCAGGCGGTTCCTTGTACGCGCCTTTGCAGAGCCGCACGCGGATGCCTTCGGCGAGGAGCTGTTCGATGTCAGCCTGGGAACGGTAGAGGTAAGCCTGAATGACAACGCCAATGGCGCCGCGAGAATCCGGATGGGCGTTCAGGCGCCTCACAATATCCAGCGTGACCTGGGTCCGCTTCGAGTCTTCCATGTCGATGCGGACATAATTGCCGGTGGCATATGCGTGTTGCGCCAGGCTCCGGGCAATTGACTCGGCCAGCGTCGCAGACAACTCCAGACCCATCTGCGACAGCTTGACGCTGATGTTTGCGTTGAGCTTGTGCTCTGCCAGCAGGTTGAGGAGCCTGTGGTAGATTTCGGCGGCCCGGTGCGCTTCCACCTCAGAGGTAACGCTCTCGCCAAGGGAGTCGAGAGTGACGGCCATACCCTGCTGATTGACGGCCTCTGCCACGCGCAGGGCATCAGCAGTCTCCATGCCGGCGATGAAACGGGAACTCATGCGCACGCCGAGGCGGGAGTTTTCACAAAAATTGCGTAAAAGACGATTGCGGGATAGTGCAATAAAGGTCGAACGCAAGATAGGCATCAGACGCCTCTGCCGGTGAGAGCGCAGGGGAAAACTTCTCTCCCGGACCCTATAGTTTCGCACAATGGGGAGGGCCGGGCGCCATGGCCCGATTGGTGCACGAGGGTGTTGAAAACCGAGCCGATACCGCGGAACGAAGTTCTTTCCAGGGAGTGGATGGATTTGTCTAGCGCACCTGGAAAATCGTGCTGCCGTGAGCCGGCAGGGTTACATTCACTTCTTTGGAATCCTTGTAGTCGCTGTCGCTCCACAGATTCTGGGCCTGGTGTTTTCCACCAGCGAGGCCAAGCTGTTTCCAGGTTGCCTTGAGCGTAACCGGCTTGTCGTCGAGGTTGAAGAAGGCAAAGAATTCGGCGTAGTTTCTTGCTCCGGGCGAGTCGATGGTTCCTCTCCACACCCTGGCGTGTTCAAAGCCCGCGGGCAGGCTCGCCTGATCGACGGGGTGGCTGTACGTCAGGCTCTGGTTCATGAAAAGCATCGCCTGGTTGGTGATGAGCGAACGCGTGAAGTCATCCAGACGAGTCAGATTTGCTCCGAGAATCAGCGGAGAGCGCGCAACGGCCCACAGGGTGAATTCGGTCTGCTGCTCGTCGCGCGTTTGGCGGGATTGCCTGGCATCGCCCCAGCCTGGATGCGGCCCAAGCCAACCCCATGGAAGCATGTCCATGTCGGGCCAATTGCCCGGGTTGGCATAAATGAACCACTGCGCCAGCCTGTCGAACGCATCCTTTATGCCGAAGGGAAACTCGCCCTGCCCGGGCGTGTGGGCGGCCGTCCAAACGTCCCAGTGATCGTCGGCAATGCGCCACATCTGCGCGTACTTGCCGACCTCCGCGGCGTTTGTCAGCGCGGTTGGCCCCGGGGAGAGGCTGAGCACGATCGGGCGGCCTGTCTTCCTGATTGCCGCGGCGATTTGCCGTATCTCGGTCGGGCGGTAGGGGCGGTCGCTGATGCAGTCGACCTTGATGAAGTCCAGGCCCCACTGGGCGTAGAGCTTCAACATGGAGTCGTAATAAGCCTGACCGGCGGCGTTGTCCTTGATGCCCCAGTTGCCCTCGTCCCAGGGGCATGGGCTGGCGGTGTCGGCCGCGTCTTCAGCATGGAAGCTGGAATCGGCAATGGGCAGATTCGCTTTCACGACCTGGCGGGGAATTCCGCGGACGATATGAATTCCGAACTTGAGTCCCCGCGCATGAACCCAGTCGGCGAGAGGCTTGAAGCCCGCACCGTCCACTGAGTCCGGGAAACGGCTGGGCACGGGGATGAGCAATCCGTTGTTGTTCCACAGGTATTGCTTTTCTTCGAGGGTCTTGCCGAAAGGGTTGGCCAAATACCATCCCTCGTCAATGACCGCGTACTTCCATCCATACCGTTGCACGTCAGCGAGCACGGAGGCATTGGCTTTGAAGTCGGCTTCATCGATTGTCAAGCCATAGGCGTCCCAGCTATTCCAACCCATCGGCGGCGTAGGCGCAAGCGTTTGTGCGTGGCTGACGGTTGCGGCGGAGAAGGCGACGGCGAGAAGAGCGGCTGGAAAAGACGTGCGATGGGACATGGGTAAACGTATAGCACAGTCACGTAATGGGATGCAGCAGGCGGGAGGCTGGACCAAGGCTTGGGCCACTCGATGCCGGGTTGCATCGAATTCAGGCCTCAGATCTTCGCGAGTAGAATTACGCGCATGACGCCGCTGCCGCTTTCCCGCCGTGATTTTCTTGAGATCTCAGCCGCCGCCGGTTCCGGGGCCGCGCTTGCCCAAGCTGCTCCCAGAGGCTTGTTGAGCCACGCTGCTGCTGTTTCCGCTTTCACGCCGGACCCGGTTCCCGCATGGGCATCGAAGCCGATGCGCTGGATGCAGCTTACGCTGGTTGAGGACGACCCCATCCACTACGATCCTGCTTTCTGGATCGACTATTGCAAGCGCACAAAGTCTGACGGCGCATGCCTGAGCGGCGGCGGATGCGTGGCCTACTATCCGACGGAGATTTCGTTTCATCATCGGAGCGCGTGGCTCGGCGATCGCGACGTTCTGGGAGAACTGATCACTGGTTGCCGCAAACTTGGCATGACGATCCTGGTCCGCACCGATCCGCATGCGACATACGACGACGCGAAAGAGGCTCATCCCGACTGGATCTCGGTGGATGCAGACGGGAAGCCGCGCCGGCACTGGTCTTCACCGGAGATGTGGGTCACGTGTGCGTACGGCCCTTACAATTTCGAGTTCATGACATCGGTGCACAGGGAGATCATGACGCGCTACCGCGTCGATGGACTCTTTCACAATCGCTGGGACGGCAATGGCATCTGTTACTGCGTTCACTGTCGACAGAACTTCCACGCCGCGACCGGACTCGATTTGCCGCGCGGCACCGATGCAAAGGGCTCGACGCATCTCGCATGGCAGCGCTGGCGGCAGGAGCGTCTTCTGAGCCTGCTCGACCTGTGGAATACGTCCATCCGCGAGATCAACCCCAACTCCCACGACGTGCCGAACGGCGGCAATGTCGCGCTGAACACGATTGACGCGATTGAACTGACCGGCCGAGCGCCGATGCTGGTTGCCGATCGCCAGGGACGCAGCGGACTGGCCGAGCCGTGGCTGATCGGCAAGGCAGCCAAGGAATACCGCGCCGTTGTTGGTCAGAAGCCGGTGATTGGGCTATTCGGGGTGGGCCTGGAAGAGCGCTACCGCTGGAAGGACTCGGTCACGAGCAGCACCGAGATCCGGATTTGGGTTTTCGATGCCATCGCCAACGGGATGCGGCCCTGGTGCAGCAAGTTCTCAGGAACGCTGCACGATGAGCGCTGGCTGGCTGGAGTGGAAGACATCTTTGTGTGGGCAGAGAAGAACGAGAGCTATCTGACGCACGAGAGGCCATTGGCTCGCGTAGGCGTTGTCTATTCGCAGCAGACAGCGTGGTACTACGGCGGCGAGCAGGCGCAGGCCAAGGTGGAGAACTACGGACTGGGGTGGTACCAGGCGCTGGTGGAGTCGCGCATTCCCTTTGAGATGGTGCACGACAAACTGCTCGACGCCGGGCATTTGGCTGCCTTCAAGACCCTCATTCTGCCGAACATTGCGGCGCTGAGCAACGCGCAGTGCGAGCAGCTTCGCGCTTTTGTTGCAGGCGGAGGCAGCCTGATTGCTACGCATGAGACCAGCCTCTACGATGAGGCCGGGGGCCGCCGCAAGAACTTCGCGCTCGCCGATCTGTTCGGAGTCGACTGGACCGGAAAATCGGAAGGGCCGATGCTGAACTCGTACATTCGACTGGAGCACGAGGCTCTGCCAGGTTCCGCGTTCTTCGCCGGGCTTGAAGACGCTCCGCGGATTATCAATGGAGTTTCGCGGCTCGAAGTGACCCCGCGCGAGAAGTTTGGCGAGACTCCGTTCACACTGATTCCAAGCTATCCGGATTTGCCGATGGAGAAGGTCTATCCGCGAGTGGTGAAGACGGATATCTCCTGCCTTTACCTGCGCCAGCCTGCCGGGCGCGTTGCGTATTTCCCGTTCGACATTGACCGCACCTTCTGGGAGGTGCTCTCGGCCGATCACCTGCAGATGATGCGCAACACGGTGCTGTGGGCCAATAACGAACCGCCGGTCTTTGAGGTGGAGGGCCCGGGCGTGCTGGATGTGACGGCGTGGCGTAATTCAGGGTCGATCACCATGCACCTGGTTAACCTGACCAACCCGATGACGATGAAGGGTCCGTATCGCAACTTCTTTGCGGTGGGCGCGCAGACGGTGAAGCTTGCGGCGCCGGAAGGGGTCAAGGCGACGGAGGCGAAGTTGCTGGTTGCCGGCAAGACAGCTCCGATTGAGCAATCCGGTTCAACTTTGACTTTTACCGTGGCTTCGGTTCTGGATCATGAGGTTGTTGCGATCGAGCTATAGGCCTTGAGACAAATACGGCAAGTCAGCCCGCGGTGTCGCGGGGATGGCGAGTGATCAAGTTAGCGCGTGCCGGCGTGCGCTTAACGAGTGGGCAGGGCAGAGGCGGCGATCCCCGGATGGGGTTTTATCGCCGCCTGAGCTTGTAATAAGGGTAGGGCTGTTAAACGAACTCCGGTGGGGCTGGGGTTATCTCGATCTCGATCTGCTGCACGCCGAGGCGGGGATGGGTTGCGGTCAGCTTCGCCTTTCCTGCCATTTCGAAGGCCCTGATCCAGATGGCGCCCGTGCCGCCGACCAGAGCAAAGGGATTGTCGCCGATAATTTCGGCTGGTCCGGACAGCTCCAATCGAATTGCGTCATTGACGAAGGGCAGAATCGCGCCGAACTCGTCGGTTACGCGCAATACCACGCGTGTCGAGTCCGCGCCATCGGCGACAAGTTTAGTGTCGTCGGGCAGCAGCGCGAACTTGCGGTCCACGCCCGAACCGGAGAGGGTGCGCGAGATGACCAACTTGTCTCCGATGTAGCCATCGATGCGCAGATCGCCCCAGTCATCACGGCAATTGGACAGGTCTGCCAAAAAGGGCGGGTACTTGAGGTGCGCAAATTCGGTGCGGTCCGGATCGACCGCGGCAATAAGTTTGCCGCTTACGTAGAACTTGAGATGCTCGCAGTTGGAAGATACAACAGCAGTCGTGAATCCGACGCTTTCGTCTCCACGCGCCCAGTGGAAGGCCGGCTCGAGCACAATCTCCTCGTCCGGGTCGCACTGCGACTTGTAGAATCCCGCAGCGGGCTTGGGCTCGCGGAAGATGTCAGTGACGCCGTGATAGCAGATGCGATCGCCGGAGCCAAAGTCGCCGTGGGTGTTGTAGTCGAAGGCGCACCAGCCGATGCCGCCCGCGTACTGCGGGTTCGAGGCCAGTTGATCGTGGATGCGCGCATGGCGCAGGGTGTGCTCCCGGAGGCGCTCGACGTTGTCGATGGTTTTAGTTGGGTAGGTGTGGCCGACAAACTCCGTGTTCAGGTACAGCGGATGATTCGGCGGCTTCAGCGGGAAGCCGAAGTCGTTCATGGTGAAGACATCTTCGAGGAACTCGGAGTCGTAGAGATAGCGGATACCGCCGGTTTGGCGCGAGGGATCGAGCTGGTGGGCGAGGGCGTTGGTGCGCGTGTAGAAGTCGTGGCTGTCTTGCGACTCGTTGATGCGCACACCCCACAGAATGATGGAAGGGTGGTTCCAGTCGCGACGGATCATGCGGTTCACATTGTCGACAGCAAGATCTTTCCAGGACTGATCGCCGATGTGCTGCCAGCCCGGAATCTCTTCAAGCACGAGCAGTCCGATCTCGTCGCAGGCATCGAGGAAGTGGCGCGACTGCGGATAGTGGGAGGTGCGGACGATGTTGCAGTGGAGGTTCTTGCGCAGGATGAGGGCATCGCGGCGCTGCACGCGACCGGGCATTGCCTGGCCGACCCACGGAAAAGTCTGATGCCGGTCGAGGCCGCGCAGTTTTACGACGGCGCCATTCAGGCTGAATCCCTGAGGCGTGAATTTCGCTTCGCGGAAGCCGATGCGGCGCGAATCGCTGTCGAGGACACGACTGCCGAGGTGCAGGCGTACTTCAACGCGGTAGAGCTTGGGCGACTTCAAACCCCAAAGTTCGATGTTGCCCAGGTTCTCCAAGTGCAGGGTATGAGTCACGGTCTCCCTGCCATCTACCGGCAGCTCCTGCGTGGACTTCGCCACGAGACGTTGATCGTCGTAAAGTGCAGCCTCGAGCACTCGCGCGCTCTCGGCTCCAGTGGCATTTCCGTCGTACTGGATGAGACAGTGGACATCGAGCGAAGGGCTGCCGGAGAGCACATCCATCGGCTGGGCGAAGATGTTCTCAATAAAGGCGGGTGAGACCAGGCGCAATTGAACTTCGCGGTAAATGCCGCCGAAGGTGATGTAATCGATCTCGTAGCCGAAGGGGGGAATGTCGGCGCGTTCGGTCGAATCGACCTCAACAGCCAGGACGTTTTCCCCTTCCCAGTCGAGGTGCTGCGTCAGCTCAAACGAGAAGGGCGTGAATCCACCCTTGTACTCGCCAATTCGGGTGCCGTTCAGCCATACGGTGGAGGCTGTCATCACGCCTTCAAAATCGACAAATACGCGGCGGCCTCGTGCGCCGGCAGGGAGGCGGAAATGGCGGCGGTAGATCGAGATGAACTCATATTTCTTCTCGTCGAAGCTGTGCCAGGGCAGGCGGATATTTGTGTGGGGCACCGTGACGCGCGCAAATCCGCTGTCGTCGAAATTTCGTTCATGGGCTGCGCCGGTCGCTTTTGGGCTGTAGCGCCAACGGCGATTGATGGGCAACACCACGCGGCCTTTCCCGGGGGGCGCGGCTTCAGCGGCCAGTTCGGAGGAAGGCAGGCCCTGGGCCACGGCTGTGGCGGCGATCAAGGTTCCAGTGGTCTTAAGAAAATTGCGGCGATCCATAACGCTCCAAGGCCAATCAAATTGAACACTCGGGGCGCAGGCTTTTCTCGGCAAAGAGCTTGCACCCGTGATATCGAAGGCCGCGAGTAGTTTATAACGCCCGATTCGGGCGCGCATCGTACTAAATTCAGAATGGCGAGAGCAGGGCACGGGCGAAGAAGCGGAGAGGGGAACTGCGTTCGATCAGGGGCCAAAGCCGTACTGTTCAAACTGGTCCGCTGTTGGGAGTTTGGGCCTGGCTGCCAAGGTTAGCCGCGCGTCTATACTTGAGGAGACATGGTGCCTTTCATTCACATTCTACGTCTGAGCGTGCCCACCTTCGGGCTGATGCTTTGGCTTGCCGCCGTGGCGGCGGCGTTTTTGATGGACCGGGCATTTCGCCGCGCGGGCATAACGGCGGACGCGGTGGGCATGGTGGCCGTTGCCGTGGTGCTGGGCATTGTGGGTTCCAAGCTGTGGCATGTGATCGACACGCCGGCCGAGTTTCGGGAAGAGGGTTGGCGGGTGCTGTGGGATACGGCGGGATTTGCCTGGTTCGGCGGCCTGCTGTTCGGGATCTCGGCGTTGGTTTTTCAGGGGTGGTGGGCGAAGATCGGCGGGCTGCGGACGCTGGACCTTGCGGCTCCGGCGGCGGCAGTTGGATACGGGATCGGGCGGATCGGCTGTTTTCTTTCCGGCGACGGCTGTTATGGCATCGAGACAAAGCTGAGCTGGCCATGGGGAATGAGTTTCCCCAACGGACTGGAACCGACGCTGCCAGGGGTGCGGGTGATTCCAACACCGCTTCTTGAGCTGGCGGCAGGGCTGCTGATCGGGTGGTGGCTATGGCGGCGGCTCGGCAAGCCCCATGCCACGGGAACGATCGTGGGGCAGTACCTGGTGCTGAGCGGAATAGCTCGCTTTTTGGTTGAGTTTATCCGTCGCAACCCGAAGGTTCTTTGGGGCTTATCGAATGCACAACTAGCCAGTGCCGGGTCGGCTGTCGCTGGGGTTGCGCTGATCGCCTGGGCTGCGGGACGGCCGGTGGCTGAGGCGGTCGCGGCGGTGGAGAAGCCAGCGTAGCTGGCTCAGGCTGCTGACAAAGCGCTGAGCCAAGAGCCTGAAAAGCATCCCTCTGGGGCTAAAGCCCACGCTCATTTGATTGCGTTTTCGGCACGGCGACCCGGCCCGCGCCCTTTCAAAACAATGCCGCAATAGGAGTTTTTGATCAAGCTGAAGCCGGCGTAGCTGGCTCAGGCTGCTGACAAAGCTTGAAAACCATCCCTCAGCGGCTAAAGCCGGCCTGAAATTGCGGGACTTGTGGCACGGATAAATCCGTGCCCTTTCAAAACAGTGCTGCAATAGGAGTTTTTGATCAAGCTGAAGCCAGCGTAGTTGGCTGGTGGCTGAAGACCTGCAGTTTATTAAATATTTGGACATTTGGTTTTGTCGTATCCCACCCTTTCCGCGAAAAGAAGCGGTGCCCCGATCCGGCCCAGAGGGCGCTCCGGTACCCGGCGCCCAGATGGGGCACCCATTCCATCCACGACGTTGGAAAGTGCTCTATAGCAGATTCGGAAATGGTGTAGACCGCAGGGCTTTCCCTCAGGGGCTAAAGCCCATTGATTTCATTGGAGCTTTGCGGCACGGCTAAAGCCGTGCCCTTTCAAAACTGGTCTACGGTAAAACC